>Ga0115002_10000031_pt1 | contig 168795 bp, 83 predicted proteins | sample ArcticOcean_MG_C_8_FD_89576 | JGI IMG/M metagenome (GOLD analysis project Ga0115002, IMG submission 89576) | Marine microbial communities from western Arctic Ocean - ArcticOcean_MG_CB11_86 | ecosystem: Environmental > Aquatic > Marine > Oceanic | place: Arctic Ocean: Canada Basin | collected... | reverse complement strand
GAGCCGCAACCAAAAGTAGGATGGGCACTCTTGCCCGTCCATTGCCGGTGCCGGGACGGGCAGGAGTGCCCATCCTACGATGCGCGCGCACGGCGCGCATGCCTGACGACGGAAGACTCTAAGCCACACGTCGAACGGCAGTCATGCCGGCCAGGCCCTCATACAGCTCGATCGTCTGGTCAAGCATGTCCTCAAGTCGAAATGCATCAAATGGTGGGACGGCGGTGTTTGCCGCCAGCACTTTCTCGGCACGGGCACTCAGTTCCGTTGAGTCGCCCGATTTCACGAGGCCGTCGGTGAACACTGTTCTGAGGATCTCGCCCACACCACCGTGTGCGTATCCCAGCACCGGTGTCCCCAGACTCAGAGCTTCCAGCACCGTGCGTCCAAATGACTCCGGCTTTGAAGAAAGCGACAGGACCAGATCAGAGATTGCATAGATCTCCTTCATATCGGATCGCAGACCGGTGAATGTGACGTCGTCGTCAAGGCTGAGACTCTTAACGAGCTTGCGAAGTTCTCTTCCGTAACGGGCCTTGCCGCGGTCTTCTCCACCGACGATCAGGCCGTGTACAGACTGGCCGCGAGATTTCAGATCACGAAGCAACTGCAGGAAATGGTCGTGACCTTTCAACCGTGTGATGCGGCCTGGAAGCGTCAGCAACCGACGGCCACGCGTCTGAGGAAACTGTTCATGGAATTGCCTCAACCAGTCGGCTGACGGTTCGTAGTCGCGTGGAAACTCGGCGGGGTCGACGCCGCGATGAATCAACCGAATGCGTTCCTCGGGAACGGCCGGGTAGTTTGCCAGGATGTAGTCACGGATGGTGCTCGAGACCGCGATCACGACCTCGCCTCGAGTCATGACTTCGCTGTAGCGGTTGACTGAGTATTGGCCGTGGACAGTGGTGACGAGTCGAGGTCGCTGCTGTTCGGGCAGCGAATTCCAGGCGAGCCACGTCACCCAGCCGGGGACACGCGAGCGGACATGCACAATGTCGACTCGCTGTTCCTGCATCAGACGTTTCAGCCAGCCAACCCAGCGTAGAGTCAGCGGTGATTTGTTTCCGACCGCGACTTCGAAATGCTGACTGCCGGCCTGTTCAAGTGGCCCGACCATGCGACCGCCGCCCGAAACGACGAGCGACCGGTGTCCACGACGCACGAGTTCCGCGCCGACTTCGAGCGTCCCGCGCTCAACGCCGCCGGATTCCAGTGAGGGTAGAACCTGTAAGACCGTCAGCGGCATCGTGAATTTCCCGCTCGTAGAAACCGCCGTTCGTAGTAACCGCATTTATGCGGTTCGACCTGCTGTACGACAGGGCAATCGCCACGGACCCTATGTCCGTCCGTCGAAACCGGTCAACGCCGGTTCATCAACCGCAACCGTTCGCCTTATGCCAGTTATCACACATGTATCGACGTCGTTCTTCCGCCCGCATCCGGTCGTACCGATCAGAACAGCCTGGCAAGAGCTGACGGATGCCGATTTGGCCGCACCTTCGCTCAGACCGACCTATGTTTGCAGCGTGGACCGCTTTGCGCCGGCACTGCGCCACGACTACATCAACTCTTCGAGACCGCTTCGATTCAATGGGCAACTCGCCGCTTTCAGGTCTGGCCTTCACGCTGTTCTGTCTTGTGACAGTCGTGATGATCCTGCGCCCAGGAGAACTGGTCAGCGGGCTCGCGGGTGTGCCGATCTACGAAGTTCTCATCCTGAGTACGTTCGCTCTCGCCCACCGCGGCGTGCTGGATCACTTCAAGCCTAACGCGTTGAAGCGTCAGCCAGTGGTGTTGTGTCTGGTCGGGACGTTCATCGCGATTCCCGTCTCTCACATGACGCATATGTATTTTGGCGGGACGCTGCACGGCACGATCGAATTCACCAAATCAGCCATGCTGTTCGCACTTCTGATCGTCGTCGTCGACCGCTGGAGCCGCTTTGAAAAGCTGATCACCATCGTCGCATGCATGGCGACAGTCGTCGTGCTGCTGTGCGTGGTCGATTATTACGCGTTCATCGACTTCGAGTTCATCAAGCATGCCGTTGAGAACTACGGCGTGTCGCCGACAGGTGAAGACCTCCGCATCGTGCGCATGAGCGGGACAGGAATTTTTGCTGACCCGAACGACATCTCACTGCTGATCGTCGCCAGCGGGATCATCTGCGCCTCATTTCTGTTTGACCGCCAACGGAGGCTGTCTCGCCTGGGCTGGATCATTCCGCTGTTGATCCTGGGCACCGGGTTGATCTGCACGAAATCACGCGGAGGTATCCTCGCCTCGGGCGCCGCCATCGGCATCATTTTGATGTTTCGTTATGGCAAATGGGCCGCCATCACAATCGGCTCATTGGGAGTGCTGGCACTACCCGTGCTCCTCGGTCGACAGGCCAACATCGACATCTCCGACGGTACCGGACACGACCGCATCATGCTGTGGCGCGATGGGCTTTCTGCACTGCGATCGAAGGACATCCTGTTTGGAACCGGCGAAGGCTCCTATCCGGATATTGCAGGCCTGGTAGCGCACAACTCCTTCGTTCACGCCTATGTCGAACTCGGACTGATCGGCGGGACCTTCTTCTTCGGCATGTTCTTCTTCTGCGTCGTTGGCCTGTTCCGGCTGAATTCGCCGGAGTGGCGCATCGACGACGAAAGGCAGGCTCGTTTTCTTCCGTACATGGCCGCCATCGGAGCCGGCTGGACGGTCGGCCTGCTCACACTGTCACGTTGCTACACAGTCTCGACGCTGTTGATCCTGGCGCTCGGCGCCGCGTACCTGAATCTGGCGGGATGGAACCTGCGACCACGACGGCTCGTCGTGCAATGGGACTGGAAGCACATCGTGCAAATGGGCGCAGCGAGTATCGGCCTGTTCCTGGCATTGAACATGTTTGTGAGGGTTGTCGCGTGAAACACAAGCTCAAGATCAACCTGCTCTCAAGCTGGGGCGACCATGCGATCGGCCTGATGATCGGCCTGTTCCTGATGCCGTTTGTGCTGAACACCGTCGGTGACGGACAGTACGGACTGTGGCTGTTTATCTGCTCGATCGCTGGCTACTCCGGTCTGCTCAATATGGGTTTCGGAGAAACGATCAGCCGCTTTGTCGCGCATCACCACGCCAAAGACGACATGAACCGCATTAACCAGGTCGTGAACGTCATTGGAGCGGTGTATCTGGTGATCTGCACGCTGGTCGTTGCGGCGGCCGGACTGATCGCCTGGCTGGCTCCGTACATCTATGACTGGGGCAGCACGCCCATTCACGAGCTGAGATGGGTGTTCCTGCTGTTGGGACTCAACGTCGCCGTCGGGATCGTTGGTAACATCTTCGGTGGCGTGCTTGTCGGACTGCAGCGAATGGACCTTGAACGAGGCTTTCGTTCGGTCTCCGGCATCTTTCGGTTGCTGATGACGCTCGCCTTTCTGCGACAGGAACAGGCACTGCTCACACTGGCATGGATCTTTCTCGCGACGACGTTGATCGAGAACTGCGGGCACATGTATCTGATGTTCCGCCAGCTTCCCGGTCTCCGCTTCAGTCCGAAGTTCTGGAACTTCGCCACTCTTAAGGAATGTTCGAGCTTCAGCGTGTTTGCACTGCTGGATGGCCTGGCGGGAAAGATGATCGACGCGACTGACACGATCGTCATCGGTGTCGTCTTCGGATCGCGATACATCGTGCCGTATTACGTGGCGCATCGCCTGACAGCGTTCATCGTACAACCGCTGCAGATCATCGGGCTGGTCGCCATGCCGCGCGGAGCTGAACTGGAAGCGGGCGCCCGCGACGACCGTCTGCGTGTGTTGGTTCGAAAGGGCCTGGGCCTGTCGTTCCTGATGATGGGCGGATTCTTCATTGGAGCATGGTTCTTCGGCGGCCACGTGTTGGACGCCTGGATCGGACACGGCTATGCCGAAAGTCACACGCTGCTGCTGGTCCTGCTGGCCGCCCAGGTGATCGCTACTCCCATGCACGTTCTGCGCGGAGTGCTGTTCGGCATGGGTCATGTGAAAGTGCCGTCGATCCTGTACATCATCGAAGCCTTCGCCAATCTCGGACTGACGCTACTTCTTGTAAAACCCTTCGGCCTGCTCGGTGTCGCGCTGGGGACAGCGATCCCAATCATCCTCGTCGAACTGACAGTCATGATGCCGTACGCCCTTTCGAAGCTCGGCTATCGCATGCCGGAGTTCGTACGCACGGTGCTCACACCGCAGGTGCTGCCACTGGTCGCGCTGTGGGGCTACTCGATGTTCGTCTCCACGACCTGGCCGCTCGGTCCGGGCTGGATTCCTGTACTACTTGTCTCGGCTGGTGGAGGCATCGTGCTTGGAAGCACGTGGCTCGCAGTCCATGCATTCAATCGGTCGAGTACCCAAAGAGCAGTGCTGGGTGGAACGTAGTTAATTGAAAAGTCCCGGTTTCTACCCGGTCGTACGGCTTCAGGTGAATTACCCGCGTTTTTAGATTCTGAGTGATCGATTCTCTGGTCCACGATAGTAGCCATGACACAAACACTCACAGCTCCAACTCTACCACGAATCTCCACGGACCCAATCCGCGTTTCGATGGAGATCCACTCATCGCATGAGCGTGACTTCACCCTGGCTCGTTGGCGCGAGCTGGAACAGCGATTTCCGGACCAAGGTCTGATGTGTTCGGCGGACTGGACGGAAATCTGGTTGCAGACCTACGGCAGTGATGTCCCCCATCGCTTCGTCCTCGCCTGGGACTGCGACGCAGACGAACTCTGTGGCGTCTGCCTGATCACAGAAGGTGTCCGTCAGACGGACGGCCCCATGTCGCTGCGCACACTGCATGTCGGCACGGCCGGTGAGCCTGAACAGGACAGCGTCTGTGTGGAATACAACCGACTGCTGGTCGACCCTGACTGCGAGCACGCTTTCAAGCAGCGTCTCGCCGAGTATCTCAGTCGTCAGCCCAACATTGATCAATGGAATCTGGACGGCTTCGAAGAATCGGATCTGTCGGGATTTCGGTCAGTCACCAATCTGGAAGTCCGGCACGAAGCCAGTCACTGGTTTGATCTGACGAAGGTCCGCGCGGACGGCAAAGAAGTGCTGTCCGGACTCCGCAGGAAAACGCGCCGACGCGTGAGACGTGCGTTGGAATCGTACGATGGCCTGAGGGTTGAATGGGCCGACTCGCTGGTACACGCCCGCGACGTCTTCGACGAATTGATCCGGCTGCACCAGCAACGCTGGCATTCGCTCGGTAAGCCGGGTTCTTATGCCAGCTCACGCTTCCGCAAGTTTCACGGGGACCTGCTTGACCGACTGACTCCAGACGGCCGCATGGTCCTGGTCCGCGTCAGTTCGAACACCGGCACGGTTGGAGCCGTGCAACTGCTGATCGATCGAGACCGAGTGCTGTTGTACCAGTGTGGCTGGGCGCCCGCGCCGGGCAAACAAAGTCCTGGTGTCGTCGTTGACTATCTCGCGATGTGTGAGTGTCTGGAACGTGGTTACGACGCCTACGACTTTCTGGCATATGAGACGCAACACAAGCGCCACCTGTCCAATATGTGTAACGATTTGGCATGGGCGCGCAAGCGTCATCCACGACTGAAATTCGCCGTGCTCGACAAGGGTCGGCAACTAAAAGGATGGCTGAGGCCATCGAAAAAGAAGTAAGGAACACTAATTCACGCTGACCCCGGCCATGCATTCGCGACAAGATCGACTGAGAGTCATTAGCGAAGATTAGCGTCAATTAGTGTTCCACCTTGATCGTTTTCGGAATCCCGGAGTGGTGAGAGTCGTGGAATGGATGTCCGTAAGTAAGCGTCATTCCATTGTGAGAGACACCTCATATGACGGACATTCAGGAAGCCCACGCGACAACTGCACTACCAGTCGCCCCCATCACGCCGTGTATTTCGACTGCGGTCCACGAGATCGACGAATCGTTCTATGCGCACATTGCCAGTGAGTACTGGGCCTGGCGCGCAGTGTTCGAACTCGATGGCGGGGCAACAGTCGGTCAGCACCCGGACTATGTGCTCACCGAGCTGAAGTTTTCGCGTGAACCGCAACACCGCCCCCCCTGCCTCATCACTTGTCACAAGAATGACAAATGTGTCGCGGCCGCAGTGGTTGTGCCTAAATCGATCGCCGGCGAGAAACGCTTTGGACCTGCCTGGGACCTTCAGGGTTATCGACTGGCCGGCAACCGTCTGATCGGTGATACCAGTTTTCAAGTACAGGCATCTCTCTTGCAGGCTGTCCGTAAACACCTGGAGGCCACACGCGCTGACTTTCTAATTGTCGAGGACATCGAATCGGAAGATCCGCTCGTGACGGTGTGTAGAGACCCTGAAGTCGCGATGGATGCGTTTCGGCCGGCACCACCACAGACCCGTCATCGAATCAACCTGCCTGAATCAGTGGATGGCTACTGGAAGAAGTTCAGCTCGAAATCCCGCAACACACTTCGCCGCAAAGTCAAGCAATTCGGTGAATGCCGCCTGGAACGAATTACCACAGCCGAGCAGTTACCAGGCTTCCTGGCTGCCGCACAGCAGGTCGCGAAGAATTCCTGGCAAAGTGACCTGCTCGGACTCCGCATCCACAACGACGACTTCGAGCTGCAGTTGTTCACAATGCTGGCGACGCAGGGATCTTTGCGAACATATCTGCTGTGGAAAGAAGACGTCCCAGTCAGTTTCTGTATCGGGACACAGCACAACGGTGTCTTCGATTATGAGGAAGTTGGTTACGACAGAGAGTTCTCGCGCAAGTCACCAGGCCTCGTGATGGTCGTCAAAATGCTGGAAGACCTGTTCGCACACGCCCCGCCGCGCGTCTTTGACTTTGGTGGCGGGGACGCGGAATACAAACGCCAGTTTGGAAACGTCAGCAGCGAGAGTGGCCATACATGGTTCCTTCGCCCCGGCGTGCGTTCGCGGCTGATCGTTGCGTATCTCAGTGGACGGCGAATTCTCGGCGCTTCACTGAGAAGCGTTCTGGCACGCACCGGTCTGATTGATCGAGTGCGACAGTGGACGCGTAAGGGGTTGCGTACTTCGCAGTCTGCCGACTGACCGGGTGAGGTGAGACATGGGCTTGATCCGACAGATTACAAAAGCAGCTATCCAGGCACTCCTGCCAGGAGAGTCTTTCGTCACGCGCGGATCCGGGCCAGGTGTGAGCCTGACGTTCGACGATGGTCCACATCCGGAACACACACCTCGCTTGCTCGATGCTTTGGCCGAAGCCCGTATCCGAGCGACCTTCTTTGTAGTCGGGGAACGTGCGCAATGTCACTTGGAGCTTGTTCGACGTATTGTCGATGAAGGTCACGAACTGGGAAATCACACCTGGTCACATAGTGAACCGCGACAGACATCACGCCGACAGTTTCTTGATGAAATTACACGGACGGATGACTTTATACAGGGTGTCACAAACCAAGCGAACTCACTGGTTCGTCCTCCGAAAGGTGAATTGAGCCTGGGAAAGCTGTACGGACTTCTCTCAATGCAGAAGACCGTCGTGTTATGGAACCGTGACACAAAGGACTACAGGATGAAACTGGCGGCAGACATTCGTGCCTGGTGTGCGTGCTATTCGCCGAACGCGGGAGACATCGTGCTGATGCATGATGATCGTCCTTTTGCAGTCACCGCGGTTGAGGCGTTCTGCATCTTCACTCAATTCGATCATTCCTCGTTTCGCACGGTGTCCGAATTGACCGGGAAACAACCGACGCTCGTCTGATTCCTGAACAATTCGGGCGGACTTTCACTGACAACGGGTTAGAGCCCTATCTCGGAGCGCAGCAATCCATGCTCTGGTATTTCCTTTTATTCGTAGCCGCAGTGTTGATCGCAGAAACGGCGGTCATCGCATGGATCGTACGTAAGAAGAATCTGCATCTGTGGCTGCCGGCGCATCTGTTTGGTGCAGAGGACAGCCCGCGACTGAACACGCCAGAAGTACATCGAAATCTCGCCCGTGTCGGATCGAGCGAGCGGGCAACGTGCGTCGCGGGCCACGATACGCCGTGGGAACGACTTCAGCACGGTGAGCCGCTGCATGTGTTTATCGCCGTGTGCGATCACTTCGAGCCTGATAACGGCGGACCACCACGACATGTCGCGGATGCCCGCATGCAGAGATGGTGTCGCGAGTACCCTGAGTTGTTCAGTAGTTTCGAAGACTCCGACGGACGCCATCCGCAGCATTCATTCTTCTATCCTCAGGACGAATACTTCGTGCCGGAGTACCTCGACGATCTGCGCGGACTGTGTGAGGCTGGCTTCGGAGATGTCGAAATACACCTGCACCATAATGGTGATTCCGGCGAGCGACTTAGAGACAAACTCGAAGCCTTTCGGGAAACGCTGTTCCACCGACACGGACTTCTGCGGCGCGATCCGTCGACTGGCGAGATTGTGTACGGTTTCATTCACGGTAACTGGGCATTGTGTAACTCACGTCCGGATGGCCGGTGGTGCGGAGTCAACGACGAGCTGACAATCCTTCGTGAAACCGGGTGTTACGCAGATTTCACCCTGCCCTCGGCGCCAGAAGCCACTCAAACCCGGATCATCAACAGCATCTATTATGCCGGCAGCAACAACCGGGAACCGAAACTCCATGACAGTGGGACTCGGGCGACTCTGGGTGTCTCTCCGCCCGTGAAACACCTGCTGATGGTTCAGGGACCTCTCACGCTGGACTGGCAGAATCGCACGCGTGGAATCATGCCGAGGATTGAGAACGGTGACCTGCTGTGTCGGCGACCTCCGACATGGCAGCGAATGACTCAATGGCTGCGATGTGGAGTGCACGTGGCCGGTCGTCCGGACTGGTGCTTCGTCAAGCTGCATACACACGGCTGCAAGGACGGAAACATTGACACATTGCTGGGTGAGCAGACACAGCGGTTCCACAAAGCTCTGGCGGCGCAGTCAGCCGAGCGATCCAACTTCCATTACCACTATGTGACCGCCCTGGAGATGGCCCAGTTGATTCATCAGGCTGAATCGGGTGTCTTGCAGCCGGATGCGTCCGGCGTTGAATCTGTTTCCACTGGTGGGAGGAGCTGAATCGTGTCGACCGCAATTCGTGATCCATGGACGCCCACCAGTGGCTACCGACCGGGTCAGCTTCCCAATCAGGAACGCCTGCGCCGGCGCTTCACCCGCTGGACGTTGGGTATGTCCGTATTGAACGTCACGTTGTCGGTAGGACTGGTGTTTCTGCTGACCGAACTCTCCGAGGACTGGTGGTTTTCCGGTGCATTGATTTACATCCCGCAGACACCGCTGTTAATCCCGTCAATCTGCCTGATGTTCTGCTCGCTGGTCTGGCACATGCGGTCGATGCTGCTGAACGTGACGTCATTCGGACTGATTCTGTTCTGTCTGTGTGGCGTCCGTTTTTCGATGAAACCGCTCAACGAGGTAGTCGATTCTCCACAGAACGTGACAGTCGTGACGTGCAACGTGCAGGACTTTCAGCCGAACTTTGGAAAAGTTCTGCGCGAGATTGCACGTGTCAAACCAGACATTATCGCTCTGCAGGAGGCATTCAGGCCGCCGCAGCTCCTGTTCGACTCACTGGAAGGCTGGCACTGGCATCACGACCACGAATTCTGGGTGGGGTCTCGTTGGCCGTTGCGCGCTGTCGGCATGAACTACACCAGACCCTACGATCGGCCGACCGTCCTGAAAGTAGAAATCGATGCGCCATCCGGGCCACTCCTGCTGAGCAGCGTGCACCTGATGACGGCACGCCGGGGTCTGACCGATTTGAGTGTCGGTTCAATGCTCAGCGGTAAGGGGCCGGCGTCAGTCGACAACCATTCTTTCCTGCGCTTCGAGGAGGCTGCGCAAAGCCGTGAGTTTGTTGCCAGCAGCGATGCATCATTGCCGCACATCGTCGTCGGCGACTTTAACATGCCGACAACGAGCAATATCTTTCGTGAAAACTTCGGCGATCTGACGAACGCATTCGACGAGGCCGGAATTGGGTTCGGGTACACAGCGCCGTGTCGGCCCGTTCGATTCTGGTTGCCCCGTGTTCCATGGCTCAGGATTGATCACATCCTGTCGAGTCACCATTGGGAAGCTGTGCGATGCAAAACCGGCGAGTTCAACGGTTCTAACCACCGGCTTGTGTCAGCCGTGCTGAAACTGCGTCCGCAAAACAGCTCGCCCCCATAGCCTGATTTGACAGCGAGACTTCACAGGGTGTGTCAGAGGTGAAAGTAATCACGTGGACTGGCGCACGGTGACCAGCCAGCGCAGGAGGTCGTTGACGAACAGCTCTCGATCCGCCTCAAACTCCAGGGTGTGACTGGCGCCTGGATACTCGACGAGTGCTCGTTCCTGAGTGGCCAGACTGTCGAACCAGTTGACGACCGCCGCGTTGTCGATGATCTGATCGCGGCCGGCCAGCATCAGCAGACTCGGACAACGAATCTCCGAAGCGGCTTCCCGTGCGATTCGGTCCAACTGGCGATTCGCCAGCAGGAACGAAACAGTGACGTCCGAAAGAGCCAGCTTGTCGTCGCGGATGAACTGTTGCCATTCCGGTTGGCTTGTGAAGAGCTGCGGGTCGTCCAGCGGTATGGGAATGCGGCGCTCCATCTGTTCTGTTGCACGCGCCGCGGAGAGGCGGGCGTTGTCCCACCAGGTTGCTTCAAACTGGCTGTAGATACCCGGATACAGCAGTGCCAGGCCATCGATCAGTTCCGGCCGACGGGCTGCCGCGATGGAAGCCAGCTTGCCGCCCCAGCTCAGCCCGAGGATGACAACCGGGACCGTCGGAGCGACCTCGTTGCGCCGCTCTCGGACTTCCGCAAGAAACTGCAACACGTCGTTGATCAACCGATCCTCGTGTCGCGCATGTCCCCGCTGGGCTTCATTCAGACCCGAGCCACGTCGATCGACGAACAGGACTTCGTATCCGGCATCACACAGTCGGCCGCTGGAATACTCGTACCAGCCAGAATGGCTCTGGATGCCGTGAAGGGCGACCAGGTACCCGAGCGGCCGGTCTGCAGGCTGCCAGTGTCGAAAGTGGTGCTGGTATCCGTCTGACGTAACGAATTGCTCGATGCTCGGTGCGGTCACGGTGGATTGATCACTCAAGGAAAGGTGAGTTGCTCAGGTTCATTCGGTCATGGATTCGAGGACGCGAGCGAATGCCCCATAGGCTCCGACGCTGAACAGAACGAATCGCACAAGTCGGGGTCGCTGGTGTTCGACGAGGACATCACGGACGACGCCCAGAGCGGTCTCGGCGGCCATGTCGATCGGGTACCCGTACACTCCGGTACTGATCGCCGGGAAGGCAATGCTGTCGCAATTGTGTTCACGTGCCAGTGCCAGACACGTGCGGTATGCCGCTGCGAGCTGCTCAGGTTCGCTTTTGCCTCCGCCAGCCCAGATCGGCCCCACGGCGTGAAACACATACTTCGCGTCGAGGCGGCCGGCCGTTGTTGCGACGGCACTGCCCGTAGGACATCCGTCCGGATAAAGCGCTTTGGTCTCATCCATCAGTGTCGGTCCCGACGCAGCGTGAATCGCCCCGTCGACGCCACCACCGCCCGCGAGTGCCGAGTTCGCTGCATTCACGATCGCGTCAACCTGCTCGCGGGTGATGTCACCCTGCACGAGCTGGATGCGGCAGTTTCCGAATTCAACCAGCATGACTGAGGAGCCTCTGTGTAAAAACGATTGCGCTGCGTCGTCGTCGCAAGCGTGTGCTGTAGCAGATTTACTGCGTGGGGCGTATCCTGAATCCGGCGTCGCAGTGAACGCAAAACCGTATCGGAGATCGCCGTGAACGCGGAAGAGCTAAAGCAGCGTTTCGAACCTCAGACAGGCGAGTCGTTCGAGTATGAACGGCAGCTCTGGCAGGCACGCTTCAGCCCCTGCGGAAAGTTCCTGGTCGGTGCCGGTTACGACGCGACAGTGCAACGCTGGAGTGTCAAGGGCGACACATATACTCCATTGCCGGAAATCACCGGGCATGACGGCTGGGTTCAGTGCCTTGGGTTCACCGGGCATGACGATCGGCTGATCTCGGCCGACTCGTGGGGCCGGGTCAGTTGCTGGACGTACTCAAAAACTGAGCCACAGGAACCACATTGGACGGTCCCTGATGCACTGGCTGGATGGGTTCGCGCGCTGGATGTCTCGCCGGACGGCAAACTGGTCGCGATCGGCGGAAACGGGTCAGTCCTCCGCATCCTGTCGACCTCCGATGGAAAAGTTGTGCGTGAGGTGGCCGATCTTCCGGACACTGTGTTCAGCCTGCAGTTCCATCCGTCCGGCAAGACGCTGGTTTCCGGAGACCTGAAAGGGAACCTTCGCGAATGGGAGGTTGCCAGCGGCGAACCAGGTCGCGTGGTCGAAGTTGAGGGGCTGTATCAACTGAGCCGCATTCAGGAATGCGGAGGCGTTCGGCATATCGCGTTCGACGCCGATGGCAGCCACCTGGTCGCTGGCGGGCAGAAGACGCCGGGTGGCGGGTTTGCCACCGGAAGTCCAACCGTTGTCGTCTTTGACTGGCAGACCGGTGAGCGACTGCACGAATTGGTCGCTGGCGATACTCAGGAAGGATTTATCTACGACGCGTGGTTCCATCCGGAAGGCTTTGTGGCCGGACTGGCCAGTGCGTTTCCGGGCAAGGGCAAGCTGTTCTTCTGGCAGCCTGGCGAGGACAAGCCATTCTTCGTGGGTGCGAAACTGACAAACGGACGCAGCCTCAGTCTGCATCCCGATGGTCGCCGACTCGCCTTTACCGTTTCCAGTTCTCCGAATGGAAACGGCCGGTCCCTCAAGGATGGCGCGTACCTGGGCGGCAAGGCGCGCGTTCAGATTCTGAGATTCCCGGAAGTCGAAGACGCCGCGTCCACTGAGACCGGCTCATGAAGATCACGGACGTTCGCGCATGCCAGCCGGCTACTCCCGACTCGCCAGCGGACTGGCGTACTTCACTGGGTCAGATTCTTGTCGCCATCGACACCGATGCCGGGCTGACCGCTTACGGTATTGGCGGAGGCGGGTTCGCGGGCATTCACATCGTCCGTACCGTGCTCCGCGATTTGCTCGTGGGATGCGACCCGAGCGACGTTGAATCACTGACACGCGAGATGCTGGAGCAGACGCTGGCTTACGGTCAGAAAGGGGTCGTCGTGATGGCGGTTTCGGGTGTCGACCTCGCCTTGTGGGATTTGCGTGGACGCAGCGAGGGCGCATCAATCACTGATCTGCTGGGAGGCGCGAAAGCCGCAAGTTTGCCGACGTACATCACGGTGTGGGACAACGACGCCCTGCCCGAAGCGATGCAGGCCGGCTATCAGGGATTCAAGCTGCATCTAGGTGCTCCGGGAGAAACGAACACCAGCACGTCTGCATTCGCTGATCGCACCGCCGCCCAGATTCACCAGGCTCGCGAGATCATCGGACCGGATCGAGAACTGATGGTTGATGCCTGGATGAAGTGGGATCTCGCAACTTCGAAGGCCGTGCTGGATCGGGTTGCCGGTTGCGGACTCAGTTGGCTCGAAGAACCACTGCCGGTCACTGACGAGGCGGGCTATGCCGTACTCGCTGTCGAGTCGCTTGTCCCGATCGCAGGTGGCGAGCACGAGTTTACCGCGGCCAGTTTTCAGCGGCTGATTGACCGGCGTTTGCATACGGTCCTGCAGCCGGACGTCTGCTGGTGCGGTGGACTGACTGAGTTGATCCGCATCTACGAAATGGGGAACGCCGCGAACATCCGCGTCTGTCCTCACCGCGGCTCAGAGATGTGGTCATTGCCTGCCATTGCTGCTCTCGATCCGCATCCGCTTGCGGAATCAGGCCGACCGTGGATGACATGGGTGAAAGGTCAGCCACCCATCGAGAACGGACAGATCAAAGTGCCGACCGGTCCTGGCTTCGGAATCGAGATCGACGAAGCCTCGCTGCCGACGATGCCAACGCCTGCATACGACCAATGGCGGTAGTGCCGTGTCAGTCGTGTTTCGGGGGTAGCCGAAGTCGCCAGACTTTGGCCGGACTCGGGGAAACCAAACTCTGGCGAGTTCGGCTACCCTTTGCCTGCGTCGGCCGAGTCCAGCTCTTCCAAGCGTTCCATCCAGCTTTGTACCTGTAGTGCGTCGTGATACGTCGCTCCGACTGGTACTGGCTGCCGACCGCGAACGACTCCACAGAAGCAACGCAGCTCCTCGGCCATCATGCCAGTGGGGCCGGTTGCATCCGTGCGGATTTCCAGGGCCATCGGCCACGACGCATGTTGTTCGTCCCAGACTTCAATCGGCCGCGGATTCGGAATCATGCGAGCCGCCCAGCCGTCGCCAAAGACCTCGGTGCGGTCGATCCCGCGGGGCGGCATTCCTGCTGGTGTCAGATACGACGCCGCGAAGGATGCCACCGGACCGTTGCCCCATTTGAGCTGTGCCAGCGCGAGGTCCACGGCTCCGGATTTCGTGCGGTGAAACTGTGCACTGAACTGCGTCGGTTCGGCGCGATCGACCAGGGCCTGAGCCATGTAAAGATCGTGAACCATCGCGGCGTGCAAGGGATTCTCGCCAGCGAAGTCCTGCACAATACTCGCCGGTCGATGACGCACTGAGTTGATGTACGAAATCGGGCCTCGCTGACGAGCCTCGTCCTGCATCGCCCGGAACTCGCTGTTGAACAGCACGATGTGTCCGATCATGAGGTTACTCGAATCGGCACGTACGAGTGGTTCGAGACTGCGAGCGTCCGCGAGGCTCTCTGAGACGGGTTTCTCCAGCAGCACACTTTTCCCCGCGTTCAGGAGAGCACGCGCAACGGCAACGTGCGACGCAGTCGTGCAGGCGACGACCCATGCTTCGGCATCGCACTCTTCGATCGCCTGGTCCAGATTCGTCCAGCCCGGAACTCCCGGCAGTTCCGACGCGATCGCCTGCAGGCTCGCGTCACGTCGGGCGACGACACCCACGAGTTCCGCCTCGGCCAGTCCGGCCAGAGTCAACGAGTGCAATCGCCCGAATCGCCCCAGGCCTACGACGGCAATCTTCACTGGAGCGGAGTTCTTCATAATTATGCCTTGTTTCCGCGGATGACGGTCGCAGCCAAAGTTGCTGGCCCTGTGTGAACCTCGGCCTGGGCCGCGTTACGAAGTCATTGTGGCTCGCGGCCTCTCGATGGTTCCACCTTCCGGCCCGTGCGCGGCGGACGGGCCAGTCAATCGGCCGACCGCTTTGTCCGCTGTGGCCAGACACCATGTTCGGAAGGCGAGGTAGATTAGCCCATAAAACAATGCGTTACCGATAACGGCCGGCCATAGCGTGTCACTCAGATTGTCCAGTTCATTGAACTCGTTGAAGGGGATGATTGTCGCTGGCGAAAGCTGGAGGAGCCAGATTGCGTCCCGTTCGTTCAAGACGTTGGTGATGAAGAATGGCGCCAGGATTACAAACGGCATGATGCACCATGCGACGAGAACCAGCACGGCCGAGAAGATCGCCTTCGCATGACTGCGTATCCGTAAGCCAAGCGTCACAGACATCCAGGCAATCATCGGCAGGTAAACCAGGGCCGTCAGCAGGTGGCAACTTACATAGATGGACGCCTGGAAATCTCCCAGCCGGCTGTAACCGCGGTGGTTGGATCCGCTGACATCCAGTCGCCAGATGGTTTCGAAAAAGAGCAGCGTGACAAACAGAAGAAAAAGAATACGTATCAACTGAGTGACCGAAGTCATCTTCTGACTCAGCACGCTGCGGGTGGACATCGGAGTGGTCATCAGGATGTCGAACGTCTGTTGTGATCGTTCCAGCGAGAACAAACTTGCGGCTTTTACGGCGACGATCAGCGCAGACAGAACCCACCAGCCGAAATGCAACATGGCGAAATAGTCCATGACTCTCCATGAGTAATACCCCGGACTGGCCGCAGCTTCCGCAAGAATGGCACAGCAAAGCAGAACCAGTGGTATCTCCAGCAGCGCGAACAGGTAGAGCTGATAACGCGTGCTGCCCGAAACACTCTTCGTCGTTTCACGCCACTGAATGGGTTGGTCGTCCGGAAGGCCTGATGTGTCACTGAGCAATCGCCGGGAAATGAATGCAGGCAACTGACGACGCAAATACTGATCAGTCGCGCGGAATCCGCGCATAAGAAGGTTGTTCTTCGCCACAAATGCTCTCGGGATCAGAGCGAAACGAGCCGCTACGATGCATGCAATTCCCGAGGCGACCAATGGGATACTGGTCAGCAGGCAGGTCCAGAATCCGTACCTCTCTGCCTCTTCGAAGAACAGATACGGGCCCATCATTAGCCATTCGATGCGACCGGATGACCCGAAAACTCGCCAGCGCGGGAAATCAACTATGCGCATCTCTTCCAGAAACGGAGGCCCCGCGATGACCACAAATCCGACAATCAGTGTCGTGAAGAACGCGGGCACAGTCGCGCGACACCATGTCGAACACAACACGGCAATCGCGCAGCATTGAAAGGCCGTGATCGACAACGTCCACACGGCGCTGGCCAGCATCGGAAGGCTGACGCCACCCAGCGAGTATGCCAGGGCAAATCCGGGAAGGGCTGCAAAGAAGAGGTAGCACATCGGCACCAGCCGGCCGAGCATCTTTTCCAGCACGATGGTGCCGGGACTCAGCCGAGTCAGCAGGAGCAGACCCAGCGAGTCGCGTTCTTTCTCTGACGTGATCAGACCGCAGGCCATCAATGGTACAAAGAGATAGATGCCCATGAACTGGCACATTACGAGCCCCCAGAAGAGGTCTCGGCCCATGCCCAGAATCGCCACCGGGTTGTAGCGGTAGGCGTACCAGGCCTGCTCGGCAAAGAAGAGGCCCGCGCCGACAAACAAAGCCGCCAGATAGAACGCACGGATGAAATATGTCCGCTTGCGTGCGGACTGCTCGATCATCTCTTTCGTGAGCAACGGCAGCCCGTAGCGTGCATAGTCGCTAATGGCACCGCGAACGAAGCGGAAGGCCTGCGATACGATCGATGCTATTGGGCTCTCACGCGTTCCGTCGGACATGAGCTTCAAGCCCCGTTCGTCAGTTCGAGGACCTGCCAGAGGCTTGGGTCACTCGCAAACGGGAAGGCGGTATCGACAGTCATCGGCCAGTTGCCCAGTTCGGAGTCTCGCAGCAACCAGTAGAAACCGAGTTGCGACGACTCATCAGGATCGAAGCCGTGCAGACATTCACTCGGCAGCCACGCTTCGATCAGATAGCCGTGCTTGCTACGTTCTGAGTAGATACGGAATGCATCGGGCCCTGACTTCGGAGCATCGTCCGACGCGCGCGCGATTGGGAGTTGCCGCACGACAGGATCGAGCCCGTCGTCGCCAGCTCCGTTGGGCAGCAGACAGAAATGATGGCAATACCGTGAGGCTCGGTGAATGTTCTGCGTGCCGCGTGTCTGCAGCCAGATCTGAAATCCGTCGGTCTGGTCAGGTCGATCGATGTTTGAAACGGCCGGATGCTCTTTGCCCGTGACTTCAATCGCGAACCCAATGCCGCGGTCATTCCATGTGGCAGCGACCGTCACTGGTGAGTCGGTCTGATCCGCGTCCAGTTGTGGTGTCAGCAGGCGGCAATCGTCGGTCAGCTTCAGCAATCGCTTGCCTCTGCGCGGAACAGCGTCAATGCGCGGCGCCGCTACGGCGAAGCGAAATGTGAATGCTGCAGGAATCACAGTGCTCATCAGTCGGTCCATGCGTCAATCGAGGAGAGCTGGTCACCTCTTCGAGAATCCTAAGACCCGCCCGTCCCCAGACTGGAATCGTCCTCGTAGTATCTCACGAGGGCCTGGTTGTCGAGCCGGTTGATTTCGACGTCGACCGCGCCGATGTCCGGTGGCAGATGGAACAGACCCTGCAATGTGTTGTCGGTGAGAAACCGCAAATCTTTCGCAACACTTTCCGAGACCCGACCGGGCGGCTCGAATTCAGACAGCCGAGCCAGTCCGAAGCCCCAGTCCCCGAAGGACGGTACCGAGGCGTGATACGGCCGTACGTGAAAACCGGACGCTTCCATCGTTCGAATGATGCACCAGTAGGATCGACGGGCCAGCAGCGGAGTCGTGCACTGGATTCCGATGGCGACGTCCGGGGCAAGGCGTGCTCGGAGCTGGCGGTAAAACCGGGTCGTATAGAGTTTGCCCAGCGAATACGTATTCGGGTCTGGGAAGTCGATCAGCACGACGTCGTACAGTCGATCGGCTGACTCGAGCCAGATCATTGCGTCGGCGTTGACGACCTCGACGCGTGGATCGTCGAACGCGTTGCCATTCAGCTCGGCCAGCAACGGAAACTCGGTCGACAGACGCGTCATGTTCGGGTCGATGTCGACGAGTGTCACACGTTCGACGTCCGCGTATCGCAGCACTTCCCGCAGCCCCAGCCCGTCACCGCCACCGAGAATCAGGATGTTGTCGTGTCGTGTTGCCGTGGCCATTGCCGGGTGTACGAGGGCTTCGTGATATCGGTATTCATCCATCGAGTTGAATTGCAGGTTACCGTTGAGATGCAACTGGAACCCGCGCCGGTTTCGCGTAATCACCATGCGCTGATACGGAGTCGTCTTGCTGTAGACGATTGGACTGGCAAACAAATGAGATTCGGCCAGTGTCGTCAGCGAATCCGCTTTGATGATGCCGATGCTCAGAATGCCAATCACCAGGCAGGCTCGTCCGCGGAGTGCATTGACTCTGCCCGAGAGAAGTGGCCGCAACAGGGACGTCCCCCACAGTCCAACCAGCGCGTTCATCACGCCAAATACAAGCGACGTTCTGACGAGACCCAGTGTCGGAACAAGGAAGATGGGAAACAGCAGTGACGCGACCAGAGCGCCCAGATAGTCGAACGCCAGAACGCGCGACACCAGAGCTTCGAAGTCGAGTTGCTCTTTCATGAGTCGCATCAGCAGCGGCAGCTCGAGACCGACGAGGACTCCGATTCCGAAAACAATGCCATACAGCACCGGCTGGAACCACGAGAGCCGTGCAAAGCTCAGGAACAGCAGCGGAGCACTGGCGCCACCAAGAAGTGCGACACCGAGTTCCACTTCGATAAAGACGCGTGCCAGGTTGCTGCGGACGAACGACGAGAGCCACGCACCGACGCCCAGAGCCGACAAATAGACGCCGATGATCAGTGAGAACTGCGTGACCGAATCGCCCAGCACGTAGCTTGCCAGCGTTCCCGCCAGCAGTTCATACACCAGCCCGCATGTGGAGATGATCAGGACGTTCAGATACAGCAGTGAGAGCGGAGCCTGATTCAGCTTCGCGCGGCTGTCGTCTGACTGCGATTCGAGCGGCGCCGGCGCAGCGGCGACATCGGGATCGGCTTCGAATTCCAGGGAGCGGACACCATCGGACGGTGTCTCCGGCAAGTCGGCATCAGCCATGGATGGCAGCAGCAATAATGATCGAAATGCCGATGACGATGGAGCCCACCATGATGCCCAGTGCCGTGTTCTGATCTTCTTCGATTTCCTTCCAGAACGGCAGCGGCATCAGTTTACTCATCAGCACGATGGCCAGAGCGAGCACGACCAGGCCGATCAGTGAGAAGACGAGAGCGGCGATTGCCTGCGGCGCTACGCCACCCATGTCAGGTCCGCCCTGAGCCAGCAACGTGAACAGGTTGTTCATTCAAAGCACTCCTGGGATGTGAGTTTTCAGTTCTCGAACTGGAGAGATGCAATTTCCGAATGTGCAACTTACTTGCCGAATCCACCGCCGCCACCGCCACCGAGGTAAAAGAATCCACCACCACTGCGACCGCCACTGCCACTGCTGCTGAAGCTGTCAGCAATTCCCAGGTTGGGAGCTTTCCAGTCCAGCGCAAATGCCGTGCCCAGTCCGATGCACAGGAAGATTCCGACAGCAATGTAAAACTTTTTAAACATGGTTCCCTCACGTGGCGACGTTGCGAGTCGGGTCAGTCATCCGTCGAATAGGGTGAAAAATCGCTGTCCGACCAGCGACTGACGTTGAAGGTGGTATTCACGATCATTGCGGTGATTGGAATGATTGAGGCAAAGAACAGTGCCCAGACCAGAAGCCAGCCATCGGCACTGGCAAACATTGTTGCTGCCCCCAGATAGATGATGAACAACGCGGCGGCAAACACCAGCCAGTGTCCGTAAACGCCTCTGTCACAGGGAAACGGCTGGTTCGGGGCGACGCCGAACGATCGCGGAAGCTCTTCAACCCCGAAAGCTTCTTCCACAGTCGCATGCGGCAGATAGGTGCCCAGCGACATATTCAGTTCGCCGAGGTTGGGTCTGCCTGACTCGGCATCTTCGGCGGGGGGCACGAGAGATCGCTCAACGGACAACATGTACGGCGGGCAGATCATATCTCTGGTTGTGACTTCTTCACCGACTTCAACCTTCCAGTAGAACTCGCCCAACACATACTCGACCTGCGCGATTGCGCGTTCGAACAGTTTGAATTCGTGACCGTTCCAGGCAGCCGTGGACTTGAAGTCATGCACGTCACCGGGCGACAGCGGCTCGACGAAGCTCCAATGGTCTTTGCTGTTCACCAGCCAGCGAAAACCAACATTGGGCTCATACAGCAAATACTCCGTCCAGTAGTACTTTCGGTCGTATGTGACGGACCGTTGCATGAAGCCGATGATCGTGTATTTGACGTCGAATAAGGTGCCCGTTGCGCCCAGCTCGATGAGTGGATCCACTTTGGTTGTCAGAGTCGTTAGGTATTCGAGGTTCCCGTGGTCCACATCCAACAGGGCGCTGCAGTACGGACACGAAACCCGCATGGCTTCGTCGGGCGCCCGCAGCTCAAGCGCCCCGGCACACTGCGGGCAACTGAGCTGCTTGGCCGTGATTTGTTTCGCTTCCTTCTCGGCAGCTTTCAGACCGGCCATGCCCAGTTCGTCGAGTGACGCCTGCCAGCCGAGGTATCCGGTCGGGCTGTCGCCGTAATCGAGCGACACGAACTGACCGTCCGGCCCATAGAGATCCGCGAACGGGTGTTCGGCACCAGGTTGCACGTCGTAGGGAATCTCACCTTCGGCACCGCCCAGTTTTGCGACACCGACTTCTGCCACGGTGAAATCGTCCTCGCCAATGCGAACCGTGCCTCCGGCATTCAGGCTTTCGATCGGCGGCACCCAGGCTCCGTCTTTGACCTTCTTACGAAAGGTCATGTAGAAGCGGCCCTGCGCCTCGGCCAGCCAGCCCCACTTGCCGTTGGGGAACTGAGCGTACCACTCATCCCACACACCGCCCGCGGAATGTTCGTACTGGACACGGCCGACAATGCGGAACGGCTTGCCGCGGAACTTGCCTTTCGCGTCGATCTTCAGCGGTGATTGCGTATCGACCAGGTCAGCAACCTTGCCGTGGTCTTCCAGCTCCTTGTCGCCGCGTGCCACGACGCTGGTACAGAACGGGCAGATGGTGACCAGTGAGGTGCGGGACTTGAACTCGACGGGAGCGGCACACGCCGGACAGGGAGCCTGCAGTCGCGCCATCAATTGCTCCTTGTCTTCGTACTGCTGGATGGTCAATTCCCGACGGTGACTCGGGTCACTGAGGCGACCAGAATCGCACGGAATGGATTGTGCCGCAAGTGGTTCAATTCGTCGAGTATAACGGTGACGTATATCGACAGGCGGCGAATGCACGTCAAGTGGGCATGTGCCTTCACCAGGGCACGCGTAGATGTCTGAGTCTCGTTTCGATACTTTGAAGGCTTCGGTCATACGGTTTCAGAGAATCACGCATGCTCCAGTTTTCTTCACATCGCCTGCTGTGCGGGCTTGCTCTATTGCTGTGCCTGTCGTCTGGGGAAATCGCTTCCGCGGACGAATCGGCAGCAATCGACTTCGAGAACGACATCATTCCGATTCTGACGGCGGGTGGATGCAACTCCGGGCCGTGTCATGGCAAGTCGCGCGGCCAGGGCGGTTTCAAGCTTTCCCTGTTCGGCTTTGATCCAGACTTCGATCACGGAGCACTGTCCCGTGAAGGCCGCGGGCGACGCGTGTTCCTTCTCTCACCGGAACGGAGTCTGTTGCTATTGAAGCCAAGCGGTCGAGTCCCTCACGGGGGCGGACTGCGTCTGCCTGCCGATGGTCCGGATTACCAGCTCCTCAAACGCTGGGTCGAGACTGGCATGGCCCGCCGAGCACCCGACGCTCCAAAACTTGAACGCGTGACCGTCGATCCGCCTGAAAAACTCATGGGACTCAACCAGCAGCAGCAATTGACTGTCACTGCACATTACTCGGACGGTTCCACTCGCGATGTCACCTCGCTGGCGGCGTATCGGTCGAATGAGGACGGGATCGCCAGCGCAGACGATTCCGGGCTCGTCACGACGACAAAGATCACGGGCGAGGCCGCCATCATGGCGCGCTATGTCGGCATGATCGGAGTCTCGATCATTTCCGTGCCGCTGCCTGGCGATGTGTCGGCGTCGCTGTACGAGCAGCTCCCACGCAGCAACTTCATCGATGACCTGGTGTGGAAGAAACTGCAGCGGCTGGGACTGACACCATCCGACCCGGCGTCCGGCGAGACGTTTCTGCGCCGCGTGACGCCAGACATCATTGGCCGCGTGCCGACCGCGGACGAAGTGCGGGCGTTTATTGCGGATGAGTCTGCGGACAAGCGGGCGAAGCTCATCGATCGCCTGCTGGAGCATCCCGAATACGCTGATCACTGGGCCAACAAATGGGCGGACCTGGTGCGACCGAATCCGTACCGCGCGGGCATTAAGGCGGTGTTGAATTACGACAACTGGATTCGAACAGCCTTCAGAGAAAACCGACCGTACAACCAGTTCGCATATGAGCAGCTTACGGCGACTGGCAGCACATTCCGCAACGGCGCTGTCGTGATGTTCCGCGACCGCCGCTCGCCGGATGAGCTGACAACAATGACCACCCAGCTCTTCCTGGGCATTCGACTCGAATGCGCGAAGTGTCACCAGCACCCCAACGAAGCCTGGAGTCAGAATCACTTTTACAGCTTCGCCGCCTATTTTGACGGAATTGGCCGCAAGGGACGTGGTGTCTCGCCGCCGATCTCCGGGTCCGAGGAATACGTCTTTGCCAGCAAGCGGAAGGGTGTCAAACATCCATTGACGGGCGCCGTCATGGCGGCTTCTCCATTATTTGGTGAAGCTCCGGTTTCTGAGGCCGTCGACGATCCGCGGACTGTCCTGGCCGACTGGATCACGTCTGACGAGAACCCGTTTTTCCGACAGGTCATGGCCAACCGGGTCTGGCGGGACATGATGGGACGAGGCCTGGTTGAGCCCGTTGATGATTTGCGAGCTTCCAATCCGCCCAGCAATCCGGAATTGCTGGAAGCCCTGGCCGTGGACTTCCGCGATCACGGCTACGATCTGAAGCACTTGATTCGCCGCATCGCCAGCTCGTACGTCTACGGACTCAGTTCACTCCCGAGTGATCGCAACAAGTCGGACACTCACAACTACTCGCGTTTCTACCGGGAACGAATGCGAGCCGAAGTGCTGCTCGATTCCGTGTCGCAGATCACGGGCGTCCCGGAAACATTTGCGGCCATGCCGCCGGGATCGACTTCGCGGCAGCTATGGTCGCACCGAATCAGCTCTCTGTTCCTGGATGCCTTCGGCCGACCGGACCCGAACCAGGATCCCCCCTGCGAGCGCACACCTGACACGACGATCGTGCAGGCCCTGCATCTGATGAACTCGCAGAGCGTGTACAACAAAGTGACCAGCGATGCCGGTGTTGCCGCAGCCCTGGGGACGGGCGAGCTGTCCAATGAGGACGTCATCGACGACCTCTATCTGTCCATTTACTCCCGTTTTCCGACTGACGATGAAAAGTCTGCCACTGTGCGTTTTCTTGCCGAAAACACAGACGCCCGGCGCCAAGCCGTCCAGGACCTGATGTGGGCCATGCTGAACACGCCCGAGTTCATCTTCAAGCACTGATCACACGGTCGTAAAGGAGGTGACGGGGCTTGTTCGGGTTGGCAACCGTCGATCGATGACGAACCCCCAATCCCCAGGCGAAGCAGGTGAAAACAGTTGAAGTGCTGATTTTAGGTGTCTACCGTGCAGTGTCGGAAACGCTCCATATCCTGTGCTGCTCCTAAACTGCCCCACAGGAGGTTTCGACAGTGAAAAAGCTCTTTCTTGTGCTTGTCCTATCATTTCCGGTTGTACTTTTCGGTTGTGGCGAAGCGTCTCCCGACGAAACCGCAATCGACGATCCGCAGGCCGTGCCTGGTCCCGACGGCGGAGAACCAGTCCTGTCTGAAGAGGGACCATGACGGCGCAGCCGTTATTCATTTCTTATTAGCCGGGAACTCTGGCATGAACAGGCATCGTCTATCGAAGCGAGGCAGTGGATTTACGCTGATTGAATTGCTGGTAGTGATTGCCATCATCGCAATTCTCATCGCACTGCTGCTGCCGGCCGTCCAGCAGGCTCGGGAGGCCGCGCGGCGCAGTCAATGCCGGAACAACCTGAAACAGCTTGGGTTGGCTATGCACAACTATCACGACGTGAATCTCAGCCTTCCGATTGGCGCTTACGCAGGATGGGGACAATCCTGGACCTGGGCCGTTCTACCGTATGTCGAGCAGGCGCCGTTGTTCGCAAGGATGCCCACACCTGTCAACGACAATGGGTTTTGGGGTGGCACTGATCAGCGCAGCCTCGATCTGATTGCGCTTGCGCGAACCGCAGTCCCCGTCTTCCTGTGCCCGTCGATGCCGGAGGGGCCAAAGGAGAACAAGAATATCAATGGACCGGCAGGACGAGCGATGTCGACGTATCTGGCGAACGCCGGGGGAGATGCCCGCAATGACAATCTCGGAGCGAACGGAATGGACAGGTCGAACGGCCTGTTTCATGCAGTGGCCATGACCACGGCTCCAGTCGGCAGAACCTTCAAGTTCCGAGACGCTATCGATGGACTTTCCAACACCGTTCTCATTGGAGAAGCCGAATACAATCTGAGTTCAACCAGAGGTTGCAACATTTGCGATCGGTATCTTTTCTATCACATGAACTTCGACAGTGGGAACGGGGGAGACTTCTCAGAGGTTCTCGGCTCGACCTATTACCGAATCAACACAAAAGCGAAAAACAACTCGGAGCGAGAATGCGCATTCGGGGGCATTCACACCGGCGGAACACATATCCTGTTTGGTGACGGCAAAGTGAAGTTCATGTCAGAGAGTATTGATCTGGTCAACGTCTGGAGACCTCTCGGATCACGGGCCGGCGGCGAAGTCCCCGGTTCGTTCTGACGTCGCGTTGGTGAATGCTGAAGACGGAGATGTGACGTGCTGGAATCGTATGTACACATCCATTCGAGGGATTCGCCTTTCAGGCGTCACATCCCACAGCGTCAACACATTCCGACTTCTCGTCAGTGCGTAGCTGAGGATTTCACCGGGATTGGGAATTGGACCACTGAATTCCTGATATCATCAGCGCAGTCTTCCCGGATCCTTCCCACCGGTGGATAATGGAGCGGGAGCAAAGAAGGTGTCCCGAGCTTCAGCGACCGCATTGGCCAGAATGCAGGTCGCCTTCTTGCGGACCAGGTTTTTTGCAAGTACATGATCCTCATGCCGACTGCCGATGTCGGTCGTAATCGTCTCTGACCCAAAGGTGAGTGATTTTCCGTGGCAGTTGCTCAGGCAGCCTCTGAATTTCTCCACTACCTGGAACGCAGCCGTCTGCTCAGTCCCGAGCAGATCAGCGAGGCGGCCAGCAAGCTTGAGGTCCGCGATGACGATGCTGTTGTTCCGCTGGCCAAGAAGTTCGTGAAGGCCGGGTATCTCACACGGCTGCAGGCCAGTCGACTGCTGGAAGGGCACTACCGCGGCTTCTTCCTGGACAACTACTGCATTGAAGAGATTCTTGGTTCCGGCGGTATGGGTTGGGTCTACATCGCCCGTGATATGCAGACGGACGAGCAGGTCGCACTCAAGATGCTGTGCGAAAAAAATGAGAATGACGTCGGTCTGTTGACTCGGTTCCGGCTGGAGGCCGACGCCGGCATGATGCTGGACCATCAGGCGATCGTAAAAACGCGGAAGATTGGACGAACGACCGGCCTGTACGGCGATGTCCACTACGCGGTGATGGATTGCTTCAAGGGTATCGGGATCGACGAGCTTGTCGCGCTGGGTGGCCCAGTCAAATCTTCTCTGGCGTGCCACATCATGAGTTTTGCGGCGGCAGGACTGCACCATGCTCACAACCGTGGCCTGATTCATCGGGACGTAAAGCCGTCCAACATCCTGGTCGACACGCACAGCAACGGCCGGATCATCGACTTTGGACTGTCGCTGGCGTCACAGGCGGATCAGGGCGACGAGTTTTCGTTGGCGATGATTTTCGGTCACGACTGCCTGGGAACGGCCGACTACATCGCCCCGGAGCAGTCGAAGGACAGCTTCAACATCGATCCGCGTGCCGACGTGTACGGTCTGGGCGCGACGTTCTATTTCATGCTGACCGGAAAAGTCATGTTTCCGGAACGGCGGACGCGGCTGCAGAAGATCCTGGCTCAGCAGAACGAAGAACCTCCGCGAGCCGGGGAACTCGTTTCGGACATTCCACCTGCCGTCGAGCGAATACTGAATCGCATGATCGCCAAGGACCCTGATGCTCGATATCGCACGGCCAAGGGAGTCTGCCTGGCCATGCAAAGGCACGCAAAACCAACTCGCTTGCGATTTGACTTTCAGCAGATTCTGGATCGCCGATACGCGATTGCTCAGCAGCGATTCCAGATGCTGAACGAGCAGGCCCGAGAGACCGTTCGGCAGACGACGTTGTCCGACTGCACACTCGACTCAAAGGCGACACGCCCTCCCGAGTCAGTCGTCGATACGGATGTCAGTCGAGACACCGACGTGAAGCTCAGTTGACTGCGCCCATTTGAAATCGGGTCCGTTCTTTCCTGTCGCTCGCTGTGGCGAAGGAAGTTACATCCGCGGCCGATCGCCTGGTCGTTCCAGCGAGTGAGGCTCGATGATCGCGTCATACATCTCCGGACGGCGGTCAGCGAGCCGATCGATTGCGTGCGTACCGGGGGATCGAACGACGCGTTTCATTCGCGATCGTTCCGGATAGACGTCGGCGTAGAGGATGGTCTCCCCGTCAGCTTCGGCTGTTGCCAGAGTTGAACCGTCAGGGCCACAAATGCGGCTCAGCCCGATGAATCGAAATCCGCGTTCTTCTCCGACACGGTTCGCCGCCGCGAAGTAGATTCCGTTTTCCATGGCTCGCGTGTTGAGTACATGACCGGCGACACATTCGGCACCCGGCGGCCAGTTGGTGGGCAGAGCGACCAGATCGGCACCCGCCAGCGCGAGACATCGAGATGACTCGGGAAACGCCGAGTCGTAGCAGATATTCATGCCGATCCGCAGATCGCCAGTGTCGTGCGCGGCAAAGGGGCGGTCGCCGTAGCTGACATATCGGTCGACTCCGAGATACGGCAGATGCACCTTGCGGTAACTGCCGACGACGCCGCGGGGGCCGGTGAGCACGGCTGCATTAAAGATATGATCAGCAGCCGCTTCGAGCATGCCAAACACCGCGAACATCTGCAGTTCCGCACACAAAGCGGTGATGCGGTCGGTTGCCGGTCCGGGAATCGCCTGCGCGAATGGGCGTGCCTCATCCAGGCTGTCAAAGCAGTAGCCAGTCACGGCACACTCAGGCAGCACAACCAGCTTCGCGCCGTTGGACGCTGCTTCCCGTATTCGCAGTTCCATTGCGGTCACGTTGGCATCGACTTCCGCAATCTGCACGTCCATCTGAACTGCGGCAATCTTCATCGGAATCCTCACCAGCGTGACCACAGGACGGACTTCGCACTGTTCACGCCAGAATAAGAGGTTCCGGCTGTCGGCACCAGGAAATCATCCGGATGTGTTCTTCAGGCAGCGATGCCAGAGAAAGATCGCTGCAGATGTTCGAGGTCGGAGGGTTTGCCAGAAATCTTCACAAGGTAAACCACATTGCCTGCGCTCCAGGCAACGGCCACAAAACCGTCCGGCAGATACCGAAGCGTCGCGCTGGAAAACGACGACGCCGACGGCGGCGAATCCACACGGTTTGCCGGGATCGCAGCAATGATTCCCGATACGTGCTCCAGCCGCCCTCGCTCCAGTGCGAAATCCTGTCGAACGACTTCGTGACCCGACTCACCATCCAGGTCCTGCCCCTGCCTGGGCCATAGATACAAGTCGTTATTCGACCATCCAGCCGGAATCTGAAAGACGAACGACTCGTCGAAAGCCTCTGCATTGTCCAGTTGGATATCGATTCGCTGCAGCAAGTCCGCCACGCTGAACGACTCCTGACCGGAATCCCAGAACCACAGCGTCATTCCAATCGCGACGCTACAAGCGACCGTCGCAGCCGCCAGGAACAACGTGCGGCGGCGCGGCCCCCGCTCCGCACTGGTCGTGACGATTGTCGATTCAGCAGACTCCTCGCCCTCTCCGGATTCCACCAGCGCGGAACTCATAAGCTCGGCACGCAGAGAATCAGGCACTGCGACGTCCTGAACAACTGCCGCGATCGCCGCATCGAATTCCTGCCGTGAAGCGAATTCCAGTCGACACGACTCGCACGAATCCAAGTGCGCACGCGACTCGGCGAACTCGGGCAATTCCAGATCGTCCGACTTCGGTCTGATGCAGTCCAGAAATTCCAGCGCCTTATGACAATCCATGGCTTTCCACTGGCTGGTGACTCGACTCCCGGCACAGGGAATCGACTCGGGTAAAGTAGGACTCAGAAATCCTCAGGTGACATACGCTCACGCAGATGCTTCTTGCCCCGCGACAATCGACTCATGACAGTCCCGATGGGGACGTCCAGTTGTTCCGAAATCTCCCGGTAGCTCAACTCCTGAAAGTAAAACAGAACCAACACGGTCCGAAATTCCTCAGGCAACGTATCCAGTACGCTCTGCAGACCCGCACTATCGAGGGGCTGCAGACTGACCTCATCCGAAACCGGTTCGCCAATCGCTTCCAGAGTCACCTCTGAATGGCTTCCCCGATCACGCAGACGTCGGCGGTAAAGATTTCTAACGATCATGAACAACCATGCCCGGGCTTTATCTGGTTCACGCAGTGTGTCCAGCTTCCGCTGAGCGTCGAGATAGGTCTGCTGTGTGAGATCTTCAGCATCGGCCGCCTTGCCGGTCAGCCGAAAGGCAAACCGGTACAGCGACTCGTAGTGCTGTTCGACGAGCGTAGTGATCTCCACAGCGGGCCAGTCCTGAGCTCGTTCCGTTGTGATTGGGATGCATCGGGGACCTGCGATATTCCCCTAAACCCAAACAGTTTAGCGGTTTTCTGCGCGAGGACTCCACGTGGAGCGAGCGTTACCGTCTTGCATGTGTACGTGTGATCAATCACTGAGAGTTAGCTGGATTGAACACACATCAACGGATACGAAATTGTGTGCAATCAGGACACATTCAGCGTCGTGTGCCCCTGACCTTTCACCCGTGCCATAACCTGGCGGAGCCCGGACCGATCCGTAGCGGAACTCTCCAGGAGTGAAGTTGATAGGGGGTAGGGAAGAGTGGTTAGCTCTCCCCTCCCTCAGAACCGTACGTGCGGTTTTCCCGCATACGGCTCGTCAGTCAGTAGGTTGCCCGCAAGGGATTGAACGAAACGGCTGTGAGCATCCCGCAGGCTGCGAAACCCATGGCCCCTAAAGCAGTCGTTCGGCCAGCCAACCGTCCGGCTCTGCCGAAGTCGGTTCGGCCGATGACGTTTTGACAGCATCCGACGCAGACACTCGCGTTCGCAATGCCTGGCGGCACGAATATCGAATGTCGAACAAGGAATGTCGAAGTCCGAAGTGAAGCACTTCATCATTCGAACTTCCTTGTTCGATATTCGATATTCGATATTCGATATTCGATATTCGATATTCACTGCGAAACGCCAGCGACAACATGTTGGTCGATCCCAGGATCGACGGGCATCGGGCGAACCGGATCGTTCCATCGCAGAACGATGAAATGAGTTGCGTACCGACCGAACTCGTCTCTGCAGCAGACGCCACGACGGATTTCAGAAAAATCCAGGAACGGGTGTCAGGTTCTCGCTTCGGCTCTCGCTTTTCAGACAGCGGACAGACGTCTGACTCACTTCACAACACTGACCCGCTCCGCAATTCCGCGAGAGATGCTCGGGTCGGCGACCTCACTTCTGTCTTTTCTGTCTGAGGAGCTGTGCGATGAAATCGATGAACGTAAAGAAACTGTCACGACTTCTGCAACGAGTGTGCCGATTCGGTCCGAAGCGACGCAAGGAGCGCACGGCGTACCGCGGGTTTGAAAGACTGGAACAACGACTGCTGCTGACGGTCGCCGTCGAGCAGGCAGCCATGCTCGACGGACCGCAGGCACGAATCGTCAACGGGGCTGAGACGAACGATTACGAGGCCGTCGGGCTTGTTAACGGCGGTTGCACAGGAACACTGATCAGCCCGACGCATGTGCTGACGGCCGCTCATTGTGTGGAGGGCGTCAGCAACACGGGCAGCACTTTTGTCGTCAACGGGCAAACCTACAACACCGTCAACATCACGGTTCACCCGCAGTACAACGCGAATCAGTTCGATGTTGGCTACGACGTCGCCATCATGGAATTGAGCCGGCCCGTGTCCGGTGTGCAGCCGATGGAGATCATGCGGCAGGCTCCAAATGTGGGCGATACGCTGACACTGGTCGGATTCGGTGAGGGTGGAACGAGCACGAATCCACTGCATGATTTCGGAACGAAGCGAGTCGGCGAAACTCCGATCGACGAAGTCACCCAGAATCACATCATCTGGAACTTCGACAGCCACAGCGAAAGCAATACGGCTCCCGGTGATTCCGGCGGTCCGGCATTCGTCACGATCAACGGGCAACAGTTTATCGCCGGTATCACGTCTGGCGGTGACGGGGACGCTCACACGCTGGGCGATCGTTCCTTCGACACCCGCGTGGATACGCTGTCGAGCTGGATCGACGGCGTGGTTGGTGACACCGACACGAACCTGGATCCCGACCCCACACCGGACCCGGATCCCACACCTGACCCCGACCCGACGCCCGATCCAGATCCAACTCCCGACCCCGATCCGCTGCCGGATCCGGGCGATGACGACGGCGGCGGTGACTTCCCGACCGACGACGGATACGACGATGAGTTCGAAGACGACTTCGACGACGACTGGTATCCCGACGATGATTGGTATCCGGAAGACGGTTTTGGCGACGACTTCGATGATGATTTCGATGACTGGGGCGACGACTGGTACGAAGATGACGGCGTCTGGGATGACTTCGACGACTGGTACGCAGACGACGGATTCGAAGACGACTACGAAGACGACTGGCTGGACTCCGACGATGTGGATGACGCGATGTCCGACATGGACTGGTGGGACATGGCGTTTGGTTTCGGGAGCTGGTTCTGATCGGATCTGCTGACCGCATTCGTGCCCTTTTTGAGGCCACCGCAGACTCGCCGACCGACGAGACTCTGCGGTGGCCTCGATCTTTGCGCGAATCAGTCGTTCCAAGCGTCGGGTAGCCGAAGTCGCCAGACTTTGGACAGGTTGCAATACCGTGAGAATCCAAACTCTGGCGAGTTCGGCTACCAGACCTTGTCTGATACAACGAGCGCCATTCGACCGAACGGCTGATACCTGGAAGAGCAGTTGATGGCGATCAATTTGCAGCACCGCGACCGACAACCAGAGCTGATGGACGATCCCGCACTGGACGAGTTGCAGCACCGACACGCACTGCGAGGGCTGCGGAGGGTCAACTCTTTCAGTCGCAGCACAGCGATCCTGTGGCCGGCGATCACGGCTGTGGCGCAGCAACTCGCGGGACAACCCGTGAGGATTCTTGACATCGCAAGCGGCGGCGGTGACCTCGCTGTGGGGCTCGCTGAGCGGGGGCGGCGAACGGGAATCAACCTGGATATTCACGGTTGCGATATCAGTCCACTGGCCGTGCAGCATGCCACCGAGTTGGCTGTCCAACATCAACTCGACAACGTTCAGTTTCTGACAGTCGATGCCATCCACGGAACGCTCGACGGGCCTTACGACATCGTGATGTGCTCGCTGTTTCTGCACCACCTGCCGGAAGACGAGGCCCGCTGTCTGCTTAAGCGAATGAAGGAACTGGCGTCACAGCGGGTTCTGATCAACGATCTCAGACGGACTCGTGCGGGCTACGTTCTGGCGTGGCTTGGCTGTCGTTTACTGACGCGGTCACCGATCGTTCATGTCGACGGTCCGCTGTCCGTGCGCGCGGCCTTCTCGCTGGACGAAGTGCGTCAACTCGCAGAAGAATGCGGCCTCTCCGGCGCGACGCTGACGACGCACTGGCCGCAGCGGTTTCTCCTGGACTGGAGGCCGTCATGACGAACCGGACGGTTACTTCAATCGAACGCACGCTGAACGTAGAAGCGGCCGCTTCGCGGGAATGGGATGTCGTTGTTATCGGGGCTGGTCCCGCGGGAGCGCTGGCTGCGACTCTGCTGGCTCGACACGGCCTGAGCACACTATTGATCGAGCGAAAGTCGTTTCCGCGATACAAAATCTGCGGTGCTTGTTTGAATCCTCAGAGTCTGGCTGTGTTACGTAGTGTCCAGCTTGAACACACTGCCGCGTCGGCTGTTGCCTTGAGCGGGTTTCATCTGCAGTCGAGGGGCAGGACGCTGAATCTGGACCTGCCCGGAAGCGTGTCGATTTCCCGAGAACGATTTGATGCGGAACTGGTTCGCGCGGCGATCGACGCGGGGGCGTCATTTCTCTGTGAGTGCAGCGCCAAGGTGCTGCCGTCGACATCCGATGCGGACCTGAAGTTGTTTCCGGTGCCATTTCGATGCGTCGAGATCAAGCCCGATAGTGCAGAGCCACAAGTCGTGCGAGCTGCGGTGGTCGTTGCGGCCGACGGGCTGAGCCATAGTTGTGTGGCTGGACTTGATGGATTCCTGCCGACCGTCGAAGCCGCGTCCCGCATTGGAGCCGGAGCCGTCGCGTCGGAGGCCCCGTCGTTCTACCAACCCGGCCGTATCTACATGTCGGTGGGACACGGCGGGTATGTCGGACTGGTGCGGCTTGAAGATCAGCGACTGAATATCGCGTCTGCACTGGACGCGAAGCATGTCCGGGACTGCGGCAGTCTGGCGGAAGCGGCCAGACGAATCGTGGTATCCGCGGGCTTTCCAGACTTCGAGGCTCTCTCGGATGATTCCGCATCAGACTGGCACGGCACACCGGCGCTGACACGTTCGACTTATCCACTGGCAGCTCAGCGGTTGTTTGTCATTGGAGATGCCGCCGGGTATGTGGAGCCGTTTACCGGCGAGGGCATCGCGTGGGCGCTGGCGTCGGCTCAGTCAGTTGTGCCCCTTGTTCAATGTGCGTGCCAGCGTTGGGACAGTTTGCTGGAACGCACGTGGCAGAGTGACTGGATGCAGGCGGTCGGTCGTCATCAGTTGTGGTGTCGGAGACTGGCTCGGCTGTTGCGACATCCCGCTGCAGTCGCGATGGTCACGCGGGTGGTTTCGACGTGTCCCTGGCTGGCAGGTCCCGTGATGAGAACACTGAATCAGATACCGAAGTCGGCCGACGCGTCGCTTCCATCTTCAACGACCGCCAGGAAGGCGGGATAAGGGGCGCCACGATGGCTCTGGTCATACGCGGTCTGGGAACAGCAACTCCCGAGCATTCGATTTCTCAGTCAGACCTGGCCGAAATGGCGAGCGCGTTCTGTTGCAGCACGCCTCAACAGACGAAGCTCCTGCCGGCGCTGTACCGTCGTACTGGAGTTCGAACGCGGCACAGTGTCATCCTTGACTCGTCAACGAACGGCGCCGCGGCACGACAGACGTTTTATCGGGACGCGCGAAACGCGGACGATGCCGGACCGACGACGTCCGTGCGCATGAACCGGTACGCTGCCGAAGCTGGCCCACTGGCAGAAGCCGCGGCAAGACGGGCGATCGATCAGGCGGCGATCGATCCAGCAGCGGTGACGCATCTCATTACGGTCTCGTGCAGCGGATTCAATGCGCCCGGTTATGACATTTCGCTCGTGCAGCAACTGCCGCTGTCGCCAGGTGTCGAACGAACTCACGTCGGATTCATGGGCTGTCACGGTGCATTGAATGGCCTGCGAGTAGCCCGCGCATTTGTGGAAGCCGACCCGCATGCGGTCGTCCTGCTGTGTGCCGTCGAACTGTGCAGCCTGCATCAGCAGTACGGCTGGAATCCGCAACAGGTTGTCGCAAACGCACTGTTCGCCGACGGAGCCGCCGCTGTCGTTGCGACTGCAGACACCATCGACAGAAGCGATGACCAAACGACAAAGCTGATCGGAAACGGATCCTGCATTCTGCCCGACTCGCAGGACTACATGAGCTGGCGGATTCAGGATCACGGCTTCGAAATGACGCTCTCGCCCCAGCTTCCAGATCTGATTCGCCGTTCACTCAAACCCTGGTTGGCCGAATGGTTGAGCAGTTTCGACCTGACCACAGATCAGGTCCCCACCTGGGCGATTCATCCAGGCGGCCCCCGCGTGCTTTCGTCGACTGGGCAGGCGCTGAGTTTATCCGACGAACAGCTCGAACCATCCAGGCGTGTTCTCGCCGAGTACGGCAACATGTCATCACCGACGGTCCTGTTCATCCTTGAGCAACAGCGACAGCGGAACATGACTGGCCCGTGTATTCTGCTGGGCTTCGGTCCCGGCATCACAATCGAAGCGGCGTTGCTGCAATAAATGTGTTTCAAGAGCATGCAGGCCGGTCCTCAAGGTTGACGCCGCACTTGCTCCTGCCTGCTCGAAAGCGCAGACACTCATTCGAGGTAATCATGTCGCAATCAGTTGTCGAGACTTCACAGACAACCCCGACCGCTCGCGAACTGACGGTCATGTCCCTGGGCACCGGTTTGGTTCTGTCCGTCGTGATGGGTGCGGCGAATGTATATCTCGGACTGCGTGTCGGCATGACGGTCTCGGCGTCGATCCCGGCCGCTGTGCTCGCGACGGCTCTACTGCGCGGTGTGTTCAACCGACGTTCGATCCTCGAAGCGAACATCGTCCAGACAAGTGCGTCGGCAGGAGAATCACTGGCGGCGGGCATCATCTTCACAATGCCGGCACTGCTGCTGACCGGGATCTGGACTGAATTTGATTTCTGGACAACAACGCTGGTGGCTTTGTCCGGCGGACTGCTGGGCATCCTGATGATGATCCCCATGCGTCGGGCAATTGTCGTCGAGGCAACCGACCTCAAGTTCCCGGAAGGTGTGGCGTGTGCAGAAGTCCTGCGGGCCGGCGCGGCCGAGCACGACGAAGGAGGTCAGGCATCGCTGGGTACGCAACTGGTATTTGGAGGTCTGGCTGCCGGAGCGACCATCAAGCTGTTTGCCGGGTTTCTTGGCCTGCTGAAATCCAGTGTGGAGCATGCAACGCGAGCCGGTGGTCGCACCTGGTACTTCGGGACAGACGTTTCGCCGGCTCTGGTCGCTGTCGGACTGATCGTCGGGTTACCGGTTGCGTCTCAGGTGTTCCTCGGCGGAGCGCTCGGCTGGTACATCCTGATCCCCTTGCTGAGCGCGGGCCCGATTGAGACTTCCGCCACTGCGCACGCGTTCGCGATCTGGTCAACCGAAGTGCGGTACGTCGGCGTCGGAGCGATGGTGGTCGGTGGGCTGGCCGCGATCTGGAAAGTGCGGCATGGAATTGCCGCGGCGTTCCGTGAACTCTTCGGAAACGTCCGATTGCGAGCGACGATGGAGAATCAGGACACCGATGACACGGACAGTTCAACGGAACGGAATCTTGAGTTTGGTTACATGGCCAGCCTCGGGCTATTCTGCGCCGTTTTGGTGTTCGGCATCTACTTCACTCTGCTTGAGCGGTCGATCGGCATCACAATTCTGGCAACCGTTGCAGCGCTGGTGCTGTCGTTCCTGTTCACGGCTGTTGCAAGCTACATCGTCGGGCTGGTCGGAAACTCGAACAGTCCGGTGTCGGGCATGACGATCTCCGCTGTGCTGCTGACTGGGCTGATGTTGTGGGTCGGTGATTACTCGGGCAGAGCGGGCATTCTGGCAATGCTGGGCGTGGCCGGCGTCGTCTGCTGCGTCGCCTGTACGGCGGGCGACGTGTGCAACGATCTGAAGACAGGACACCTTGTCGGAGCAACTCCGCGTAGTCAGCAGATCGCTCAAGTGCTTGGCGTGATAGTTGCAGCATTCATCATGGCTCCCGTGTTGACGATTCTGCACGAAGGCTCGTTGAATGCCGGAACGGGAGGGATTGGTGGCGAAGAACTGGTCGCTCCCCAGGCAGGCCTGTTTGCGTCTCTGGCCGAAGGGTTCTTCGGAGAAGGCAACATTCCCTGGGACATGGTCGGTTGGGGAATCGGGTTGGCGGTATTGATTCTACTGGCTGACATTCCACTCGCTCAGAAGGACAGCCAATTCCGGCTGCACGTCATGCCGGTTGCCGTGGGAATCTACCTGCCCGCCGAACTATCCGTTCCAATTCTGCTGGGCGGAATTCTCAGTTGGCTAATCAGTCGCAGCAGTCAGTCCGACGCAGGAGCAAAACGCAGTGTCCTGCTGGCGTCTGGAATCATCGCGGGCGAGTCGCTAATGGGTGTGTTGCTCGGCCTGCTCGCATTCCTCGGCTGGACATCACTGGAACTGGGCAAGTCCGCTCCGCCATTGCTGCTCGACGTCGTCTCCCTGCTCGTTCTCCTTGCAGTACTCGTTGCGACGTACCGGATCGCTGTTCGCGTGAACTCGGACCGCTAAACGAACGCTAATCCGTCCGGCCAGACGGTTTGGGTGATTTAGTTTCGGTTGATGCGGGAGTCTCTAAAGGGTTCGTTCCCGGTGGGTTTGCCGGTTCTTTTGGTGCTGGTGCCACAGGTGGCGCCGGCGTGACTTCGATCTCAATCGATTGCCCGGTGACTTCGACAATTTCGCCATCATCATTCTCGGCCGTGAAAATGACGCGGATCGAGTGCTTCCCTGGTTTGAGTGCGATCGATTTAAATGGTTCCCGCGAGTGCCAATTCTGAGGGAGTACTGTCGGGACGTTGATCAGTTCAATCCCGCGAGTGAAAGGTGGGGGGACCGGTCCGGTGATCGGCCCGGAAAACACCAGACGCTCGCCATCAACTTCCGGAATGCAGCCACACGTCTTGTGATTATTAAAACGCAGCGACTCGCCACTGACATTCTGGATATCGGAAAACAGCAACACGGGATCGCCCTCGGAGACGATTCGCTGCGGAGTCCATGTCCGCATGCGGATTCCGTTTGAAACGGGCATCCAGTCGGCGACTTCCCGTCCTTTCGTATCGGCATCCGATTCAGCCTGAGGCTCAATCAGGCGGAGCTTTAATCTGCCGGTCGTCAAATCGCCGACAGCAGCTCCGTCAATGGTCGCGTTGAATGAGTGCGTGAGCGAAACACCGTGCGTGCCCGCAGGCAAACGATAGGCAAGCACATTGACCGTTGAGCCCCCGAGCCACTCTTTGCTTCTGACCGGCAGCAGAACGCGTCCGACGTTAGCTGTCCGATTAGGCAGGACTGTTAGACGGGTTGCCAGATTGGGAGTTCCCAGCCCGAGAACTCCCCATGTCCCCGCCGGACCGCGATACCTTTCGTACGGAAGGATTCTCTCGTCCTGATTGAGGAACACGGCCGGACCGGGATCGAGTCGGTAATTATTCAAGTTGATCCAGACAGGAGCCTGGGCGTGCAAGAGATCGACAGGCCGGTCGCCATGATTCCGGATGCGGACAAGCAATGGAATGTTCTGTCCCAGTTGATACTGCTGCTCTCCAAATTCGTATGCGAGACCGGCCTGCACACCTTTCACTGGTTTACCCCAGACGGTGCTTGCCGCAACGGCCTCTCGAGGTCGCAGCGAGCGCGGGCGCTTCAGTTGCTCGACCGGGATCCGAATCGTGCCGAGATCGTGCGTCTTCCCTGCTTCCACGTTGATCTTGAAACGACCTCGCTTCCATTCGGGTTGAGCCGCAAGGAAACCTGCACGCTCGTGCCAGCATTGAAATTCAAGTTCACCGGCGGGGAGGTTTCGTATCTCGAATGTGCCGTCGGGATTCGTCGCCGCTGCATACGGATGCTCGGTCACGATCGCCCAGGCCTGAATAAACGGATGCATTGCATCGGTGATGTGTATCGGGACCGGTTCTCGGTGCGTGAGTTCGATCTTAATCGATTGACCAGGTGGTATTACGACGTTGGACCCCTGACCGAACACCGTTCTGAAGTGAGCATTGTGAGCAACCACGTTCGCATTTTTCGCGATCACCGGTTGTCCCACTCTGACGGGAATCAGACGCGGATGAATTGCCGGGCCCTTGAACTGCAATGACTGCCCCTTTGAAGCGGTCTTCGCGTAGTCAGGATGAACGGCAACGTCTTTGGTTCGCACGTAGATCCCCACGTTAGCAATACCGAGAGTCTTGCTGTCGACAACGAGTGACTCGTCGGCAGTCGATTCGCCAAGCGTTGTGCGGTCCCGGCTTATGGGGAGCGGCGGTAGGCTCGGGAAGTTGCCATCCAGAACGAACCGGCCAGTGATATGCCCCCAGGGGCCAGTTGGAGCAGTCGCCGCGTCGTCACTGCTATCCGGTTCGCTCTCGTCAGGCGCTTGCCGTTCCAAGGCAGCGTCTTTACGGCGCAGCTTGAAGATGTGTTTGACGCGACCACCTGGCGGCGTTTTGAGTTCCAGCTCCTGAATGCCAGGTTGCTCGTACTCGTCGGGGCTTGAATAAATCATGTATGTCCAGCCCTCGCGCGGACCGACATGGACTCGATAATAGCCGTCTTTATCGGTCTCGTAGTCGGACTCCGGCGGAGAGCCACGCGGTGCAGCTTCATCACTTGTACGACGTACTCCCGGAGAATTGAAATGTCGCGGCGGACGATTTGCGCCGATGCACTCCGGTACGAGCACCTGCATCCACATCTCTCCAACCGCGTTTTCCGTTCCGATCTTCGCGCCGGGAATGCCCTTGCCTGTCCGCTCGTCAACAATGCGGATAGACAACTCACACGCCTCCGCAAGGTTGAAGTCAAACGTCTGGTCGGCGACTCCAGGCAAGACCTCGATCCAGCGTGAATAGGCCCCCGGATGTCCGGTGTAACCATGAGGAATCCGCAGGTACGGAATCGGCTGCGACGAATCGAGTCGGAAGTACATCGCGCCCTGGGGCAGGTCGAGAGTCACGACTCCGTCCTTGTCCGTCGTGCCTGAAGCCGCCACCTCGAATGTCTCGCTTCGGACGCGGTACGACTCGCGATCAGCGATGACCTGCAGTCCAGGAAGCGGCGTCTTCTTTTCGCCGGCGGTAAAGCAAAGACGTACTGACTGAGTCGCAATGGTCCTGGCAACAGTTCCCGGCTGCCTGGAATCTTCCGAGGAAGCGACACTGATTCGCACTCGTCCAGGCATCCGCTGGTCGTCATACCCAGTATCGATCTTCACGGCCAGGCGGTCGTCCGGGCCGAACTTGAGTGGCTCATACAGCTCCAGAACAGAGCTGACTGGTTCGTGAGGATGTTCCGCCGACGGCGCAACCCAACTGGTATCCGATAGAAAATCTGTGGCACTGCTGACCGGGAACCGGTCGTCCTCGTCCGTGGCGTAAGCCGTTCGAATCTCAATGTATTCACCCTGTGGGGCGTTCTCGGGCGTGACGTGATACAGCTCAAGTGCAAACAACAGGAACGAACCGTCGGGCGAGCGACCCGGACCGCCGCCAGGTAACGACTTGTGATTCAAAGTCTCAAAGCGGAAATGTGTGACTGGCTGGTCATCGGGATTGAAGATAAATCGCGAGTCGGAACCTTCCGGACCGGGCGACTCAAACAGGATGGAACTGTCCTGCAGCACAGTCGCCTTTTCCCCGCGGTCCAGTTCCATCTGATGTGGATACAGAACATCCCAATGATGTGCATACGCCGCAAGAACGCCATCCAACTGGAACTCGGCTTTCCACAACGCATCCTCCCCGGCCGGTGGTTTCCGCCGACTCGTGTCCTTCCCGGACTTCAACAATTCCGCTTCGAGCCGACTCAACTTTTTCAATCGCTCAATGCGCCGACGATGCACTGCGATGCGATCCGCCGTGGAGTCGACCTCAGCAATTTCTAACTTGAACCGTGCCAAGTGCTCTTTTAGCACTGCATCAATCGCAACCTTGCCCGCCCTGTAGTCGCGTTCGGCAGATCGAATCGAATTGGACTTATCGTCGTCTTCGTTCGCCCGGTCGGAATTCCCGGAATCACTCACAGTGGCATCTGCGCCGCGTTCCGGTGATGGTGAGTCAGCGAATGTCGGAACGACGAACGGTGCCAGTGCAATAACGATGAGGGACGCAAACAGCGTCGTCAGGCCGGCTCTCGTCAATTTGAGTCGAGACGGTTCATCGTGGCTCAGCACGCGCATGACACGTCGCTTGAGTTCGGACGAGTTTCGGCCCGATGCCGCCAGTGCGATTGCCTGTCCGGTCAGCTTTCGATCAATGGCCGTTGACGAAATCTCCGCCATGCGCACAAGTGCGTCCGCATAATTCACTCGCTGCCAGCCCGCGCCGAGCACGAGATCGTCACACGCATTTTCCCGTTCCATGCTGACACGCCGGCTGATGATCCACACAGCCGGATGGAAAAACAGAAACGCCTCGATCAGCCGCTGCAGCAGATTGACGCACAGATCAAACCGCCGAATGTGAGCGAATTCATGAGCGAGAAGCGGTTCCAGTTGCTGCGGCGTCAGCCCCGTTGCAACCGACAACGGCAGCAGGACGACTGGCCTGAGAACACCAATCACAGTTGGTGCAGCCACACATTCACAGAAACGGACAGTAGGCGCGACTTTCAGTCCAATGCACTTCGCCTGACGGTGAATCATCGTCAACAGTGCGCCCTCTGTTATGGCAACCGCGGCAGTCTTCAATTCGTGACCACTCAGCAGAGATCGTGACAGTCGGACCAGCATGGCAAGCACACCGAAGCCGTACGCTGCCGCGAGCCAGCCTGACCAGCCGTGAAGTCTGAACGTTAAGAGTGATTGTGTGCTGGCGGAAACAGCCGAGACCTGGTCGACTGCGACAGGATCGCCGCCGACTGGTTCGATCTGGACAACCGCTGGCATAAAATCCCCGGCGGCTGCCGGAAGGTCAATTGGCGACCGGGACGATGCAGCAACGTCCGCATGGACGATCGTGGATTCCGTGACATCAACAGTCGCCTCACCCTCGGCAACAGAAACCTGCACGGGTACGCCGGTTGCAGATCCCAGGAGCACGAATGTTGCGGGAACGCATCCGACCATCAGTCCGAGCGCAATGACGTGAACCCAGTAACGGACGGCGGCCGTCACACGCCGCAGCAACCCCTGCAGAGTGAGAGCCACGCAGGCAATCACGCAGCCCTGCCACAGAAAGTGGATCAGAGCCAGTGACAGGCGGGCACTGACAGTGGGTTGAAACTCAGAGGGAATCAGCCAGTCGACCAGGTGCAATAAGGCTGCTCCTTGAAACACAGACGAACTCGACACTCAACGCGACAGAGCCACAGCCGCGTCTCGAAGCCTCCGGAAGATGATCCAGAAACTGCGCGATGCCGCGACTCGATAGTGGTCATCCCAGTTCCTTCATTTTGCGATTTAGAATCCGGCGGAGTTCTTTCAGCTCGTCCTGATCAATATCCGCGCAGTTGAACAGGCTTAGCATGACTGCCGAGGGTGAACCGTCGAAGACGCGGCGAACGACGTCACTCAGCATCCCCTCGCTGACCTGCTCCCGACTGACCCGTGGAGCGAACAGGTACGATTTCCCCTGCTTCTCACGGGTCAGATAGTTCTTCTCGACCATCGTGTTTAGAGCGGTGATGACCGACGTATGAGCAATCGCCCGTCCGGCTCCCGCCAGTGCTTTTCGGATCTCACGCACCAACAGAGGCGAGTCATCCCACAGAACTCGCAGAATCTGCAGCTCCATTTGCGTCGGATGTCCCGAGACCGGACGTGCCATCGATATGCCTTGCCAGTTCCTGACTTCGCAAACATCACATCTTCGTATTAACCAGAAGATAGTCCTGTGCCGGGAATCGATCAAGCGTGATCTTCGGTGAAACACGAAGATTGTCTGGCAACGCGTCATCGTGCCGCTGCTGGGAGATCCCCACAGAAAATGGACGACCGCAACCAGGCACGGATTTTCGCGAGTACGAACTGTATGATCATCAGACTGATCCACAGGAGAACGTGAATCTCGCCAACCGACCGTCTCACAAACAGCTTCTCAGCAGCTTGCTGATACGCATGCGGCAGGGCTGGCAGGTATTTTCGAAGTGACACGGTCTGAGACGCCGTTACAGGGAGTTGACATGAGATACACCGCTCGGACAGCAGCAGTCTTAGTCCTTCTGACATTCGGCACGGTGTCGCACACGCAAAGTGCCGAAAAGCAGGCAAGACGCGAGAGCATTCGTGTTGGACTCGCGTCTCTGCGTCTCTCGAAGGACGTCGCATCCGGTGTCGCGAAGATCAAAAGCACATTGAAGGAATGCGCCGATCAAGGCGTTGAGATCGTGTGCTTTCCCGAGACATACCTGCCCGGTCTACGGGGAGCGGACCGAAATCTTCCGCCGATCGACCAGCCTGCCATGGAAAAAGCCGTTCAGGAGATTGCCGACGCATGCCGCAGGCGTAATGTCGCGGCGATTGTCGGCACGGAGTGGAAGACCGAACTCGGACTGGAAAACCGTGCCATCGTCATTGATCGGAAGGGCAAGGTCCTCGGACACCAGACCAAGAACCAGATCACGCCTGGTGGCGAGTCCGAGAACTATGTGCCAGACGGCAGGCGGCAGATGTTCGACGTAGACGGCTTACGGTTTGGGATTTCGATTTGCCATGAGGGCTGGCGCTATCCAGAGACCGTTCGCTGGGCGGCCGTGCGTGGAGCTCAGGTCGTCTTTCAGCCTCAGGTGACGGGGTCGGATCATCTTGATCCCGCTCCTCCCGTAAAATGGGGCGAGTCCTTTTACGAAAAGGCCATGCAATGCCGTGCCGAAGAGAACTCGGTCTTCTTCGTCAGTGTGAACCGGGCGATGAAACGTCAGAACTCAGCGTCCAGCGTGATCGATCCTAAGGGAGACCTGATGACGTTCGTGCCGCGCGGCGAGGAGAAACTTCTGGTCGTTGACCTGGATTTGCGTCAAGCCACTGGATTCTACGCGAGTCGATTTCAACCCGATCTTTACCTGGAACGGGGACAGACCAACCGACGATAATTACGTCGGTTTTTCGTCGGACCAGCCGACCTGCCTCGCGATCTCTCGCATGCTCCGGACGACGAGTCGAACGATTACAATCGCGATCTCGCGGAAGCCGTTGCGGCGTGGACCTTGGACAAGGAAGCCGGCACCCTTCTTCGCGACGTCTCCGATTTGCGGGCTCACCACCTTTGGAGCGCACTGCAGGAACTGCCCGCCACTCTCACTGGCGATCGCCGCCACGTCGTCAAATTCGCGCGCACCGAACGCCTCGTCGTCGCCTACCGCGATGTGCCGAAGAGCAGCTTCACCTCGGGCCACCACACCGCCTGGGTGGGACGCTTCGAAGACACGATCGCAGGCAAACCCGGCGACTACCGCGTGAAGCTCTTCCACGGCACATTGCGCAACGAGTCGGACAAGCCAGGGCAGGGAAACATCGATTGCGGATACTCCGACGTCGAACTCCTCGCCCACGGCACGATCATCGCGACGACCTACCTCAAGTATGCCGAGGATCGCGAGAAACATTCGGTGATGAATACCCGCTTAGCCCTGGCAGAAACGGATGCATTCGCCGGAGAAACCGCGACCGGCCCGGGGGTCGCTGAAGCCGTAAATGGGCTGCCGTGGTGCTCGAAGGTGAGGCCTTCCGCTCGTTAGATTTGCTAATCACCGATTTGGGTTCTCGTTACGTCGCAGACCTTTCCCTCAAGAAGCTGACATCGATCGGTATCTGGCTCGCCGATTCGACGTGAACACCACTTGACGAGGCAGCGCAACGATAAACAGTAATTAGGATTAGCGAGGATCTTTTCAAGATTGACTCGACCTGCGACTCTCTCACCGTCCGATCGCTCGTCATAACTCTGCCCGACATCACGACAGTACTGCTTCAATTTTCCTTTTGGACCACGTATGGCCTCTGGATCACCGTTCAGTTCTTTAATTGCAAGCCCCAATGTCTCGTTCACGGCTTCAACATCTGCGAGAAAGTACGCCTCGATCATTGGAACAAACAAATGCACGGATGCTCGTTCCTGAATGCCTCTTGGCAGAAGAATCTTGTCGAGCGGTTCTCGGTACATCTCGTAGACAGCTTCATGCATGGCCTTTCTGTCGTGTTCCAAATCGTCTACGACAATTGCCAGATTCGCTGGAGAACGCTCAAGGAAACCGCGGATCTTCAGCGCGAAATCTTCTTGCTTTGAAGACAACCTCTTCCCCTTGCCGACCATCTTCTGTTTGTGCTTTTTCGAGCGAGGACTCAATTGTCCGATACGTTGCTTCACAACAAAGTGACAGTGGCCAGTCTCTTCAAGGCTGCGGAGAAAGGCTGGCAAAAACTGCTCTTCGCCTTTGCCTGTCACCCAGAGTCCAACAGTGAAGAATGCCCATTCATCCATCGACGACATGTCCTACTCCCCAACGCTTGCGCATTCGTCACGCGATTGCCCGGCAAGCGCTTCAGACATGTACAACGAACCGACTGAGTATTCATCAAGCAGATCGTGGATCTCTGCGATGTCACTCACCCGTTTGAGAGACGTCTTCCCTTCGTCCATTACTGCGGCGAGGATATCGCTTGGCTCGAACTGGCTGATAAGGACCGGCGAGTGCGTCGCAACTAGGATTTGCTTGTTCCAATTTGTTGCGGCAAGCTGCATTGCTTCCGCGAGAACGGAAATTGCCCACGGATGAAGCGATATCTCTGGTTCGTCGAACAGTAACATTGAGGTTCGGTGCGCACCTTCCGAGAACAACGCCGTCAACAACAATAACATCTGCAAATGTCCATCGGACACTCCCGACGCGTTGATCGGATTCTGCCGCCCTTTTTCGAGAAAACTGGCATAGACAGCATTGGGGCCGATTTGATCGAAGACAATCCCGTCGAAGTCCGGAAACGCACGCTTCATAAATTTCATGATGGTTCCGTAACGGTCGTCGATTTCCGTCTTGTCCTTGATATTCCTCAATGCGGACCAGATGTTTTGCCCTCGGTCAAACAAATGCGTGTGGTAACTCGAATCCGATCCGCGCGTCTTCAACGGATGCAACGCGAATGATCGCGAGTGGTAGTATCGGACAAAGTGAAGTAGCTGATCGAGTTCTCCAGCAAGCGAATCGTCCGTGTTGAAATTTAAATAAGTGGAGAGAGTCAGCTTTTCTGGCTCTCTAAGCTTCTCGATGGGAACGAGTTGCTTAACCGCGGCGTGATACAACGTCGCCTTGTCGGATCCAGTAGCTCTTTCGACCAGGACGTCTCCGTTGGCGGTAAGGCTCTCGCCAGCGGATGGATTGATGCGTCCATCGGTGAGGTCAAACGTGAGGGTATACTTAACGGCTTCCGTTTCCAGGCAAATCGTAATCGATTGATCATCCTCTGCCGCGCCGTCATACAACACCCCAATGCCGTGGCTCCGATTCGATGATGCCTCGGCAACCCCGCGAATGGCGCAATCTCGGACAAACCAGATTGAATCCAAAAACGTTGACTTTCCCGATCCGTTAGGACCGAATAGTACGCAAATGTCGCCAACGGATAACCTCTGAACCTGCGCAAGCGATCGAAAGTTCTTTATCGATACACTGCTCAACTTTGTCACCATCTATAATTCTCCAATCGGATTCAACGGCACGCGGCGAAGATGTTTGCCTATGTTCACGCAACTGTATTCGTCCCGTCATGATTCGGAAATGCTGCTGGAGCAAACTTTGCATCCCAAAGAAAAAGACATCATTGCACGCAATGCAGGATTCCCCGAAAAAGGTCACTGAAAAGCACGGCCACTGAGTAACGAACACTTCGTTCTCAAAGGCGTGATCCATGCTTGCCTGATGCCGTGCGACGCCCGTCTGGCGATCGACGAGCTTGCCTATCGCCCTCACTTGAGCGACTTCGCCGGCGTCGATGGAGTCACCGCGATCACCGTCAACGGACACGCCGCCGAGGTTCGCGCGCTCAGCTTCGGGGAACAACGATGCGGAATTGAAATCGCTCGCGATGGGGTCGCTGGATGGGCCAGTTCAGTTGTCCTGCGACCATCCACGTAACATCGACCGTTTCGCCAAATTTGCGACGGCGGCTATGCCGTCGTTTGCGCCGGAGACGCTTTCCGGCGAATCCGTGCGATCACTCGGTAGACGGCGTACAGGACAAGTGCCCAGGGAAGAACGAAACAGAGGCCCACAATGACGACGGTCAGGCTCCAGGAAATCGCGGTGAAGCTGGTTGCCAGGCCTGTGCGAACCTGCGCCAGAAGTCCCCCGTCACTTGGAACGATCAGTTCCGCATTGGACAGCGTCACTTCCAGCCGCGCGATGGCCAGTTTGCCGTCGGGGACCTGCGGGTTGCGTGTCGACTGTTGCGCACGCACTGTGCCGGACGCCTTAAACTTCTCGACCACGTCACTGCCGCTGGCGAGTGGCACGTCAAAGACCACCTTCGCTGTCACGCGCCCCGATCGCTCGTGCGCCAGATGCGACTCGACGGTTCGCCCTTGGCTTTCTTCCACAAGCGTCGACAGTGCGGCGGTCACCTGATCGACATCGCCCACCTCAATGCCCAGCGTGATCGTTTCACGCGGCGGGATGCGGGCCTGGTCGATGAGTGCTACCTGCACGCGAACCTTACTGTCGATCACATTTTCATCGTCCTGAGAACGTGTGACGTTGCGTGAGAAGACCTCACCGACCGAGTCCAGAACCGGCTGGTCGTCGCGCGGGATGTCGAAGTCCAACCGGGCCGTAATATTCTGCTTGTCCTGCTCGTTGAGCTGTGCGTTCAGGATGCGACCATTGGCGTTGTCCACGGCCGCTTGCAGCATGCGGTATCCGGCCGGCACGTCTTCTGTGGCGATCTGAAGTACGATCGTCTCGCGCGGTGCGACCAGTGCCATCGCCCAGAGTTCGACGTTGAACCCACGCTTGGACTTAGTCACGTTCTTGCTATCGGGGTTCTCGGTCACTTCAAGCCGCATCACTTCGCCGGCAGCCTTCACGTCCATCAACACCGCGTCAGATTCGGCGACGGGCAATTCGAACTGCACAGACCCGGTCGTTTTCTGGCTGTGCTGGCTCTTGAGCGAAGACGTGACGACTCGGCCACCCGCTTGTTGCACGCGTTCGAGAATCGTCTTGTAGGCAGCCTCGGTGTCCGTGCAGGCCAGGTTCACGTGAGTGGTTTCGCGTGGGGCCACGTTGGCGACGTTGTACAGCGAAACGGAAAACTGTGTGTCCTTTCGCACGGTGCGGGCATCGCGAGGCAGACCGCTGCCACCATCCGCCTGCTGCACGCGATCAATGTCCAGCCGAGCCACGCGCCCGATCTGGCGCAAGCGATCGCGCAACGGGCCGGCAGCATCGCGGTCAATTTCAAAGTTAATCACCGCGCTGTACTGCTCTGCCTCGTGCTGCTTCAACTCGGATTTCGTGACCAGCCCGTTCGCCTCGTCGACCGCCTTCAGCGCCTCCTGATGCGCCTGCTCAACATCTTCGACCTCGATGCCCATCTGCACTCGCTCGGTTTCCGTCAATGCCGCCGCCGCACGAATCTCCTTCTCGGCAAGCGTGATCTTCAGCGTGCTCAGGGCGACCACATTGTTGTAATAACGCAGTTCACCTTCGGTCTCCTCAATCTTCGTGCGCCACAGCCCCAGTTCCTTTTCCGCCTTGAGCAGATGCTCAATCTCTCCCTTGCCGTTCTTAATCATCTCCAGCAGCCGCTCTTCCATGGCCCGCGCTGCCCGAAGTCGGCTTTCCAGGTCTGTGTACTGCTTAGTGATGTCCTGGCTACCAATCTTCTGGTTCTTGAGTTCTCCCAGGGCACGGAGCTTCAGGACAAGCGTGTCCAGCCGCTCGGGCAACACGCGAATGACGACGCTGCCCCGCATCTTGCCATTCGGTAACTGCTCACTGTCCACCGTGGCGATGAACCCGCCTTCCTCGGTCGTAATCCCGGTGATCTTCTCGACCGCGGAGTCGAACGAGTCGACCTCGAACTCCATTTCGCCGGAACGTATGACCTTGCGTTGCGTGACGGCCGCTGGCTGGGCCTGATGGACCTCTACCTCGGCTAAGTCATCGGCCTGCTCTGGCTCAGCTTCGGGTCCGTCCTGCTCTACCAATGCGAGGGTTGGCCCTTTGACGACACCCTGTTGCAAGGGCACAGCCTGGATCGCTTCCAGTCCCACGAGCAGATTGTCGGGCTTGAAGTAAAGCTGCACGGCAACAGCAGTCTCAGGGGCCGCTGTCACAAGGGAGCTGGCGGACCCGTAATAAGGGGTGTCGTCCAGCGACGCGATCGATCTGCCGAGGGCGCCGGCGCCAGCTACCAAAGTATCATCGGCGCCAGCCGGATACCGGCCGTCACCACCAGCAGTTTCCGCACCATTGACAGTCAGTGTGCTCTGCAGTGTGGGACGCCGGGCGGTCGGCCCGGCGATGCGTGTGTACTCGCTACCGGCCCCCTGCTCAAGCGGGCGACGGTATTCGACTTCGCTCGTCGAAGTGTCAGGCGACTTCGTGGTCGGATGACTCCACCGACTGTCCGCCACACGCCCGGATTCATCGTGTGGCATGCCCGCATAACCTGAGTCCATCCCTTGAGTCGTTCGTTCCGGCAGTCCTCCGGGATAGCCTTCCGTCCTAGCGTACGCATACAGCTCGATGTCGTTCGGCGGCGTGACATAGTAGCCAGCGCCGTCGCTGGAGAGAGCACCCGAACCCAACTCGTCAAATGCAACAGCTTCGCGACGGGTCCGGCTCGCAAGGATCTGGCGGGGCGACAGATCCAGACCGTCGTCATATGTCATGGTCGTTCCGCCGGATACTTGTGCCAGTGACGGAGTGGAGCTGGCTGTGACAACTGCCTGGTCCCGCTGGGACGTCCCAGGAAAGATCAGGTGGCCCTGCTCAATCGTGTCAGCGACGAACGCACCGAGAACACCACACACACACAGCATCACGACCGCCGCCGTGCCCACCGCGAGTCTTCGATACAGTGGCCAAGGCCGCCAACGCGGCCGAGCCGACACACGCAGCGACTGGATCATACGATCCTCCAGAGCCGGATCTGGTTGCGCATCCGAAAACAGCCCACGCATCGTGTCATCGAACGAACGGGCCTGCTGTACCGCTTCAGCACATTGCGGGCAGGCGTCGAGGTGCCGTTCCAGGCGTTCCAGGTCGGACGTATCCAACCCACCCGTCAGCCAGGTCGCCACATTTTCCAGAACCCATGCATGTTCGGACATCACACCGACCCTCCAGTATGTTCACAGTCAATGTGCTCCAGCTTCGCGCGGAGCATCTTCATGCCACGATGGAGCAGTCCCCGCAACGCGCCGTTGGACATTCCAAGCTCTGTGCAAATCGTGTCGTAGTCCGAGCCGCTGATGTAGCGCAGCATCAGGGGATCGCGGTACTGTTCCGGGATCGAACGGAGCACGGCGAGGAACTGGTCGCGCATCTCACTATTCTCCGCCTGTTCGCTTGGGCCCGGGCTAACGTCTGGCACCCGGTTGAGCGCGTTGTTGTCGGCGGACAGTGGGCCTGCACGCCGTTTCCGCTGGTCGCGTCGAGCGGCATCAATCACGACGTTTTGTGCGATTGTCAGGAGCCACGGCCGAAATGCATCTGGATCCGCCAATTGCGGCAATCGCCGAAACGCGATCAGCAGCGTCTCCTGCAGCAGGTCTTCGGCACGATGCACATCGCCGGTTTCCAGGTACAGCCGCCCGAAGACAAGCCGGCTGACACGACGCACCAGTTCCTCAAACGCACCCTGGTTGCCCTGGCACGCACTTCGGATCAATGTCTTTTCACAATCGGTCATGAGCGTCTCACCACATATGAGACGTCAATTCCACATCCGGCGCGCGCCGAAAACAAGAGGCTTGTCGTTGGGAGGCTTTTCCATCGCATCGGGTATCGCACTTCCGATCCTGGATACGGACTCTTGTTCGAGCGTCAGCACGGGCCAGCGTGTCCGTACGATTCGGCGAACTGATTCATCTGTTATCCTGTACCCGCTCCCGGCAGGCGTCAGGGATGGCACGCATGACAAGGAAGATGGCCGAGAACGCGAAGGACTCGGAGCGGGTGACGTCAACAGGTCGTCATATGAATTGGAAAACAAGCATGTCTGATCAACGTCTTTTCGATCCAGCTGACACTGGCAGGGAAACGTCCAGTCGCGCGAGTGAAATCGGATCCGACTGCGCATTAGGGCGGCGGGACTTCCTTCAAGTGACGGGGGCAGGGGCACTGGCGGCAGGTCTGGGATCCGAGCTGCGGGGTGAGTCGACAGCAAAACGACCAAACATCTTGTACCTGTTTTCCGATCAATGGCGGGCATCTGATCACGGGTATGCGGGCAACCGACAGGTGATCACGCCGCACCTGGATGCTCTGGCGGAGGAGAGCCTGAACTTCACGCACGCAGTATCCGGGATTCCGGTGTGTTGCCCGCATCGGGCATCGCTCCTGACAGGGAAACGTCCGCTCTCGCATGGTCTTTACCTGAACGACCTCGCTCTGACGACGGAGCATCGCTCTGTGGCCCATTGTCTGAATGATGCCGGGTATGCGACCGGATACATCGGCAAGTGGCACATCGACGGACGCGGACGCTCAGCATTTACTCCTGAGGACCGACGCCAGGGATTCCAGTTCTGGCGAGGGCTTGAGTGCACACATAACTACAACCGGTCGTTCTACTACGCAGACACTCCCGACCGAATTCCGTGGGAAGGATACGAAACATTTCCCCAGACGCGAATGGCCCAGGAATATCTCCAGGCACGCGCAAGGGAAGAGAATGGCGATCCCTTCGCCATGTTCGTTTCGTGGGGACCGCCTCATGCGCCGTATCACACGGCGCCTGCCAAATATCGCGAGATGTATGCAGGCCAAAAAATGACTCTGAGGGATAATGTTCCGGAGAACCGCGGCGAACAGGCGCAGCAGGACTACCTTGGTTACTACGCGCACATGACCGCGTTGGACGATTGTGTCGGCGAGTTAATGAAGACTCTGGATGCCACGGGGCTCGCTGAGAACACGATTGTAGTATACACGTCGGATCACGGGGACATGTTGCATTCACACGGGTTCATGAAGAAGCAGCAGCCCTGGGACGAATCGTTGCGCGTGCCGTTCCTTGTTCGCTGGCCAGCCGGAATGGGACGGAAGAAACGAGAGACCCCGGCGAGGATCGACACGCCAGACATCATGCCGACATTGTTGGGTTTGTGCGGAGAAAGGGAGCGGATCCCGGATGCGGTGGAAGGACGCGATTTATCCGGCGTGGTGCGCGGTACCGAACGACCCAATCTGGATCATGCCGCGGTCATGACGTGTCCGGCCCCGTTCGGGCAATGGAGTCGCGCGAAAGGGGGGCGAGAATATCGCGGTGTGCGCACGGAGAGATGGACGTATTGCAAAGACCTGAAGGGCCCGTGGCTCCTGTATGACAACGAAGCGGATCTATTCCAGAATGACAACCTCGTCGGAAACCCGGCGCATGTGAAGAAGGTACGAGAGCTGGACGATCTGCTCGTGAGTCGGCTGGAGGAAACAGATGACGAGTTCCTGCCGGGTGACGAGTACATTCGACGCTCCGGATATATTGTGAATGAACGGACGGGAACGGTGGATTACGGTCGGCCGTTCGACGAACAGAATTACACACGGAGTCCGTTGTAGTCGTATATTGGTCTGGTAAGATTTCGCTGAGATCATTTCCTCGTATGCAACTCGCCTCAGGAACAGTCCTGATGTCCATCTTGCGTCTAGTTTGGCTGTTTGTGGTAGTCCTGGCCGTGATTACTCGGACAGCGTCCGCGAAGGACCTGAAGTCCGATGACGCTGCCGGAATCCGGTTTTTTGAGACGCAGATTCGACCGGTTCTTGTTAAGCATTGCTACGAATGTCATTCGATCCAGTCCCAGAGTTCCGAGGGCAATCTGCGGCTTGATTCGCGGCAGACGATTCGCGCGGGTGGTGACCGAGGTCCGGCCATCGTGCCCGGCTCGATCGACAAGAGTCTGTTGCTGACTGCGGTGAGCCACACGGATCCGGATCTGAAAATGCCGCCTCGGAAGCAACGTCTTCCAGACTCCGTGATCGCTGATTTGCGGCGATGGGTTGAAATCGGTGCGCCAGATTCTCGCGACGAATTCGCTGGCGGTTCCGTTGTGACAAAGGTCGGTCGAAACTTCTGGGCCTATCGTGCGCCCGTCAAACACGACGTTCCACGTGCCGACGATTCCGAATGGCCGCGCGGGGAAATCGATCGTTTTGTCTTTGCAAAGCTACAGAGTCACAAGCTGACTCCATCACCCGATGCCGACCTTTCGACTCTGCTGCGACGGCTGCATTTTGACCTGACGGGATTGCCTCCGGAGCCGGGTCGGATCGACCAGTTTGCAGCTCAAGCGGCCACGGACGGAATCGACGATGCGCTCGCGTCACGGGTTGACGAGTTGCTGGCGTCACCTCAGTTCGGTGAACGCTGGGGACGTCACTGGCTGGACGTCGCGCGGTTCGCTGAGTCCAGCGGCAAAGACGCCAACATATCATTCCCATACGCTTGGCGCTATCGGGATTACGTCATTGACTGCCTTAATGCGGACGTGCCGTATGACCGGTTTCTTGTCGAGCAACTGGCCGGAGACCTGCTGCCTTATGAATCTCCAGAGGAACGAGCGCGGCTGCTGATTGCCACCGGGTTCATGGCCATTGGTACAAAGAACCTGGGCGAGATGAATCCGATTCAGTTTCTGGCCGATATCGTCGACGAGCAAATCGACACCGTGACGCGTTCCGTTCTGGGCAGTTCCGTGGCTTGTGCCCGCTGCCACGATCACAAGTTCGATGCCTTTTCCATGCGGGATTACTACGCGCTGGCCGGCGTCTTCGCGAGTACGAAGACGTACTTCGGTACCGCGGTTTCGCCAGCGAATCGAGTCGGCGGCGATCCGCTGCCGCTACCAGTCGAGGCTGGTCTGCCGGTTTTTCATGCGTCCATAACGGCTGCACGAGTCGAGAAGCTTCAGGCCGACATGGCTGCTCTTCGCAAGGAAGAAGAAGACGGTCGGGCGGCCGTCCTGAATGCCATCAAGGCCGGTGAAAGCCCGGATGGTCTATTTACGCTGCGAGACGCGCTTCGTATTTTCTGGCGGACTGGAGCCATTGAAGGACAGCTTGAGAAAGTTGACGCAAACGGCAAAGCGTTGCCTCTGGCGTCGGGAGTTCTGGACCGTGAGCGCAGTCTGAACGTGCCCCTGCTGAAGCGAGGCGAGATTTCTCAACCGGGAGAAATCATCCCTCGAGCATTTCCGGCGGTCTTCAATCTGACTCAGGTAAATCCGATTCCTGACAACAGCAGCGGGCGACTGGAACTGGCGCGATGGCTGACGCATCAACGGCATCCGTTGACCTCCCGTGTCATGGTCAATCGCATCTGGAAACACATATTTGGCGCGGGTCTGGTCTCCACTATTGACGACTTCGGCGCCACCGGCAAACCACCGAGTCATCCGGAATTGCTGGACTACCTGGCTCTGCGTTTTGTTGAGAAGGACTGGTCCATCAAGGCCATGATTCGCGAATTGGTTCTGACACGGGCGTATCGTCAGGCCTCGACTTATCGTAATGCCGCCTTTCAGGCCGATCCGAAAAATCGACTGCTCTGGCGAATCTCCAAACGACGCCTCGAAGCCGAGGCGATCCGCGACGCGATGCTGGCTGTATCGAGCGAGCTTGATCGCAAGCGGCCGAAAGCGTCGCTGGTGGGACGCGTGATCGGTGACCGACCGATTTCGATCATCGGGCTGGACAAGCGACTTCCTCAAGACCTCGATGGAACCGTCCATCGATCTGTCTATCTGCCAGTAATCCGTGATCGTCTGCCGGACGTGCTGGAACTGTTTGACTTTGCCGAGCCCAGCTTTGTGACGGGAGCCCGCGAAAACACCAATGTTCCCACTCAGGCCCTGTACCTGATGAACAGCCCGTTCGTGCAGGAACGCGCAGCCGCGCTTGCGAAGCGTGTCCGGACGGAAGCTGGCGCCGATCCGATAGCAGAGGTCCGACTGGTCTTCCGGTTGTGCTTCAGCCGTCTACCTGATTCAGACGAACATGCCCGGGCTCTGAAGTTTCTGGGTTCGCGTGTTGGGCCGACCGACAAAGCGAATGACGCCGACGAAAATACAGAAGCCCTTGTCGATTTCTGTCACGCGATTCTCGCCACTGCAGAATTCCGAAATCTCGATTAAAGGTAGTGGCCATGCTGTTCGAACCGAAAGCGATCGACTGCGAGAGCGGCCGCTCCCGGCGAACCTCATTGAAATCGCTGGCATCCGGATTCGGGTATCTCGCGTTTGCCCGGTTGGCTCATGACGCAGCCGCCCGAGTAGCAGGCAGTGGCAGCGAACTCGCGCCGAAGCCGACGCATTTTGCACCGCGAGCGAAGCGTGTGATCTTCCTGTGTATGAATGGAGGACCGTCGCACGTCGACCTGTTCGATCATAAGCCATTGCTAACTAAGAACTCCGGACAGGAGTTGTCGAAGAGCGGACCCCGATTGTTGCCATCACCGTTCAAGTTCACTCAACATGGCGAGTCCGGTTTGTGGTTTTCTGAGGTGTGCCCGCATGTCGCCGATCATGCAGACGACATCTGCATGATTCACAGCATGCACACAGACCTGCCAAATCACTCGCAGGCATTCATCCAGATGCACACCGGCAGTTTTCAGTTTACGCGCCCGTCGATGGGAGCGTGGACGGTTTACGGCCTCGGTACGGAAAACACTGACCTGCCGGGCTTCATCACGTTGAACCCGCCCGCGGATAACGGCGGAGCCCGAAACTACGGAACCAGTTTCCTGCCATCAATCTGTCAGGCCACGAAGATTGGTACAAATCAGATTCCTGGTTTCTATGCGAAACTGCTGGGTGTCGACGAAGAGCCCGGGCCGCCGCTCAAGAACATTCGCAACACTCGGCTGTCAGAGAAACGACAGCGGGAACAGCTTGATCTGATCCGCGACCTCAATGCCCGGAAGCTGAGTCGCGATGTCTACCATCCTGAAATCGAGGGTGCCATCGAGTCTTTCGAACTGGCGTTTCGTATGCAGCAAGCCGTTCCCGACCTGCTGGACCTGAAGAGCGAACCGCAGGCGATGCTCGCGTCTTACGGGATCGGTTCCGGATTACCGACCGATCGATTCGGTCGACAGTGCCTGTTGGCTCGACGTCTGGCTGAGGCCGGCGTGCGATTCATCGAACTGACGGCACCGATCGGCTGGGACCACCACTTTCTGTTAAAGGACAATCTCACCGAAAGCTGCGTCGCCACCGATCAACCAGTGGCCGCCCTTCTGACTGACCTCAAACAACGCGACATGCTGAAAGACACGCTCGTGATCTGGGCAGGAGAGTTCGGTCGCACACCGTATGCCCAAAGCGGCACGGGACGTGATCACAACAACAAGGGATTCAGTATCTGGATGGCCGGAGGCGGTGTTCGCGGTGGCATGAGCTACGGAGCCACAGACGAGTTCGGTCATAAAGCCGTCGAGAATCCCGTTCACATCCACGACTGGCACGCGACGGTGTTGCATCTATTTGGACTTGATCACGAACGCCTGACCTTCAACTACGCCGGTCGTGACTTCCGTCTGACAGATGTCTACGGGCAGGTCGTCAAAGAGATCCTTGCGTGATCGTCAGGTCATCGCGATAGAGGGCGAGATGCGGTGACGTTGCCGATGTGATTACCAACGGGATTCAGCGGCCTGAAGCAGTCGTAGCTGAACGTGTATGGCTGGTTGCGCAACCTCGCGACGGCCTGTTACGGCGAAGTCACAGCCGTGAGATTCAGAACATGGAATGGCACAGAACAATGAGTACAATGAGTCGCGAACTCGCTGCGGCGATCACCGCAATCCTGCTGATCGTAAATGGCCTCGGCGCCGAAGAACGTGCGCCGGTGTTTCCTGAACCGCCTCGTCTGGCGACCACGCAACGGGAACTTGCCGCCGAAATGTCTCGTGACGACTTTTCCGCAAGGCAGGCCGCGGCGTTGAAGAAAGCCGATTCACTGGTGGCCAAGCCCGTCGCATTGCCCACCGACTACGGCTCGTGGATTTTCTACTACGCCTGCCCCGACGATGGCTCGACGCTGCGTATGCTCTCGCTTCAGGAGCACCAGTGTCCCAAGTGTCAGCGGACGTACTCCGACGACCAGACAGTCGCAGCTTACCGGTGTCAGATGCACCACAACCTGGAACACGCGGCTCTTGCGCTTGGATGGGCGTACGCTTACACCAAACACGACAAGTATGCCTCACAGGTACGTCAAATTCTGGTCCATCTGGCGGATGCGTATGCCGATTACCCCGCACGCCTCGACCGCTGGGGTCGACGCGGGTTGTTTGCGCCATTGGGTGGGCGACGTTACGTGCAGAGTCTGGATGAAGCCGTCGGCGTGATCCGTCTGGCCAAGGCGTACGATCTGACTCGCCGTTCATCTGTGTGGAAAGACAATGGCCGCCAGCACGTGGAAACGGACTTCTTTCGAGCCACCGCAACCACGCTGCTGACATTCAATCAAGGCATTAACAATCATCAGACCTGGTACAACGCCGGTCTGATGGCAATCGCGTCAGTCCTGTCGGACGAGGAACTCGTCCAGCAGGTCCTGACGATGCGGGGCGGGTTTCACGATCAGCTTCAGCGAAGTCTCGGCGATGACGGGCTGTGGTACGAAGGTGCCATGGCCTATCAAAACTACGCCTTGCAGGCGATGGTCGAAATCGTCGACGCAGGACGTCGGCTTGATTTGGAATTGCACCAGGAGCCGCGGTTCAGAAAACTCATTTCCAGTTCGCTGAAGGTCGCCTATCCCAACGGCCATTATCCCGCCATCAACGATAGTGATCCCGGCACTTTTCGCAGCTTCCGGTGGTCCTTTGAGTGGGCGTGGAAGACATACGGCGATCCAGTGTTCGCTCAAGCGGCAGCGTGGGGCAATCCGAAGCGGCATGCTCAGATGCTCGGTCCCGGCGCAAAACCCGCCTGGCCACTGGAGACAAAGTCCATCAACCTTGCCGACGCCGGCCTGGCGATTCTACGAACTGGTGAATCGGCAAAGCAGACGTGCGTGTTCTTTGATTATGGTCAACACGGCGGCGGTCACGGGCATTGTGACAAGTTGAATATCACTCTGTTTGCCAATGGCCGCGAGTGGCTGCTCGATACGGGTCGTATCGGCTACTCGTACAAGGAGTACAAGACATGGGTCAAACACACGGTGGCTCACAACACAGTTGTGATCGATGGTGCAAGCCAGACGCCGACAACAGGGCAGTTAAACTGGCTGAAGACTGGCGATCAGTGGGCTGCGTGCGCCGGCGAGTGCGAGACGGCGTATCCTGGCGTCACGTTGAGGCGGTCGCTGCTGCTGACGTCGATGATGCTCGTGGATTTGTACGAGGTGGTCGCCATTCGCGACGTCGACATTGACTGGATTGTCCATGCAGTCACCGATCCGGTGACGCCCGTCGCGCCGTGCGAATCATCGCCAATCCAGTCACTCGGTAAGGTTGCGGGTTATCCACATTTGCTTGAGGCACGACGTTGGAATGATCCTTCCGCGTCGGTCTGGGATTTTCCTGCCGGTACACTTCGGCTGCGTCTTTGGCTTGACGGCGATGCACCGGACGAGATTTTCACGGCCATCGGAATTGGCAACCGAGTTAATCAGAAGGCCCCGGCACTACTCCGTCGCCGAAAGGCCAGTCGCAATGCACGCTTCCTGACGGTGTACGACCTGAGCGGTCAGGGCGACCATATTCAGGAAGTGCGTTTGATCGACGGCAAGTCCTCGGAAATCAAAGTCAAGACATCCGAGAGTGACTGGAAGATCACGTTCGCTGCCAGTGATCTGAGTCTCGACATTCACGAGAGGTAGCCCACATCACAGGTCAGGTAACAACCTCACAACAATGGGCTGGCATTGGGCCGCGTACCGTCACATCGCCCCGACACTGCGAGCCCACGCTTCCCAGGGCGGCTTCATTCGACTGACAACGTCATTTCGCTCGCTTGCCAGATTGTGCAGCTCACTGCGATCGTCTTCCAGATTGTAGAGTTCCCACGGCTGCCCTTTGGTTCGCACCAGCTTCCACGGCCCCTGTCGCATTGCGGCATTGCCCATGTGCTCCCAGAACAACGGTCGGTTCGACGGAAACGCTGTCGTGCGAAACAGCGGAGCGAAAGACAAACCAGCTGCGGGCTTGATCTCGTGCCCGTTGAAACTGGTCGGATACGTGGCGCCGGCGACCTCAGCGAGTGTGGGCATGATGTCGATGACGTGTCCGACGTGGCTGTTCATGGAACCGCGTTCGACCTTCAGTCCACTCGGCCAGTGAACCACCAGCGGTGTCGAAATGCCGCCTTCGTGAGTCCAGTGCTTGTGCTTTCGAAACGGCGTGTTCCCGGCGTTTGACCAGGACTGACCATAGGTGCGATATGAATCCGCCGTCCCGGTTGGACCCTTGAGATCTGGTCGAAAGTCACCGCCCAGCAGTCCGCCCTCGTGACAGGCTCCGTTGTCGGACAAGAACAGCAGCAGTGTGTTGTCCAGTCGATCTTCCTCACGTAGCCGATCGACGAGCCGTCCAATATTCCAGTCCATGCGGTCAACCATCGCCGCGTAGATGGCCATTCTCAGATCGAGTTCTGTTTTCTGCTCGTCGCTCAACTCGTCCCAGTCGCGACCGTCTGCCGGACTGAGTTTCCACTCAGGGCGAATCAGTTTCATCTCGACCATGCGGTGATAACGCTCACGCCTGAGCGTCTTCCAGCCATCGCGATACCGCCCCCGGTACTTGTCAATCAGCTCGGGGGGCGCGTGCAGCGGCCAGTGCGGAGCATTAAATGCCAGGTAGAGAAAGAAAGGACGCTTGGCGTGACTTTCATTGTGATGCTCAAGTGATGCCAGTGCCTCATCCGTAAACGCGTCTGTTGAGTAGAAGTCCGCTGCCTTTGGAACCAGTCGCTGATCGTCGCGAGCGAACACGCGTTGAAGCCCCTTACGCTTCGCCTTCGAGATGTCGAAATAATTCATGCCGCCCGAGATGAGACCGTAATAGCGATCAAAGCCGCGATCGATCGGCCATGCCGGACGGAACTCTCCCACATGCCACTTGCCGGACATGTAACATCGATAGCCGGCTGTCTTCAGCACCTCGGCCAGCGTGACGCAGTTCTGATTGAGATACCCCTGCGTGGGACTCGGCTGTTTGGCCGGGCTCGACGACACCATCTTTCCGACACCGGCCTGATGCGGATACAGCCCCGTGAGCAACGCGGCTCTTGTCGGACAGCAGCGAGCGGCATTGTAGAAGTGAGTAAACCGCAGCCCGTCTGCAGCCAGCCGATCAAGATTGGGAGTCTCGATTTCGCCGCCGTAGCAGCCAATGTCCGAGTACCCCATGTCATCAGCCATGATGACAATAATGTTTGGACGCGCGCTCGACTCGGCGGAGAGTGATTTCGTGTAAGACGTTTGCGGAAAGGCTACTGCCAACGCTGAAATGACGAGTGTGGCTACTCTGTGTAGTAAACGACTTGCGGAGTTCCGGCGGCAAGCGGACTGTGTCGTGGTAAGGAACTGGTACATGGTTATCCGTCTTCATGCTCGCATTGCGCTCTCAGTGCTCGGACGGCCCATTGTCGGTCGTTGCAACCATCCCGCTGCTACAGGGCAAGGGGTGAGTTCGTAATGACATCGACCGCTTCATTCTGCAGCGTTTCGAGGCAGAAGGTGTCGGACTGTCGCCGCTATCGGCTCGACATGGTCCGTTTACTACCGCTTCTTCGGCTTCAGGATTGGTGTGTCCCAACCTTCGATGTCGCCGGGTTTGGCGTCCTTGATGGACGGTTTGAAGCTGAAGGTTGTGGGGTTGTACGGGCCGACGAATGACACATCGGCGTCAGCCTTAATGTCCTCTTCCATCTCCATGCACCAAAGTGTCGCGTTGATGATCATGCGGCGCACTCCCTCGCTGAGGAGGTCCTCGGAGGCGCCCTGAGTGGAGCAGAAGGCGCGGCCTTCTTTGCCGCCCTGGAAGGTGTAGGTGCGGACCCAGGCGGCCGGCTGCGGTGCTTTGTCCTCAATGGGTTTTGCTCCCACTTTCATGGACTCCAGGACGCGGTTGGTCGCGAGGATGGTGGAGTTCGGCATCGGCCTGGCCGAGTAGGCGCCCGCCATGGCGTGCATGTCCTTGACGCCTCGCATCACTGGATGGCTCTTCTGCTCGGGCACAGTGTGCATCGCCGTGGCGAACTTGTGGTTGCTCCCGTAGTGCCCGGCACCGAGCCTCGGGTTCCATGTTTCTCCGAGGATCTGGCGACCGAAGCCGCCGACGAAGTCTTCTTTGCCGCTGTTGTAGTTGTGATAAGCGTACGTGCCCTTCAGTCCGTTGAACGCATGCGTCGTCGTCCGCAAACCGATCACCGGACCGCCGCGTTTCAGGTATTCCTCGAACTTCGCCATCCAGGCGTCCTCCGGGTGCACGAATCGCAGGAACAGAAACAGCATGTCCGCATCATCAATGACCTCGATGCCGGGGATCGTGCTGGAACCCGGTTTGATGAGTCCGTCGTCGGTCTGACCGAAGAGGACCGTGCACTTGAAGCCGAAGCGCTTCGCCATGATGCGGGCGATGGCCGGACACGTTTCCTCGCCACGGTATTCGTGGTCGGAGGCGATGAACAGAATGTGCTTGCCCGTGCCCGGGCCAGCGTCACCCTCGTAGACAACACGATCAGCGGCCGTCGCGTGTGTGCACAGAATGAAGAATCCCGCTGCTGCGGTAATGACGTGTCGTGTGGTCATTGAGCTGTCCCGTTGCTGTTCTGTTGATTCTCAGGAGATGGATACCTGCGGACTGCCTGCTCTGCACTCGTGTCAGTGCGTGCCGGTGTATCGTACGAGTCTCCAGCTTCGTGACAACGCTCTCCTGATTCCCAGTTGGCAGGTTGAACCGGCCGTTTCAAGGAGCGGGACGCCGCCGCTCCGGCCATGGGATGTATGTCGAGGCTGGGTTACACTCACCGACTGCGCCAAGGTCAAGTCAGAACCCGTGAGGTGGCTGTGGAAGGCGACCACCCAACCGCTAAGACGAATAAACACAATGAAACGCACGATTGTTCACATCGCAGCACTGGTTGTGCTTTTTGTCGCCAATCTCACACTCGCGGAAGCTCCGCCTTTTTCGGACTACTGCCAGCGATTGCAGCAGGAGATTCAGGGGAAGAAACACGGATTCCTTGCCGGAAATGTCACGTACTATGTCGGCGGGTTTCATGCGAGTTGGGAGCTGAAGGAGCACGAAACACTCGGCCTGACTCATCCGTTTCGTCACGATCTACGCAGCCGCGGGGTCGGACTCGTGCAGAGTCGCGGCAAGGAGCATGACGATACCGGTCTCGGCAACGACTTCTCCGGGTGGGAGTTCTACAAGGACACACGGGTTCTCTATGGCAGCGTTGTGATTGACGAGAAGACTCATCGTCATCCGGTCCCAAAGAAAATGTACTGGCGGCCGGACCGGATGATCTGCGAGTACGAAGTGGACGGCATCCGGCTGCGGGAAGAGAAGTTCATTGCCGCCAATGACGCCGCCTGTTCGATCATTACCGCGTCTCGCCCCGTCACTTTGCGATTTGACGGTCAGAGTTTCTTTGGACGCAATAGTCTGACGAGCCCTGCCACGATTGCTTACGACGCGGACCACAACGCAATCCACATCGTCGAAGGCGGCACGACGCGGTGTCGGCCGGAAACCGACCGCTCCGAGCAGGTCGGCCCGATTATGTATCAGGGCATGAGTACTGTCCTCTCCGCGTCCCGAAACTTCGCCACGAGCCATCGGTTCGTAAAGGGCGAACACGGCGAGATGCAGTATGAGTTCGACGTGCCCTGCGACAGCAACGGAGTCGTGCTCGTCTGAGCGATGCATGACGACTACGGCCAGACGCTGGAAGACGCGATGGCAGTGCTAGCGCGTAAGGCGGCTGGAAAGCGTAGGCCGGATCAAGCGAAGCGCCGCTCCGGCAATGTCAAACATCCCTTAAAACAGAAAACGCCGAAACAGCGTCGCGTCGCTCCTCGGTCCGGCCTACTGCCTGCTGATGCAGCCGCCCGCAGTTTCAGCCACGCGTGTGAAGCGATGATCGCGAAGACGCGCGAGATGAATCGGCAACTCAACGAAGAGATCCCGTGGTTTCGCTGCTCGGACCGGAAGTTCGAGGATATCTACTATGACCTGTGGTCGCTCTACCTGATGTATTACATCGACGTGCAGACGGGATGGGAGATGGAGCCTCATACCCAGACGGCCGTCAATAACTTCCTCGGTATGCACCGTTACGACGCGACGTTCCAGATCAAAGTGGGAGCGTGGACTGGCAATAAGTCACATTACGCTTACGGAAACGTCCTGACGTGGAAGCACCTCTTCAAAGACGGTTACTATCGAAAATCACCGAACGGCTTGATTGCGCTGGCCGACAACAAGGGAACGACGTGGCACTCCGGCGTCTACGGCAATGAACTTTCGGAGCATGTGCTGGGAGCGTGGCAGATCTACCAGCACACGGGCGATGTCGAATTCCTGCGAGACTGTTACGAGGGCTATTTCCGAGAGGTCTTTCACAAGCGAATTGCCCCGTTCTTCTCCAATCACTTTGAAGTGGCGGAAGCCTTGATCGCAATGGCCCTCCTCACCGGCCATGTTGAGGATGTCGAACACTGGAAACGACTTGTGCCGCTCGATTTGGACCAAATTCGGACGTGGTTCGATCAGCGCTGGCAGGCGCACGGCCACGAAGATTTCTTCGGCGGACCAAAGGATGGGATGCTGATGACGACGGGCTTCTGGCACATGCGCTCGAAACATTTCCCACGCGATTACGCTTTGAAGATGACCCGGCTATGGGCACTTGACAAAGACAAGGGCTTTTACGGGGATGCATCGCGACCGTTCCCGCTCGCCATGTCGCGTCAGGCCATGAAAACATTCGCTACGAATGTCGATGATTCATTTGGCTATACACCGGATACCGCGTACTTCACGTTGAGCGGCATGTTCCGACAACGGCTGGGCGATCCTGCCTGGCGACTCGCGCTAAATCATCTGACCCACTACAACTTCAGCACTGACTGGAACATTCCGGTGGCTCCGGAGGCTTACACGCGCAGCGGCAAGCTGTTCGGCGACCAGTACTCGAACTTCAACGCGGGCAAACTGTTGCTCTACCTCGAGGGGCTCGCCGGGCTGGAGTATTCCATCCCCGACAACAGGCTCGTCGTTCACGACACGATGCCCACCAACTGGAAGTGGATGGAAGTCCGCCTCCCGATCCAGATGCCAGGCGATCAGGAAACTCGCTGGCCAGTGATTCGGTATGAGCGAACAGAGCGCAAGAGCAACAGTGAGAGCACAGACGAGAGGGGGAGCGGGAACGAGACAATAAAGTCGATCAGCGTGACGGACTGCCCGCTGCGAATCACCATCGAACCATGGTCAGAAGAAAAACGCGTGATCCGCAGCGACATGCAACCCGCCACTGGCCGACAGCCAACAGCATCCAACTATCCGCACTACAGCAGATACGTTTTCAATGACCCACGATCAACGGCTTCCGTAAAACTCCGTCTGGCCTCCAGTTCGGCCGGCAGGTGAGACAACAGGGCATTGGCAGGATTTACCACAACGATGGAGCGACCAGCTACACCGACGCACAACCTGCAACCCGGAGTCAACACGGTCCAGATCAAGGTTAGCCAGAACACCGGAGTGTGGGGCTTCGCCTTCGAAATCCTCGACTTCCCGGCTAACGTCACATGGCAGAGCAGCCGACTTTCGCTACCCGAAAGGTAAGCGCCTTTTAACCGCGAATTCGTATCTGGACGATGTAATAGAGTTTCGCGTTGGCACGTTTTCGCTTGTCTTCGTCCTTAATCAAATCCAATAGCTCCCCGGCGCCGTAAAGCGTCTTGACCCGGTGGACGACGACAACGCCTGAGGTGTTGATGTTTTCCGGTTGCCAGAATGCCGACGTGTAGGAGTGGTACCGGCCGAACGTACAACTTCCCGTCTACGGAACCGAAGGCCTGTTCGCAGATGCGGCCGCGCTCGTCCTAGCTGGGCAGTATTCCGCGGGTGAGTTCGTCTTCCCATACGTCTAGCAGCGGCCAGTCGACGGCGCAGGTGCCGAAGTCGGCCATGTGGGAGTATCGCTCCAGCCGAGCGATGGCTTCGTCCAGCATGGCGTTGTCTTTGCGGAACGCCGGGCCGTGGCTGGGCAATAGCCACTCGACGTCGCTGTTGCGAATTCTTGTCAGTGACTCCATGAAATCCGGGATGTCCGAACCGTGGTGTGCGTCTATGTTGCCCACGCAGCCGTCTCGGTAGATGTTGTCCGCGCAGAACAACAGATTGTCCAGACGGAATGACAGCATGCCTACGGTATGACCGGGCGTGTGCCAGACCTCAAGCTGCCGTGAACCAATCTTAAGAACGTCGCCGTCGTTGATGGTTCGATCGAGATTGATTGTTGGCAGGTCGATGGAAATGCCCTGAGCGGAAATCTCGGCATACGTGACGATCCGATCGCCCTCGCGAAGCAGACGCAACGTTTCCGGGTGCCCCACCGATTCAGCGGACGGCAGTAACTCGTGCGTATGACGCAGCCCCTGGATGTGGTCCACGTCCGCGTGCGTGGCGATCAGATACTGGCAATTCGCCAGACCGAAATCCAACTGGCGGATCAACTCGACGATTTCGGCCACAGTGTCGCTGTAACCAATATCGATGAGCAGCCAGTCGTCACCGTCGAAAACGAGGTAGACGCTGCAGCCCAGGCGTTTGCGGGCCTGGTAGTTCATTTCGATGACGCCGGGAAAAATTTCCGTCCGGGGAATCATTGCCAGATATCTTTCGCTGTGTCGTGGTGCAGGCACATTCTTAATCTTAATCCTACTCCTACTCTTAATCCGTCACTCCTGGGAGCCTTGAGAGTAAGATTAAGAGTAGGATTAAGATTAAGATCAGGACCGACGAATGCCGTCTTAACACTCATTTTCTGTTGGACACCACAAAGTATGGAGTGCCCGTTGGCTTGACCTTGCGGCGATACACCTTGTCGGAGCACGTCGCATACAGATAGCCAAACTCTTTCCCTCCAAAGCAGATATTGGACAGAAACCGGTTCTGTGGTTTGGCAATGGTGCCCCCCAGTCGGCCGGTTGGATCAAACATCTGAATGCCGGCGTGGGTCGCGACATACAGTCGCTCCCTGTCATCGACAGTCATTCCGTCGGAGCCCGGTTTGTCTCGACCGGGTAGAAGTTGCAGTGGCATGTAATAGCGATCGCCATGCGACAGGCTGCCATCGACTTCGACGCGGAAGGTCCACAAATGCGATTGCTCGCTATCAGTCACAACCAGCGAGCCCTGGCCGGCCGATAGAATGACACCGTTCGGTCGGAATCCCTCGACCACGACGCGTTTCTCGTGATCGGGCGAGACATACCAGACACGACGATTGGCCGGATCGGTAAACCAGATCGATCCGTCGGACGCAACAACCAGGTCATTGCATTCGACGTCGTCCACGATCGTCTCGAATGAGCCATTCGGCTGATACGCGACGATCTTCTTTTCACCGTTTCGGCAACCGTAGAGCAAACCATCGGCTCCAAACATCAAGCCGTTGGTCTTTGCTGTTTGCTCAGCAAAGACGGTCACCTTGCCTTCAAGGTCAATGCGGTGAATGCGGTTGTTGGGAATGTCGGTAAAACACACATTGCCCTGTGCATCGGCGGCCGGGCCTTCGGTGAACTTGAATCCGTCGGCGAGCAGTTGCCAATCCTCGCCATCAATCAGCACCTGAGTTAGAGGCATATCCTGCGCAGCGGCAAACCCACCGCGAAGTGTCAATGCGATGATCAGACTGAATACCCACGTCGTCAAGTGTCGGTCATTCATTTGCGTTGTCGCCAGCCTGGATAATGTCGATGGTGACCTGTCGCGTTTCTTTCGAGGCAGCGATACGCTGATCAAGATTTGCAACGATGACCTTGAGCTCCCCAATTTCTTTGGCATTGTTGCCTTGCTCGTGCTTACGGAACAGGAACAAGTAGGTCACGTTTTGTGGTCGCCAGTGGTGAAAGTACATTATGTTCTTATCAATGATTGCCTGACGCAGGGGCTCAACCACCGACACCATTATTGCGTGCTGTTTTGGCCGCAATGTCCTCTGAACGACGCCATCGACTTGAATCTCTCGTGGTAAGTCTGCCCAATTGTCCCGCAGGTCGACGATAACTTCGCCATCTCCGTAGCCAGCCTTAGCGAAGTCGAGATTCAGACGGAATCCATTAGTGAGCAGACGTGACGAAACTGTGGGGACTGGTTGATCAACACTGCAGCTTTGCGAAGCTGAAGCGTCACCCGAAGCCGCAACATGGATCATTCTGTGACATATTCCTCCTGGCGACAGTGATTCAGCGAGCCCTTCTGCCGCAAGGGTGTAACCGAGTTCGTTGAGGGTTACGCCGTCGTCTGACAAGGATGTACCCATTTGTTGTCGTGAGTCGTCCTTTTTCGACTGCGACGTCAGCATGTCGAACAGGTTCACAAACCGGAATGGACGGTCCTCGGCAAGTTTCTCGATAGCGCTCGAATACAACTGACGTTGTTTATTGAAGCGTTCTGGATTCGGGAGCGGCGCCGGCATGTGCCAAAGTGGAGGCGGGCCGAGTACGACGAATCGGGCCTCCGTTGGTTTCAGATCGTCCAGGAGCTTCTCGTACTGCCGGAGAAATGTGTCGAGATACTCTGGTCCTCTAAATGACTCGTTGGCACCATAGTTGAGGAAGATCACGCTCGGCTTGAGTCCACGGACTTGAGCGATCATCCGCTCATAGCCTTTGGCCGGCGCATCGAAAATGCCGCGGGATTCTGCGAAGACGGTATCGCCGCTCCATCCGAGATTGCGGACTGTGAAGTTGGCGTCCGGAAAACGCAGTTGCAATGCGGTTTCCAGCCAGCCGTAGCGTTGCGCCCGTTCGATGAATGTTCCGCCGAGCAGTACGACTCGGTCGCCGGTCTTCAGTTCGAACGGAACAGGATACTGGTCTAATCCCACTGCTGATGTCGTGCCTGCAAGAAGACTCGTCAGCAATGCGAGTACGACAGCCAGCGGGGACGAACGGGGTTGGTGTCGCATGTCAGGCGTCCTTGACGACGGGGTTCGTCAGTGTGCCGATGCCCGTGACGGTGATGTGGACCGTGTCGCCGTTTTCCAGCGTGAACTCGTCCGGCGGTACGATGCCGGTTCCCGTGAGTAGAAACGTTCCGTCGGGGAAATCCTGCTCGCGATACAGCCAGCCGATCAGGTCCTCGAATGTGCGATTCAACTGACCGAGATTCGTGTCGCCTGCGAACACGGTGGCTCCGCCACGTTCAATGTTCAGTTTGATTTCAGTGGACTCCAGACTGAGCGGCACATTAGCGACCAGCACGCAGGGACCCAAGCCCGTGCATTGGTTGTAGACTTTGGCCTGCGGCAGATACAGCGGGTTTTCGCCTTCGATGTCTCGCGCGGACATGTCGTTGCCGATGGTGTATGCGACCAGCTTTCCGGCGGGTGATATGACGAGCGTGAATTCCGGTTCGGGCACGCTCCACTGGCTGTCGTAACGGACTCGGACGGGTTCGCCTGGTCCGGAGGCCCGTCTCGCACCGCCTTTCGAGAACAGTTCGGGTCGCTCGGCCGTGTAGACCTTGTCGTAGTGGCTGGCGGCCGACTCCGACTCCTCCATGCGAGCAACCTGGCTGCGTTTGTACGTGACGCCGGCTGCCCAGATTTCCTGCTGATCGATCGGTGCAAGAAACACTACCTCGTGGAACGGCACCGTCGCGGTGTCGGGCGTTGCCAGAAAATGCACGAGCCCGACCGGGTCGGCGTGATGCAGGATGTCGGACAGCGTGTTGCAGTTCTCGACCTGCGTGAGGTCGAGCAGTTTCACACTGTCCTCGTTGACCTGAGCGATGTGTTTCTCGCCGTCAACCAGAGCAACTTTCGCCAGTCTCATGGTGCAGGTTCCTTCGTGTTGCCGGGTATCAGGTTCGCGACAGAATATCGAGAGCTGCCTGCATGTCGGCGGGCAATGGTGCCTCAAACTCCATCGGTTTTCCACTCTCGGGGTGACGGAAGCACAGACGTCGGGCGTGCAGGGCCTGACGCGAGACAATTACGGGGGATTCGGAAGCGTCATGCTGGCCTTCCAGGTCCGCCCGTGTGACGTTGCTTCGGCCACGATACTGCGAGTCTGCGACGATGGGATGACCGAGGTGCGACATGTGAACTCGAAGCTGATGCGTGCGGCCGGTCTTCGGAAGCAGTTTCACGCTGGTCGCCTGCGGGAAACGGTCGAGGACTTCGTACCACGTGACGGCTTCTCGCGAATTGCCGCCGGGTTCGCAGACTTCCATCTTCTCGCGGTGCTTGCGATTCACTCGCACATGCGTCTCGATGAGGTCGCTGTCGAATTCGATTCGTCCCCAGACAATTGCCCGGTATTCCTTCGTGACCTCGCGCCGTTCGAACTGACTGCTGAGGCGACTGTGGACCTGATTGTCTTTGGCCACAACCATCACGCCGGTCGTGTTCCGGTCGAGACGGTGGACGATTCCCGCTCGCAGTTTGCCGGCAACGTCGCTGAGTTTGTCAAAGTGAAACTGCAGCGCACCGGCAAGCGTGCCGCGATAATTCCCCTTGCCTGGATGTACGACCATGTCGGCCGCCTTGTTGATGACGACCAGGCTGTCGTCCTCGTACAGAATGTCGAGCGGGATGTCTTCCGGGGGGAGAGTCTCGTCCGGCTCTTCCGGCAATTGCACGCTTAGCTGGTCGTTGACGTGGAGGCGTCGGCCGCTTTTGCCCGGCAGGCCGTTGATGAGCACGGTTTGCTGAATGATCGCGCGCTGAAAGGCGGCTCGGCTGTAATTGGGAAACAGGCGAGCAAGATAATGATCGAGTCGCCAGCCGTGAGCTCGCGCTTCAACTGTCAGCTTGACCGGCGTTGTAGACGACAGCTCGGTCATGGCTCGGGCGGCGCGTCGTCCGGCTTCGCGGGAGTGTCCGGACTGTCAGCCGCGGGCGGTGTGCCGGTCTCGGCCGGCGCGTCTGTCTCGGCAGGGGTTTCTTTTGCCGGTGCATCCGGAGCGGCTGGCGGAGGCAGAATCGGCTCGGCCGGGAACAGTTCCTCGGGAATATCCGGGAGAGTAATCGGAATCTCCGGGTGACCAGATGGCAGGCCGCCGGGCATCCCACCGGGAAACCCGCCCGGGAAACCACCCGGCATGCCGTCCTGCGGCTTTTTGAAGTCTTCAGGCTTTGGCGTTTGTTTGGCGAACCAGGCGTAGAACTTGAGGCTGTCCTCGGACTCCAAAGATTCGATACGAGCTTTGACACTGCTGCCATAAACGGGTGATTCGGGAAACGCCTTCTGGAAATCCTTATACGCGGCAATCGCGGCCGCGACCTCTTCCCTGGAGCCGGCCTGTGCTTCGAGCAGACGGGCATGGCCCAGCAAGGCGCGTTCTCGCGCTTCAATCGGCAGGTCGGCGTTTTCCAGCACGGAATCAAATGCCTCGCCCGCCTTCTTCATCTGGCCGATCGCGGCGGCGCGATCCATGAACTGCAGCCGCACGGCTTCGCGGAACAGAGACTCGGCCTCATTCAAGCGGGCCCACAACGCAACCTGCGTCCCGGGGAAGTCGGATGCCACGTTGGCGTAATCTTCGGCACTTTGAGCCGCAGCGAACGCGTCCCACGACGCGGTGTTTTTCTCGTGACTTGTGTTCGACACAATGATGGCGACGACCAGCACGGCGATCAAAACGACGACGCAGATCACGATGGTTTTCGCATTCCGCTCGAGCGCGCTGGTGGCGGTCGCCGCCCAGCTACCCAGGTCGGTTTGCTGTAGTTCAGGCTGATCTTGAAGGGCCATTGCTTGCCGCCCTGTTCAGAATGACTGCCGGTCCGGACGCTTTCGATGCGTTTTGTTCGCGTTCAGACCGTGCGAGTGAGTGATGGAATATTGGCGACAACTGCGTGCGGCTGGCCGGACAAAGCTGAGTCCAGGAGGGCCTGCTTCGCCCACATTACGCACTACCAGAAGAGCCGGGAGGACATTGATTGCGGCCAGAATCTCACCGATCAGACAGCAGGCGGCGAGTATAGGTCTCGCGGAATTCAGGCGTCAAGGAGCACCTGGGAGTCACCGCGCATGGCCACCGCAAGCTGTTTGACCAGGTTCGGCATTCTGTTTCGTGCGGAGGAAAATATCGACAAGTTCAAGGCACGCACAGGCGCGATATTTGGTCACACAACACAACGCCCAGTTGATTCCACAGCCGCTCAAGGGCGAAGTTCGTGTGTGGAGTCGCTCCCGACGGCAGCATTCAGTCGCTAGATTGGGACCCGGCTTGATTACTTCACCAGGCCTCGCAGGACCAGGGGTCCTGCCGATCGCCCTTCAAACTGACGACAGGACAGCGGGCATGAAGTTTGAAGAAGGGTTCACAGTTGGCATTGATCTCGGCACGTCGTACTCGTCCATCGCTCGTCTGGATGACGAGGGCGATCCGCTGATCCTTGAAAACGCATCCGGCCGACCGATCACGCCATCGATTGTGATTCTGGGCGAAGAAGGTCGCGTGCTGGTGGGAGCGTCTCCCGAGCGAATCGCTGAGGAATCCGTTGATCGGGTCATCACCGGCATCAAGCGCGAAATGGGGAATCCTGCGTTTGAACGTGAGCACGAAGGCCGACGTCTGACGCCTGAGCTGATCTCGTCCATGATCCTGACCAAACTGCGGCAGGACGCCGAGGCGCATATCAAGCCGATCCGCAACGCGGTCATCACCGTCCCGTATTACTTCAACGAACCGAAGCGGCAGGCGACGCGGCACGCGGGACGCATTGCCGGGTTGAACGTGGTCGACATCATCAACGAACCGACCGCAGCCACGCTGGCCTTTGCATGGCAAAAGGGAGTGCTGGGTAATCCCGATTTACCCGACACGTCGCAACGCATCATGGTGTACGACCTGGGCGGCGGCACGTTCGATGTCACCCTGGTGGAGTACAGCCCGACACGATTTCAGGTTCTGGCCACGGACGGCGACACCATGCTGGGTGGTCTGGACTGGACGGAGCGAATGGCCAACTACGTCGCTCAACAATTCGAAAAGCAGTTCGGTCTCGACCCGCGCAGCGAGCCGTCGGCCCGCAAGTCGTTGATGATTGAAGGTGAGGCGGCCAAACGTGAACTCAGCCTGTGGGGAAAATCGACGGTCCTGTTCGAGAGCCACGGTCAGACACTGGAACAGGAAATCAACCGCGAGAAATTTGAAGAACTGACTCTGGACCTGTTGCAGCGCACGCGCGACACGACGGAGTACGTCCTTGATCAGGCCAATGTCAAAGTCGGCGATCTGGACGAGGTCATCATGGTCGGCGGATCAACGTCGATGCCGGCGGTTGCGGCGATGCTCGAAGAGCTGACGGGACGCAAGCCGTCGCGCGATTTGAATCCACAAACTGCAGTCGCACAGGGCGCGGCCATTCACGCCGCCATTCTGGAATCGCAGCAATCCGAGGGCCGCGGACAGGCGGCCGAGGCGTTGCAGAGACGATTACGGTCCGTGACGACTCAGGACGTCAACTCACACTCGCTGGGAGTGGAAGTCGCCAGCCCAAAGGACCCCTCGAGCAGGAAGAACCACATCATGATCCCGCGGAATTCGTCGTTGCCGGCGCGCGCTCGGCAACGATTCGTCACGACCTCGAAGAACCCGCGATCGGTCCATGTCCGATTGATCGAAGGCGAAGCGTCGGACGTTGATTCCTGCACATTTATCGGCGATTTTCGACTTGTCGGACTGCCGGAAAACTTGCCCAAGGGATCGCCGGTCGAGCTGCATTACGCCTACGACGACCGCGGCCATATCCACGTCATGCTGAAAGAGCTGTCGAGCCAGACGGCCGCCCAGGTCGAAATCGCCTGGAGTCACGGCATGGACGACAACACCATCGACGCGCTGGCTAACCTGGCGCGTGCTTATCGGATTGAGTAATTCACCAGGTGGTGAGTGCCTGTCTGCAGCGGCACGGCAGCTACTCACCGACAGATTCCTGGACAACGACGATCCAGCCGGTGTCTTCGATCAGGCCGGACGAGTGGGCGTCTTCGCGGACATCGCGGGCTCGGCGAAAGATGATCGGTTCACTTGCCGCGATCCACTGGCCTTCCGTGCCCAGGTAATCCGTGTGCTCTTTGAGGATTGAGCCGCGGGCGGTCAGCGGCTGGCTGCCAGATAACTGCTCGTGCTGCAGGCGTCGCACTCCGCGAAGTTCGATCAATTCCTTCAGTACGCTTTCCGGGACGCTGCGTGTCTGGTCGGACAGCGACTGCCCCTGCTGGTCCATCCATTCGTCGCTGCCCGTGCGTGAATCGTGCAGCACTGTGCCACGGTCACCCAGAGCGCTGGCGCCCGTATCCACCAGCAGCACGACCCTGCCTCCGCCCATACGGGCGTTGAGGACCTCGAAGTCGCCCAGACTTTGCGACATGGCGAGAATGCCGATGACTTCGCGTCGAGGTCCGCCAGCAACTGGATTCTCGACCTCTGCCCAGACCGGGACGGATAGAGCCACCATCCACTGTCCGTTCGAGCGGCTGCGAAACACGATGGATCGATAGGGAGTCGTAATCGGCGGCAACGGCTCCTGGCGGATGGTTTCTGGATCGAGGTCCTGACCTTTGCCGTGAAAGTAATCACGATAGCCAAAGAAAGTTCCCAGCGAGCTGGCCCAGGGAGTCCGTCCCGCCTGTCGACCGTCCCGCAGATTGACGAACCAACTGGTCGATCTGGCTGGCCCACCGTCTTCGGATGTCGCCGCGCGATGATTACTCAGCCACAGTTGCAACTGCGGATCACCTTCCTCCGCCTGCGGAGTGTTCGCTGCGTTCAGACGCCGAATCATCTGGACCAGTTCAGGCTCGGTTGCCGCCTTCTGCAAAATCAACCACCGCAACTGCAGATCGCGACCGACGGTCCTTGCAATGAACTGCGCAGAAAGTTGCAGGCTTTCCACATGCGCCGTGTGCGCTGTGAGGTGCGCGGCACGTTCGCGCTGAGCCGCCTGCTGTTGAGTGATGGCCGCTCCGGAGACCACCAGCGAAATGATCAGCAGGGCGCCGACGGCCGACAGGATCCAGCCCATGTGTCGGCGGGAGTGACGTGAGAATCGCTCACGCCAGTTTTCCTCGCGTGCCTGAACTGGTTCGTCCGCCAGCCAGCGTTCCAGATCATCAGCCAGCTCAAGTGCGGTGAAATACCGATCCTGCGGCTGCAGCGCCATGGCTTTCAGGCAGACCGATTCCAGAGCAACCGGAATGTCGTCGTTGACGGTACGCGGAGGATCGAATGAACCATATCGGGCTTTGGTCAGTGTCTCGCGGGCAGAATCGCCCATGAAGGGCGCTCGCCCGGTCAGCAGTTTGTAGAGCGTTGCTCCCAGAGCGTAGATGTCACTGGCGGGTGCCAGATTCGTGACTCCCTCGGCCTGCTCGGGGCTCATGAACGCGGGCGTGCCAACGGGACCACCGGTCGAACCGCCGGAACTGTTGCCGGAACCGCTTCCGGGCATCAGTGTCTGCTCGCCGCTGGCGCGAGCGGTATCGTCGCGATCAATTGCCATGGCCAGACCCCAGTCGACCACCAGCGTGTCGCCGTACTTGCCCAGCATGACATTGTCGGGCTTGATGTCCCGGTGCAGGATGCCTCGGTTGTGCGCGTACGCAATCGTCTGGCAGACCGTGACGAAACGGGTCATCAAAGAGCGAAACTCGACGGCCCGTTCTTTTTCAAACAGGCCAGCAGGTTCTGTCTTCGCTCCGATTGCCTGCGTCCGAGATGCATGGAGCTTCGCGATCCGCTGGTCCAGTGATTCACCTTGAATGAACCGCATGGCGTAGCACAGACGACCGTCAGGGGTTTCTCCGAATCCGTACACCGGTACGACGCCGGGATGGTCCAGTCGCGCAGTGACCTCGGCTTCCATCTGAAACTGATCGCGGCAGAGTTTTCGGTCGCGGTGTTTGGGCCGAATGAACTTCAGGACCACGTCACGTTGAAGTTCGCCGTCATCCGCGATGTAGATTTCGCCCAGCCCGCCTCGGGCGTGAAAGCGCAGTTTGCTGTAATGCTGCGGCAGACGCAGAGCTCCACGTTGCCCGTCATTGTCTTCGTCAGATTCCATGACGGTCATCATCCCAGTGATGCCAGAAGCAGTCGCTGCTTCTTCACCGGACTGATTCAGTTCACTGATCCGCCGCTCCACCTCGTCGAGCAGTTCGGGACAGGTCGCGCACAGGTCTTCCGCGGGCACGTACTGACCCTGCTCAAGCAACTCGCCCCATTGCGCCACAAGCTCTTCGATGCGCTCGAGTGTTGACATCCGACCTCCATCAGTCAATTGGTTCGAATCGGCAGGTCGCTCCGGGACCGGCATGTCCTGCTTTGGTCACGTTGGCCCGCCGTCGCCAGGCTCTGTGTCATCGCGGCCCGATGTCACAAGGATTGTACCGTGAGATCAGGACCGATGACCCATGTCCAGACCCTGCGTGTCCTGACCGGCCGGATTCGCGGGCCGCGGCTCAGTGCACGACGCGGGAATGTCCGGAATGGCGTGCAGTTCCACTTCACACTGATGGGTGCATCCGAGCTGACTGCGTTCTGCACGCTGCGGCGTGCAGAACGCCATTGCAGATTGATACGTTTGACGCCGCCGATCGACGCACTCGCGTTGCGTTGAAACAACTCGTGATGCGACTGGACAACAGCCCCAGCTGCCCCAGACCACTCCGAGTCCATTTTTGTGTTGGTCACCGCATCGATGGCTTGTTCCGATGCGCATGCCATCCTTCACGCGGACATCGTTCGCGATTGGCCCTGAGCAGCGCTGCCAGACCGACACCTGCGATCGGACAACAGTCACGCGTTCGCATTTGTCAGGTGACGCCGCCTGTATGAACTCTCCGGCCGCGGGCAGACCTCAGCACGACCCGCGTTAAGTGACACGCTGGATTCTGGTGGAACATGTTCCATTCGCGTCTGCACGCCGAGCCCGTCGATGCGCTTTTTATGACCCAGGCTTTTCAATTGGTGAAGACCTTCCAACGGACACCTTGGAAGGCGACAGCATGTCCCGCGACAAAGACTCGAAGAAACGACGCAAGCAGAAGAAAAAGAACAAGGCGAAGAAGAAGTGTCCGCACTGCAGCTCCGGTCCGGAGACATTTCGGTTCATGCAGGACATCTTCAACTTTGATGTCGATCTGGCTCGCGAGATTGTTAACGACGGTCGCGAGCCGACTGAACTTGATCACGACGATGTCGAATACAGCGTCGATATCTGCCGGATTTACCCCGAACACGTCAAACACGTGAATCCGGAATACCCGGGCATTGTGGCTCATTACTGGTATCCGGAGCCCGACGGCACGGTGCTGCATGGCCACGTTGTGATCGACGGACACCACAGAGCGGCGCGATGCCTCAAGGACGGACTTCCGTACCGTGTCCACATCCTCTCGGAAGACGAAAGTCGCCGCGTGGTGATCACCGGTCCGGATATCGATTCGATTCTGGCCGACCTCGAAACCGGCAGTATCGGTGTCGAACAGAGGGAACCGGCCGGGGTTGGTTGCTGATTCCGGCAGGACAACTGTCATTAAACGGGCATGGCCTCCGTGACTCAGAGCACGACACTTCCGGCACGTCGGGATGACCTGGTCATCCCGCAAATTTCTGATGACGAAGTCGTCATCAAGCTACCGTCGCGCCGTGAGTACTTCAGCGTCGGGCCGGAAGAGTATTTCCTGCTCCAACGGCTCAACGGGTCGGCAACAGCGGACGATCTGTGCAGCGCGTTCGAACAGGAGTACGGCGAAGCGCTGACGGATCGCGATATCGACGACTTTCTGGAAATCGTGCGGTCGCGGGGACTGCTGGAAGATGCGGCCAGCGAGACGGAGGAGAAGTCCGGCAAGCAGAAGAAGCCGGACCGACCCGCACCTATCGATGACGACGACGAAGATGATGAGCTGTCCGGCAAGAAGCCGAATGTCCTTTTCTACCGGATCCCGTTGTTTGATCCGCACAGCCTGTTCTGCTGGCTGGAACCGAAGATTCGGTGGGTCTGGACGCGGTCGTTTCTGGTTGTCTCGACACTGGCAATTCTGTTTGCGGCGACGATCGTCTGCTCGAACGGTGAAGCGTTCGCGTCGTCGTTCTCCAGCGCCATGCGCTGGGAGACGATTGCTATTGTCTGGGCGACGATCATCTTTGCGACTGTGTTACATGAATTTGCACACGGGCTGACTTGTCGGCATTACGGGGGCGAAGTGCACGACACGGGTGTGCTCTTCATGTTTTTCATCCCGTGTCTGTACTGCAACGTGTCGGACGCGTGGCTGATTCCGGAGCGGCGTCGGCGGTTGTGGATCACAGCCGCGGGCGGGTACTGCGATCTGTGTCTGTGGGCTGCCGCCGTCTTTGTGTGGCGGATTACGGTTCAGGATTGCTTCGTCAATCATCTGGCGTTCGTCATTCAGGCGATCTGCGGCGGTCGCGGGTTTCTCAACTTCAACCCACTGTTGCGACTGGATGGCTACTACATCGTCAGCGACTGGTTGACGATTCCCAACCTGCGCAAGCGAGCCCACAACTACTGGATGGAGCATCTGCGCTGGCTGTTATGGGGAGCGGAGCACCCGAAACCACAGCCTCGATCCCGAGCGCTGCTGACCTACGGAATTCTGAGCTGGTGCTTTGCGATCTTCTTCCTCGACCTGATCTTCCTGCGACTTCTGAAATACGTGGGCGACGAGTTCGGGGTCGTTGGTACGGCGTTTATGTGTCTGCTGCTGGCGTTTGCTCTGCGGCGTGTCTTCAAGGGACTCTTCAAAAGTGAGTTTGCGACCATGATCAAAGAACGCAAAACCAGAACGCTGATGTGGGTGACTGGCCTGGCTGCGGTGGTACTGGTGCCGTTCGTGATTCCCGTCCCGCATTATGCGGCCGGTAACTTTGAGGTGCGGCCCGCAAAACGATTCGAAGTACCCGCCCCGGTCACGGGCTTTATCGCCAGAATCCACGTCGAGGAAGGTGCCGTTGTCTCGGCGGGCGACACGCTCGTTGAGTTGACGTCGCCGGACCTCGATTCCCGAATCTCTACGAAACAGTCCGAGTTACTTGAATCTCAGGCGAGTCTCGCGCAGTTGAACCTGGGCACTCGTCCGGAAGTGATCGTCGAACTGCGTAAGCGGATTGACCGCCTGACTTCGTGGCGCGAGCAGGGACAGGTCGACGTCGAGCACGCCCGACACGAACTGAAGCAGCAGATCGTTGTCGACAAGCACCGCATCTCGCAGACAAGGCTGCAGATTGAAGCGGCCCGCAAGTCGCTGCAGCGTTCCGAGTGGCTGTATCGACAAGGTGCACTCGCCTGCGCGCAGCTTCAATCACAGCGTACATCGTTGCAGCTCGTGGAAGGCCGGCTCCTGCAGTCCCAGGCCCAACTGGAAGCCAGACAACTGACTGAAACCCGTGGTGCCGAAGACGATCTGTCCCGTCGTGAGCAGACGCTGGCCGACGTTCAGTCACAGTTGACGCTGTTGCTGGCCGGGACTCGCCCGGAAGTTATTGCGGCTGAAGACGCACGGAGGGAACGGTTGCTGAAGGAACTCGACTACCTGCAATCGCAGAAGGAACAACTGATCGTGCGGGCTCCGGCGAGTGGAGTCATTGCCACGCCGCGCTTCCGCGAAAAGGCCGGACTGCTCGGCGCTCTGGGAACACCCATCTGCGTCATCGAGGATGGTTCCCTGACGCGTGTGGAGCTGGCGGTGGCAGAGGATCAGACGGTCGGTATCCGCCCTGGTCAGAAGGTAATTCTGAAGGCCCGTGCTCTGCCGCTCACGACCATCAACGCGACTGTCGAACGAGTGGCACCTGCAACAGTCAAACTACCGGAAACACAGACCAACGTGCTGATCATTCACTGCAGTTTGGCAGATGGGGAGCAGCAACTCAGTTCCGGCATGACGGGATTCGGACGTGTCGTTCGCGGCTCAAGAACGTTCGGTGTCTCGATCGCATCCACAATGCTCAGTTACGTCCGCACCGAGTTCTGGTGGTAACAGCCACGACGCGCGACTTTTGAAGTTGCACACTTTTTGCCCCCTCTCCCCCGAAACATTGGCGCGGTCGACTGGTTTTTGCAGCAGAGCCCTGGATCGCCAATGTTTTGGGGGAGAGGGCTGGGGAGAGGGGGCTAAGAGTGTGCAACTTCAAAACGCGCGACCCATCTGGCATCACGACTCAGTCAATTCGGGAATTGCTTCGAGCGTGGGAGAATGTTCGCGTGTCCCGGCGATAACAGCCCATCCGTCTGAGAATGCCCGTGGTTGACTGGTGTCGCGGGCTGGGCTGTCATCGACACCGGTGGTGCAGACGATGTTGCCCATTGAGCCGTTGGCGCAACGGGCGTTGCTGACACGTAGCCGGGAATCCTGGATTGCGCGGGATTCTGCGGCACAAAAGTTGTTCCCTGGAGCTGGATGCTCCATCGCTCCAGATTCGACCCCTGTTCTTCCGCAAGTCGGGCGAGCAGAATGTTGTATTGCCTGAGTGAGCGGCCGGCTCCGGAAACAGCACGCACATGTGCGTCGATTGCCGACTGAAAGTCACGCAGCGCGAGCAGCAGCCAGTCCTGTCTCTCACCCGCGTCCGGAGGGTTGGCATAGCGGACCCGAGCCACTCGCAGCCATTGCGCAGTGTGCTCCAGTTGGCGATGACTGCTCTCGTACTGACGGCACGCACTGACCACTTCCGAAGTCAGTTCTGCCAGATCAAAGACGACTTGTTTCTCGTAGGCGGCCAGGACAGCCCGGTCTCGCATCAGCCGCACAGAACTCACTTCGCGATCAGACTTCGCGGTGCGGTTGCCCAGTGGCACATCGAACGTCATGCCGACGGTCCAGTCTTCAAAATCGAAGCCACCAACTGATCAAACGCGCGATCCGCGCGATCGCTTAACCCGGCCACCCGATACGCGGCCGAGACGTTCAGTTCTGGTTTCACGCGATTCTGAGCCACCAGGAGTTGCTGTTCCCGTATCTGCAATCCGAGTCGACGCTGGTTCAAGTCCGGACGTTCCTGCAGAGCGACGGTGACGACGTCATCGAAAGCCGGTGGCGTCTGTCGGGGCGCATCGGCCGGCAGAAGTTCGTTGTCGTCTCGAGCATCAAGACCGATCAACTGCCGCAACTGGAATTCACGACGGCGAGCGTCAAGCCATGCGTCCAGATACTGCTGGCGGAGCTGCTCCAGTTTGACTTCCGCCCGGGCAACGTCGCTGTAGATCGACTGTTCCGCCTGCATCCGCAGCGTTTCGATGCGCACGCCTTCTTCCGCCAGTGGTTATTGGCACACGCTGTTCCAGAAACTTGACGGACCCAAGAGCGATTGACGTAACTGACTATGAACAAGTGAGTTACAGAATTCTCAAGAATGGCATCCTCACAGAGACCTGTTGTCGGACGGAAACTCGCGAATGGCGTTCTTCTGACGTAACTCAATGTGTTTTCAATGGTTACGTGCGTGTTGCTACAGGTTGCCCCAGGATCAGGAACGGCAACCCATCTGCAGAACCGATTGCTCGTGCCGATTCCGCGTGACTGCGGCGACCCGACGGGAGGGCAGCTCGCGGAGGCCTGATATGAGGCGTTTCGTGTCCAGCGACCCAAGACTGAGTTGCGGCGACACGTGTGACCAGGCCGAATCCATGGCAGGGCAATGTGGTCCATCGACAGGCACGGACCCGTTCATCGCGGCGACGGAAATCGCGAGATCAGGACGGCTCACAACATTGTTGACGAAAGAAACGTCAGCAGCAGTTTCGTGGCAGTCAACTACAGACGCCATTCGCGACCGAAAACTCAGACGCGAATTGATATGCGGGGCGAGTTGCAATGTGGCAAACCGTGTGAACGAATTCCACGGATTGGTGGCAGGTCTGATTGGACGAGGGTATTCTGCTCGCACGTTGCCTGCGCCGAGACGAGTCGTGCTGGCTACGACCGTCGGGCAATCCCGTCCCGACAGATTCGAGTCAAGGCTGGTAGGAACCGCCTGGCGATCACTGCAGACTAAGGATTGATCATGGCTGACGATTTTCTTGATGAAGAAGCACAGATCGCTCGCGAACAGGATGAGAACGAACTGTTCGACAGTCACGCGCTGCGGCGTCAGTTGCGCGACCTTCCCGACCTGCAGCCGGTCGTCAAAGTCGGCCCGACAGCGACAATCCGGGACGCGGTCCACGGCATGGTCAATAACGGCGTCGGAATCGTGCTGATCGTTGAAGACAAGCGACTGGTGGGCGTTTTCAGTGAGCGCGACGTGCTGCGAAAAGTCGTGGGGTCGGGCTTGGACATTGACGCCATCGAAGTTGCTGAGCTGATGACCGCCAATCCTGCCACACTGAACTTCGATGCCGAACTGGTGTACGCCCTGAACATGATGGAGGTCGGCGGTTACCGACACCTCCCGCTGCTAAAAAACGGTGAACCGGTCGCCGTGGTTTCCATGCGCGACATTCTTGGGTTCATTGTTTCGCTGTACCCGGATCAGGTGCTGAAGCTGGCCGACAACCCGGATCAGACGATCTCACAGGACCGCGAAGGCGCCTGAGCGGGGACGGATGTCAGTGTTCGCGGCTCAGCCCGTCCCTGGTGTATCTCCGTCCGGAAAAGCCAAAGGCCGCCGCGAATTCCCGCAATTCGCAACGGCCCTGGCACCCCGAAGATCGGTAGGCATCCCGCTTTGCACTCGACGGTCTAATTGTCGAACTCGATGCCGAGCAGTTCTTCTTCTTCTTCCATGATCACGATTCGTGGCGTGACCATGAGCATGACGCTGGACGTATCCCGGCCGACACCCGAGTTCTTGAACAGTCGGCTGATGTAGGGAATCTTATTGAGGATCGGGACGCCGGCCATGTTGCGGCCTTCCCGCAGTCGCTTGATGCCGCCCAGCAGCACAGTGCCACCGTCCGGAACGCTGACGGATGTCTGGACCGAGATCGTCGCGATGATTGGCTGCTGAACAGTGATAGTTCCACCGCCCAGGCCACCGCCGCCCTGCTGACCGCCGCCGCCCTGACCGCCGCCGCCCTGACCGCCACCGCCCTGACCGCCACCACCGCCGAAACCGCCCAGACCAAAGGCTCCGTCTTGTGTTCCGATTTCGCGGCCGCTGACCGCTCGACCAAATCGTCCCAGACGAGCCACGTCCTGCATCGGGCGTTGCATTGGTCCACCACCGATCCCGCCCTGGCCGAAACCGCCCTGGAAGCCGCCGCCACCACCACCACCACCACCACCGCCACCAGCCTGACCGCCACCCAATCCGCCACCACCACCGAAGCCACCGCCGCCACCGCCCTGTTGGCCGCCGCCTTGCTGGCCACCACCTTGCTGGCCACCACCCTGCTGACCGCCACCCTGCTGGCCACCTCCGCCACCAGCGAAGGAAAAGGTCGTGACTTCGATCAGGTTGTTGAAGAATGGTGACAGTGCGAGTCGCACAAACCGCCGGTCCGCGGAAACAACCGCGGTCACGCTAAGCGTAATACCATCCGGAATGAACCCGATCTGCGGAGCGAAGCCCACAGAGAACGCACCCACTGTCGGCTGCACGCTGAGCACGAACGGCTGAACCGTCTGGTCAAAAATAGTCGCCTGGTCACCGTTAAACAGTGTGACCTTGGGAGCGAACATGATGTTGGACCGCTCATCACCCTGAGCCGCCTGGATGAAGAAGAATGTTTCAATATCGCTAAGCACGGCCAGTCCAACCTGCAAGCCGGCGTTTGGCTGGAAGTTGCCGAAGTCCGGGATGCCGATGTCGAACGATCCCTGCTGAAATGCGATGTCCAGGTCCGGGGTAAATGCACCCGGTGCCGCCAGACCAATGATCGTACCGCCATCTACGTATCGGTCCCGCTCGGTCAGTTCACGGCTTGGACCTGGAGAGAAGAAGGTCTGCTGCTGCTGCTGACCGCCCTGCTGGCCGCCCTGTTGGCCCTGCTGGCCCTGCTGGCCCTGCTGGCCGCCCTGCTGGCCGCCCTGCTGGCCAGTGATCACGCTTCCGAATGGCGGAAGCGGGACCAGTCCTCCTCCGCCCTGCTGTCCCTGCTGACCACCACCCTGCTGGCCGCCACCACCGCCACCGCCCTGACCTCCTCCGCCGCTGCTGAAGTCGGGACCGCCCACGGTGTCCTGTACGTCGAAGTCGAAATCGATCCCGATGCGTTCGAAGAATCGGTCGCTGACGTTGACCAGACGGACTTCAATGGTCACCTGCAGATCCTGCAGTCGCCGCAACTGGTCCAGCAGAGAAGAGATTTCCTCATGCACCTGCTGTGTTTGCCGGATAACCAGCGAGAGTGTCGTTTCACTGGATTGAATCGAGCCCTGTCCGCCAACTTCCGTCCATGAACCCGGTTCGACCGACGACGTAATCAGATCCATCAGCGTGTCGAATTGAAGATTCTCACGTCTGGGAGCATTCAGTCGGGCATTCAGACCGCCGCCGCCGGATGCCATGAACGGCGAATTGCCGCCCATGCCGGGTGCGACCTGGAACTGGCCACCATTCGAATTCGGCAAACCGCCCATGGATGCCACAGCCATCTGGCCGTTGGTGTCGAGAATGTTGTTCGTGAAGACGTCGCCTGGATTCCGATTCCGGCTCCGCATCGGCACGACAAGGTCCGCCACCGAGTAGGCGGCCGGCACCAAACGCCCCTGCTGCCGAATCTGGCTGGTGATTTTCAGAGCGTCGTGCTCGATCGTGTATCCCAGGTTGATCGGCTCAAGCAGCAAAGCCAGAGCACTCTTGATACGAATGTTGTCCACGTCGATCGTGACCGGCGTCGCTGTCGACACGCCCTCTTCTTCGATCGCCGGGATATCGACGACCACATTCATGCCAGTCGCCGTCTGCACATACTTGATGACTTCCATCAACTCCGCGTTTTCAAAGTGCAGTGACACGCGATCGTTCAGGCTCTTGTCGATCCGCTTTTCATCTTCACTGCGAAGATGATTCTCTCGCGGGTATTTGCCTTTCCGTCGTCGATTCAATTCTTTCCAGTTGTCCGGGAAGCCGATGGGATTGCGGTCATCAATTCCCATCAACGATTCTTCAACACTGAAGAGCTGTTCAAACACACTCTTCTCGCGATTGTCACGCATCTCCTCGTTGCGTGCGATGCGCCCGGCGAGCTGTGATTTCAGCGTCATGTTGACCGCGATCGGATTCTGCGGGTCCAGTTCCTTGGCCTGTTTCGCAATGATCCCGGCTTCCGCGTAGCGTCGCTGCTTGAACAGCCGGTTGAACTCGTCCACCAGGTCCTTCAACTCCTGGTCCAGACGAATTTGGTAATCGCGTTCGCGGGCGATGCCCTTGATGACTTCTTCGTTCTCACGCTGCATTTCGATGATCGGCTTTCGCTGAGCGATGTAACCGTCGATCGAACTTCGGCTGCTGCGAAGCTTCTTGACCAGTGGACCGACACGCTCCGAATCGAAGCCGGACGTTTCAACATTGGCGAGCGTCTGGTCGAGCAGTTCGACAGCGTCATCCGGACGCTTTTCCTGAAGAGAATCCGCTCGCAGCATGACGTTGAAGACTTCCGTCCGCAGACGATCGAAACGCAGTGCGTCACGCTGTTCAGTAATGTCGATTGGAGAGCGTTCGTCATACGACGGTGTTCCCGGAGCCCCCTCCGGAATTGTTCCGGTACGCGGATTTGTTTCAGCGGGGAACTCCGACGACGCGAGTTGAACCGGGTTGCGTCGCGGATGTAGCTCCTGCAGATACGTCCGCAACTGTTGCGATTTCCAGGCGTCCAGTTTCTGACCGGACTGGTACGCGGCCAGGAATGCTTCATACGCCGCGGCACGGTCGCCCTGACGCAGGCTTGTGCGACCCTGCTGGAACAGTGCTTCGGCCGAGACTCCGGACGGATACAGTGTGGTAATATTGTTGGTCGTACTGTCGTCGCCCGTGAACGATCCGACGCTTGGCCGCATCTCGGTTACCGGGTTGGTCGATGCGGTCGAAATCGGCAGTCCTGCAGGGAAGTCCGGCGTCCCTGGTTGAACGGCATTGTCCGCCACCGTCGTCGCTGGAGGAACAACCGGCGGGAAGAGCTCTTCGGCAGGTGGAGCCGCGACTGGTTCAGGACCGTTCGTTCTGGCGGCCGAAATCGCCTGCAGTTCACGCGCCTTCTGATCGGCCGCCGCCAGCACCGATTCCGGGCGATCTTCGAACGGATCGAATGTCAGATTCATTCCGCGGACGTGACCAATCTTGAGGTAAGCCTCATCAAGTTGTCCCGCGGCGATGTCCTCGCGAGCCTGGGCGAGAATCTCCTTCGCCTGTGCCTTTTGTTGCTGGAATGCCCGCATCTGCGCTTCCGCCGGTGACGGACCCGTGATCGTCGGCGACGGCCGCTCGTTGCGCGCCTGTGCGATTTCGTGCCGTGCCTGAGCCTGCGCGATTCTGGCGATCATCGGCTCCGGACGTTCATCCAATGGTCCATACGTGACGTTCAATGTGGCGGCCTGAGTCGCCTTCAAACGGGCTTCTTCGAAATTGCCCGCATCCAGAGCCACACGAGCTGCTCGCAACCACCCAGCCGCCACTTCCCGCTGACGCTGCTGTTCCGCGAACGCCAGTTCCCGAGCGGACGGTCCTCGTAATGGTTGTTCAGTCTCACTCGGCAACGGATTCACCAGTGGTGTTGGATTCGGCAACGGCATCGGTTCAACCAGTGCTGTCGGATTCGGCATCGGCATCGGCATCGGTTCGACCAGTGCTGTCGGATTCGGCAAAGGCATTGGCATCGGTTCGACCAGCGCTGTTGGATTCGGCATCGGGCTGGGCATCGGCACCGGCTCCACCAACGTCGTCGAGTCCGGTGGCGGAGTCAGTTGCGCGACGTTCGGGCCGGGAACTCGAGTTTCGAGTTGAGCGATCTCAGCCAGAACATCCTGTGGCTGGTCGTCAAAGAGTGTGTAAATCACATCCAGACGGGACGCTTCAATTGCCGTCGCACGTGCGGCCGGTAGATTTCCTTCACGGATCGACTGGCGTGCTTCGCTCAACAGTCGTTTCGACAAATCGGCCTGCCGCCTCACCGCAGGCGAGTCCACCACACGCGGAGCCTCACTCGTGTCAGCAATCGCTGGCGGTTCTCGTGTCACTGCGGGAGATTGTGTGGGGATTTCCGTGACGCGTGGCGCGTCCGGCGGAGTTGTTGCAGGCGATTCCGCCGAAAGTTGTTCGAACGGGCTTACTAATCGGGGAGTCAGTGCATCTGGCAGCAACGGAGCGTTCCGACCCGCCGGTGTGACTCGATCCTGAGCAGCGAGACGATCGAGTTCGGCCACGACGTCAGCCGGTCTGGTCTCAAGTAATTTCCAGGCCGTGCTCATGGCGTTGGCCTGTTCCGCCAGTTGACGGGCCATAGCTGTGTCACCGTTTCGCAGCGCCTGCTGAGCTCGTGCCAGAATCTGCTGAGCCTGCTGGTGCTGCTGATCCTGCTGCACCACTGCGTCCCGCTGAATCCGATCGATTCGGGCAACCAGGGGTTCCGGCCGTTGATCGAATGGACCGTACGTCGCATTCAATTCACCGGCCTGCGTCGCCAGACGACGGGCCGCCATCATGTTCCCCGCGTCGAACTCTGCGGTGGCCTGACGCAGCAACTGCTGAGCCTGTGCACCAACACTGTTACGCGCGGCTTCTGCACTCGTCGGCGGACCGACGGGTGGTCCCGGTAATGGACTGACCTCGGGAATTATTCCAACCAGTGGTGGCCCGACGGCCGATGGTGTCGTCGCGTCCGTGAGTGTCACCGTTCCGGCCGCTCGATCGATCGCGAGAAGCACCAGAGCCGGACGGTCATCAAACACGCCGTAGTGCGCATTCAGACTCTCGGCCTGCCGCGTCGTGTCGCGAGCTTCGTCGATACGTCCTTGAATGATCAACTGGCGAGCCTCGGCAATCAGCTTCAACGCACGTTGACGATTTCCGTCCTCGGCGGCGACTTCGCTGGGACGAACCGGATCCAGAATTTCGGGCACAACACCGCCCATGGCGGGTAACGTGTACTCGATCGCGCGTGGGCCGATTGTTCCGACAGTCGGCAAACCAGTTGCCGGGGGATTTGGATTAATCGCAGTGACTGCCGGTGCAACCGCCGAGGCAGATTCCGATCCCGACGCTTCGACTTCCACCAGTTGCAGCGGCGAACGCGTCGTCCCCTGACGGCGCTCAATCGTCGACATCAACTGCTGGGGCGTTTCTTCGAACAGACCCCAGGTCGTTTGCACCTGACTGGCCATGAGTGTTTTCTCATAAGCCGATTCCAGCCGATTTCTCTGCAGGTCGTCGCGTGCCGATGCCAGCAGCGCTTTGGCGTAAGCCTTGCGATCACCGGATTCCCTGAGCTGCTCTTCACGCGTCGCTTTGTCCACAATCGTTGGGACGCGGGCCGACGTCGCTGGGGGGATTGGACGCGTCACCCCGGTTGCATCAAACGCAGCGGGTGGCAGACCGAACGGAGCGGCTGGTGCCGCGGCAGTCCCTGGTGTGCCGGCTTTGATCTGAGCGATCAAATCTGTAGGCGTAAACTCACCGGGCTGAAACACGACGCTCTTACCAATGTCTTGAGCGACGGTCGCGTCAATTAAAGCCCTGTCGTTATCTCCCCGCTCCAAAGCCTCGCGGGCGCCTTTCATATAAAAGTCAACACGCTTCCGCAGTGGCCCGACTTCCGCGCTGGCTCCGGTCTCGACCACGATCGGGTTTTCCAGAGTTGACGGCGAGCGACCTGCCGGTGGTGTCGGCTGCTCGCCGCCTGCAGTGACGACCTGACCGGATGGAACCGGCGGCCGACTTCGTGCTGTGCCTGGAGCGGTAGCCGGATCGGTGTTGCGAAGCTGAGTCAGCAGTTGTCGAGGTGTCATTTCACCCTCGCTCCAGCGTACTTTGTACCGACTGGCCTTCAGGGCGAGCATCCGGGCTTGAGCCGCGTTGCCATTTCTGGCAGATGCAACCGCCTGACGCATCAGAGTTCGGGCGGTCTGCCCGTAAGCGTTCGCTCGCCTCGAAATCGACTGGCTCGTCGAGCGCGAGCTGGCAGTTTGTGCCACCAGAGGCTGGACCGACCTCTCGGAGTGCTGCCACCAGAGTGAACCCGCAACAGTCGCTACGACAAGGAAACCAGTGAGCTTACGCAAGGTCAGTTCCTCCTTGAGCCGTCTCCGGAAGCTAATCGAACGTAGGCTTCCGGGATTCACGATGGCCACAGATATGAGAATCTGTGAAACCGAACAGAAGTGTCAAACGGTAAATCGAACGAACCAGGCACGGACGATGCGCACAAAGAAAGGCTGTGCGTTCTCGCGTGACGGGAACATTCGGCGCTGATGAGTTGTTTTTTGGGGGGGACTTTGACGCGAAGGGATGTCGTTGCTCAGTCTGCCATGAGAGAGAGGGGAGATGTGGTGGGAAGTGAATATGACGACGCAGGGGAACGCGCCGCCCTCACGGCAGAACGAGAGCGGCGGAGTGATATCCCAGGCAGCATAAAACGGTCAACACGATCTTGAGCCTTTTTCGCGGTGTTGGGGCAGGAACTTGCAGAAACCTGGTCCCTCACCAACCGGCCACTGATCGATCGACACTGGAACCAACTGCGCGCGAGACCTACGCTGGTTCCATCCGTGACGATCGTCTCACGGGGCAGTCCACTCCAATTCAGTAACCGACCGGCGGAATGAGACATCATGCAAACGTTCGCGTTCCCTCAGTGGCTCGTATTGCTGGCCCTGTTGTCCAACCCGCTTGCGGCCGCCGAATGGGGCACGCTGACTGGTCGGTTTGTGTACGACGGCGACCCGCCGGTTCCGCAGAAGATCGATCTCAATAAGGACGTTGCGGTCTGCTCAAAGAAACCTCCGGTCGATGAGGCGTTGCTGGTCCATCCGAAGAATCGAGGTGTCGCGAACGTCATCGTGACGCTCGAACTGAAGAAGGGCGAAAAGCTGACAGGCTTTCATCCCGATTACGCGAAGACAAAAAACGCAAAGATCGGCATGACCAACGAATTCTGTCGCTTCGAACCGCGTGTCACGCTTCTGCGGACGACTCAGACACTGGTCATTGGCAACGACGATTCGGTTCCGCACAACACGCTGGCTTATCTGTCGTACAACAATCCGTTTAATGAAACGGTTTCCGGTGGCGCCAGTATCACTCAGCAACTCAGGAAATCGGAGCGTCGCGCGTCGATGGTTAAGTGTTCGATCCACGGCTGGATGACATGCTGGCTGGTGATCCGCGAGGATCCTTACATGGCGGTGACTGACAAAGATGGCCGATTCACAATCCGCAACATGCCGTCGGGTGAATGGACCTTTCGGTTCTGGCAAGAGAAGGCCGGCTACCTGAGCCGCATCGAACTCGGTGGTCAGACCGTCGAAGACAAGAAGGGGCTGTACCGGTTACCGGTTGATAAGGACAAAGTGGACCTGGGTGAAATTCACCTCAGCCCGAAACTGTTCGCGGGGCCTTGAGCACCGGTCCAGGACCTGAACCACAGGATGGACGCTCACTCGTTCCCGCCGATTCGACTGACGGGCAAGACTCACGACAGTGAGGCTGCATCGTTGCAAGAGCGATCCGTGCGCGACTCACTGGCCCGGTCAGAACTGAGTCGATAGGGTCCCGCCTCCTTCGCATTTTGCCGCAACCGCCCGACTTTTTTGCGCCCATTGCCGAGCCATATGGAACAATTCATCGAAGACACGCTGCTGGGCTATTCGGATGCGGTGCTGCTTGTCGTGATCGCGGTCATGCTGGGTCTGCTGGCGAAATTCGCCGACCTGGTTGTCGATTATGCCGTCGTTCTGTCCCAGCGTTCCGGCGTACCGAAGGTCATCATCGGCGCGACGGTTGTCAGTCTTGGCACGACGGCTCCGGAAGTGGCCGTGTCTGTGCTGGCCGCGTTTAAGGGGGATTCCGGGCTTGCACTGGGCAATGCCGTTGGCTCGATCATCTGCGATACCGGGTTGATCCTGGGAATCGCCTGCCTCATTCGTCCGCTGGCGATTCCATTCGAGACCGCGAACCGTCAGGGCTGGGTGCAGCTTGGAGCCGCCGTGCTGCTCGTGCTGTTTTGTGTCCCGTGGAGCAACCCGGCAGCCCCTTATACGGACGGCACAGCCGGCGTGTTTCCTCGCTGGGGCGGATTCGTGTTTCTTGGACTGCTGGCGGTGTACCTCTGGCTGTCGGTCAAGTGGTCGAAAGCGGCCGTGGATTCAGTCCCAGTAGCCGTGATCGTTGATGAATACGAACACCGTGAATTCGAGTTGTCCGCTGGCTCTGACAAATCTGCCGACCGAGTTGTGGCCCAACGACCCGAGCACGGGGCGGACGGGAACGAGTCCGCGATCCTGACTCTGCTGAAGCTGCTCCTGGCGATCATCGGCGTTGTTCTGAGTGCGAACGTTCTGATCCCGGCGATCAGGATCATGGCTGTACGGTGGGGTGTGCCGCAGTCGGTCATCGCCGCGACAATGGTGGCGTTTGGCACTTCGCTGCCCGAGCTGATCACGGCCGTGCAGGCCGCGCGTCGAGGGCACGGAGATCTGGCAGTCGGAAATATCATCGGGGCGGACATTCTGAACGCGCTGTTCGTCGCAGGCGCTTCAGCCGCCGTCACCACAAGCGGGCTGGTGGCCGACGCCATTTTCTTTCGATTGCAGTTTCCCGCGATGCTGATTGTGCTGGTAGTTTTCCGGATCGGTATTGCGACGTCGAAAGGCACACTTGGCCGTGGATTCGGCTGCGTGCTGCTGGGAACATATCTTGTGTATCTCGTCCTGAACGTGATCCACGGGGCCGGCGGCGGACATTGATTCACGCTCAACATCGCACCACGGAAGAGCACCAATGCAGACTCTTGCCGAATCAGAAGTGCGGCAGCGAATTGCTGAACGCCTTGACGTCTCCGACTTTGACGGCAAACGCGTGCTGCTCATTGTTCCCGATGCTACACGCACGGCACCGCTACCTCTGTTGTTCGACGCCGTACACGATCAGTTGGGCTCGCACGTCACGAGGCTCGACGTCCTCGTCGCACTGGGTACGCATCCGTCGATGCCCGAAGACGCCATCTGTCGATTACTTGGCATAACTGACGAGGATCGTGCCGGCCGATTCAGCAATGTGGGTCTGTTCAATCATGAATGGGACAATCCCGATCGGCTGACGACAATTGGTCAGTTGACCGCGACCGATGTCGAACAGATTTCGGATGGGCGACTGTCACTCGAAGTCCCGGTGCAGATCAACTCACGCATCTCCGACTACGACGTGTTGCTGGTACTTGGACCGGTGTTCCCGCATGAGGTCGTGGGGTTCTCCGGCGGTAACAAGTACTTCTTCCCGGGGATTTCCGGACCGGAACTGCTCAACTTTTTCCATTGGCTGGGCGCGTTGATTACCAACGTCGGCATCATTGGTGTGAAGGACACACCGGTCCGCCGCGTGGTCAACAAAGCCGCGCGATTGATTCCAACAGATCGCCGCTGCCTGGCGTTTGTTGTGAACGGCAAGGCCGAGATTTACGACCTGTTCTACGGCACGCCGGAAGACGCATGGGAGTCCGCATCGGACATCTCGTCTCAGGTCCATATCGAGCGAGTGCCGCAGCCGTTCCAAACAGTTCTCTCGTGTGCTCCGCCGATGTACGACGAGTTGTGGGTTGCCGGCAAGTGCATGTACAAGCTCGAAGCCATCGTTGCCGACGGCGGCGAGCTGATCATCTACGCCCCGCACCTGAGTGAAATCTCGATCACCCACGGAACGCTGATTGAGGAAATTGGATACCACGTGCGGGATTATTTCACTCAACAGTGGGAACAGTTCAAGCACTACCCGTGGGGCATTCTGGCGCACTCAACTCACGTTCGCGGCACCGGAACGTTCGTGGACGGAGTCGAGAAGCCACGAGTCGGCGTCACGCTGGCTTCGCAGATTCCCGCTGATGTGTGTGCCCGCATCAATCTGGGCTACCGCGATCCGGATTCGATAGACGTCGAGTCATACGCGGACCGCGAGGACGAAGGCATCCTGCTGGTGCGCAAGGCTGGCGAGCAGTTGTTCCGCCTCGAAGAGTAACCTCGATCACTACTGCAGCTTGCCACGTCCAAGGATTGGCAGAATCTGCTCGAGAACGTCGTTGCGGAACGTATAGAACTGGTCGTGCAGAACGGTTGTGAAATCTGCATAGCCGACGACCAGCTCGACCTTGTCGCCGATTTTCCAGTTGCGTGATTCGCCGTCGAGTCGCACCTGACAATGTTCGGCGCTCAAGGCAACCGGTTCGGCATCCGGCCAGTCTTTCACGAGCGGCATCTGCGTATCGGGATGCAGCGTCTTGCGCCCACTGTCAAGAATCGCTCGATCCAGTGCGGGCCGGCTGACAACGGTCGCCAGCACGGTCAACGCGTAACCGAGCCCTTCGACTCCGCACTGCAGCCGATACATGGGGTCGGCGAAGATGCCACCACCCGCCTGCAGTTCGGTGATTCCGTCGCAGTCCGAAGTGATCTGATACGAACCCGTGCCGCCGGCACTGACGATCGAGCAGTTCAAGTCGTCGTTCAGCAGCATGTCGCGGCAATGACACAGGACCTCCATCGCCGCGTTGATCTTCTCTGTCTTTTCGTCCCGGTCCTCGACACGCAGCAGATGGCCTTCGTAGCCCATGATGCCAACCAGCTCGAGCCCGTCGAGCTTGTTGATTCCCTGCGCGAGTTCCAGAGCGTCCGTCCCTGGCCGCACACCGACGCGATTCAGTCCGATATCGACTTCCAGAATGGCACGGCATTCCACACCACGTTCGCGACAGACCTCGGCCAGTGCTTCGGCCTGCGAGTAATGGTCCATCGCCACAATCGGGTCGGCACGTCGACACAACGCGGCAACGCGTTCCACTTTGGGACGCCCGACGATCATGTTGGCAATCAGGATATCCTGGACACCGCCCGCGGCCATGACCTCAGCTTCGGACACTTTGGCGCACGTGACACCGATCGCTCCGGCCTCAAGCTGCTTCCAGGCGATCGCAGGCGTCTTGTGACACTTCTGATGCGGTCGCCAGTCCTTGCCACGCGACTGCATGAAGTCGGCCATTTTCGTGATGTTCGATTCCATCACGTCCAGATCGATACACAGGATTGGTGTGTCAAGTTCCGACTTGTGCGTTCCGATTTGCGTTTGAGTCACTTCAGGTTCCTTCGGTGCCTGGTCGCACTGTAATAAATGTCGCCTTTCGCCCCGCGAAAGTGCGTTCTTTCGCGGAGCGAAAGACGACAATGGTGCCAGTTGTTGATTCGCCGGTACTTAGTTTCGTCTCGTCCCCTGCAAGCCTGCTGTTACCAGGGCGATTCCACCCAGAATGGCATAGCCAGCTTTCCATGCTGTTCTACTGGCCCCGCTCAACTCGCCGCTTGCTACGAATCCGTAAGTGCAGAAGACGGCGAGCAGCACGCAGCCGCCACTAATTCCCCAGCGCCACATATGAACGACTCGATATCAGGCGATGGGCAAACACGCCGCGGACCGTATGGCTTCGACAAAGATCATTGCCCCGGCAGCCAGAGCTTTGACTCTCCACCACCGGAGGCCGACGCAGCAACTGCCGGTGCTGGTGACGAATCGCCGGGCAACACCAGTCCGCTGGCTGATTCGCCCGGAATCGGAATGCTCAGCTCCTTAAGCACGGGCTCAATGGCTTCGCGGATGCCGGGCAGTTTTTCGCCGTAGAAATTCCACAGTCGATCGACCAGCCCCGGCAGTTCCTGATCATTGCGATTTTCGATGCGGAACTGAAACTCGCGCATCGTCCAGTTCAACTGCTCTTCGAAGTTGTCCGCGTCACCTTCACTGCGTCCCTGAGCGATCCACTTCAGAGCTTCCTCACGACGCCCCATTTCCCGGCAGACCTGAGCGATCGATACCAGGAACTGATCACGCGTCATTGCCGTCAATTCATCCAGGTTGCGAATGCCGACTTCGCTCAACACCGCGTAGGCAAACGGCACGTGTCGGATCATCAGAGCTCGATTCACAATGTGATTGAGCTGGACTGTGGTCAACTCCGTCAGCGGCAGCCGATGCGACTGCATGATCGAGACGGAGTTCAGCACGGTATCCTCGTCGACCTCGAGCGGTTTTTCCGGTGCGATGTTCAGCGACTCACGCACCGCCTGCATGTCGACATACAGAACCGCGACATCACTGACTGCTTCCAGAACATTCACGGCCGCGGCAAGATCGATTTTCAGTTCCGCATCTTCCATCGCCTCTCGGGGGGACTTCCCACCCAGACGACGCAAAGGTCGATTGCACCAGGTCTCCTGGACAAACTCGTGTGCATCTTTCGATGCATGCTCCCGTCGCTCGTTGATATCGATTCGCTTACCGAAGAACTTGCGCTCCTGGGTTGGCATCAATTCCATCAGGACAGTTCGCACTGCGTGTTCGGAATACAGCACGGGGTCGGTCTCATCTCCGCCTTCCGATTCCAGCGGCTCGATGTCATCCCCCAGCGCTTCTTCAATCAGGTCCATCACCAGGTCGCGTGCGTCGCTTTCCGGGGCGATGACGGAGAGAACTCCCTGCGAACCTGATTCCGATTGCAGTTCAAAGATCGACACCTCGGACTGAACTTTGGGCACGGTGTCTTCAGTGACAGGCTCGGAATCGCCCGGATGCGGGAACTCCAGAGCCAGATACCGTGCCACGACCTGGGGACCGGCCTCATCCTGCTCCGGCAGATCGTCCAGACGTTCCAGGCGATCAACATTGTCGAGCAGCGACAACGCGTGGGATGTCGACTTCAACTTGTAGCGGGCGGCGATGACCTCGCACTGCTCCTCGATCTCCGGCAGCTCCAGCAGTTGAGCCAGTGTCTCGCACTCCACAGCCTGCTCGTACTCGGGTGCCAGCTCGGCGGCCCTGTGCAGAGCATCGGCGGCTGCACTGTGATCAGTATCCCACGCCCGGCACAGTCCGATGTTCTTCCACAGTCCCCAGTCGTCCGGATTGACTTCCGTCAGCTTGTGGAACAGCTTGGCTGCGATTTCCCAGCACCCCAGCATCGACAGACGCACTGCATTGCGCAGGTCCTTCTGCGATTCCTCGGGCACGTCCGCAACTCCTGCCAGCGAGTGGCTGCCTCGCATCGGGTATGGGACTTCTGCCGCGCCGTCGATCTTCATCAGCTCGCGGATCAGCAGCTCGCGTTCTTCGGGGTCACCGGTCAGTCGCAAGGCAAGTGCGAGGTGCTCACGGGCCGACATGCTGCCCTGCCAGAACACCTCATCGGCAATCTGAGCCGCCAGCGATGCAACGACATCCGGCGACGTCTGAGCACACATCTGAAACGCGCGATGAATTTCCGGCTTGGCTTCATGAAAGCCGACGTCCATGAACCGCGCAAACGCCAGCAGTCCCGTGCCGTGACCGCTGTCCGGATTGCCCTTGAGGAAATCCCGCATGCAGCGTGCGGCTTCGTCGAATCGCGAGTTCTCCATCAACAGCTGAGCGCGCGTGATCTCAACGATCGGAGCATCCGGGTTCTTCTCGGCCAGTCGGTCGAGCGACTTGAGCGCCTGGTCAGGCTGACCGGCTTCGTGCAGTCGGGCGACCTTGTCGAGTTGCCCCAGAACGGCACTGCAGCAGAACTTGATCTTCTTGCCGCTCCCACACGGGCAGGGCGAATAGACATCCGGTTGCGAAGCCATCGGATACGTTCCTGAAAGCTGAATTATCGGCCTGCAGTCCGGACCTCGAACCGCGTTTGATCTGGGCGAATGAGGGATCGTAGGGGATCGGTTCCGGGTTGGACAGCATTTGCTTCTGACCGATTGACCTACAAAAAAAGGACTCCGGCCGAATTCGACCGGAGTCCTCTCAGGAAAGTCACGACGACTGCCTGACCTGCAATGGCTGCGCTGAGTCAGCCCGGATTACACGAGATTGACCAATGCTCCGATGTCCGACATGACACTGTCGACATCCGCCGTTTCGCTGGTGTCAACCGCGTCGGATTGCCCGTCGTCGCCCGTCACATCGGTCTCGTCCAGGTTGTCCGACGAACTGTCTGAGGAAGCCAGTGCGATCCACGCAGGATCTTCCGGTGTGTTGACCGGTTGTTCCTCAACAACTTCGACTCCACCGGACGTTGTCACGCCACGTCCCGTCGGTGCTACAACCGCGATCTCGTCTTCATGGTCATGGTATTCACCTTCGTGAACCGTCTCCTCGCCATTCGGACCGACGTGAAGGTGCCTTCCCATGCCCCAGATAATCGCGTTCGCGCTGCGTGAACGTACGGTTGCCGGTGGCGTGTAAGCATCCGCTGCGGCCAGGTTGACGGTGTAACCCATGTCCTGCAGAGCACCAACTGTCACTCTGCTGATTGGATTGGCACCTCCGTTGAGGAATCCGGTCATCAACTCGTTGTCGAACACATCTTCGTCCCAGTGACCACCAGCCGTGCCGGGGCCACCGTCCTGTTCAATCGGCACCAACGCGTCGCCCGTGCCGAAAATCGCCTGGTATTGAGCAACAGCAGTCGAACCGTTGAAACCTGTCCCGGACACCAGACCGAGCTGCGACCAGATCGTTCCAATTCCCAGGACGTGTCCCATCTCATGCAGGATCACGTTGACCAGCCCCCCACTCGCTTCCAGGCTGTCCAGATCGGCCGAATCGAAGTTCATGTCGCCGCTGTAAGGCAGCAATGACCCGGGCCGAAGTCCATCCGGACCGGCTGATCCCAGGATTCCGCCAGGACCATCGATGTTTGGTGCACCAGCCGTGATGCGCACATCATCGATCCCGTTAAAGTCGGGCAGGTCACCAGTGATGATCTGCGACCAGCGGTTAGCGGCTGTCGTAAACGCCGCTCGCTGAGACGCCGACATGTTGTTGTCAGTGAACACAACGTCGATCGAAAACGCCCCCGGATTTGGGTCGGGATCGGGATTCGGGTCGGGATCAGGCTGACTGGCGGTGAATGCGACCGTGACGGAGTACGCACCCGTACCACGATCGGCGTACGCGCCCGCCGTGACGTAGTACGTTCCGGCACTCAGACTGGATGCCAGACGACTGTTCAATGTTCCGCCCGAGTCGTCGTTCTGGCCAATCTGCTGTCCGTTCTCGTTGTAGACTCGCAGAAACGTGTCGATCTGGGTTGAGTTCAGACTGACCGTCAACGTACCGCTCTCCGCAAGGACGATACTGAACGCATCCCGGTCACCTGCCACTTCCAGCACACCACTGGCCGAACCGCCGCCATTGGTGAGTCCGATTGCAGTCGCTCCCGGAGCCGGCGTATTCGCGTGGTCATCCGTCGGTTCAGGATTCGGATCCGGGTCGGGGTTCGGATCAGGATCAGGATCAGGTTGAGCGGCGTTGAACGAGACCGAGACGGCATAAGCACCCACGCCCCGGTCGGCGTAAGCGCCCGCGGTCGCGTAGTACGTTCCCGCGCCGACTTCGACGGACAGGCTGCTGTTCAGGGTCCCGTTCGAGTCGTCGTTCTGACTGACCAACTGCCCGTTCGAGTCGTAGAGCCGAAGAAACGTGTCGATTTCGCTCGAAGTCACACTGACTGACAGCGTGCCGGCTTCGCTCAGCACAAATCCGAACGCGTCCCGGTCTCCGGCGACTTCAAGCACTCCGCCAGCCGAGCCACTTCCGTTCGCCAACTGGATCACGGTCGCTCCCGGAGCGGGATCGTTTGCGTGATCGTCAGTCGGATCCGGGTTTGGATCGGGATCAGGATTTGGATCAGGGTCCGGGTTTGGATCAGGATCGGGATTCGGGTCAGGATCGACGACGATCGATTCGCCAATTTGGAATCCGTCGATGTTTCCCAGCGCACTGCCTGCGAAAACAAGTTCAGGCGACCACGTCCCCTGAGTCCGGGATGCCGTGCTGGTCGCTGTAAACGCAGCAATATCTGAATTGCCACCCTGCAAACCGGGAACACTGAAATTGCCGCGAGTCGATATGTTGAAGACTCCACTGCCGTCGACATCAACGGCGTCAATCTTTTCAGCGCTGCCCCTCAGTCCCACATCACTGCCATCGAATTCGAGACTGAACGTCCCCCGGGTTGTTCCGCCGAGCTGATCCGGTGAAAAACGGACCAGATCCTGCGGTGCCACACGTCCGGTACCAGTCAGGTTAAAACCGCCGTTGAACGCTAGGATAATGTCGCCATTTTCCAGAACATCGACGCCTCGAATGTTGGCTCGCCCAAGGGTCAGGCCCACGTCACTGCCGTCCAGGAACATGGCCCACGCGCCGGCCGTGTCGTCACCCAGAGAATCCGGCGTAAACACCAGCAAGTCCTGGCGTGCTCCTCGCACACCTGGCACACGAACACCACCGTGGGTCGAAACGACGATGCGTCCGTCGTCCAGGATGGAAAATGCATCGACGTCTTCGCCGTTGGTGGTCAGGCCCACGTCACTGCCATCGAAGTACACCGAGTACTCAACCTCGCCTGTGTCGAACACCGTCGCCTGCACAATGTCCGAATCATCCACGTCGACCGTCGAGCCGTCAGATTCGTTCACAAGCTGCGTCGGATTGGCCGGCGAGAAATAGTAGACCTGAGCGTTCGCGCCAGGATCGGGATTCGGGTCAGGATCTGGATCCGGGTCAGGATTGGGATCGGGGTCAGGGGTCGGAGTGGCTGTGGCACTGGCAGTCAGATTCCACGCACCATCGCCACCATCCCGGTACGAACCCACGGAGACGTAATACGTGCCCGCAGATAGCGTTGAACTCAACGAGCTGTTCAACGTCCCGTTCGAATCATCGTTCTGCGCGACCAGTCCCCCTGCAGCATCGAACAGCCGCAGATATGTGTCGAACTCGCTCGAGTTGATGCTGACGGCCAGGGTGCCGTCCGTGGCGAGTTCCACTGCCAGAACGTCGCGGTCACCCGTCGTCTCCAGTGAACCCGACGCTGACCCACTACCCGACCCATCCAACTGGATCACAGTCGCTCCAGGTCCAGGCGAATTCTGATGATCGTCCGGGTTCGGATCCGGGTTCGGATCGGGGTCCGGGTTTGGGTCGGGATCAGGATCGGGATTCGGGTTCGAAACGCCGACGACGGAATCGATCCAGTCCGCGTAAGCATCGACGCGTGTGTCGAACGAATGGTCGCCGATCCCTGCGTTCGCCTGGTCACCGCCAGAGGTGACGCCCGCCACCTGAAACACACCGTTTACTTCAAGAAACGCCGGGCCGCCCGAGTCACCTGGTGCCGTATTACTTTCGCTGTTGTTGTCGAAGTCCCACTGAATCAGAGTCGAGCTGACCTGATCAATGGGAGTCGTGCCCACCCGCTTCGTTCCGAAATCTCCGTTGTGACCTGAGTCTCCCGTTCCACCACCTCCGAATCCAACCAGTGTCAGGAGTTCACCGACCTGCGGAGTACCACGGAAAATCTCGCTGGGAATTACGCCTGTGACGTCACGATCGAGTTCCATGATCGCGATGTCGTTCGTGCGATCGGTGCCGAATTCGTTGGGTCGATAATTGGGATGATTGTGAATGCGGACCGTCGAATACGTCTGTCCGTTGATCGTGAAGCGTCCGTTCGTGTTGCTGATGCCTTCGGTACAGTGAGCGGCAGTCAGCACGAATCTCGATCCGATCAGCGTGCCCGAGCAGTGAGGGCCTCGATTGTCGCCGACAAGTCCGACCGAGGAGAATTCGCCGGTTGGAGTCCCATTGACAATGCTGCCATTGATGAAGTCCGTGGGCGATGCTGCGTGCGTAAGCAGTACGCGTGTTTCGAGGGTTTCAAAGCGGTGAGCAGTCGCCTGACGCGGACGACGCCGACGTCCGGCCTGTCGAACCTGCTGCTGCACCCAGTTACTGAAGAAATTGCGCTTGCGGGAAATCATTCCGCCTCCCTTTGACTGGAACGTGTTTTGAGTGAGGTCGTGATCGCTGTGGCCCGCAACCGCTGACTTGACTCGCTACATCTCGTGGTCATCCTCCCGGGTAGTAGTCGTGCGGACTGGCGTCTCCAGACACTCCGAAGACGTACTCGCGATCTCGCCCTGCGTCAGGGAGTCATACGGAATCAACTGTGCAATGTTGCACTAGCTCCAGGTTTTTTGACGATTTCCCGCCAGTTTGCGGGAACTTTGTGGACACCAGTTTCGACACCCCGTCCAGATTTGCCCAGTCAACCTGGACTACGATGGGCCGCCCGGTGGGAGACATCCAGCCGGCACCCGTGAAATTGCCACGATCCTCAGCATTTTCCTGACCCTTACCGACCGGACAACCGTGTCCGGCCAATTCCGATCCATCTGACTGGGCAGTTTCACATGGCATCCGAGTGGGATTTCTGGATCGACGTCGGCGGGACGTTCACAGACTGCATTGCTCGCAGTACTGACGACCGATTGCACACGCGCAAGGTGCTCAGTTCCGGCATCACGAAGGGCCGGGTCCAAGACCGCGTCGGGACTGATCGCATCACCGACCCGGCTCGTGCGGATGATCCACCGGGATTCTGGAACGGCTACACCATCCGTTTTCTCGACGATGCCGGCCGGCTCGTTCACTCAGCTCGTGTCCGTAAGTTTCAAAATAGTGAAGTGGCAGCAAATGGGGAGATTGGGGAGAAATCGTCTGGGGGCGGCACTGCAATCCTCAAGCTTGAGCAGTACTTACCGGACACAGTCGCTGCCGGCACTCGCTATGAACTCGACGGTGGAGAAGAAGCTCCGATTCTCGCCATCCGTTGCACACTCGGCCTGAAACTCGACGAGACCATCCCGGCGATCTCCGTCCGCCTGGGAACAACACGCGGCACGAACGCGCTGCTCACACGCCGCGGAGCCAGGACAGCGCTGGTCACCACACAGGGCTTCGCCGACGTCCTTCTCATTGGTAATCAGGACCGTCCTCGATTGTTCGATCTGCAGATCCGCAAGCCCGAGCCGTTGTTCGAGCAGGTCGTCGAAGTGGCCGAGCGTATCGACGCGGACGGCCACCTGATCAAGCCGCCGTCGCCCGACGCCATCCGAGCTGATCTGTCCCGCCTGCGTGAGTCCGGTATCGAGTCCGTGGCCATTTGCCTGCTGCACGCGTTTGCCAACGGAGAACACGAGCGCATCGTCGAGGACATCGCGCGAGAGGTTGGCTTCACCGAGATCAGCACGTCCAGCCGACTGTCCCCGCTGATCCGCATCGTTTCGCGCGGAGACACAACAGTCGCCGACGCTTACCTCAACCCGATCCTGCGGCAGTATGTCGAGAGCCTTCGCGCAGCACTGGGCAACAGCGAACTCCGCATGATGACCTCGGCTGGCGGCCTGGTGGATGCGGATCGATTCGTGGGCAAAGACAGCATCCTGTCCGGCCCGGCTGGTGGAGTCATCGGATTCTCACGCGTCGCCCGCCAGGCCGGCTTCGAAAAGTCGATCGGCTTCGACATGGGCGGCACCAGCACCGACGTCTCGCGTTTCGACGGTCACTACGAGCTGGAATTCGAAACTCAGAAAGCCGGAGTCCGCATCGTTGCTCCAATGCTTGCCATCGAGACAGTCGCCGCTGGCGGAGGCAGCATCTGCGGTTTCGACGGCGTGCAGTTATTCGTCGGTCCGCAGAGTGCCGGTGCTGACCCCGGCCCCGCCTGTTACGGCCGCGGTGGTCCATTGACCGTCACCGACATCAACGTCTATCTCGGTCGAGTATTGCCGTCTCGTTTTCCGTTTCCGCTGGACGTCAACGCCGTCGAAACCCGGCTACAGAAACTCTGTGAAGACATCGCCGCGTCTCCCATGGGGCAACAGTACGAACCAGTCGAACTGGCCGAGGGCTTTCGCCAGATCGCGAACGCCAACATGGTCCGAGCCATCCGCCGCATTTCCGTCGCGAAGGGATACGACCCGGCCGATTACGTGCTGGTCAGTTTCGGAGGCGCCGGTTCGCAGCACGCCTGCGCGATGGCTCGTTCGCTGGGGATCTCGCAGGTCCTGATGCACCCCTTCGCGGGCATCCTCAGCGCATATGGCATCGGCCTGTCGGACGTCCGGCGATTTGGCGAGCGATCCGTCCTGAGTGAATACTCCCCCGAAAGGCTCGCGTCTGTCGCTGAGGTCTTCCGTGAACTCGCCGTCGAAGCGACCGCGCAGGTCCGCGCCGAGGGCATCGCCGATGACCAGATTGCCGAACCAGTGCGTTCGCTCGAAATCCGGTATCGCGGCGTCGAGTCTGCAATTCACGTCATCGAACCTGATGACGGGGACTGGCAGCGAGCCTACGAAGAGCAGCACCAGCAGCTTTACGGTTACCTGCACCAGACACGCCCGCTGGAAATCGTCGCGGCCCGCGTCGAAGTCACAGGCCGCATGCAGGAACCGCCTGACGATCCCCAGCCGCTCGTCGACCGCGAGCCGGAACCGTCGGAAACAACGACCGCATGGTTCGATGGAGCTCCGCTGGAAACCGGAGTCTTCAACCGCGAGCAACTCCATCCCGGCGACCGCATCTCCGGCCCGGCCATCCTGTGCGAGCCAACCTCAACGGTCGTCGTCGAACCCGACTTCAACGCCCGCATCGAATCCCGAGGCGAAATTCTGTTAACGCACAACAACTCGTTCCCACGCTCCGCGTGGGAACGCACGGAAGGACGCTCCGCGTCCCGTCCTCAGGACGCAGAGCGTCCAACATCCCGTTCCAACGCAGAGCGTGGGAACGAGTGCGCTGAGCCCTCCGCCCTCCGCTCTCAGCCCTCCGCCCCCCCTTCCCCCGTCCTGCTCGAGATCTTCAACAACCTGTTCGCCTCCATCGCCGAACAAATGGGCGTCACCCTGCAAAAGACGTCGTTTTCGACGAACGTCAAAGAACGACTCGACTTCAGTTGCGCGATCTTCACGCCAACGGGGGATCTGGTCGTCAACGCACCGCACATTCCCGTGCATCTGGGCGCGATGAGCGAAACGGTGAAAGCGATCCTGGCCGACGTCCCGGACATCGCTGCCGGGGACGTCTTCGTCACCAACGATCCCTTCCGAGGCGGATCACACCTGCCCGACGTCACCGTCATCACACCAGTCCACGACGAAGACTCAGGCCAGTTAATCTTCCTCACCGCCAGCCGGGCCCATCACGCCGAGATCGGCGGCATCGTCCCCGGCAGCATGCCACCGTTCTCAAAGAACCTCGGCGAAGAGGGTGTCCTCATCCGCTGCTTCCGCCTGGTCGATCGCGGTATTTCACACGAAGACGAACTTCGCGAGTTGCTGCTGTCCGGCGATCACCCGACACGCTCGGTCAACGACAACCTGGCCGACGTCGCCGCTCAGGTGGCCGCCAACAAATCCGGAGTCAGGCAACTGCAGGACCTGGTCGAGCGATACTCACTGGCCGTCGTACACGCCTGCATGACCAGCATCCAGCAGGCGGCCGCGCAGAAGATGCGGCTGGCACTGTCGGCCATCCCCGACGGCGAATACACGCGCACCGATCACCTGGACGACGGCTCGCCCATCACAGCCACGATCTCGATCAAAGGCGACACCGCACGAGTCGACTTCACGGGCACAGGCCCCGTGCTTGATTCCAACCTGAATGCCAACCGCGCGATCGTCACTGCGGCCGTGCTGTATGTGTTCCGCTGCATGATCGACGAAGACATCCCGCTCAACAGCGGCGTCGTGGAACCCGTCGAGATCATCCTGCCCGAATGCCTGCTCAACCCGCCAGTCGCAGCGAACGCGTCCGACTGCTGCGCCGTTGTCGGCGGCAACGTCGAAACGTCTCAGCGAGTCGTCGATGTTCTGCTCGGAGCACTCGGCCTGGCCGCGGCCAGTCAGGGAACGATGAACAATCTCACCTTCGGAGACGGCACCTTCGGATACTACGAAACAATCTGCGGCGGCAGCGGAGCAACAAGCGCCGGCCCCGGAGCCGACGCCGTACACACGCACATGACCAACACACGACTGACCGACGTCGAAGTCATCGAACGCCGCTACCCGGTCCGAGTCCACGAATTCTCAATCCGAACCGGTTCAGGCGGATCAGGCAAACACCGAGGCGGCGACGGCATCGTACGTCGCATCGAATTCCTGAAACCCGTCACCGTGTCCCTGCTCACGGAACGTCGCGGCAAGTTCCCACCCTTCGGCCTGGAAGGCGGCCAACCCGGAGCCACCGGTCGCAACTCAATTCAAAGAGTTGATTCGCCGGAGCCAGAAACATTGACAGGCAAAGTCCAGCTTCAAGTCACCGCAGGCGACATCCTGATAATCGAAACACCCGGCGCCGGCGGCTGGGGTACCGATCATCAGAGTGACACGCCACGAAAACAATGACGTGCGCCCCCTTGTTCTTCGTTTTCCCCGCACTCGTTTTTTTCGTTTGGACGCTACCACACCTGCCAACCAACCTCGCGACCACTCGCGTGAACACATGACACGGCTCTTGTGAGCGATTAGTCTAAAGTCGGGCGGTTCCTTGAACCTTATTAAATCCGCAAGAGCACTCGAACCCTGCGGAGCGGAAAAGTTAAACGCTGGGTCTAACCGTTGGCCTCGTGCCACCGGCTAGATCGCAATTCGTTACGCGGCAAGCCTGTCACACGAATGATCCCCACGCGTCGAGGTTTTTCTATGGACACATCGCCTGTTCTTCGCCTCACCAAGGACACGATGCTGATCCTGCCGTGTTCGGGTGCAAAGCAACTTGGGACTACGCCAGGCAACGGGCAATCGATTATTTCGACACTCGATCCCGCACACGCAACGGCGCTCGCCGCCGCGCGAGACGCGCTCCGCGAGAAAGCGGCGGTCGATGAGAAAATGCTGATGCCTGCCTACCTCCGTTACTCTGGTCACCTATACAAGTACAGCTCGAAATCCATCGGCACCGCACTCAACACCGGATACCACGTGATGATAGTGAGCGGAGGCTACGGGATTGTTCTCGCGAACGAGCCAATCGGCGTGTATGAGAAGCCGTTTGTTCTATCCGATTGGCCGCGCGGCTTGCTCGAACGATGCCTCGTTCACCGCGCTCGCCAAGTAGGCATCCGATCGGTCGTCGCCGTCATGGCGAGGTCGTCAGGCTACGCAAAGCTCGTCAAGCAAGTAGATTGGAAGGCTGCGGGCATCGCTGCCAAGTTGGTTTCACCTGTTTGTCCGGCCCGCTTCGGTGCTCAAGTGAAGGTCCCGCGCGCCCAAGGGCAGGCTATTGCTGCCCTGATCGCCACCGAACTCACACAGGACTGGCGAAGCTCCGATTCATTGCCATTGGAAATCGAGGACTTGTGAGTTCCAGCAATTCGAATGGTTGATGACTCCTCGACTGCCGGAACTGCGCTACGCTTGTTTCGACCTACGATCCCTCAGGGCAGTTGAAATCTTCTACAAGTCCCGTAGCTGCCGATAATCCGTCCGCTGCGGTATTGGCGACCACAAAGGAACCCAAATGGAATCAGCGCATGACACATACGCTTCCGGCTGGGGCGAGCTCCGCTGGTCTGATTGGATCAGCCTTGGGGCACCATTAAGTGTGTTTAGGGAGCACGTATCTTCTGGGCCAGGGTTTTATCGACTCAGGAGTCCGGGTCAGCCTGGGCTAATCTATGTAGGTCAGACCGGACGTGAGCTGAGATCTCGCACACGATCGCTCGCAAGCGGTGTGGATCGAGATCGAGAAAACCCGCCGTGGAACGACCCACACACGGCCGCGCCGATCCTTTGGGCATACCGACATGAAGACGGCTTGGACTACGAGCTGTCTGTCGCTGCGGCAGAGCTGGACACGGCGACGCGTCAGTGCCGGGAAGATCATTTACTGTACTTGCACAGGCTCCGGCATGGACACAGCACACTGATCAACCACGGTCGGCTTCATCCGTTGTGGACTCGACCAACGAACAAGCGAGATGGCCGAGCAACCGAGAGGCGGGAGGCTCCTGTGGTTTACTCATCGATCGGAGTCACTATCGGAAACCCGGACCATACAGCCAGCGACTGGCTGAGCTTGGAATGGAGCAGTATGCAGCCGATCGCAAGCTGGCTACCTGACGATGTACCGGGCGTCTACCGGATACTAGGCGGATCCGAACTGCTTTACTGCGGACAGTCGGCGAGCATGAGAACTCGTATCCGGACTCACCAGAGGAATCCACGGTTTGCCGGCGCCGCAATCTCCGTCCATGAGATGTTGTCGGCGAAGTCGCACCATCTGAAGGAACGAGAGACGGACCTGATCGGCGCTTTCTTTGGATCGACGGGCGGATGTCCGACGTGGCAGTACAGACCGAAAGTAGTCTGACTACTGAAATCTGACATTTCAGGCCCAAACGGCTCTCGGCGGCTGCTCGCCAGAGTGGGCGTACCACTTGTGGTCGGGTGCCGCAGGCACGGGATGCCTTTCCTTCAGCGACCCAACTGTCAGTTGACGTGAAACTCATCACCGTCTTCCCGACCGGGTGGCCACCGGATCGGGATGCCCACCGGTCTGTGGTCCAGATCCTCCGGCGGGTGGCACGTCCCTGACGTCAGGAAGGGCGTGGCTGAGTCAGGCTGGCGTTCGAAGTGTGGCCGCACTTCTCCACGCCCTTCGCTCGGGCTCAGGGCGTGCCACCCGCCGCCCCATACCGAACGACGAATACGTACAACCGAGTGCAGGACGAGGTCACGCTTTACGAAGTCGAACGGGGCGTGATCTGTATTACTCGAACGGCTGGTTGAGCTTCTCGGGTGGCACGAGATCCTGCCCGGGGCCACGGACATGCCTCACGAAAACAACACCACCCAGAATCGTGAAGAGCATGCGGTAGGGCTTCCCACGGCGAGTCTTGAAGATCAACTGCCGAATCTCCGTATCACCATGTCCGTCTTCCGGGGCGAGCGAGCAGTTGCCGGCGGTGGTGCTCAGTGTGGCGAGAACGTCAGCCAGTCGGTCGAGCCACGTGCGTGCTCCACGGGTCGACCGGGCAGCGAGCCAGCTCACGATTTCGTCGACGTCGCGTTCAGCACGTCGCGTGAGTTCTACACGGTATTCGGTCATCCCATCTGGCGCTTCGCCCGCAGGTCGTTGATGACGTCCGCCGCCGGACGCGTACGACTATTCCGAATATCGTCAAGGCTCTCGTCGAGCGCCTCGTAAATGTCAGATTGTTCTTCACCAGTGAGATTCTGAAGCTGCCACAGGTCAAACATGGCCGGCCACGACAACTCAGCTTCGTTGTTCCTGAGCTTGTCAGTAGCGAACTGATGAAAATTGTCGAGCTGTGATTGGGTGATCGTCATGAGTCATGTCTCGTCATCGAACAACGTTGTTCTGCCTTCTATTTCGAACTCCGGTTCCGTCAGTGTACCTCGTGTCGCCACGGCGGGTCAAAACGGCAGGGTGGCACAGGACCTGATGGTGGACCCGTTGAGCGTTTTGACCGTTCACCCTACTCTCGTGTCCATGCCATTAATCTGGATCCTGCTGCCGATCACTCTTGCTCCCGACGATCTGGCGACGGCACCTGCGGTGCGTGTTGGTGGGGCGGCACACGATCATCTGGTCGTGGAGCGAGATACGCCGGTGGTGGTCGCGGTCTCGAAAGTTGGTGAGCGGCGCTGGGGTTATCATCAGTTCCCGAAGCTCTCTCCCCTGCCTGGAGGGAAACAGCTCCTGACGTTTAATGCGTCTCCCGACGACAACGCCGCGTACGGGCATCCTGGACCAGCGTTTGTTTCCGGAGACAGCGGACGCACCTGGCAGGCCTATGATGGCGACGAATCGTCGATCGCGGTTTCGCATTCGCCAATCTCTCAGGTCGCCGACGGTGAATTTCTGTGTGTGCCGTTTCCACAAGGCATAAACCTGAGCGACATCCCGGGCATGCCGAAATCCGTCGGGTCGTATTTCTGTTACGCGCCGCGCAAGTACTTCGTGCTGGACGACTGCCCGCAGGCCGTGCGTGACTACTACGCCGACATCCGCGGGTTCCGCTGGTCATCCGGTCGCTGGAAATCCGAGCGAATCCAGTTCCCGAAAAGTGACGTGCTGATCTGGACCAGCGAGCAGAAGAACGGTTCGATTCTGTCGCGGACGTCGTTCGAATACCCGTTGCTGCGTGCCAACAGAGAACTGTATCTGGCCGAGTACAAGTACCGATTCAAACACGCCGACGGTTCGATTCCCAAAGGCATGGTCGTTACGTGCATGGCCAGTCGAGACCGTGGTCGTACTTTCGAGCGACGGGGAGTGATCGCTTTCGATCCGGACGGCAAACAACATCCCTCTGAAACAGCCATGGCCGCGACATCGGACGGAAAACTGGTCGCCCTTGGCCGCGCCACAGATCACCGCCAGCAACCCATGTGGATCACGTTCTCGGCGGATCGTGGACACACATGGACCGCGCGCCAGAACGTGTTCGATTTCGGTGTGATGCCGCAACTCCTGCGACTGGACAATGGCGTCCTCGTCACAACATTCGGCCGGCCAGGCGTGCAGATGGGTTTCTCGGTCGATGGGACCGGCCAGACATGGACGCAGCCGGTCGAGCTGACCAGTTCGTCGTGCGGATACACCAGTCTGTTGCGACAGTCACCCACCGAGTTTCTGATCGCGTACAGCAGCTTCCAGCACCGCGACTCTCAGGGACAGAATCGGAAAGCCATTCTCGTTCAGTCCATCAGCGTGCGACGCCGCCGAATGCAGTAGCGTTGCAGAGGACAGTACAACCATTTCGGCAACACCCAGGACAAAAGTCTGTCTGCTGCCGGTCACGGCTGACTCATGGTTCCGCGTCTGTCTTTACTGTGTCCGCAGCGAGTCCATTTCCCAGAAGAGCAGGAGATTTGCAGTGCTGGCGGCAGCCAGCGTCGTTCCGTCAGGACTGAATTCCGCTGCTGAGAGCAGAAAGCCACGCGGTTGGCCGTCAAGGGTCTTGCGTTCCGTTCCGGTCTCTGAATCCCAGATGACCAACTCCGCGCCGCACACAGTAACCAGTAATTTTCCATCCGGGCTGAACCGGATGTACTCGTCGTTGCATGGCTTCCGGTAACGTGTCGATACCAGTTCCTTCCCTGCCTCGACGTCCCATACCTTGATGGTGCTGTCCGACCCCACTGACGCGATTCGTTTTCCATCGTGGCTTAAGGCGAGGCTCTTGACCGGCCTCGGGTGCCCCGCCATCACGTTCAGGATTTCGCCGGAGAACGCGTCCAGAATCGTTACGCCCCATTTATTGCTCTTCAGTCCGGACTTTGATCCTCCACATGCGATTCTTCGACCACCGGGCATGAACACCGGACAACTCCCGCCGACACTGACTTCGGCTGTACCAGTTTCAACATTCCAGACCCTGATATAACCGCCGTCCGAGGATGCCAGTCGCTTGCCGTCAGGACTGAATGCAAGGTACGTACCTATTCCATAGTCGTCACCAAATTCCGTCACAAGTTCGCCGGTCGGTACATCGTAGATGGCGATGCCGTTTTTACTTCCACTCCAGCCCGACACCGCGATCTTCGTATTGTCGGGACTGAAAACGAGGCACCTGACTGAACGCCCGGGGCCCACATCGCGTTTCCTTTTTCGGGACTTAGCATCCCAGATGGAAGCGGGCTTAAACAGATGCCCGGACGCGATCAGCTTACCGTCACTGCTGTAGGCGAGACTGACGACCTGCGACGGCGCTTTAATTCTGGTGACATGCTGCACCCTGGTAGACGATCGCGCCTGTTCGCGGTTCGCCGTTTCGGCCGTCGTGGCGCTTCCTTGCGTTGGTGCCTCCTGCGTGCAACCAGCAAGCAGCACAATGAATCCGAACAGTAGGATCGTTTTCATAAGTGAGTCTCCATGTAACCCTGGCAATGTGGGTTCCAGAAGCGACGCGGTCCTCAACAGGGCCATCCGTGAGTCCGCCCTATGCCAGCATTTCCCGCACGACCTGGGCTGTCTCGGGAACCAGTGTCACCGGACGACCGCCGCGGTCCGGGATGGTGGTGTGTGGATCGATCCCCAGCAGGTGGTACATCGTCGCCAGGACGTCCTTCGGTGAAACCGGTCGCGAGACCACATCGGACGCGTGCGCGTCTGTCGTGCCGATCACGTTGCCGCGGGCAATTCCGCCGCCGGCAAAGATTGCTGAATAGGCTCTGGCCCAGTGATCACGTCCGCCGCCAACGGCCTTGTTCAGTTTCGGTGTGCGGCCGTGTTCGCTGAGGCAAACGACCAGTGTGTCGTCCAGCATCCCACGTTGTTCGAGATCGAGAACCAATCCCGAAAACGCCCGATCGAACGGCGGCATCAACTGATCCTTCATTCGCGGGTAGTGCCCGAAGTGAGTGTCCCAGGCGTCGCCGGCGAGTCCGTACTCGTCCCAGAAAACGGACGTCAGTCGTGTGCCGGCCTCGACCATGCGTCGTGCGGCGAGGCAGCCCTGTCCGAACAGCGTGTGACCGTACAGATCGCGCGTGGTGTCGGGTTCGTTGCGAACGTCCAGCGCCTCGGCGACTTCCGGCGAACCGACCAGCGAGAACGCCAGATCCTGAAACTTGTTGAGCGAACTGCCGGCTTGTGTGCGGTCGAGGTGGCGACGCGAATCGTCGAACTGCTGCAGCAGTGTCCGACGGCGGTCCAGTCGGTCGATCGTCACATTCTGCAGTGGCGCCGTCGAAGCGATGCGGAAATGGCTGTCTTTCGAGCAGCCCAGATACGGTTCCGGGCCGTCGTACGAAAACTCGCCGTTCGCTCGCTCTTTGTGAATGTCGACGGTGCCTGTGCCATCGAATTCCGTCCATGTGGGGTTGTAGCCCGCACCCAGGAAAGCGCCGTAGGGTCCGGCCCGGAAAGGCTGATCGCTCCGCTGGCTGCTGAACTGGAATGGCAGGGCGACATTCTGCACAAAGCTGCTTTGACCGCGCTGCTGACGATCGACGTACTCGACCACGGACCCGAACCACGGGTGATGCCGCGGGTCGGTCGGGTTGAGTTCCATTGCCACGTCGATCGTGGGGATGCCGGTCATCGCATACGCCACGCCGTGAATGGGCTGGTCGTGAGTCATCGAACGAACCACCGTCGTTCGATCCATAATGCGCGATGTTTCCGGCAGCAGTTCGCAGACATCCAGACCGGGCAACGACGAACGAATCGGATTCATGGTCCCGCGGATTTCGACAGGAGCCTTAGGCTTCATATCGAACGTTTCGAGCTGGCTTGGCGATCCATACAGAAAGAGCAGGATGCAATTCTTCGCACGCCCAAAGCTCGCATCTTCGGCCCGCGCCGACTGCGCGGAAAGCAGGGTCGAGAGGCTCAAGCCGCCCATTCCCAGACCGCCGGCATGCAGAAAATCACGGCGGGAAACACCGTGACACAGATTTCGATGAGAGCCAAGAACTCGAAGCATCAGGATTCCTCGTTCTGCTGAAGTCCCGCGAGCGGACTCGTCCGAGTGTCCGTCTGGGGGAACCCAACAATACCAGCAACGGGCATCGATCGCACCATTCGGATGAAATCGTCACTCACACGGGTCGGGCTGCACTTCGGACGTTCCATAATGGACTGCGAGCCAGATGGTGGGCTCATCCGATGTGGTCGATTCGACCCGGTGCCGAGCGTGCGCGGGGATATGCACGAAGTCGCCAGGTTTCAGATCGACCGGCTCATCCTGATCCTCAAACCGGAGCGTCGCGGCTCCTCGCAGCACGACGACCCATTCAGGCTGAATCTGGTCATACCAGAAGTCGTCTGGAGACGAGTGACCGTGAGAGACGATCCGTTCGATGCGGACGCTTTCCGACTCGAGCAGCGGTTCAATGAGTTCGTCCGGCAAAACGGCCGGAATGGATTCGAAGAGGTTTTTCATGTCCGCTTCCGGTAGACAGCTCAGGCAGGAACACTAATTTCCGCTAATCGTCGCTAATGGTGAGTGTCTGGAACTACCGTCAGACAATTAGCGAAGATTAGCGCCGATTAGTGTTCCCTGAGTTGTTTCGTTTCGCGTCATCAGTCGAAGGAGTCCGACATGCAGATCAGCATTACCTACTGCGTTCAGTGAAACTACACGCCCAAAGCCGCCAGTCTGGCGGACGCAATCAAAGCAGCTACCGGGGTTGATTCCGAACTCATCGAAGGCCGCGGCGGGATTTTCGATGTGAAGGTCGATGGCCGACTCATCTACTCGAAGCATGAGACCGGCCAGTTCCCCGAGCACGACGAAATCCTCAGCCAGTTGCAGGCCAACTGAATCCTGCGCTTCAGGGCTGGTCACAAGCGTGATTTCCGGGCACACTGGTTTTCCGTGAACCGTGGGAGAACACTCATGAGCCTGTCGTTTGATCCCCTCGCCATTCCGCTGGACCTTCTTGAAAACGGAGCAATTCGCGTGCGTGGCACTCGTATCCCGTTCGAGTCGCTGATCTACGAATTCCGCAACGGAGCGACCCCGGAGCAAATCGCGACAGACTTCGACACGCTTGATCTGGCCGACGTCTACACGGTCAGCGCGTTCTATTTACGTAATCGGCTCGCAGTAGACGAGTACATTGCAGGCATTGAGCAGTTGGCCGGGCAGCTTCGGAAAGACATCGAAGCTGACCAGCAAACGCAGAAACTGACCGATCGCTTTCGCGCGATAAAGCACCAGCGGGAGGCTCTCGGTGCTACAACTGCTCATGGATGAAAACATGCACGGCGGCGTCATCCGCGGACTGCGGCGACAGGCACCGGCGCTGGACGTCATTGACGTTCACGAGGCCGGGCTCGCAGGATTCGATGATCCTTCGATTCTGCAGTGGGCCGCTCAAAACGGCCGGCTGACTCTGACTCGAGACATCGCCACCTTTCCGGCCTTTGCCGCCGTCCGTGTTCAGAACGGGATTCCAATGCCTGGCGTGATTGTCTGTCAGCCTAATGCTCCGCTGGGCAAGGTGATCGAAGACATCATTACCATCTGCGAAGCGAGTGAACCCGAAGAATGGGTTGATCAGATCGTCTACCTGCCGCTCTGAATGCTGTTGCGGCACCTTGGATCTGTTGACTGAGAGTCACGCGGCCTCACGCATGCCCGCGCAATCCTGACCGGTTGAGACCGGCCACAGGTCGACCGTACGGGCTGCGGCTCCGTGCTGCTGACGGACGAATTCCTGCGCCCGGCGTCCCATGGCACTCGCCGATCGGCGATCGTTCAGCCAGTGACGCAGGGTGGCCGTCAATTCGTCGACGCTTTCGACGACGACCGCCGCTTCATCCGTCAGCAGCGACTGCACGACGTCGCGGAAGTTTCGCGTATCTGGACCGAAGCAGACCGCAGCCCCATAAGCGGCCGGTTCCAGCATGTTCTGGCCGCCGCGTTTGACGTTCATACTGCCGCCCACATACGCGAAGTCGGCCAGGCCCCAGCAGGCAGACAGTTCTCCCAGCGTGTCGAGCAGTAGAATCGGCGGTGAGTCGGAGTCTTGCGTCATCCCGACTTCGCCAGACGATCGTCGCAGCAGCGGCAGGTCGTACGACTTGACCAGGCGAACGACTTCTTCAAAGCGTTCGCGGTGTCGTGGGACGAGGACGAGGCGCAGTTCAGGGTGTTCAGCACGAATTGCCAGCCAGCTTTCGATCGCGATCCGCTCTTCCGGAGCCTGCGTGCTGCCCGCGATAAACACGGGCTCGGTAAACGCCAGACCGAATGCTCGTTGCAACTCGATCGTCAGCGGATTCGAGCGGTCAGCGATCACTCCGTCGAATTTGATTGAGCCGGTGACATGTACACGGTCTGCGGCGACTCCCAGAGATACGAAGCGTTCCGCGTAGGTGTCGTTCTGGACCGCAACCGAATCGAGCGATTGAAACAGCGGACTTAACCAGCGGGCCATCCGGGAGTAGCCCCGGTAGCTCTTATCGCTCAGGCGTCCGTTGATCAGCGATACCGGAATACCGGCTTGAGCGGCTGCGTGAAGCAGATTCGGCCAAATTTCGAGTTCGACGAGCACGATGCGTGTCGGCTGAATCCGGTTGATGGCCTGTCGCACGGCCCATGAGAAATCCAGCGGACAGAAAAAGACCGTGACGTCCGGAAGTTTCAGCTCGGCCACGGACCGGCCCGTTGATGTGGTGGTCGAGACAACAACTTCGGCATGTGGATCACGTCGGCGCAGTTCATCAATCACGGATGGAAGCAGCAGGACCTCGCCCACACTGACCGCGTGAAACCAGTAGCGCTCGCCACTGGGTGTTCCAGGCTCGGGTACGCGGCCAAGGAACTTCTCGGCCCAGCCAGCGCGATACTTTCCCTGCGTGACCATCCGGTAAAGCAGTACCGGAGACACGGCGATCAGCAGCAGCAGGTAGGCAAGGTTAATCAGCAGCACTCGGGAATTCCCTTCCGTGGGACGAGTGCGGATTAGACAACGGAAGCCCACGATGGGCGATATCAATGTCGCGATCTCGCTCCGCGAGATGAGCCGGCTGCGCAGCCAACGGCTGATTGTTTTGTGGCTCGGCAAAGGTTTGAGAAAACCACACCGTAAACCACGTCAAACGTGCGCGACTGGTCCAGCCATTCTTTCTACTCGGCCGCACCGCCATCGTCGGTCTCTTCCGTTGCCCACGGAGAATCCGGATTCTGCCTTTTCCGCTCGTCAACGTCGAGCCACGCAGCGCGTCCCGGCGTCGGTGGGTAAATGGCAGAAACCTCGGTCTCATCAGACGCGTCCGACGATTTCACTGCGCGTCGGGGCGGCTGATCAACCTTCGTGCGTTTCAGCCGACCGGCCGGCTCCCACAGCAGAAGTTCATCCGTCTCGTCCTGATCTTCAAACAACGCAGCCCATTGCTGACCACTACGGGCTCGCGAGTTCTGGCTGGTCTTGCCTTCAGTGGACTCGGCATCTGCGTCGGCGGGTGCAGCTTCTTCCGTTCCATCGGCATCCCCGTCGCCCTCGCCGTCCTTGTCGTCGTTGTCCGAATCATCATCCTCGCTAACTGGCAGCAACGGAGCCAGCATCTCGATGAGTTCTTCGCCAAGTTTGATTGGAGCCCCTGTCAGCGAACCACCAACCGCTTCGAAGATCAGATCGGACAGTTTTGGCCCATCGTCTTCGGGATCGTTAGGATCGTCGACATCTGTGTCTGTTCCCAGTCCGAAGAGGCCGGCGATTGCTCCGGCAAGACCCTGTGGAAGTGCATTCAGCACGGCTGCCGCCGCTGCCTTGGCCTCAGCCGCCGCTGCGGCAATGGCTGCGCCAATCTGATCTGCCGCACTCTGAGCGTCGTTGTCGTCGTCAGAATCTGAATCGGTGGACCCGGCTGTCGAAGCGACCGAGAAGATACCGACGTTGCCATCGCCTTCCCCCGACTCGCCAGAAGCCAGCGCAGGTCCGTCGGATGCCGCAGCCACCTCACCGGGAATCGCTACCGTGAAGTCCAGTGCAACTTCGAGATTGTCGGTCAGGTTGCCTTCGACTGTTTCTGTTCCGATGACTCCGCTGCCATCCACTCGGCTGACGGCCGCGCGGAAGTTGCCCTGGCCGACTCCTTCAAGCTGCAGGTTATAGACACCCGCAGACGCGTTCGGAATAACGAGCAATTCGACCGGGCCGTCTCCGGAATAGAACGAGTTGGCCGACTGAGACAACATGCCCGCCGCTTCCGTGAAGCCGTTCGATCGACCCTCCGGCGTCGTCACGATCGCATTGACTGGGTCGAACACGGCGACGATGGCGTCGGTCAGTTCGAGGTCCCTGATCACCTGCAGTCCGATCTGCACCAGCAGGTTTGTCACATCGCCTCGGCCTCCGTTGATCACACCAGTCGTATTGATAATCTCGCCCGGTTCCGGAGGCGGATCGTCCGTTTCGGCGATGGCCTGCATGACGTCGGCGATGACCTGCACCGTTTGATCGAGGCCTTCATCGCGATTAACAACATCTTCGTCGTTAATGATCAGACCGCGGCCCTGATCATCGAAAATTCGGGCGCCCGTCGCGTTGCTCAGGTTCAGGAAGAAGTCCTCATCCGCTTCCTCGTCCGTGTCGCCGCTGACAATGACCTGTACCGTTTTCGTTGTTTCGCCCGCCGCGAACGCCAGTTGCTGACTGACAGAATCGTAGTCCTCACCGGCGATTGCTGTTCCGTCGGCGCTCGTGACTGTGACTGAAACAGCACCGGACGGCTTTCCTACCAGGCGGACTTCGAATTCGTACGTCGTGTCTTCCTCGTTGCCTTCCTGACCGAATTCGTTGCTGATGTTGATGCCGTCGCTGATCACAAGAATTGCATCCGGGTCGTCATCGTTCGCGATGACTCCACGTCCCTGATCGTCTGCAAGAGCCAGACCCATTGGATTGAACAGGTTTACGAAGAACTGCTCGTCGATTTCGTCTGCCAGATCACCCCTGACGATGACATCGAGCGATTTTTCCGTCTCGGTGGGAGCGAATGTCAGCGTGCCACTGGTCGTCGTGTAGTCGTTGTCGGCGGTCGTGGCAGTACCGTCGACTGTCATGAATTCAAACGATTCTCCGCCGGCGGCTGGCTTATCCAGTTGGACGGTAAACGTGTACGTCTTGTTGGCGCCGTCACCTTCGAGTTTGACCACGCTGTTGATGGATGCCTGCGGAATCGGCAGGTCGTCGTTATTGAGCAGGAATTCGCCCTGGTCATCAAGAATTTCCGCGTTCACAGGATCAAACAGATTAATGAAGAACTTCTCGTCGGATTCGACATCGGTGTCGGCAATGGTCTGAACGACAATGGTCTGCAGAGTTTCGCCCGGTTCGAAGAACAAGGTGCTCTCACCGATTCGGAAGAAATCACGATCCGTCGCTGTCGACGTCGCCGAGAACTGCGCCGATTCATACTGCACGGTCACCAGTTCATCGAAAACGCCAGTCAGCTCGACGGTAAACAGGAACTCCTTTGTTTCGCCATCGCTGCCTTCAGCGGCCTCGATGTCGTTGATACGAATACCAGGTAGAACAGCCACGTCGTCGTTCAGAATGCGACCTTCGGCCTGCGGATCGGTGATGGTCGCACCTGTCGCTGCGGTCAGGTCGACGAAGAACACTTCGTCCGTTTCCACCGTTTCGTCGCCGACCACTTCGACGTCGATCGTCTTGATCGTTTCACCTGCCTGGAATGTCACGGTGCCCGACTTCGAACGGAAATCGGTGGCACTCGCAGTTCCGGCCGACGTATTAAATGAGACAGTGACCGGGCTGGTCGGAGCGGCGGACAATTCCACTACGAATCCGAATTCTGGTAGTGCGTTGTCGTCACCCTCCCGCTGTTCAACGTCCGTGATCGTCACATCGGGAACGACAGTTTGCAGGTCGTCGTTGACGATTGTGACTTCGGCCTGATCATCGATCAGCAGAGCGTTCGATGTGATACCGGTCAGGTTGATGAAGAATGACTCGTCAGCTTCTTCGTCACCGTCACCCAGCGCGACGAACGTCAGCGTCTTTTCCAACTCGGTCGCGTTGAACGTGACCTGGCCGGATGACTGCAGGTAGTCGGTACCTGCCAGTGTGGCGCTACCGTCGGCCGTTTCGAAGTTGACCGTGATCGGAGTCGTCGCGTTCGCCGAAAGTCGCAGCGTCGTTTCGAACTGAGTTCTGGCGCCGTTCAGACCTTCAACCACCGAGACGTCGGAGATCGTCAACCCCGGCAATGGGAAGTCGTCGTTCACTAATCGCCCGATTGCCTGGTCGTCGTTAATTGTCACGTTACCGCTGTCACCAGTCAGATTGAGGAAGAACGTCTCCTCAGACTCCACGGTGCCATCACCGCGGACAATGATCACGACCGGCTTTTGTTGCTCGCCCGGCTGGAACAGAATCGAACCGGAGCGGCTTTCGTAGTCCGTGCCAGTCGGCAGAGGAATCGGCTCATCATCGCCATCGAGCAGATTCGGGTTGCCGCCGATCGCCGTGCCGTCGGCCGTCGCATAGTCGATACGGATGGGGCCTGTGGCCGCCGTCGCGGGAGCGGACAGAGTGACCAGGAACTCGAATCGTGTGCGTTCTTCCGGGACGCCTTCGTCCAGAGTCACGTCGCTGATAAAGGCATCCGGCCGTGGCCGGTCATCGTTCAGAATGCTGGCCGCTCCCTGGTCCGTGACCAGCACGGCGTTCCCCATCACATTCGCCAGGTTAAGGAAGAACGCTTCATCATTCTCGACTGTGCCATCGCCAATCACCGGCACAACAATGTTCTTCCGGGATTCACCCGCCAGGAAGGTGACGGTCCCGTTCTGAGCAACGTAGTCATTCTGGCTGGCACGAGCGGACCCGTCTGCGGTCGCATAATCGACGGTGACCGTCCCGGTTGCCGGGCTGGAAAGCTGCACCAGGAACTCGAAGCCGGTCCGTTCGCCAAAGATGCCTTCCTGTGATTCAACGCCACTAATAGTGATTCCCGGTGTCGCTTCGTCGTCATTGGTGATCTGACCAAGTCCCTGATCGTCAGCGAGCACCAGGTCGTCCGCGTTCGCCGCGTTGACAGACAGGTTGACGAACAAGTTCTCGATACTCTCCAGATTTCGGTCTCCGAGCACATTGACCGCAATCACTTTGCTCGATTCGCCAACCAGGAACTCCAGCGTGCCGCTTTGTGCTTCGTAGTCATTACCCGCCACGGCCAGACCATCGGCGGTCTGATAATCCACCTTCACAACTTCCGTTGCTGGCGACGACAGAGAGACCACGAACTCAAACCGTGTTCGTGCTCCAATGCCGCCTTCTTCGCGGGTCACATCGGAAATTGTCACGCGCGGGATCAACGCGTCGTCATTACTGATCGTGCCCAGACCCTGATTGTCAGACGTTTCGGCATTCGCGACGTTTGTGAGGTTAAGGAAAAACGTCTCGTCGGTTTCGACGGCACGGTCACCGGTCACGTTGACGGTCACCCGCTTAGTTCTCTCATCCGGCAGGAATGTCAATGTTCCACTCGCTGCCTGATAATCATTGCCAGCGACTGTCGCCGTTCCATCAGCTGTGGAAAAGTTGGCTGTTACCGGAACAGGAGCACGTCCCGTAAGACTAACCGTGAACACATACTGCGTCCGGGCACCAGCACTGCCTTCCTGCAGGGTGACGTCCGAGATCGACAGCGTCGGGAACGAGTCGTCATTGATAATTGTGCCGCGGCCCTGATCGTCGTCGATGATTCCTGCTGTCACGTTGGAAAGATTCAGGAAGACGGTCTCACCGGATTCCACATTGAAGTCGCCAATAACCGGCACTCGGACAGTCTTCGTCAGCTCGCCAGGTGCAAACGTGACTCGACCGCTCGTTCGCTCGTAGTCGACACCTCCAGCAGCTGTTCCGTCTGCCGTGTCGAAATCAAACGACACGGGATTCGCCGACGGTCCGGACAGGCTGAGAATGAACGCAAGCTGAGGTCGCTGACCACCAATTCCTTCTTCCACGACCGGATCATTGATGAAGATACTGGGGGTCGCGCCGTCGTCATTTCGTAGTGTCCCCAGGCCCTGATCGTCCGAGATGTCTCCGCCCATTGCATTCGAGAGGTTGACGAAGAACGTCTCGCTGGCTTCTTCAGTGAAGTCCCCAAGTCCAGTCACGGCGTACGTCAATCGCGTCTCACCTGGCTGGAATGTGAGCGTCTGCGTACCACCCGCTTCGTAGTCGCCGCCCGCCGCAGCCAATCCAGCTTCGGCCGTTCCGTTACTGGTAGCGACATCAACAGTCACCGGCGTTTCCACAGCATTACTCAGCGAAATCACAAACGTGAACGCGTTTCGTTCACCCAGTCGACCTTCGGACTGAGCCACGTCGTTGATTGAAATCGTGGGGACCAGTCGGTCGTCATTAATGACCCGCCCGAGGCCTTGAGCGTCATCAAACTCAGCGTTACCGGTGATGTTAGATAGATTGACAAAGAACGTCTCGTTCGCCTCAATTTCTTCGTCGCCGTTCGCACTGACCACGATTGTCTTGCTGGACTCGCCTGGGCCAAACGTAACCGTGCCACTGGCGCCGTCGTAGTCGCCGCTGACTGTCGTCGCCGTGCCATCGCTGGTCGCGAAATCGACCGTCACCGTTCCGTCCGCTGGTCCGGTCAGTTCTACAGTAAACACCAACGGTGGCTTCAGGCCGGGGGCGCCTTCATCGATTGTAACGTCGGTAATCGAGACGCCTTGAATCGTGCGATCATCATTGCGAATTGTGCCCTGCCCCTGATCGTCGGCCAGTGTTCCGTTGACTGGGTTCGACAACGTGACAAAGAACGACTCGTCGGTTTCAACTGCCCCGTCACCCAGAACATTGACTGGCACCGTCGCAGACGTCTCACCCGCGGGGATCGTCACCGTTCCGCTCGTCTGCTCGTAGTCTGAGTCGGCTAGAGTTCCTGAACCATCGCCTGAGGTAAAGTTGACGCTGATCGGAACGGACGACGGGCCGGACAGGGACACGGTGAAGTCGTACCGTGTCTTCTCGCCGGGTGAGCCCTCGCGTCTGGAGACGTCAGCGATGCTGATTTCGGGCGGGCCGTCGTCGTTGCTGATCAGACCGCGGGCCTGACCATCCGACAGCGTCGCTCCAGTGACTCCGCTCAGATTCACGAACAGCAGTTCGTCACCTTCATTGATCAAATCGCCCACTGCGATGACAACAATCTGCTTCGACGTTTCACCGGGAGCAAAATCAAGAAAGCCCGAAGTCGCTTCGTAGTCCGAAGGTGTTGCGACTCCTTCGATTTCCTCGGAGTCCTGTTTGGCCGTGCCGTCCTGTGTTGCGAAACTGACGCGAGCCGGGTCTTCAGACGAGCCGCTTAAAGTGACGTCGAATACCAGTCGTGTTCGTTCTCCCGGGGCTCCTTCATTCACGGTCACGTCAGTAATTGAGATTGCCGGAACCAGAGTGTCATCATTTGTAATTGTGCCCTGTCCCTGTTGGTCGGCCAGATCACCATTTGCTGGATTTGACAGGTTAACGAAGAACGATTCGTCTGACTCAATGCGCCGGTCACCGGTGACCAGAACGGTGACCGTCTGCTGTGTCTGACCTGGTACGAAATTCAACCGTCCGGACGGCAGAGCTTCGAGGTCACCGTCGGACAGCGATGCTGTGCCATTCTCCACCTGGAAGTCGACTCCAACCGACACATTCGTCGGCCCGGCCAGCGAGACAGTGAACACAAACGGCGTTGCCTGCCCCGTTTCACCTTCAGGCCGTGTCACGTCGCTGATCGTGATATCAGGCGTCGGGTCGTCGTCATTAGAGATTGTCCCGATACCCTCGTCGTCACCGACCGTCGCGTTGACCGGAGAACTCAAACGCACCCGCAACGTCTCGTCATTCTCCACCGTGTCGTCGCCCAGGGCGGTTACCACGATCGTCTTCTCGAAGTCGTCTGGCAGGAACGTCAACGTTCCGGAAGACAGCTCGTAATCGGCTCCGACGATCGTCGCATCTATGTCTTCCGTGGTGTAATTGACTGTGATCGTGTCCTCGGAAACATCCGACAGTCGCACTGTGAATAGCAGATTAGTGCGTGCACCCAGCGCCCCCTCTTCCCGCGCCACGTCCACAATTGTGATCTGTGGCACGGCGAAGTCATCGTTCGCGATTGTGACATCGCTGACAGCGTCCGAGATCGTGACCGGTCCCGTTCCATTGCTCAGAGTCACCGTCAGAAACTCGTCAACTTCGGTTTGTCGGTCACCAATCACCGTAATCGGGATGATCTTCTGCGTCTCGCCGGGCGCGAAGGTCAGCGTTCCGGATGTCGCCGTGTAATCTGTACCAGCGGTTGTCGTGACATCTGCTGATGCGAACGCGACGGTAATCGTCTCGCTCGAAGCGAGAGACAGATCGACGAGAACTTCGAACGTCGCCTGCTCACCGGTGCTGCCTTCGTTCCCACTGAAGTCGCGGATCGAAAGCACGGGCGTTGAGGTGTCGTCGTTGGCGACTGTCACCGTTCCCTGACTGTCGGTGATCACTGCATTGGTGGCATTTGCCAGTGCGACGGTGATCTTCTCGTCAGCCTCGATCGCTGTGTCTCCATTAACGGAGAGCGTGATCCTTCTGACACTCTGCCCGGGCAGGAACGTGACCGTTCCACTGGTCGCGACATAATCGCCGTTGGCCACCGTCGCCGTGTCATCCAGACTGTTAAAGCCGACGGTAATCGTTTGCTGGGCAACACCCGATAACGTCAATTCAAACACGGCTGGCGTCAACGCACCCAGGCCGCCTTCGGTCACGGTAACGTCGTTGATCGCGACGGTGGTGATGTGTGTGCCGGCATCGACACCAGTCACCACTCGGCCAAACGGTCGAGCGTCGATGGGGCCAGTTCGGCCTGTAAAGATATTTGGATCGCTGTCGAGAGCGTCGTCCGTGCCTGCATCCCGTGGCGAGAAGTGTCGACCGATCGGAGCAACAAACTCGACGATGTAACGTTTGGGCAAGAGTCCCGCATAGCGGTACGTCCCATCAGCGGCAGTTTGCCCGGTCCGAATGACCGTCGTCTCATCCAGACTCAATACGCGGACCGTTGTACCGGCCACACCATTCTCGCCTGCGTCCTGAATGCCGTCGTTGTCGAGGTCATCGAACACGCGACCTTCAATAGAGGAACCCGGAGCGATGACGACATCGTTGTTGTCCGTTCCGCCGACGTAGCTGATCACGAACTCATCGACACCCAGAGTCATTCCCTGAGCATCCAACACGTCAAGGTTCAGGAAAGCACCTTCCGGCAGTCCGGCAAATGTGCCGGAGACCGCGTCCGTGGCGTCGTTGTTGATGATCGTATACGTGGTATTCAGTCCGGGCGTGAATCCCGCCAGCAGGTCACCTTCCAGGGTGACGTTGTTACCAATCATCACCGAGCCAGTGACGTTGATCTGGTCGTGGTTCATGGCCCCGTCACCAGCAGTCGTGCCGGCGAGTTCCACGCTGAACGTTGAATTGGCGCCGAAAGTAAGATTGCCGGTATCCAACAGGCCCGGGCTCGTTCCTGGTGCAATCGTTCCGTTGTTTGTGACTGTGCCGCCGATGCTTCCAGTTCCGCCGAGCGTCGCACCCGCATTTTCGATCACATCGCTGGACGTCAGCGATCCGTTCACAAACAGCGTGCCATTCACGACGGTCGTATTGCCGGTCAACGTACTGGTTCCCGTCAGAATGACGGTCCCGGATGTGTCGACCGTCAATCCGCCGCTTCCGGCGATTGCCGATGCAAGCGTGCCGGGGGTCGTAATGACTGCACTGCCTGCTCCGTAATCGATGTCGCCCTGCAGCGTGATTGGACCGCCAGCGGCCAGGGTGAGCGTGCCAGCACCAGTCGTGATCGCCCCACTGCCGGTCAGCTCATCCGACGCCGTGAGGGTGATCGACCCGTCGGCTGTTGTGACGGCAGAGGCAACTGTCAAATCGCCGCCGCTTCCAGTGCTGGTCAATGTGACCGTTCCGCTGCCGGTCGCGGAAATCGGAGACAGCACTGAAATGACCCCGGACGTAATGGCAATATCGCTGTTCGTTGCCGTGACGCCGTCAAGCGTACCGACAGTCGTGAGACTGATTGTGTCGCTGTTCGGTTGAGTCAGATCGACGCCACCGGCAGCAACAGTTGCGGCAAAACTGGATACGGAAGTGTTCAGTGTCGACGACGTTCCGATTCCTTGAGCGGCGTTGATTGCCAGCTCAGTGTCCGTGAACACGACCGTACTGCCCGTGTCATTGACCGAACCGCCCGTCTGAATCTCCAGGACACTGGCGTTTGCCAGATCAACGGCTCCTGTGAACACCACGTTCCCTGCCGTGCCGTTACCCACAGCAATACGTGACGACGTCGTGATCCTGTCGAATTCTGCGTCCGTCAGGACGAACTGCCCGGAACCACCATTCGCCCCGAGATCAATTGAGCGTCCAGCAGTCGATGTCTGCAGCGAGATCAGACCGGCCCCGGCGTTAATCGTACCGGTCAGCTCGACATCCGCTGCAACGATCGAGACGGGTCCGTCACCGCCCACGCCAGTGGTAGCAACTGCGCTGCCAGCATTGTCCTGTGTGTACGTTCCCAACCCGTTTTCGTCGCTGTCGGCATCGACTGTGTAGCTGCCGCCGTCGGTCACAATGTCGGCAGTCGCCCCAGTCAGAAGGACACCGTTGGCACTCGTCAGACTGATTGTGCCCGACCCGGCAACGTCGATGGCCTGCTCAACGGTAATAGACCCGGCCGTCAGCGAAACGCTGCCATTGTCATTGTCGATTCCCACCACTCCACTGGGCGGTGAGCCTACCGTGATGTCGTCTGCATCGCGAATCGTGATATCGCCGGACGCGACATTCAATGACACTGTGTCAAGATCATTGGCCGAATTATCCAGGCTAACCGCACCGCCTGAAACGATGCTCAGATTCGTTTCAGTAATTGAGCCGTTAAGTCCTGCCGTAACCGTGCCGGGCGTAAACAGTGTGAGCCCTGTCGTCGAACCTGGACTGATGGCACTGCTGATTGAAATCGCTCCCGAGACAGGTGCATTGAGGTCGCCGCCAACGATCTGACCGATCCGCAGTCCTCCGGTAGTAATGCGGTCAAGCTCAGCATCGGACAGATTCAGAGTGTTGGCCGGTGTAGCGTCGCCCAGGCTGATTGGCCGGTCGACTGACTTGTTCCTGATTATCGTTAGCCCGGTTGGGCCGTTGTTAAGCTCGGCTGACGCAGTATTCAGTACCACGTCATCGGCATTGATGATGATCTGGCCCGCACCGGCATTCGAGATCGCCACGTTAGCATTCGCCGTAAAGGTATTCGTGGCATTCGCCGTGAATTTGCCGCCGCCAGACGTAACATCCACTGCCTGTCCGCTATCGTTGATGACGATGTTCTCGCCGTTCAATTCAACATTCGTAGCGGAACCGCCAGAAGCCAGAACCTGAGCATTGATCGTGAGCGTGTCTGGTTCCGGAGCATCGCCATCGTCCGTCGCCGTGAGCGTGATAGCTCCACCACCCGTGTCTTCGACCTTCTCATTAACAGTCAACGGACTGCTGGCCGTGACAGTGATATCGCCACCAGAAGCGGAGACGCCTGTCAGTGAGCCGTCGGCACCGCCAATGGTCAACTCGCCCGTGTTAAGAATGTTGACTCCGCCACTGCCACCACTGGCTTCCACGTTGTTGACCGTGGTCTCGAAAGCATTGGCCGATGCACCGATACCCGTCGCTGCCGAAGCTCCCAGAGTGGATGCCGTAACATCCGCACCATCGTCACCGCCATCGAGAATTGCACCAGTGCGAGCCGTCAGAGTGACTGCATTCGAAGCGGCATCAAGTTCGGTCACGACGATGGAGCCGCCGACGATGGTCACAGGATCTGCGAATGACGAGCTGTCGATATCGACCGCCCCGGTGCCGGCACCAGCATCGCCAATTGTGATGGATGAGAAGCCATCCTGGATTCTCTCCAGTTCAGCGTCATCAAGGTTGAGACTTCCGGCGCCGCCACCCAGTCCGATCGTGGTCGCGGCTGACCGCGGCGTGATGCTCAGACTGCCACTGGACTGCACCGGCACCGCCAGCGCAATCGTGTCGGTTGTGATCGAAACGCCGCCGGCTGTCGTCGCACCGCCGATGGCCGATCCCGCTCCAAAGGCGTTCAGCCCGACGCCGCTGCCGGCACTCTCGTTCGCGTTCAACACAATTCCACCGTTGCCCGTGGTTGTGATGACCGCACCGCCGCTGCCGAAGTTGGCCAGCCGGATCGCATCACTGCCCCCGCCCGTCCCGGACACACCGTTGATGGTCACCGTACCGTCCACGGCCGAAATGGTGGCGCCGCCAAACAGGTCGACGCCGAAGTTGGCCGAACCCGTCGCGCCGCCAGTGCCGTTCAACGTGATATTGCCCGAACCGGTCGTCGTCACGTTGCCCGTGATGATGACGCCTTCATGGAACTGGGTAGTGGCTCCGGCGCCGCCGGCCTGACCGGTCAAAGTGATATTGCCGCCCTGCGACGTGATGGCCGCGGTGTCGGCCACATTCACGCCGTGATTGCCATTTGACTCCGCATCCCCGCCACGGCCCGTCACGGTGATGTCGCCGGTCGTCGAGGACACGACTCCGGTATTCGCCACAAAAATGCCGTCAAAGCTGCCCGTGGCCGAACCGGACGTGTTGGCGTCGAGAGTGATCGCACCGGTTGCCGATGCCACTGATGCTCCCGCATTCACGGCAATCTGCCGACCGGCGTCGATGTCGATCGCGCCGCTGCCGGTGGCAGTCACATTCGCGCCGATCGACACGTCTTCGGTGGCCGACAGCGTCACATTCCCCGTGCCTCCGTTGATGAGTTCGCTGACGGTGATGTCGCTGGCGGCAGTCAGGCTGATGTTCGAGTTCGTTGCCGAGAGCCCCGTCAGCGAGCCGCTGACACCACCCACGGTCACATCGCCCGTATTCGCAATGTTCACCCCGCCCGAACCGCCGCTGGCTTCCAGATTCGTCAGCGCCGTATTCAGCGCACCGGTCGTGCCGATCCCCTGAGCCGCCGTGATTGCCAGGTTTACGTCGGTGAAGACTGTACTGCTGCCGATATCATTAACGGTGCTGCCCGTGAGAATCTCAAGTGTGTCGGCGTTGGCCATCGAAACGGCGCCGGTGAACGTCACTGCGCCACTCGTTGCCGTGCCAGCGACAACTTTGTTCGTGGTCGTAACCAGATCGAGTTCCGCATCGGTCAGCACGAACTGCCCGGATCCGCCCACGGCTCCCAGGTCCACTGTTCGGTCGGCAGTCGAAGTCGCCAGAGCGACGATCCCGGAGCCGGCGTTGATGGTTCCAGTTAGCGATGCGTCGGCTGCGGTGATCAGGATGTTGCCACCACCACTCGTAATGGCACTGCCGGCATCGTTCGACGTAAACGCGCCGGAGGCAGTGTCGTCACTGTCGGCATCCAATGTCACTGTGCCGCCGGCTGTCGTGATGTCAGCGCTGGAGCTGCTCAGTGTGATGTTCTCAATCGCTGTCAGAGTGACCGTTCCACTACCTGTTGTAGCGATGGCCTCCGTGACAGTGATGGAACTTGTTGCCACGATCGTGATATCGGATGCGGAGGCGCTCACGCCGTCGGTTGCACCGATTCCGCCAATCGTCACGTCGCCTGTGTTGCCAACATTCACGCCGCCAGTGCCGCCAGAGGCTTCCAGATGATCGACGGCTGTTTCCAGAGCGTTGCCTGAAGTCCCAACTCCTGCAGTCGCTGTCGCGACCAGACTGCCGCCCGCCACGTCTGTGCCATCGTCACCACCATCTGTGATCGCTCCACTGCGAGCCGTCAGAGCAATCGCGTTGGCGCCCGCACTCAGTTCAGTCACGTCGATCGAGCCACCGACGATGGTCAGCGGATCTGTGAAGGTCGAGCTGTCGACATCGACGGCGCCCGTACCCGTTGCCGCATCGCCAATTGTGATGGAACTGAATCCGTCGGCCAGGAAACCGAGTTCCGTATCGTCCAGGTTCAACGTTCCCGATCCGCCACCGACACCAATCGTCGTGCTGGCCGTTCGTGGTTGCATGACAAGTGAACCCGTAGACTGGATGACCGTCGTACCGGACAGATCAATCGAATCGGCGTTGATAGTAATCGGGCCATTAGCCGTGCTGCCGCCGACGATGCTGTCGTCGACAAAGACCAAATCCGTTCCGGCCGCGGCATTTCCAGTGACCACGATTCCGCCGCTGCCCACAGAAAGCAGCCGCCCGCCAAATGTACTCAAACGAATCGCATCCCCGCTGGTCGTTGCCGTTCCATTGACAGTCAACGTGCCGGTATTGACCTGTAGAGTGGCGTCCGTCGCCAGTGAAACTGCCGAGGATCCCGTGTCCGATATTCCGTTGACGGTTACGTCTCCACTGCCGGTGGCTCGTATCGTGCCCTGTGACACGAATGCGGAATCAGCCACTGCGTCTGCATTGACAACGATGTTTCCATCTGCAGTTTCGACGGTCGCGAAGAAAACGCGGACACCACTCGCCTGGTTGGTTCCGCTGCCCGTCAACGTGATGTCGCCATTTCCCGCCGTCGTAATGTCACCGAACAACAGTTGAATTCCGAATGAATTGTGGGCCGTGACGCCGCGTACTGAGATATCGCCGCCACCCGCGTTCAGTTCGCCGGAATTCGTAATATTCACACCAGGTGCGACGGTTGTGCCGTCTGCAGCATTCTGTGCAGGATCGGCACCGCCACCGAGCGTGATGTTGCCGCCACCGGACGTGATCCCCTGTGTCACATCAATAAGGCCGCCATCGGTTGAGTCACTGTCCGAATTCACCGTGATGTTGCCACCATCACCGGCAATGTTCGCGTTCACAAGAACATCCTGTGTCGCCACAAGTGCAACGTCTCCACCATTCGAATCGAGTGCCTGCGAAACTGTAATCGAACTTATTGCCTCGATTCTTATCTCGCCGTTACTGGTTGTTATTCCAGACAGACCATCGACTGTCGTAATGTCGAGAGCTCCCGCACTATCAATAAACACGCCGCCGCTGGTGGAAACCTGAGCTGCCACGGATGAAACGGCCGTGCTGATCGCGTTACCTGAGACACCCGCTCCGGTTGCCGCACTCAGCTTCAGCGTGGTGGCCGTTACGTCCGTTCCAGAATCGCCGCCGTCTGTGATCGCGCCAGTTCGGGCTGTCAACGTTGCGGCGTTTGCGCCCGCATTGAGTTCCGTCACGGCGATTGATCCACCAACGACGGTCACAGGATCGGCAAACGTGGAACTGTTGACATCGACTGCGCCGGTTCCATTTGCCGCGTCGCCAATGGTGATCGAACTGAAGCCATCAGCAAGTCGAGCAAGTTCGGCATCGTCGAGATTCAGATCGCCCGCGCCGCCACCGAGACCGATTGTACGACCGGCGGTCAGAGGCTTGATTGTCAGGGCACCGGTGGAATTGAGCGTAGCGCTCGCCAGATTCAAACTGTCGACAGTCAGAGTCACGTCGCCAGTCGCATTGACCCCATTGAGCGTCGCGCTGGTTGCTGTCAGGTTGAACGTGCTGACTGGCTGGAATAATCCAGCCGCCGCACCGAGCGATACGTTGCCCGTCGCATTGATCGTCAGTGCCTTCGCTGGTGCATTCGCGCCTGTGATGTGTTGAGCAACGCTGATATCGCCACCGGTTGCAGAGAGCGTGACGCTGCCAGACGCAGCTTCCAGAGAAATCGCGTTCTGGAAGTTCATCGAAGCGGCCGTCACGTCACTGCGAATCGCTGCAAAGTTGGCCGCACTTGTCTGCAATGCTCCGAGCCCGGTCGTACCGCCGACCGTATCCTGGAATGAGACGACGCCGGCATTGGCGATCGTTAAGTCTTGAGCCCCATCAAGCGTGTTCTGGAAGGTCACGGCGTTACCGGTCAGAACGGCATCCGCACCCAGCGTGACAGCACCCTGATATGTCTGGTTACCCGACGTGCTGACCGCTCCACCACTAAGCGTCGTCGTACCCGTGACCTGCAGAGACGTCGGGGCCGATGTGCCCCCGATGGCACCGCCGAAGACCGCGTTCCCCGCGACGTTCAGCGACTGCATTCCGTCAACCGTACCGTTCACGGTGACTGTGCCGCCCGTCAGAGTTGTCGCGGCACCGAGCGCTACCGCCCCAGTGTAAGTCTGATTGCCCGTACCAGTGCTGACCGTTCCTTGCGTCAAATTGATCGCGTCAGACGCAATCGTCAGCGATCCGTTGTCCAACGTGAGAGCGGCAAACTGCAGATTGACGACGTCCGTTCCATCACCAGCGTCGATGTCCAGATTCTGATTCGCCAGCAGCGTGATGCCTTCGAAGTCCAGCGTGTCGTTGCCGGCCTGGGCGTTGATGTCGAGCGTTCCGGTAAAGGACGACAACGGGACAACAACGGTTGCTGAACCGTCACCCGTGCCGCCGTTGAGCGTGCCAAGTAGATCAATGCCGTTTGTGTTGTTGTCGACGATGGTCAGATTCGTGCCGTCGGCCGTGAACGTAAGATTGTCGTTGGTGTTACCGCCATTGGTGTCGGTCACGACAAGGTTGCCACCAACTACTTCGACTGTCGTCTCTGGCCGGAACGCTTCCAGTGCCACGTCGTTACCGTCGCCGCCGACGTGCGAGATGACGAGGTTCAATCCGGAGCCACCAGCATTGATGATGACGGCACTGCCGGCCGGGAAGTTCGAGAAGTTACCCGTGACAGCGTCTGCGGCCGTGTCATTGTTGATGATGACAAACGAATCACCCGCTGAAATCTCCGCCGGAATCAGCCCGGCCGTATCAACGGAAAGCGTGCCACCGAGATTGACTGTTCCTGTAACGTTGACCTGATCATGCCCGTTCGCAGTACCAGAACCACCATCTCCAGGCAGTTCCACTTCGAACGAGCCACTTAAAGACAGATCGCCAGTGTTGATGACTCCGGGACTCAGGCCTGGTGACAACGTGCCACCGGAATTGACGGTCACATCACCAGTGACAGTCCCCACGCCTTCCAGCGTGGCGCCTGTGTTGACTGCAACGTCACCGGTAATCGTCTGGCCGGTCGCGATGCTGAATGTGCCGGCATCAAGATTAATTGTCCCTGTTCCTGCCGTTGAGCTATTCCAGTCGACCGAACCTGTTTCTCTCAGGAACTGGTCTCCGTTGGCCGCCGCCGTGTCCGTTGCAAGTGACGTGGCCGCGAGCGAAATGCCGTCGCCCGTTGCACCGATTGATCCGTTTGCCGCGTTGAACAGGACCGTCCCGCCAGTCACGTCCGTTCCGGTGTCACCACCGTCAAGGATGTTACCCGTGCGAGCTGTCAGAGTGACGTCGTTGGAACCTGCAGCCAGCTCAGTCACAGTAATCGAACCACCGACGACCGTGACGTTGTCATTGATCGCCAAACTGTCGATGTCGATCGCCCCGGCTCCTGCCGCGGCATCACCGATGGTGATCGAGTTGAAGCCGTCGGTCAGGCGTCCGAGTTCGCCGCTGTCCAGGTTCAGCGTGCCCGAACCGCCGCCCAGACCGATCGTAGTCGCGGCTGACCGCGGCGTGATGCTCAGACTGCCACTGGACTGTACCGGCACCGCCAGTGAAATTGTGTCGGTCGTGATCGAAACGTCGCCGGCTGTCGTCGCACCGCCGATGGCCGATCCTGATCCAAAGGCGTTCAGCCCGACGCCGCTGCCGGCACTCTCGTTCGCGGTCAACACAATTCCACCGCTGCCCGTCGTTGTGATGACCGCACCGCCACTGCCGAAGTTGGCCAGCCGGATCGCATCACTGCCCCCGCCCGCCCCGGACACGCCGTTGATGGTCACCGTACCGTCCACCGCCGAAACGGCGGCCCCGCCGAGCAGATCGACGCCGTAGTTGTTCGAACCGGTCGCGCCACCGGTGCCGTTCAGAGTGATGCTGCCCGAATCGGTCGTCGTCACGTTGCCCGTGATGATGACGCCTTCATGGAACTGGGTAGTGGATCCGGCCCCCCCGGCCTGGCCGGTCACAGTGATATTGCCGCCCTGTGACGTGATGGACGCGGTGTCGGCCAGATTTACACCGTGATTGCCATTTGACGCCGCATCTCCGCCACGGCCCGTCACGGCGATGTCGCCGGTCGTTGAGGACACGACCCCGGTATTCGCCACAAAAATGCCGTCAAAGCTGCCCGTGGCCGAACCGGACGTATTAGCGTCGAGAGTGATCGCACCGGTTGCCGATGCCACTGAAGCTCCCGCATTGACGACAATCTGTCGACCGGCGTCGATGTCGATCGCGCCACTGCCGGCGGCAGTCACATTCGCGCCGATCGACACATCTTCGGTCGCCGACAGCGTCACATTCCCCGAGCCTCCGGTGATGGCTTCGGTCACGTTCAGGTTGCCGGTAGTGGCAACTGTGACATTGGCACCCGTCGCGTTCAGGCCACTCAACGTGCCGTTGACACCACCAATCGCCAGGTTGCCTGTATTGGCAACGCTGACCCCACCCGTGCCACCGCTGACTTCGAGATTTGAAGCCGCCGTGTTCAACGCAGACGTCGTCCCCACCCCGGTGACGGCTGTGATCGCAAGGTTGGTGACCGAAAATACCGTCGCGCTCCCCGTATCATTGACTGCCCCGCCGGTAATGATCTCCAGCGTGGCGGCGTTCGTCATGCTGACCGGGCCGGCGAATGTGACGTCTCCCGCGTTGGCGTTGCCCACAACAATTCGGTTCGTCGTCGTGATGTTGTCCAGTTCCGCATCCGTCAGACTGAACTGAGCGGGATTCGCACCGGCGTTGTACTGAGCGAGGATTTCGGCCGCGGTCAGCCCTTTGTCATAGATAGCCACTTCGTCCTGCTGGCCATCGTAAAACGGATCGTTGTACTGCGACCGCCCCAGCCAGGTGTTGTCCGAGAGGACCTGGCTGGGATTCAGTGAGATGGTGCCGCTGGCGACCTCGACCCCGTCGAGGTACATCCTGCCGGTGTTCCCTGTGATCGTAACAGCCACATGCTTCCACACGTTGACGGGCAGCGTCGTCGCGTCCAGACGCTGTTCGCCTCCACCACCGGCGGTGGTGATCGCAAACCGCAGCGTGTTACTGCCGCTGCGCGGTGTGAAGAACATGTTGCGAGTCGTGTTGTCACCGAAGTCGAAGATCCGCTGCCAGGACTCGCTCGTCGGACCATCCCAGTTGACCCAGGCCGTAAACGTGAAGTCGGTCACGTTGGCCAGGCTGTCGGGCAGGTCGACAAAGTCGTTCGTGCCGTCGAAGTCCACGGCATTGCCAATGAACCCGGCTCCACCGGCCGTGGGCGCGGCGCCGGTCGCAGTCGTCGTGTTGTTGTTGCCGGACGAATCGGTAAACGTCGTGGCTCCGGCCGTCTCTTCAAACCGGTAATAGGCCGTCGGCCCGGTCGAGAGCACCGTATTGACGTATGAATCCGTGCCCAGTTCAACAGTCGTCCCGGACTTTGATGTCGCCAGCGTGACGGTCCCCGTTCCAGCATTGATTGTGCCGGTCAGTGCCACGTCGGCCGCCGTGACCGTGACGGCACCGTCAGCCGTGCCCGTCGTGTTAACCTTGCTGGCGGCGTCGTCCGACGTGAACGTCCCGGTGCCGTCATTGTCCGCGTCGGCGTCGATCGTCAGCGTTCCCCCGCCGGTAGTGATGTCGGCGTTGGTTCCACTGAGCGTCACGCCATTGTTGGCTTCCAGGTTGACGGCCCCGCCGCTGGTCATGATCGGAGCCGTAACCGTGATCGTGTCTGGCGGATCGATGTTCAAGCCGCCGGAACCCACATTCGCGGTTGCGTTGATGTCGACCGATCCGCCTGTCGAATCCACCTTGATCGAATTCAGGACGCTGTCGCCCCCGACAAGGCCGTTGAATGCCACATCGCCGCTGGCGTTCACCGTCAGCGAAGACTGCGGGTGGATTGAAACCTGGTCGACATTGATCGCGTTATTACCGGGGCCCTGGTCCAGGTTCTGGAATGACAGACGAGTTGTCGTGCCGGTCGCTGTGAATGAATAGCTGAAGACTCGCCAGTCGTCTGCACTGGTGTTTTTCGGAACCGTGAAGGTCGCGTTGACCAGCTCCGCCTGGTTGTTGAATGCCAGGCTGGCATCGTTTGTCCCCGGAGTCCCGACCTGCACGAGTCCATTCTGGAAATCGAGCCCCGAAGTGAACCCGGTGCCGAAAAACGTCAGGTCGTAGGTGACGCCGATCTGGGTCGTCAGATCCTGGTAGCGGCCTCCGTTCTGGAAATTCGCGCCGCCATGCAGCGAAAACTCGCCGCCGTTCGGCAACTGGCTCAGGCCGTTGAGGGCTCCAAAGGAGTTTTGAATCAGCAGCCAGTCCGTCGGGTCCGTCCCGTTCCCGCTGTTCGACTCAAATCCGGGATTGCTTGCCAGATTCCCTGCGGAATCGATCGTTCCGTCGAACGTGACATCAGCAGCGGTAAGTGTCAGATCGGCTGCAACCTGAACCGCTCCCGCGTAGGTCTGATTGCCCGTACCCGTGTTAACCGTGCCGCTGTTGAGGTTGATGGCTTCGGACGTGACATCCAGCGATGCGAGCTGAGCGGTAGCATCCCATGTCACCGTGTCCGTGTCCGCTCCTGCGTCGACTACCACGCCGCGAGTCGTCGCAATGTCGAAGGTCGAGGCAAACGTCACTGCGTCGTCACCGCCCAGTGAGTTGATCACGATCGAGTCGATTACGGGCGACAGGAAAGCAATCTCAGACAGTCCGACACCGAACGCCTGCGAATTGTTGCGGGTCGTCAGAATTCCAGAAAGCGCGCCCGACACGTTTGGAATGTCAGTCGTGTGCTTCTCGCTGTCGAAATTCGAGCCATCGACGGGAATCGTGAAGTCGAAATCAAGCAGTCTTGTGCCACCGCCTCCAACGGCATCAAACAACTGAATGTTCCAGTCCGTCGGCGTGTGCCGGAAGAAGTCCCACATCAGCAACTGGTCGAGGTTCTGAGCGCTCGCGAAGTCGAACTCGATCGCAACGCCCGTCGACCCATCCGTGTTCGTAAACCAGCTCGTCCCGCCACCACCCGATGACGGATTCGGTGCGGAATAGTCCTCATCGGCAGCATCGCCCACCAGGACGGACGGAGTATTGAACCCGTTGGTAGCCGACGATGTCGGCGCCTGCGGCTGCGTGAACCCGGACGCGGGCGACGACAGCGGAATGCTGACTGACGGGGTGCCGCTGCCGGTCGCTGTGACGGACGGGTCGATGCTGATCGGGCTGCCGGTGTTGGACGTAATCGTGAGGTTGCTACCACTCACGCCAAAGGTGATGTCATCCACCATCTCACTGCCAGCGACGACGAGGTCTCCGCCAGCCAGACTGACGCTCAACGCCGACAGCGTCAGGACAACATCGTTTCCTGTTCCGCCAGCGTAGGTGATGACAGCGTCGCGTCCTGTTCCCAGGAAGTTTGTAATGCGACCACCTTCCGGGAGCCCACTAAAGGTCCCGGAAATGGCATCAGTGCCGTCGTTGTCGATGATGGTGAACGTCTCACCGCCGGTCGGTGCGTAGCTGTTGAATGACGACGTCGCCAGTGTGACACCGGTGCCAATCGTCACGGTTCCCGTGACCGACAATTGGTCATGGTTCGTATTCGCCGTACCCGGAGTCGTTCCGCCGATCTCCACGTCAAATGTGCTGTTGTCGGCAAACGTGAAGTTTCCATCCACGTTCAGGATGCCCGGTGACTGGCCCGGCGCGATCGTGCCGGTCAGCGTGGCTGATGGCGCTGTAATGTCCGTTCCGGTGAGGGCATCGTTGATCTCTCCGCCGGTCAGTGTCACCGGGTCAGTGAAGGTGGCCGTATTAACATCAATCGTGCCCGTTCCATTCGCAAGGTCGCCGATTGTGATTGAGCTGAAACCATCGGTCAGGCGGCCGAGTTCGGTGTCGTCAAGATTCAACGTGCCGGTTCCGCCACCCAGACCAATCGTGGTAGTGGCTGTCTTTGGTCTGATGATCAATGCGCCGGACGAGTCGATTGAGCCGCTTGTCACATTGTACGTGTCCGTAATCAGCGTGATGTCGCCGGTCGCGGACGTGCCGCCGATCGTGCTGGACCCGCTGGTCAGGTTCAGGCCGCTGCCCGTGCCGGCTCCAGTTGCTGTGACCGTGATCCCACCGGCCCCGTTCGAGCGGATTTGCCCAACAGTCCCGGAGAAGTTCACCCCCTGACTATTCCCACCCCCGGCCGTACCAGTGACATTTAACTCGCCGGCAGTCACTTCCAGAGTGCCGTTCTGGAAGAGGCTGATCCCGTTGTTGTTGCCACTCGAGGTGGCGCTTCCGGTTCCGGTGACGGTCAGATTCCCCGTGCCCGTCGTGCTGATCTTTGCGCCGGCATTTCCGACATCGATTCCGATACCCGCCGCAGCACCAATGCCCCCGCCCGAACCTGTTACCGAAACATTTCCGGAAACCGATGTAATGGTGCCGCCCGTGACAACCAGAATCCCCTGATGACTCGCCGCAGTGGATGCAGTCGCTCCGCCGGTGCCGGTCACGGAGATGTCGCCCGAAGTGGATGTCACCAGACTGCCGGCGCCGGTTACGAGGATTCCCCGTGAAACCTGGCCGTCCGCGCCGCCTGTCCCCACGATGGCAATCGAGCCGCTGCTGGTTTCGGCTCGACCACCGCCCTCGATGCGGACACCTGCATGATCACCGCCACTGGCCTTGCCCGTGCCGCGAATCGAGATGTCACCAGTGCCGGCGTTGAGTGTGGCGCCGTTGAGACGTACGCCGTGATCAACTCCTGAACCCACTGCCGCAGTCGTTGCGGGATTGACACCACCACCGAGCGTGATCGTTCCATTGTTCGACGTGATGACTGTTCCCGATCCGAGATCAACACCACCGGCACCACTGGCGTCGCGATCGGAATTGAGGACAACGTTCAGCTTGTTGTTCGTCGATGTCACATCGGCCGAGTTGTTGAAGATGATGTCGCCGTCAGCGCGAATAGCGAGTGTCGCATCTGCACCAGCCGATTTGATGATGGACTCCGTAACGGTGATGTCGGCACCGGCATTCACGTTCTGCACGGTAATGTTGCCAGGTGCGGACAGGCCCGTCACTCCGTCAAACGCGCCGATCGTTGCTCCACCGGTTCGGTCGTCAATGAAGATTGCGCCGGAAGTTGCCGCACGAGCCGCAATTGTGCCGACCATCGTGTTTGACGTGACGCCCGTCTGTGAATCCAAGCTGGCCGAAGTGGCTGTCACGGAAACACCACTGCCACCCGCCGTGATGGCGCCTGTCCGCGCTGTCAAAGTTGCCGTGTTCGACCCGGCATTCAGCGCGTCGACCACGATTGACCCACCAACAATCGCAACCGGGTCAACAAACGTCGCGATATTGAAATCGACGGCCCCGGTTCCGCTGCTCGCATCACCGATCGTGATTGAACTGAAACCGTCGGTAAATCGACCCACTTCAGTCGCACTGACATTCAGACTTCCGGCACCGCCACCGATGCCGATGGTTGTTGCACCGAGCCGTGGTACGAGCGACAGGCTTCCTCCTGAGGATGTCAATGCCTGCTGAATATCAAAATCATCCCCGATCAGCCGGATCAAACCGCCGGTTCCCGCAGTGATCCCATCAATCCCGCTGACAGACCCAACCGTCATTGCGCCTGAGTTCTCAAACAGCGTAATTGCACCATTCGTGGTTAGCGCCGCAACCGTGTTGACATCGATGCCCAGGTTGATTGTCGTTGCTGCCTGAAACGCGGCGCTGGCAGCAGTCACGTCCGCTCCCGCCGTACTTCCATCTGTAATGGACCCCGTACGTGCGATGAGAGTTGCGGTGTTCGAACCAGTATTCAGTCCGTCCACAGCAATCGAGCCGCCAACAATCGTCAGTGGGTCTTCAAACGTGAAACCGTCGACATCAATGGCACCAGTACCTGCAGCGACATCACCGATTGTGATCGAGCTGAAGCCGTTGACGAATCGGCCAAGTTCTCCGTCGTCAACATTCAGCGTTCCAGAACCGCCACCGATACCGATTGTTGATGCGGCATTCTGCGGCGTGATTACCAGCGCACCGTTGTTCTGAACCGTCGCGTTGGTGTTAATAAACAGGTCGTCGGTGGTGATCGTGATGCCGCCCGTACCGGTGGCGTTGCCGATCACCGACGTTGTTTCGAAGTCCACGCCTGCGGACAGACCCGCAACACCGGTACCGTTGAAGCTGATCGCCCCCGACCCGGTGGCCGAGACTGTTCCGGCGACCGCTTTCACGCCTTCACCATCACCACTCCCGGAACCAGTCGCACTGATACTTCCACCAGCCGTCGTCACCGCTCCACCGATCAGGAGTCCGACGGAATCGCCAGCACCTGCGTCACCAGTACCAGTCAACGCAAGCGACCCGGTACCGGTGGTACGCACGATACCAGTGGACTCGATTCGGATTCCGTCATTGCCAGTTGTGCTGCCACTGATGCCCGTCGCCGTCACATTGCCACTGCCGGTTGATTCCACCGTTCCGTTGATCGTGATCGCATCGAAGTTGCCTGCACCGGATGTCGGATTGCCGTCCAACGTCAAGGCACCGTTCACAGCCGAAACAACCTGGCTGGCATTAACCGTGATGGTTTGCGTGGAGTCGATATCGATCGTTCCAGCACCTGTTGCACTGACATTGGCCCCAATCGTCACAGCTTCGGTGGCCGACAGCGTAACATTACCCGTGCCACCAGTAATCGGTTCTGACACGGTCAGGTCGCTGGCGGCGGCAATTGTGATGTTCGAGTTGGTCGCACTCACACCGACCGTCGCGCCGATGCCACCGACCGTTAGATCGCCAGTATTACTGACGTTAACACCACCGGTTCCACCAACGGCCTCAAGATTCGCCACTGCCGTTTCAATTGCGTTCGCGCCGGTACCAATCCCGGTTGTTGCCGTGGCCACAAGACTCGCTGCGATCGCGTCGTCTGTGGTGTCACCCCCATCCGTGATTGCACCACTGCGGGCGGTCAGCGTGAGTGCTCCCGAGCCGACATTCACTCCGGCGACGGAAATCGAACCACCGACAATGGTCAGGTCATCGGCGAATACGACCGCGTCGGCATCGACGGCACCTGTTCCGGCTGTCGCGTCACCGATGGTGATTGAGCTGAAGCCGTTGCCGATTCGGAGGACTTCGGCGTCGGTCAGATTCAACGTACCGCCGCCGCCACCGATTCCGATGGTGGTGCCTGCAACCCGCGGCTTAACCGTCAAGTCGCCCATGCCTCTCACGGTTGCCGAACTGCCGATGGCGATCGTATTGGCACTGACTGTGACGTCGCCCGTGCCCAAGGCGTTACCGAGCGTCGCAGTACCGGCGAGTTGCAGATCGTTGCCCGAGACACTGCTGCCGGTCACCGTAATCGTTCCCGAGCCGGTGGCTTCGACCAGACCGTCAGTAATCTCAATACCCTCACCGGAACCGCTGGCCGAGGCCGTGCCGTTGAGTACCAGCGCGCCGTCAACCGTGCGAATGACGGTGTTAGCACCCGTAAGTTCAAGGCCATTATGATTGACAAGTGAAGTCGATATCGTCGTCCCGTTGAGCGTAATTCCGGCAGTACCCGTACCACTGATGAGTGCGCCTGCACTGATATCGAGTCCGTCCGCCCCACCAGTTGTGCTGTTGTCGCCCGTCAGAATGATGAGACCAGCCGCCGACGAAACCGTGACCGATCCAGCAGCGCCACTGCCGACGAGTTTCAGACCGTCGGCGTCGAGACCCGTTCCGTGAAGTGTGACCGTACCGGCACCCGCAGCCGCGGATGTCGAACGGATAGTCGCCCCACTCTTCACTTCCAGTCCAAAGCCAGTTCCCGAGGATCCGGCCCGGCCGTCAATCTGAATGTCTCCCGTGCCCGTCGTCTCAATCACACCGGACACTTCCACACCGTCAAACGTACCGGCCGTCTGCATGGCTCCCTGATTCGCTGCAACGGTGACTCCGCCGTCCACAGTCGAGACAGTCACGCCCGAACTAACGACAACGCTGCGAGGTGTTGTGATGCTGACGGCACCGCTTGCGGTTGTCGTGACATTGGCACCGATCGTCACATCTTCAGTCGCTGACAATGTGACCGAGCCCGTGCCGCCGGTGATGGCTTCTGTCACCGTGACATTTCCGCTGCCGGTAATCGCAACGTCAGAATTCGTAGCAGTCACGCCCGCCATCGCTCCAACACCACCGATCGTCAGGTTGCCGGTGTTCGCAACGTCGACGCCGCCTGTGCCGCCGCTGGCTTCAAAATTCGCGACCGTGGTATCGATGGCATCCGTTGTACCGATCCCGGCACCGGCGGTGATTTCAAGACTGCCCGCCACCAGACTGCCGCCAGCTGTCTGATTGACCGTTCCTAATGCCGCGGTGATCGTCACTGATGTCGCCGCATCAACCAGCTTGTTCCCCAACGTGACATTCCCGCTTGTCGCGGTGATGGAAATGGAACCGGTCTTCGCGGTGATCTGACTCGTGGCGAGGCTGGTTCCTGACAGAGTGACGTTGGCACCTCGGATTCGGTGATTAACATTGGCCGAAGACGTCAGTGATCCGCTGCCGTTGCTATCGAAGTCGGCGATGATCGTGACATCACCCGTGCCATTATTGTCGGTGTCTGCCTCAATCAACTGATTGAAGTGCGTTCCGCCCGGCATGCTGACATTGTTGTTCGCCTTGATTGTGATATTGGTTGGTGAAGTTGTGGATTTGGCCTGCGACGCGTTGTTGGCCGCGTTGACAATCAGGTCGCCAAAAAATGCCTGTGTTGACGATGTTGTCACGTTGAAACCATCAAGTGTGACGGTGGCTCCGCGAATGGTCGTTGTGTCAGTTCCCGTGATATTGCCGACGCCATTGTTGTCATCGTCGGAAGTTAGGGTCACTGCACCACTGCCGTTGTTGTCTTCATCGGCTCGGAAAAAGATGCCGTTGGTGATCAGAATATCGCCCCGAGTCGTGATATCGATATCGCCATCAATCTGAAGATTGCCTCCCGCCGTGAACGAGTCACTTGAAAACGCCAGGTCACTCGGATGTGTCACAACTGCGTTGACATTGATTGCACCTGCGGTGGCATTGCCAATTGTAATCTGCCCCGCCGTGATCTGGTTGAGTTCTGCAGCGGTCACAACGAACTGACCAGAGCCGCCAGTTGCGCCCAGATCGATCGTGCGGCCGGCAGTGGATGTTTGCAGGCTCACGACGCCGGCCCCGGCGTCGATCGTACCGGTGAGTGCAACGTCGACTGCCGTGATCGAGACGGCGCCGCCAATGGTCGCAATGGCACTGTCGGCGTTGTCCGAGCTAAACGCGCCGCTGCCGTTGTCGTCGCTATCGGCGTCGATCGTAACAGCGCCACCGGCCGTTGTGATGTCGGCATTCGCTACGCTCAGCGTGATGTTTTCCGATGCTGCCAAACTGACGGTGCCGCTGCCAGTTGTCGTGATTCCCTCGATCGCGGTGATCGAGCTGGCTGCGGCGATCGTGATGTTCGAGTTCGTCGCACTCACGCCGGTCAGCGAACCGCTCACGCCACCGATCGTCAAATCTCCCGTATTCGCAATGTTGACACCGCCCGTGCCGCCGCTGGCTTCGAGGTTGCTTACCGCCACGTTCAAAGCCGACGTCGTGCCAACGCCCGCAGCCGCGGTGATCGCCAGATTCGTATCGGTAAAGACCGTCGATGTGCCCGTGTCGTTCACCGTGCCGCCGGTAACGATTTCCAGCGTGCTGGAATTCGCCATGTTGATCGCACCGGTAAACGTCACGTTGCCAGCACTGACGGCGCCGATGGCAATCCGACTGGTTGTGGTGACATTGTCAAGTTCGGCGTCCGTAATTGTCAGGGCTGCCGGCCCGGCACTGGACGCCTGGTGCAGAGTGAAAAGACCTGACTCCTGACCGGCGAACAGATCGAGGTCGCCGTCACCGTCGTAATCAACGAACGCGGGAGCGCCGCGTTTCGACAGTCCAGCGTTCACGCTGTCAAACGGATTGCCTGTGCCAGTCAGCTCCGTGAATGTTGGCGACGCAGGAGTTCCGGTATTCTCGAAGAAACGTGGATCGAGGTTGTCAACGGAAACCAGTAGATCGAGGTCCCCGTCGCCTTCCAGGTCGCCCAGCGCGATGCGTGAGTTGCCAGTCGAGGTCACACCGTTCATTGGATTGGCCGCTCCGGTGAGTTCTACGAAGGCAGCGGTGCTCACTGTTCCCGTGTTCTCCAGAAAACGAACAGATGCCGCATCGTTGAAGAAGACGTCTGCGTCGCCGTCATTGTCGAGATCGCCGGTCGCAATGGAACGGACGCTGGTTAGCGACAATCCGTCGAAAGGATCAGAACCACCTGACTGCAGAGAAAACATCGGTGCCGAAGCCGTTCCCAGATTGGCAAAGTACGTGACCGCCGTTGCAGAATGTGAAATCGCATCGAGGTCACCATCATTGTCGAGGTCCACGAAATTCAAGGTTGCCGGGTTCAGGCCGTCGAAGGGATTTGCGGCACCCGTACGTTGTACGAGGTTGATTGACGTCGCTGTTCCGGTGTTTTCGTAGTACTGAGGTGCCGTGTTGAACGTTTTCCCGAGGAAGAAGTCGAGGTCACCGTCATTGTCGATGTCAGCTGCGGCAACCGTCGTGCGGTTCGGGATACTGATTCCATTCAGTGGGTTGGCAGCACCTGTCTGCAGCGTGTAGTCCGGGAATTCGAAAACCTCGGCCCCCAGATTAATGGCCAGCCCGTTCTGTGACGTGGCAAACGTGACCTCTCCGGCTCCTGCACCAATACTGCCCGTCAGCCCGACGTCCGCCGCTGTGATCGAAACAGCTCCGCCGCCAGTCGAGATTGCGCTGCCACTGTTGTCCGACTGAAACGTCCCCGAGCCATTGTTGTCACTGTCGGCATCGATCGTGAGAGCGCCGCCGCCGGTTGTGACGTCCGCGTCGGCGCCGCTCAGCGTCACTCCGTTGGACGCTGTCAGCGTGATCGCCTGGTTGGCGGTCGTAAGGCCGTGGCTGACGTTGATCGTGTCGCCAACGACGGTGATCGTACCGGTGCCGGACAGGACCGTTGCGGCAGTCTGGAAATTGATCGTGTCCGTGCCGGCGCCGCCGTCGATGGCCAGTTTCTGGTTGTTCGCCAGCGTCAGGCCGCCGATGTTGATCGTGTCGTTGCCGGCCAGCGTGTTGATGTCCACCGCTCCTGTGAACAATCCGAGCGGGACCGTCACCGATGCCGTGCCGTCACCCGTGCTGCCGCTTGTCAGTGTGCCATCCAGCGAACCGAGCAAGTCGATACCGAAACCGTTGTTGTCGGTGATCGTGAGCGTCGTTCCATTGCCCGTGAACGTCAGGTTGTCGGCTGTATTGCCACCGTTGGAATCGGTGACGACCAGATCGTTTCCGCTGAACGCGACGGTGGTCTCTGCCGCGACTACGGTCAGAACGACGTCGTTGTTATTCGATCCACCGGCATACGAAACAGCCAGACTTAAAGGCGATCCAACGACGTTTCCGGCGGCGATCGCACCCTCAGCCAGTCCGTTGAACGTGCCGGTGACCGCGTCGGTACCATCGTTGTTGATGATGATGAAGGTCTGGTTGACAGTCAGTTCACCGGCTGTCAAATCCGTGAAGTCCAGGTTCAGTGTCGAGTTTGCACCCAATGTCACCGTACCAGTGACGTTTGTCTGGTCGTAACCGTCTGCAATGCCCGCTGCCTGCTCACCCTCAATGTCGACGTTGTAGTTACCGTCGACATTCAGGTTCCCTGTGTTGAGGATGCCGGGACTGTTTCCGGGTGCCAGGTTGCCGCCGTTTTCGACTGTCACTGGTGCCGTCAGAGTTCCGGTTCCCACCACAGACGCGTTGCTCTTGACCGTCAGCCCGTTGAACGTGTCGGTCACGCCGTTCACGTTCAGTGTTGCCGACTGCGTCCCGTCACCCAGAATCAATGACGTGCCGTCCGCAATCGCATTGGCCGTGAGAGTGAAGACTCCAGTGCGAAGGTCGACTGTACCGGACCCCGCATCAATGCTGATCAGTGGCACAGTTCCGGCGTGCTGGAAGAATTGGTTCCCGTTGTTGGACCCGTTCGTTGTATCCGTGGTGATGCCCGTAACAGTTGACGCCAGGTCGACGTAGTCACTGCTGGTTCCAATCGCCCCGGCTTCCGCATTCAGCGTCACGGCCCCGGCCGTCACGTCGGCGTTAGCACCGCCATCCGTAATGTTGCCCGTTCGAGCCGTCAGCGTGGCTGCATTCGAACCTGCATTCAGCGCGTTTACGGCGATCGAGCCGCCGACGATCGTCACGGGATCATTGAATGTCGAGCTGTTGACATCGACCGCTCCCGTTCCCGCCGACGCGTCGCCGATCGTGATTGAGCTGAATCCGTCGGCCAGACGGGTCAATTCCGTGTCGTCCAGGTTGAGCGTACCTGCTCCGCCGCCCAGACCGATGGTCGTTGTCGTTGTGCGTGGCTTGATTGTCAGAGAGCCACTCGAATCGATCGTTCCCAGGCCGGTGCCGTTGACGTTCAGGTCAAGCGTATTCGCGTTGAGTGTAATGTCACCCGTGGCCGACCCTCCGCCGATCGTATTCAGCGAGCCGATGAACCGAATGTCGGGCCCGCCTGCTCCCGTTCCCGCTGTGGCAGTCACGGTGATCGCTCCGCTGTCCGTGGAGAGCAGACCGCCGGTCCCGCCGCCACCATTTAGATTCACACCCGAGCTGCCACTGTTGGTGGCCGTACCGGTCACCGTCAACGCGCCGTTCTGGACCTGAATCTTGCCACCGTTCAGGACGATAACACCGTCGGTGTCACCGCCCGCAGTACCGTTTGACGTTCCTGTGACGTTGATCGTGCCGGTCCCACCAGTGGAGACGGTCGAACCGACAACCGAGAGGGCGCGTCCGGCGAGGCCCTCTGGAGTTGTTCCGACGAGTGTGATATTGCCCGATGTTGACGTCACGCCCGCGGCGCCGGCGCCATTGATGTGCAGCCCGTCGCCGGCGACAGGAGAGGCGGCGCCAGCGTTCTTGGGCCCACCAGTTCCTGTGAGTGATATGGCACCAGTGCCTGACACGACGGACGAGCCGGCACCGTTCACGAAGAACCCGAAGCTGCCTTCGTTACCGGCGGTACTACCGCCGGTAGCAGTGGCCGTGATCGAGCCACTATCAGAAATGATTTTGCCCGCGTTGCGGAGATAGATGCCCGCATTGGATACCGAGCCACTGTCACCGCTCCCTTTGGCGTTGAGGGTAATCGTCCCCGAGCCCGTCGCCTGGACGGTCGCATTGTTCACGTCCAGCCCTGGAACGTCGTCACTGCCCGCTCCAGCGACATTCGCGTCGATTGTGAGCGCACCGTTGACGGTAGAAACTACCGCACTGCTGTTAATCAACGCAGCGTGAGTCGCATCAATGTCGATGGCTCCACTTCCCGTCACTGTCACATTGGCACTGATCGTGACGCCCTCAGTCGCCGACAGCGTTACGTTGCCGGATCCCCCCGTGGTCGCTTCCGTGATGGTCAAATCGCTGGCCGTGGCAATGGTGATGTTAGAGTTCGTGGCACTCACACCGGTCAGCGCACCCACTCCGCCAATCGTCAGGTCGCCGATGTTGCTGATGTTGACTCCGCCAGAGCCGCCGCTCACTTCGAGATTGCCGACGGCCACGTTGAGCGCTGATGATGTGCCAACACCCGCAGCTGCGGTAATGGCCAGATTTGTGTCGGTGAACACGGTCGAGGCGCCGTTGTCGTTGACCGTTCCCCCGGAAATGACCTCCAGCGTGCTGGCGTTGGCCATGCTGAAGGCTTCATGGAAGATCACGTTGCCGACGGTGGCACTGCCGATCACGACCATGGTGCTGGTCGTCACATTGTCCAGGCTGGCATCTGTCAGGAAGGCGGGCGCTGCGTCCAGCTTGAGAATGAAGAAGTCCGTGTCTCCGGCTGATGTCTTGTTCTGAGTTCCAGCGCCGGGGTCAAAGTCGGCCGTCGACCGGAAACCACCGTACAGGATGACATTCCCCTCCGAGTCCAGCGCCACGCCGCTTGGATTATCCTGTCCGGTGCCGCCAACCGTTTCAACTGCAACGAAGTCCCCATTTGCATCGAGGACGGACAGGTAGACATCGGCGCCGCCAGCACTGGTGCGGTTTACCGTTCCAGCGCCAGGGTCGAAGTCGGCCGTGCCAAAGAACGGTCCTACTGAGTACACCTGCCCGGAATTATCCACAACAAAATCACTCAAGTTATCGCTCGCAGCACCGCCAATACCGGCCGCCCAGACAAAGTCGCCACTGCTGTCAAGTCGCACAACGAACGCGTCACTTGAATCGCTGTACTGCACATTGACCACGCCTGCGCCGGGATCAAAGTCGGCATCACTGGATTGGAAGCTCCCACCAACCGTGATCGCTCCCGTGGTTTGATCAACGGAGATCTGTTTTGCATTTTCAGAGCCCGATCCGCCGAGCTGCTTCACAAAGGTCAGGTCCAGTGCAGGCGTGATCTTCGCAACGAAGCCGTCACGACTGCCGGCGCTCGTCAGGTTCGTTGTGCCGGCACCCGGATCGAAGTCCGTCGTATTCTCGAACGTGCCGGTGATAATCGGATTGCTCGCCGCGTCGAGTGCGACTTGTTTGACTTCGAAGCCAAAGGACTCGGCGTCCACAAAGTTACCGCTGCTGTCGAGCTTCCAGACGAACCCACCAACGGGAAGCGTTCCGCTGCCGAAGTCGTGGGCGCCATTCAGTCGGCCGGTGACATACGCGTTGTTAGAACTGTCGACTGCCAGACCTGCCACAGTTGCGCCGGACCCTGAGGAGTTGACCCACTGGAAATTGCCGTCGTTGTCCAGCTTCAAAAGCCATGCCTGGAGCCGAGTTCCATTCGGGACTGCAACAGCACCACCGCCGCCACCTTCGTTAAAATCAATTGTCGCGGCGCTGAAGGTTCCCACCATGCCGGACACGTAAACGTTCCCCGACGCGTCGAGTTGGATCGCACCCGGCTCCACGTTTCCGTTGACCGCCCCAAGCCGTTTGGCCCAAACCAGATCACCGTTGGCGTCGATCTTCGAGACAAATCCGGTAGTACCAGTCCCGTACGCAGTGAGATTCGTGACTCCCGCTCCCGGATCGAAATCGAAGGTATCCACCCCGAACCCGCCCGTTGTGTAAGTGTTTCCGGCTGCATCGACAGCCAGGGTGCCATTCTGGGCTCCTTCACCGCCAGTGCCGCCAAACGTGGAGACAGAGTTGAAGTCGAATGTCCCGGGCGAGCCCAGACTGACAGCCGCGCCCGCCTGAGATGGCAGAAACGACACGTCACCGGCGCCGGCATTGATCGTACCCGTCAGGTTGTTGCTGGCGGCCGTAATCGTGACAACTCCGCCACTCGTGCCAATTGCACTGCCGGCGTCGGTCGATGAGAAATCTCCGCTGCCGTTGTCGTCACTGTCGGCATCGACCGTGAACGACCCACCGCCGGTTGCGACGTCCGCATCAGCACCGTTTAGTGTGACGCCGTTGGACGCGGTCAGAGTGATGGCCTGATTGGCCGTGGTCAGTCCGTGGCTGACGTTGATCGTGTCACCGACCACGGTGATCGTCCCCGTTCCGGACAGCACGGTTGCCGCCGTCTGGAAGTTGATCGTGTCGGTGCCAGTGCCACCGTCGACGTCGAGGCTTTGATTGGTGGCGAGTGTCAGTCCGCCGATTCTGAGTGTGTCGTTGCCCGCCAGCGTGTTGATGTCGAGGATGCCGTTAGCGAACTCCGAGAGAGCGATCAGGACACTCGAGGACCCGTCACCCGCGTCGCCGTTCAATTCGTCCAGCAGATCGATCGCGTTGTTGTTGTTGTCGGTGATCGTGATGTTCGTGCCGTCGGCCGAAATCGTCAGATCGTCGGCTGTGTTTCCACCATTGATGTCGATGATCACAAGATTGCCATTCACGACGTCGACACTCGTCTCGGCGGCCACGACTGTGAGTACGACGTCGTTGTTGTTCGTACCACCTGCATACGAGACCGACAGACTCAGGCCCGAGCTGATGACGTTTGATGCTGCGATCGCACCCTCAGCCAGTCCGTTGAACGTGCCACTGACCGTATCCATTCCATCGTTGTTGATGATGACGAACGTCTGCCCGGTCGTCAGTTCGCCGGCCTCCAGACCGGCAAAGTCGAAGTTCAATGTCGAGTTTGCACCCAGTGTCACCGTTCCGGCGACGTTCGTCTGGTCGTAACCGTCTACATTGCCCGCCGCCTGCTCGCCTGCAATGCCGACAGCAAACGTGCCATTGAGTGTCAGGTTGCCCGTATCGATGATCCCCGGGCTGAAGCCAGGAGCGACTGTGCCGCCGTTCTCGATTGTCACCAAACCCGAAAGTGTTCCTGAACCTTTCAGCGTGCCGCCACTGACTGTGACCGAGGCAAGTGTTTCGTTAGCTCCATTGAGCGTCAGGGCTCCACCGGTGACGTTGATACTCGTCGCGTCGCCAACCGAGTCGGCGTTGACGACAAAGAAGTCACCATTACGGATGGTCACCGTCCCTGTTCCAGCATTCAGCGACCCAACCGTGAGTGAGTTGATTTCTGAGACATACTGGGCTCCATTGCCAGCACTCGTATTCGTCGACAGGCTGCTCGCTATCAGAGCGATCTCGTCACCGATCGTCACCGCACCAATGGTTGTGGCAGCCGTCAAAGAGACGGACCCTCCCGTAACGTCGCTGCCGCCATCACCACCGTCAGTGATATTGCCGGTGCGAGCCGTCAGTGTGACCGCGTTCGACCCGGCGCTCATTTCCGTCACGGCGATCGATCCGCCGACGATCGTCACCGGATCGTTGAACGTCGAACTGTCGACGTCGACTGCACCGGTTCCGGCTGCGGCATCGCCGATTGTGATCGAGCTGAAGCCGTTCTGGATCTTGCTGAGTGCGCCATCGGGCAGATTCAGCGTACCCGTACCTCCACCAACACCAATTGTCGCTACAGCAGTATTCGGCTTGAAGGTCAGGTCACCCTGGCCGCGAATGAAAATGTCGCCCGTACTCGTGGTGAAGTCGAGTGAATCGAGATTGAACGTGACGTCGCCCGTCGCGCTGGCGTCTCCCAGGAAGACGTCGGGGCTTGAACCACCGCCCAGGTGATAGTAGCCCACTCCCGTTCCGCTGCCGGTTCCTGTGAGGGTCAGATCGCCTGAGCCAGTCGCCGCGATCGTAATGTCCAACTCGCTGCCGATTGAAAGTCCATCGTTATTACCGGCGGTCGCGGTTCCGGTGAACGTAACTGAACCCGTCCCGCCCGCGGTGATGTCATTGTTGTCAAGTCCACCAAAGCCCGTTGAAAAAACTCTGATTCCAGCGAGGCCGTTGCCTGTCTCGGAACTCGTTGAATTCGTGACACCGGTAACGTCAAGATCGCCGTCGGTCGCCGTGATGATTGCTTCGTTGATTAGGACCCCCGTCTCAAGCCCCGTACCATTGATCGCTATGCTTCCGGATGTGGACGTGACTTCCACTCGGGGACCGCTATTCCGTTTGGTCACAAGCGCGCCAGCGAATGTTGCCGACGTTCCCGAGAGAGAGACGTTACCCGAGTTGGTGCGGACGCGAGCGACTCCACTGTTGGCGGCCACCTTATTTGCTGTCACATTGACTCCGGAGCCTCCCGTCGTTCCACCTGTGCCGGAAATGGTGACCGAACCCGTTCCCGTCGCCTCGACAGTTGCGTCAAACACTGCGACGCCAACAAAGTCTCCGGACGTCGCCGCCGACGGGTTGCCGTCAATCGTGATGTTACCGTTGACACTCGACACAACAGAGCTGCTGTCGACAAGTACGGCCCGAGTCGCATCGACATCGATTGCTCCCGCCACGGTTGCCGTGATGTTGGCGCTGATAGTGACGTCTTCGGTAGCGGATAGCGTGATATTCCCCGTTCCGCCGCCGATGGCTTCACTGACAGTCAGATCGCTGGCCGCGGCAATTGTGATTGCTGAGTTCGTCGCGCTCACGCCCGTCAGTGCCCCGACGCCTCCAATCGTCAAATCGCCGGTGTTCGAGACGTTGACTCCGCCCGATCCGCCGCTCACTTCGAGATTACTCACGGCAATGTTCAGAGCCGATGTCGTGCCGACTCCGGTCGCCGCGGTAATGGCGAGGTTCGTGTCGGTGAAGACGGTCGCGGATCCTGAGTCGTTGACGTTGCCGCTGGTGACGATTTCCAGCGTGTCGGCAGCCGCCAGATCGATGGCTTCGTAGAACGTCACATTGCCGTTGGAACTAAAGACGACAATACGGTTGCTGGTGGTAATCTGGTCGAGCTCGCTGTCTGAGAGTGTCAGACCATCGGAGCTCACCGCTTCGAAGTACCTGAAGGTTCCGCCGTACCGCTGTCCAGTGATCATGTCAAAATCACCGTCGCCATCGATATCTGCGAATGTTTGTGATGGTCGACCGTCGTTGCCGTCCGAGTGCTTGCCAGGCGGCAGTGGATCGTCAGTCCCGGTTCGTTCCACGTAGGTCGGGTTCGCCCCGCCGGTGGTGTTTTCGAAGTATCGGAAGCTGTCGTTAAACGATTGCCCCGAGGCCAGGTCCAGATCACCGTCACCGTCCAGGTCGACAAACGCCGGCACGTTATTGTTGAGCGTAAGAGATGCAAACGGACTGTTCGCGCCGGTCTGTAGTGTGAACGCCGACGATTGCGCGGTCCCCGTATTCTTGTAGAAGGTCGCATTGGCCGCAGATCCTAGCAGCACATCCAGGTCGCCATCGCCATCCACGTCGCCCAATGTGGGTTTGTTAAAGTCATTCCCCCCGCCCAGACCGAACGGATTCGTCACAGCCGCCGCAAAGCCTGGGTTCGTCGCGTTGCCCGTGTTTTCAAAATATTTGAAGACTCCCGACCCATTGCCGATTCCAACCAGCAGATCCAGGTCACCGTCAGCGTCCAGGTCGCCAAATACCGGTGAGGTTTGCCGACCCGGGTTGGTCAGCCCGAACGAATCAATCACGGGATTGGCATAGACGGGATTGGTCGGCGATCCAGTGTTCTGGAAGTAACGGAGATTGCCGGTCTGATCGGCATCGCCACCATCTCTGCCCGAGATCATGTCCAGATCACCGTCGCCGTCCAGGTCTCCCAGCGTGGGGTAAGAGAATGAAGTGACCGCGAACCCGTTGAAGGGATTATTGGCGCCGCCCTGTTGGCTGAACGTGACGGGCGCAGAACCCAGGTTGACCGCCCGGCCAGCCGTTGACGTGTTCAGCGAGACAACTCCCGCACCCGCATTGATCGTGCCTGTCAGGCCCACATCGTCCGCCGTGATCGAAACCGCTCCGCCGCTCGTACCAATCGCGCTGGCAGTATTGTCCGAGCTGAACGTACCGCTTCCGTTGTCATCGGAATCGGCATCAAGGGTGACCGCACCACCTGCTGTCGTGATGTCTGCTGTGGCTCCACTGAGCGTGACGCCGCTGGTTGTAGTCAAACCGACCGTGCCAACCCCGGTTGTTGCGATCAATTCGGTAACGGTGATCAAACCGGCGGCTGAAACGATGACTGCAGAATTGGTTGCACTCAGACCATTGGTCGCACTGATGCCACCGACTGTCAGGTTGCCAGTGTTGGCGACGTGCACGCCGCCCGTTCCACCAACCGCTTCGAGACTGCCAACAGTGGTTTCGATCGCATCCCCGGACGTTCCAACGCCAGATGTGGAAGTGACCGCCAGACTGCCAGCAGTTACGTCTGCCACATTACCGCCGTCCGTAATCGCACCGCTGCGAGCCGTGAGCGTTACTGTATTCCCCGCCGAAGTCAGTTCGGTTACGGCAATCGATCCACCGACAATTGTCACGGCATCGTTGAATGTCGCACTGTCGACGTCGACGGCACCTGTTCCATTGGCCGCGTCGCCGATCGTGATCGTGCTGAAGCCATCCTGTAGACGGCCGAGAAAACCGTCACTCACTTGCAGCGTGCCGCTGCCTCCACCGATGCCGATCGTTGTGGCCGCTGTGCGCGGCTTGATGGTGAGAGCACCGGTGGACTTGACCCGTCCGGTGAGAGTCGACGGCGTGTTCAGGCGGAATTCGATCTCATCCGTGGTGATGTTGATGTCGCCGCCGCTGGTGGACTCAATGATACTTGATTCGAAGATCTGGAGATCGTCCCCGTTGGCTCCCGCCGATCCGTTTCCGTTCAGATTAATGGCACCACTAATTGTTCTGATGACACCAGTCGGGCTGATCGCTACTCCCTCGGCACTGGCGCTGGTCGTGCCCTGTCCGTCGATGGTGATGGATCCGGTGCTCGAAGCGTTGACTGTTCCCGCGACGATCACACCGTCGTCTGTGCTGACTCCAGTTAGTGAGATGTTGCCGCTGCTGACCAGCAATTCCGCGCCCTTTTCAATGCGCAGGGCATCACCGGTCGAACCGTCGCGTGCGCGAATCGAAATGTCGCCGGCGCCCGCATTGACTATCCCCAGAGAAATCGTGACATCGAAGGCGTCGTCCGAAGCCGGGTTGGACCCGCCGCCGATCGTGATGTTGCCGCCGTTCGATGTGACATTGCCGCCGACGTCGATCGTTCCGGAGTTGTTATTGTCCTTGTCGGCATGAATCGTCACACCGCCGCCACCACTGCTGATGTCGCCGCTGATCGCCACATTCGTGTTGGCGGAAACGGTGACAGCCCCACCGGCGTTTATCTTCGGCACGTCGATCAAAGCGAAGCCGGTAAAATTGGCACCGGTGTCACTGTTCGTGCCCCCGGCGATCCAGTCGACTTTCAATGAAGCGGGAATGGTGCCACCGGTCGTGAAACGGTAAGTCGCTCGCGTGTTGGGAACGGTCGCAGGTGATCCCTGCGTGGGCGGCGAGGTCTGAATGGTTAATCCACTCGCGGCGTTCGTCGGGTTGTTGGCATCGAAACGGAAGGACGTGTCGTTACCACCCACGTCCGTTGAGCGCCCCGAAAAGACGTGCAGGTCGTAGGTCGTATTCGCGACCAGCCCCAGACCTGCTCCGGAGAACGTCAGTGTCTGCGTGCCATTCGTGTGAAACAAACCGTCTTCAATCAACTGGTTCTGCTCAGCGAACCAGTTGTCAGCAGCATTCGCTTCGGTTGCGTTGACCGTCACGTTGCTGACGGTGGCATTAAAGGGGTCAGCGGGATCATCGCCGGCCTGCAGGAACAGAACGGATTCACCGGCCAGTGCGCCGGTCGGAAGTTCAATACCCTCTTCGAAGTGAGCCGCCGTGGCGTTCCGGGACGTGTTATCCGCGTTGATGTCCAACAGCACGTTCGCCGAGGTCGGCGTGCCGATCGTGGCAGTGGTCCCGGCAGTGACGTCGATGGTGCCGCTGCCTGTTGTTGTGATGTCGTCGTTGGTGGTAACACTTCCCGTCGCGGTCAATGCGATGTTGCCACCACCGCCGGCCGTCATTGAGACGGGACCGACGATTGACCCTGCTGAGCCAACCGTGATGGAACCATTAGCAGTATTGAAACCGTTGAGCGTCAGAATTCCGGTAGCGTCCGTTGTGAAACGAGCGTCGCCGCTGCCGCTGTCAGTCAGCGTGAGGGTGACGTCGGCGGCGTCCGCCGGTTCGTAATCGACATCAAACAGCCCAGTACCGGTGCGCGTCAGATTGACCGCTCCACCGCTCGAATCGATGTCGAAACCATTGTTTTGTGTGCTATCAAACAACCCTGTGGCCGTGTTGATATTGATCGCTCCGCCAGCTGTGATCAGTTCCGCGGTCGCGTTGGAAAAACTGGGCGCGCGAACGTGTCCGGCCGTACTTGTCAGCGTGATGTTGCCCGTCGTCGTCGTTACACCTGGTTCATCCACGACAATGTTGCCCGTACGCGCCTGGATCGTGACGTCATTCGTGGTCGAGACCAGCCCTGTCACGCGAATGAACTCATCACCGCCCGTCGCACCGCCGACAATCGTCACGGGATCAAGAAATGTCGAGCTGTCGATGTCGACCGCTCCCGTGCCGTTCGCCGCGTCGCCGATTGTGATCGCGCTGAAGCCATCGGCCAGCTTTGTGATTTCCGAGTCGTCAAGATTGAAATCGCCGGTGCCGCCGCCGACGCCGATGGTCGAACTGGTGCTCACCGGTTTCAGTGTCAGCGCTCCGCTGCTGGAGATGGTGTCATTCAATGCAACATCGCCGGACGTGACGGTGATGCTGCCACTGGTCGAGGTGACGTCGTCCAGCGTGGCCGTTCCATCGGCGTCGATCGTCACCGCTCCAGCGGCCGAGCTGACGACAGTGCCCGTCGACATCGTAATCACACCGTCGCTTGTGGCCGTGCCAGCATTAATGTCGATCAGCCCGGAGCCTGCGGCCGAGACCGTGCCCGATGTGTGCAGGATGTCTTCAACCGCGTTCAGGGTGACCGCACCATTTCCACCGCTGGCCGTGACATTCGCCGCAATTGTCAGATCACTTGAGACGCCACTGTTGCGAGTAAACACGTTGACCGCATCGTTGTCGAAACTGGCAAAGTAAACGTGCTTTCCGTCAGGACTTACGATCACACCAAAAGCCCCATCCAGTCCGTCGATTCCCGCATCAGTGTCTTTGATCACTTCCACAAACGTGAGTGCACCAGTTGTCGTGTTGCGGCTGAACACGGCCAACTCGTCGCCTACCAGGCTGGCAATATAAACATGGCTTCCGTCGGGACTGACCGTCACCCCCAACGCCCCATCCAGTCCGTCGATTCCCGCGTCGGTGTCTTTGATCACCTCCACAAACGTGAGCGCACCGGTCGTCGTATTGCGACTGAAGACGGCCACTGCGTCGTCATTCAGGCCGGTGGCGTAGACGTGTTTTCCATCACCGCTGATCGTAATTGCCGTTGTCTGGTCCAGTCCGTCAACTCCACCTTCACCATCCTTCAATGTTTCCACGAATGTCAGCGCGCCGGTCGTAGAGTTTCGACTGAAAACTGCGATCGCGTTCTCAGACTGGCTGGCAATGTAAATGTGGCTTCCGTCGGGGCTGGCCGTAACTGAAGAGGCGCCGCCCAGACCGTCGACTGCTCCCACACCATCTGTTCGAGTTTCGACAAGCGTGAGTGCCCCGGTTGTCGTGTTCCGACTGAAGACGGCCACAGAGTTGGCAGTGAAGTTCGGAATATAGACGTGTTTCCCATCAGGGCTGACGGTGACATCGCGTGCCCCGTCCAGTCCCGTTTTCACCTCAACAAACGCAAGAACGCCGGTCGTCGCATTGCGGCTGAAAACAGCGACTGCATCGTCGGTGAAGCTCGCAACGTAGACATGTTTTCCATCGAGGCTGATCGCCACGCCGAAAGCTGCGTCGAGACCGTTAATGCCCGCATCGGTGTCCTTGATTGTCTGGACAAACGTCAGCGCACCGGTTGTCGAATCTCGACTGAAAACGGTGACCGAATCTTCTGTCTGGTTGGCGATATAGACATGTTTGCCATCGGGACTGGTTGTGAGTCGTGTCGCCCCGTCGACTCCATCGACTCCACCGACGCCGTCTTTCTGAATTTCAACAAACGTCAGTGTGCCGGTAGCCGCGACCGGTGCCCCGGCAGCCGTCAGCGTGACGCCGCCGCCGCCACTGTTGACGACGTCTTCAATAACGGTCAGGGGGCTTGCGGCCGAGACGATGATAGCGCCGCCCGTTGCCGAGACTCCCGTGACCGAACCGCTGACCCCGCCGATGGTCAGACCGCCGGTGTTCGCCACGTTCACTCCGCCCGTGCCCCCGACGGCTTCGAGGTTACTCACGATGGTCTCAATGGCATCTCCCGCGGTGCCGACTCCCGTCGTCGCAGTCGCAACCAGGCTGCCGCCGGTTACATCGGCCCCGGTGTTACCACCGTCAGTAATCGCTCCCGCGCGAGCCGTCAGAGTGACGGCGTTCGACGCAGCATTCAGTTCCGTGACAACAATCGAACCACCCACAATCGTAATGTTGTCCGTAAATACCGAGCTGTTGATATCGACCGTTCCCGTGCCGTTGGCCGCGTCGCCGATTGTGATCGAGCTGAAGCCGTTGGACAGATTGGCAAGACTGGCATCGCTCAGATTCAGATCGCCCGATCCTCCACCAATCCCGATTGACTGCGCCGCCGTTTCCGGCCTGATCGTGAAAGCACCTGTGCCAGACACCGTGCCCGTCACATCAATGGCATCGATAGTGATCGTCGTGGAACTGCTGCCGATGTTCGACGCCTGCAGCTCAAAACCGTTGTCATCGGAGACATCCACCGTTCCACTGGTGTTGTTCACACCGACGCGGGAGGCAACGAGATCGACATTGATGCCCGTACTGGCATTTAGAGTCGTCTTCGAGTTGCCGGCAGTAATATCCGCCGATCCGTCTCCACTCCCGTCACTAATCGCTCCCGTCCGAGCGGTCAGTGTCACATCGGTCGAATTGGCCATAACGAGACCCGTGACAGCGATCGACCCACCCACAATTGTCACTGGGTCATTGATCGCCGAGCTGTCGACATCGACGGCACCGGTGCCGTTCGTGGCATCTCCGATCGTGATCGAGCTGAAGCCGTTGGTCAGATTGCCCAAATCCCCGTCACTGAGGTTGAAAGTTCCGGCACCGCCACCGATGCCAATTGTCGATGCGGCCGACGTCGGAACCAGAGTCAACGAGCCGGATCCACTGAAAGCTCCGTTGAAATCGATGTCCGACGTGGTGATCGTCGTTGTGCTTGTGCCCAACGAACCGGTCAAAGAAATGCCATCCACTTCCACAACGTCGACAATGCCGCTGGCGTTGGTCAGATTCGCCAACGACAGAAAGCCCTGGAGATCGATTCCGCTGACCGCCGACACTGTCGCCGTCGCCCCGCCGAAATCGACACTGCTCAGTGCAATGGTGGTACTACGCGCCGTTAGTGTGGCGTTGTTTTCGTTGCTGTCCGGACCAACCCCCGAGATCGAGCCGCCGACAATCGTCACGGGATCGTTGAACGCTGCGCCGTCGATCACGACTGCACCGGTACCGGCCGCCGCGTCGCCGATCGTGATCGAGCTGAAGCCGTTGGCCAGATTGCCCAGGTCGGTGTCACCGATATTCAATGAGCCGGCTCCGCCACCGATGCCTATCGACTGAGACACGGTCTCCGGTTTGATCGTCAAAGAACCCGTGCCAGACACCGTGCCCGTCACGCCTATGGCATCAAGAGTGATCGTCGTAGAACTGCTGCCCAGGTTGGACGCTTCCAAATCGAACCCGTCGGCCTCGGAGACATCCACCGTGCCACTGGTGTTGTTCAGACTGACGCGGGTGGCAACGAGATCGAGATCGATGCCCGTAATGGCATTCAGAGTCGTCTTCGCGTTGCCGGAGGCAGTGATGTCCGCCGATCCGTCACCACTGCCGTCGGTGATCGCTCCCGTGAGGGCCGTCAGCGTCACGTCGATGCCACTGCCGCTCGAGAGTCCGGTAACAGCGATTGCCCCACCCACGATCGTGACCGGGTCGAGGTACCCGAAACTCGTATGTGTCACCGCCCCGGTCCCGTCAGCCGCATCGCCAATCGTGATCGAGCTGAAACCGTTGGCCAGCCTGTCCAGTTCGGTATTGGTCAATTGCAGCCCGGAATCTGTCGCGCCGACGCCGAGATGGATCGCCGTGCTGGCAGTAAGCGGCTCGATCGTCAGAGCGCCATTGGAATCGACCGAACCTGCTGTGAGGGCAATATTGTCGGTCGTCAATGTGATCGCGCCGGTTGCTGACGCTCCGCCGATCGTGTTCCCGGCGGCCAGTGACGTTATGCCGGCCGACGTGCCGCTGCCTGTCCCAGTTATGGAAATCGCCGCCGGACCAGTCGAGATAACATCTCCGCCGGCGCCTTCATTACCGAGTCGAACACCGAGCGAATTACCAGTTCCGCCGGTCCCCGTGACGGCGATCGATCCGCTTGCTGATTGGATGCTTGCACCGTTCGTCAGGTTGACACCGTAGTGATTGCTGCCGCCACCGCCACCACCAGTTCCGGTGATGTCGATGTCTCCGCTTGTGGTCGAAGCGACGGATGAATTTGAATGAATCACGCCGGTCGATCCGTTGTTATCCGTTGTGTTTCCGCCAGTTCCGACGATTGTGATGTTGCCGCTCGTCGTCTGAATCTGACCAAACACAGCGACACCGTGTACTGTGTCGCCATTCAGGTCCGCTCCTTCCCCGCGGACGCTGATGTCGCCTGTGCCTGCAATCAGGTCACCGTCCAGGTCGACGCCTCGGCGTTCTCCGGACTGTCCCTGAGCAGCAGTGGCGGTCGGATCGGCTCCGCCTCCCAGTATGATGTCACCGTTATTGGTGGTAATCACACTGTTCGCGTTGATGTGAATGTTGCCCGCTCCGCTCGCGTCGCGATCGGAATTCAAGATCACGTTCAGTTTGTTACTGGTCGAGGTAACATCCGCACCGCTGCTGAAACTGATGTTGTCGTCGGCTTGAATCGTCAGTGTCGCGTCGGCTCCGGCTGATTTCGTGATGTTCTCTGTGACCGTGACGCCGGCCGTTGAGGTGACGAGGATGTCACCATTCGCCGAAAGACCCGTTACAGCTCCACTCGCGCCACCAATCGTCACACTACCGGTGTTACCCACGCTGACACCACCTGTCCCGCCGCTGGCTTCAAAGTTGCTTACAGCGACATTCAGGGACGACGTCGTTCCGACACCAGTTGCTGCGGTGATGGCCAGATTGGTATCCGCGAAGACGACAGACGAGCCCGTGTCGTTGACTGTGCCAGCAGTGATAATCTCCAGGGTATCGGCATTGGCCAGGCTGATCGCCTGGTGGAATGTCGCGGCGCCAGCACTCCCATTTCCGACGACGACACGATCGGTTGTGGTTACGTTGTCCAACTCCGCATCTGACAGAGCCAGGCCGCTGGTTTCGAGACCCACGTTAGTGAGACGTGCAATGTCGGTTGCCGTCAAAGCGCGGTTCCACAACGCGGCCTGCTCGATTTGCTCGCCGTCGTTCTGGCCGTTCACGCCTCCCGGCGCATCCAGGAACAGTGTGTTGATCGTTTGGCCACTGCCAGTCCAATCGGTTTCGAGGGTATCGAAATCGACGGCCAGCGACGCAGCCGTTCCTACCTGCTCGCCGGTCGATGCGTTGTAAACGTAAACTGTGATCGCACCTTGCGCCGCTGCGTTGCCCGTATCTGGATCGGCCGAAAAGACACCGACGATGTCATACCACTGGTTGGCCGTCAAAGTCGTTCCGTGAGTGACAATCGTCTCGGCCTCGCTGCCGTCAACCTGGCCGTCTTCGGAGACAACGAAACGGGCCTTGCCGGCATCGAATTCCAGCGCGTAGGTATCCTGGCCGCCAAGACCGAGTCCCGACGCGGCGCTGCTGTCCTTGCCCACACGCCAAATGTCGTCAATACCGTTGAACGAGTTCATCCGCACGCGTGCAAAGGTCGTCAGAGATCCGCCTGCGGCCGCGATCATTTCTGCCGACGAAGGCGACTGATCAAGAAAACTGGGCGCCGTACCTTCCGTCAGTGCTCTGCCATCGGAATTGGCGGCGTTTATGCCGGTCCCCGAAACATCAACATTGAACGAGGCGTTGGCTCCGCCGGCGGTGACATTGCTCTGGCCGCCGTTGAGGTCCGTGCCATTGACAAACTGCCAGTGAGAAACCGCGTCGTTCGTGACGGCCGTCCCGTTCGCAGTCGAGGGAATAAACGAAGTAGCGCCGGACCCGGAGTTGATCGTGCCAGACGTAACCACGTCTGCCGCCGTGATCGTCACAACACCATTCGAGGTCACGATCGCACTACCGGCGTTATTGGAAGCAAATGCACCAGCGCCGTTGTTGTCGCTGTCGGAGTCAATAATCAGGGAACCGCCACCAGTCGTGATGTCCGCCGTGGCGCCGCTCAACGTCACTCCGTTGGACGCGGTCAGTGTGATCGCCTGGTTGGCGGTCGTCAGGCCCTGGCTCACATTAATAGTGTCGCCGACGATGGTGATTGTGCCGGTGCCGGAAAGCACGGTCGCGGCGGTCTGGAAGTTGATCGTGTCGGTTCCAGCGCCCCCGTCGACGTCCAGGCTGCGGTTGGTGCCCAGCGTCAACTCGCCGATGTTGATGGTGTCGTTGCCGGCCAGCGTGTTGATGTCCAGCTTGCCGCTGAATTCCGACAGAGCGATTGTGACACTCGACGTTCCGTCGCCAGCGTCACCATCAAGAACTCCCTGCAGGTCGATGCCATTGTTGTTGTTGTCGGTGATCGTGAGATTCGTTCCGTTGGCCGTGAACGTCAGGTTATCGTTCGTGTTGGCGCTGCCATTGATGTCCGTGACGACCAGGTCGTTACCTACGATATTTACGCCGGTTTCTGCTGCGACGACGGTCAGTTGGATGTCGTTGCCTGTGCCACCAATGTAGGAGATGGCCAGGCTCTTGCCCGAGCCGACCACATTGCCCGCGGCGATGGCACCCTCTGGGAGTCCGTTGAATGTGCCGATGATCGCGTCCGTGTCATCATTCAGGAGAATGAAGAACTCGTCGCCGAGCACAACTTCGGCGGGCATCAGGTCGGTGAAGTCGAACATCAGCTCCGCGGTGGCTCCCAGCGTGACTGTTCCGGTGACATTCGTCTGGTCGAATCCATTGGCGGTCCCTGCAGCCTCACGACCGGCGATATCCACGAGGAACGTACCGGACTCGTTCAGGTTGCCATTGATATTGAGGATGCCCGGGCTGTTGCCGGTCGCCAGTGTGCCGCCATCTTCAATGGTGACGGGCGTGGTCAACGTACCGGTGCCTTTCAGCGTCGCTCCGCTCTGAACGGTCAGGCCGGCGAACGTGTCCGTTACGCCGTTGGCATCGAAGGTTCCATTCGCGACCACAATCGACGTGGTGTCGACGATCGCATTGGCCGTCAGATCGTATTCTCCGGTCCCGTCCAGAGTGACCGCCCCGACACCACCGTCCACGTTCTGCAACGGCAAGCTGGCGCCAGTCGAGATGAACAGATCGCCGTTGGCTGTTTCTGTGACCAGCGACGTGACACTGATCTCAATCGCGCCGAGTCCCGTTGACTGGCCGATGTCGCCCGCAGGAGCCAGCAGAGTCAAAGCTCCAGCCGCGACGTCAATTCCTCCGTCGCCCCCGTCGGTTATGTTGCCCGTGCGCGCGGTCAACGTGACCGCATTCGGGCTCGCGTCCAGCTCGGTAACCGCGATCGATGCGCCGACGACAGTCACGGGGTCAGTAAACGTCGAGTCGTTGATATCAACGGCCCCTGTCCCTGCCGTCGCGTCGCCGATCGTGATCGAGCTGAATCCGTTGGACAGGCGACCGAGTTCCGTACCGTCGAGGTTCAACGTTCCGCTGCCACCGCCAATCCCGATCGTCGTGCTGACCGTACGTGGTGTGAACGAAAGGGCTCCCATCCCCTGCACGGTATCAGTACTGCTGATGCTGACCGTGTCTGCGTTAATTGTGAGGGAGCCTGTTCCGCCTGCGGCTCCAAGAATGGAGTTGCTGTTCAGTCGGAAGTCTGTGGTGTTGCCTGTGCCCGTGATTGTGATATTTCCGTCGCCGGTTGCATCGACAATGACCGTGGCTGTCAGGTTGACGCCATGCGCATCCGACGTCGAACCAGCAACACCCGTGATCGTGATATCTCCGTCGGCGGAGCGGACTCGCGAAGACGCAGAGTCCAGCGCGACACCGTAGTCGCTGCCCGTGCCGGGGCCACCAGTCCCTGTGAGTGAAATGTTGCCTGCGTTCGCTCCCGTTCCGGTCGAGTCAATGGTCGCTCCGTTCCGAACACGAATGCCCTGATGACTGTTGGTCGTTCCATCCCCACCCGTGCCGGTGATTGAGAGATCACCGTTGACGGTCGTGATCGAAGCCGTGGCGCCTTCCACAATCAGACCATACTGGTGATCCGTTCCACCATCGCCACCAATGCCGACCAGTGTAATTGCTCCGGGACTCGCAGTGGTTCCCGTGGACGTGGTGTCCGAATCGCCCTGCAGATGGATACCTGAATTTGTCGAGCCCGTGTTACCGCCAACGCCGCGCACTGTCACATTGCCGCTGGTTGTGGTGATATTGCCGCCGTTGAGATCGACACCCTTGAAATTGCCCGCAACCGGAGCCGGGATGAACAACGCCGCATTTACGGTAAACGCGCCGCCAGCCCGAGTGAGTGTCAGCGACTTCGCCCCCGAAATGTCAAAGATCGTGCCTTCCCGATCATTTGCACTTCCGATCGCGGTCAGTGTTCCGGTCGCCGCATTGTATGTCGGAAAAAGGCTGGTTCCGGAATTCGTCTCAATCTGGGAAAGGAATGCTGCCGGCGATCCATCGATTAAAACTGTAAACTCTTCGCCATTACTTTGATCATCGACATCTGTGATCAGCAGTCGTGCCCCGACCGGAAGGGCTGCACCAAAGGTCAACGCCGCATTCGCCGTGGATGAGAACGCCAGTTCCGGATAGTTAAACGTGCCCGTCGGAGTTCCGGGAAAGGCCGCACGGAAAGCTGCGGAGTCGCTCGACGCAGTCCGTTGCCGGAAATTGCCGCTACCGGTGGGGGAGAACGTCGTATTGCTGGTAAAGCTGAGGGTGTTCGTGCCGAACGTCGTCGAGCCGCTTGTTGCTGCCGGGAAGCCACTGAAGTCAACAAACGTGTTGTCCGTCACCTGAGCCGAGCTGACGGACACATCGCCCGTAGCAGTCGTGATCATGGCGCCCGAATCGACCAGGATGTTGCGGTTGGCGTTGAGCGTCACATCCGCCGCGCCGGTCCCGGTGATATTCGCGCCGATGGTAATCGTACTCGCGGCGGTTAACGTGACATCGTTCGCCCCGGCCGTGAGTGCTCCGCTGACCGTGACTGATCCACCGCCAATTGAAATCGGATCGGCGAATGTGGAATCCGCAACAGTGACCAGTCCCGTCCCGTTCGACACGTCGCCGATTGTGATCGAACTAAAGCCGTCGGCCAGTTTCGTGATTTCCGTGTCGCTGATGTTGAGCGTGCCCGCTCCACCGCCGATGCCGATCGTGGTGCTGGCGGTGCGCGGCTTGATCAGCAGTGCACCACTCGAATCGATCGTCGTCTTTTCCAGGTTCGCCGAATCGACGTTGATCGTGATATTGCCCGTCGCCGACGCGCCACCGATTGTGGTGTTGGGCCCTAAGGCGTCGCTGATGTCAGTCTCGCCACCGATGCCCGTCAGCGTGATTGCACCACTGCCAGTCGAAAAGAAACCCTGCGTGGCGAGCGAGTTGGCCAAGAGGATTCCAGCCGAGTTGCCTCCCGCCGCTGCGTTGGCCGTACCCGTCACGGTCAGTGTTCCTGAAGCAACGGTGACTGCGCCGCCCTGCAGCCTGACTCCCCCGGATTGAGCGCCGGTTGATACGCCAGTACCCGTGATCAGAATGTTGCCCGCACCGCCGGTGTTGACGGTCGTTCCGATCGACACGCCAAACTTTTCACCCGTGGTTGCCCCACTCGTCCCGTTGATCGTGATGTTGCCACTCGTCGAGCTGACTGCGCCGGCACTAGCGCCGTTGCCCGACGGCGCAGTACCGTCAATCTGAATAGTCCCGGTCGTGGTGGAGATCGTCGCACTGCTGCCTGAGATGAACCCGTCTCCGCCCGTGCCGCCAGCGGACCCGTTCACTGTCAGGTTCCCCGAAGTCGTCGACACAACGGAGCTCGTCACAATCAACACGCCCGACCCGCTGCTCGCCACGTTCACCGCACCAGTCAACGAAACAGCCCCGGCCCCCGTCGCTTTGACCTGCGTTCCAGCGCCCGTGACCTGAAGCGCGGTAAAATTACCAACTGTCGACCCGCCCTGATTCGCGTCAACCGTGATGTTGCCATCGACTGTCGTCACGTCGGCACCGGTGTCAATCAATGCGGCACGTGTGGCATTGATGTCGACGGCTCCACTTCCGGTCGCTGTCACATTGGCACTGATCGTGACGTCTTCAGTCGCCGAGAGCGTCACGGTACCAGTACCGCTACCGATGGCCTCGGTGACGTTGAGATCACTGGCGGCAGAAATTGTGATGTTTGCATTCGTGGCACTTACACCCGTCAGCGATCCGCTCACACCCCCGATTGTCAGGCCAACGTTGTTACTGACGTGGACTACGCCAGACCCGCCGACCGCTTCCAGACTGCTGAGTGTGGTTTCGATCGCGTCATTGGTGGTTCCCACTCCGTCCGTCGATGTGGCTGCGAGGCTGCCGCCGGTGATGTCGGTAAGGTTGGTGCCGCCGTCTGTGATGGCTCCGGAGCGAGCCGTCAGCGTGATTGCATTTGACGCGGCCGCGAGTCCGGTCACGGCAATCGAACCGCCCACGATCGTCACGGGATCGCTGAACGTTGAACTGTCGACATCGACCGCGCCGGTCCCGTCTGCGGCGTCGCCGATTGTGATGCTACTGAAGCCGTTGGCCAGATTGCCCAGTTCGGTGTCATCGATATTGAAGTCGCCCATACCTCCGCCAACAGCAATCGTGCGGTCCGCCGTTGAAGGTAGTAGTGTCAGCATCCCAGTTCCGGCAATCACGCCTCCGGCCAGATCGACATCTGCGGACGTTACAGAAACATTGCCAGTGTTCACAGAAATGCTACTTGACGCCACTGAGTTGAACTGCACTTCGCGAAATTCATAGCTACCACCGGAAGCATCGACAAGATTGGAAAGTGTCACCGACGACACATTTGACACCGGTAAGAACGTCGCGGTTTCTGCATTTCCAGTAACTCCTGGAAGCGTCAATGACTGTGTGCTTCCAATCTGATTCGAGCCCGAATCGAAGAAAGCAATGTCGAACCCAGTGAGTTCCTGACCGCCTTGATTGAAACCGTTATGAACAATAATTTCGCCCAACGTCTGCGCAGTATTAAAACTGAATGTAAATGTAACCCCGTCACCGTTGGACCCAAACACCCTCGGAGCACCACCACTTGTGTTGCCATCGATCAATACAGATGCAGGACCACCACCCACCGATCCCGTGCTGGTGACGCTATCCGGTGTCAACGTCGCGACAACAGCTGTGCCCAGCGCGAAGTCACCCGTGTTATTGTTGTCACTGTCAGCGTCAATCGTCACATTCCCGCCACTCGTCGTTACGGCCGCGCCGCTCAGGGTCACTCCGTTGCCGGCCGTGACAACAACGTTTCCGCCGCTGCTGGCGATCGCTTCGCTGGCGGTGAGTTGTCCGGTTCCGGCGTTGAGTGTCACATCCGCCGACGCCGTCACTCCTACCACACTGTTGACAGTCCCAATCTGCAGGGAACCGCCGGAGTCGAAGACATTCAGGCTGCCGCTGGCAACGCTGGCGGCAAACAGGTCCGTGTTGTTTGTCGCTTGAGCGAAGGCCACATTGCCATGAGCGCTCAAAGACAGCTGGTTCGTCGCAACATTGCCTCCCGTCTGAGTGATACTTCCTCGGACACCATCGGACGAGCCAGCCCCTTCAGTGTCGGCGGTGAATCCGATGATTGTCGCACCAGCGCTGGATGTGATCGTGCCGGCCGATTGAGTGATGTTGTCACCAGCGTTAATTGTGATGAGTCCCGTGCCGGTGTCCGTATGCGTGATATTCGCGGCGATCGTCACATTGTTGCCGCTGACCGCAGTGTTCCCGACAGCCTGCAGAGTGATGTTGCCGGCCACGTTGAGTGCACCGCTAACGGTCACCGATCCGCCCGCAATTGTGACCGCGTCGTTGAACGTGGAAGTACTCACGTTAACGGCACCAGTCCCGGCTGCGGCGTCGCCGATCGTGATCGAGCTGAAGCCGTTGGTCAGATTGCCCAAATCCGTGCCAGTGAGGTTGAAAGTTCCGGCGCCGCCACCGATGCCAATTGTCGATGCGGCCGACGCTGGAACCAGGGTCAACGAGCCGGATCCACTGAATGCTCCGCTGAAATCAATGTTCGGCGTGGTGAACGTCGTTGTGCTTGTGCCCAACGAACCGCCGGTCACCGTCAGGGCATCCACTTCCACAACGTTAACAATGCCGCTGGCGTTGGTCAGATTCGCGAGCGACAGCAAGCCCTGGAAGTCGATTCCGCTGACCGCGGACAGTGTCGCCGTCGCCCCGCCGAAGTCCACACTGGTCAGTGCAATGGTGGTACTACGCGCCGTTAGTGTGGCGTTGTTTTCGTTGCTGTCGGCTCCAGCCCCCGAGAACGAGCCGCCGACAATCGTAACGGGATCGTTGAATGCTGCGCCGTCGATCGCGACTGCCCCGGTTCCGGCCACCGCGTCGCCAATCGTGATCGAGCTGAAGCCGTTGGCCAGTCTTGTCAGTTCAGTGTCACCGAGGTTCAGCGTGCCGGCTCCGCCGCCGAGGCCAATCGGTGTGCTGGCCGTTCGCGGCTTGATCGTCAGCGAACCGCTGGAAACAATGTTTCCTAAGGCATCGATTTCGATGGAATCGACAATTAGCGTGATCGCGCCCGTATCATTCGTGCCACCGATTGTTGCGTTGGGGTTGACCAGCAGGTCGTCGCTGGAGCCATTGCCATCTGCAGTCACCGTAATCGTGCCGCTGCCTGTCGATGTGAGATTGATATCAAGCCGAAGACCAGAACTGTTACCGGTACCTGCTGTGGCATTGATCACAATGTTACCGGTGGCGGTCGTCACATCGGCGGGGGAGTTGAACATCCCGATACCGAAGTTGTTACTGCCCGTTCCGTTTCCTCCCGTACCTGTCAGATTGATATCGCCGCTTGTCGTTGAAATCGTGCTGTTGGAAACGACGATCCCGTGATTACTGAAACTGCCAGCCCCGCCCGTGCCGTTAAGATTGACTGACCCCGTGGATGTCGCCCGTACAATAGCGCCTGATTTAATCGAGACACCTTCGAGCTCTGACGTTCCCGCATCAATGCCGCCTCGACCATTGAGCGTCACATTACCCGTACCTGTTGTTTCGACAGTTGCACCGGTAACGGTCACACCATTGAATGCACCAGACGTTGACCCAGCTGAGTTTCCATCAATCGTCAGATTGCCATTCACAGTCGAGAGCGTCGCGCCACCATTGATGAGCACTTTGCGAGTCGCGTCAACATCAATGATTCCGCTGCCGGTCGCGGTGACGTTGGCCCCAATCGTGACGTCCTGTGTGGCCGAAAGGGTCACGTTGCCGGATCCACCACCGATAGCTTCCGAGACAGTCAGGTCGCTGGCCGCGGCGATGGTGATGATCGAGTTCGTGGCACTCACTCCGGTGAGCGCACTCACTCCGCCAATCGTCAGATCGCCAGTGTTGCTGACATTGACGCCGCCGCTGCCGCCGCTGGCTTCGAAGTTCGTGACCGAAATATTCAGTGACGACGTGGGGCCAACGCCCGCCGCCCCCGAAATCGCCACATTATCCTCTGTAATCGTTCCACCACCGGACACGAAGCCATTCGACGTCAGGATCAACGTTGTGGAATTGGCCAAAGCGATATTCTCATTCAGCAGAATATTGCCTGATGTCCCATCACCGATCGCGATTCGATTTGCAGTTATCTTATCCAAACCTGCATCGCCAATGAATCCAGCGGGCGTGACAGCAACAGAGCCACCAGATTCGAACGAACCGATATCGACCGTGCCACCAACAATCCGCTCGGCACCACGCTGATCTGTCGCCAATGAAGCATTGCTGGCTTCCGTATTGCTGCCCGCGTCAATGGCGGGACTTCCACCAATCAACGCATGCGTGAGTGTCGGACCACCATTGTCGGCAAGTGTCGTGTTCAGAACAGTGCCAATGGCGAGCGTACCACTGCCGCTGTTACCCACAATATTGCCACCGACTCCATGGCTGATTCCGCCCGACGATCCAGAGTCGCCAATCACATTATTGTTAGCCGTCAATATCACAGTACCACTGACGCCCAGGTCACTCGCCGCAGCACCCGCTGTGTTACCGGCAATAATGTTGTTATGTAACGTCACATGCCCCTTAGGGCGAATTCCCGTGGGGCCACCACTACTACTGGTATTTCCAGTAATCGTGCTGTTTACGATTGTGACCAGATCATTGACCGTTCCGTCGGAACCGAACAGGTCGATTCCGCCGTGAAGCGGAGCCGTGTTACCGGAAATCGTCGAATTCTTAACAAGCGTCGGCCCGTTAAAGCGAGCCGCACCTGCCACGAAAATGCCGACGTTGCCACGCAACGTCGAGGAATCAATCGTCAACAGGCCCGTGCCGGTATGATGGATCGCACCGCCGGCTGAACTGTTACCGGCTTGATTGTTTGACAAAGTCGTCGACGAAATCGTGACCGTGCCACTGCCACTGATATCAATCGCGCCACCATTATTCGAACTTTCGTTATCGTCGAGCAGGCTGTTGGTAACCGCCAAAGTTCCCGTACCGGTGACTCGAATCGAACCACCGCTGGAAAGCGATCCGTTTCGCAACGTCAATGAATCGAGCACCAGGTTTCCACCGTTGGTCACTTCAAAGTGCCGATCGTTCGCATTGGCATCAATGACCGTGTTGCCAATGCCATTGCCAAGGATCGTGACATCACCATTGAGTGAGAAATCGGTCCCCGTCAACACAATCACTACACCATTCACACTGCTGTCGAACACGATCGTGCTATTGCCGGCCGTTGCACTGGCTGCTGTCACTGCTTCCCGCAACGAAATCTTGCCGTCTGCGCCTGGAGTGGCAATCAAGTTCGCAATCGACGATGTTGTCCCATCGACAATATCAGCCGCCGTGGAAACCGTAACGTCGCCCACTGGCGGAGCAGCACCCAGGTTGATGACCGCGCCAGTTTGCGAATGCAACAAAGTCACATCTCCAGCACCGGCGTTGACGGTACCGGCTAAAATGACGTCAACAGCTGTCACGGTGACATTGCCGCCCGAGGTAGCAATAGCACGACCTGCATTGTTGGACGTAAACGTACCCGTGCCGTTGTTATCAGCATCGGCATCGATCGTGACCGTGCCGCCGGAGGTCGTGATGTCGGCGTTTGCTCCGGACAACGTGATGCCGTTGTTTGCTTCCAGGTTGACACTGCTGGTTCCGGTCACGGCCGCCGTGATTGTGATGGATCCGGGCGGGTCAATATCCAGAGCGCCGACGTTGACTGTCGCGTTAATCGCGACCGAGCTACCGGTCGAATCCACCTTAAGCAACTTTGGAGCTGTCGTGCCACCAACGGCTCCGTTGAAGGCCACGTCTCCGCTGGCGTTGACTGTCAGGGATTTGGGCGTGCGGCCGTTGATGGTGACTTCGTCGAGGAAGTATGGCTCATCGCAAAAAAAGCGCAACATTGATATAGAGTCGAGTTGTTAGATTTGCGATAAGCCGCTCGCTATGAGCGAGAACGGTTATTCGACTTTGGAAATACGAGTGCGTGCCGTTG
>Ga0115002_10000027_pt1 | contig 175087 bp, 162 predicted proteins | sample ArcticOcean_MG_C_8_FD_89576 | JGI IMG/M metagenome (GOLD analysis project Ga0115002, IMG submission 89576) | Marine microbial communities from western Arctic Ocean - ArcticOcean_MG_CB11_86 | ecosystem: Environmental > Aquatic > Marine > Oceanic | place: Arctic Ocean: Canada Basin | collected... | reverse complement strand
TGTCGGTGTGATTGTTGGTGTCGGTGTGATTGTTGGTGTTACTGAAGGCTTAGGTTTCACTGTAGAGGTAGGTGTCGGTGTGATTGTTGGTGTTACTGAAGGCTTAGGTTTCACTGTAGAGGTAGGTGTCGGTGTGATTGTTGGTGTCGGTGTGATTGTTGGTGTTACTGAAGGCTTAGGCTTCACTGTAGAGGTAGGTGTTATCGAAGGCTTAGGCTTCACTGTAGAGGTAGGTGTTACCGAAGGCTTAGGTTTCACTGTAGAGGTTATTTCTTTATTGGGTTTTATGTCCGGAATTTCAGTCGGCACAATAATAGAAGAAGAAGTAATTGTTGTTATTGGAGATGGAAAGGCAGTTGGGGTTTCAATAACTGCAACTGAAACTGGGGATAGTACAGGAATTATATTTTTTTCATCTGAAGTAATATTCTTGATATCAGGAGTGATTACAACTGTATCATTAATAATTTCAACATCTATATTTTCAGATGGAGCTTCTGTCGGAACACTAGTCAAATCAGAAATTTCATCTAGGTTATTCAAAGGAATCAGTGCGGCAATCGGGTCTCTAGGTTCATTTTCTCCATCAAATTCTAACGAATTTACCTCGCATCCAACTAATAAAGAAAGGAATAATCCCAATAATATCGTATATGGATAATAAAACGTCTTATTCATAGCAATATCGTAGCATGTGATCTGCAAATAAGGTTAATTTATGTATACGAATTCATGTAGGATACATACAATTCACAAACGAGGTATCACAATGTCCATAAAAGAAATTATCATTACGCAAAAATCTGTATTCTCTAATGGAAAAACTTTCGATGAAACCGGCACTTATGATTTAATAGAAGGAAAGGCTTTTTTCGAGATAAACCCTTCTCACAAATCAAATGTTTCAATTACCGACATAGATTTAGCTCCAGTAAATAAAAATGGTAACGTGGAATTTAGTTCAGATTTTGCTTTGCTAAAACCTTCTAATCCTCAAAAAGGAAATGATGTTTTACTACTAGACATTGTAAACAGAGGAAATAAAACTGCTTTAGTCGGATTCAATAACATTTCTAAACAAAATGACCCTAATACATTATCCGATACAGGTAATGATTTTTTGATGAATCACGGTTATTCAATACTTTTTTGTGGATGGCAAGCTGACGTACCAGAAAATATGGGATTAATAAAACTTGATGTGCCTGAAGCAATGGTAAACGGAAAACAATTGATTGGAAAAATCATGAATCAATATCAGACAAATGAAAAAATCAAGGTATTACCTTTAGCTGATAGATATCATCTCAAAAACCCTTCTTACGATCCACAAGAGGCAATCGCGCAAATGACAGTGAGAGACCATCCGACTGGAAATTACGAGATTATACCGAGAGAAAACTGGTCATTTATAAGGGTAGAAGATCCCGAAATAGAACCTGACCACAGCCACATACATTTAGAAACTGGGTTTGAACCAGGACGAATTTACCAATTAATTTACACCTCTATAGGAAGTCGGATTGTAGGTTTGGGATTCGCAGCTGTTAGAGATATCAGCACATTTCTAAAGTATGAATCGAGTGATTACTTAAACCCATGCGCTGGCAACATCGACACCGTGATATCTTATGGAATTTCACAATCAGGACGTTTTTTACGTGAATATATATATAACGACATGAATATAGATGAAAACGGATCCAAAGCACTTGACGGAATAATTGCTCACGTCGGAGGTGGCATGAGAGGAGAATTCAATCTTAGGTTTGGGCAACCATCAAAAGATGTCTGTTACATTACTCCTGAATTGTTCCCATTCAGTGATATTACACAGCAAGACCCTCTAACAAAAACAGAGTCTGGATTATTAGATAAAATGAATAAAAACATTAGTATGCCTAAAATAATGTTCACTAACAGTTCTGCTGAATATTGGCGTGGAGATGCCGCATTAATCCATACAAATATTAATGAGAAAAAAGATGTGGTCTCAAATTCTAATATACGTATATATCACTTTGCTGGCACTCAACACGGGTCGGGAATCTACCCTGCCATAAAAATAAGACCATCAGATTTAATTGAAGGTAATATGCCTTTCAATACCGTAAACTACACACCTCTACTAAGGTCCTGTTTGGAAAATATGAAAGATTGGATTAAAACTGACATTGCTCCCGCTGACAGTTGCCATCCAACGCATATTGATAGTACTGCTGTAGAATCTAAATTTGTTTTACAAAAATTCGCATCTATTCCGAACATTAAACTACCTGATCATACGTTAAACGTTATAGGTTTAGATTATGGAAATGAAAAACATTTAGGAAGAACCATAAAATTACCTCCAGAACATATAGGTACGTATCCTGCTTATGTTTCGGATGTGGACGAAACATTAAATGAAAAAAAAGGGATAAGGTTACCGGATATCAGTGTTCCAACAGCTACCAACACAGGTTGGAATTGTAGAAACCAGTCAATCGGCAATGATGGATTACTAATAGGTATAACCGGAGGATTAGCTGGGTCTACATTCCAGCTACCTGTCACCAACCAACAGGCTAATGAAGTAGGAGATATACGACCGTCAATAGAGTCACTATATACTAGTAAACATGAGTACATCAACAAAGTTACAGAGGCAGTAAAAATATTACTAACCGATAGATACATACTTGAAGAAGATGCAGAAGAAATAATATATTTAGCTGAATTAAGATATGACGACCTAGTTAATGCTAACGATTAAAACAATAGTGAAAATGGCAATAATTTAAAAGGAGGCCATGTATGAGCCAAGTTGGGATAAATAATATAAGATTCTCAGGAAGTACTTGGGATCAAGTAAAAGAAGCTAGCATATTAGCAGATAAATTAGGCTATTGCAGTTTATCTTTGGGAGAAGCATGGGGACAAGACGCATTCACATCTCTTGCTCAACTTGCTGCAATTACTGAAAACATCAATATTGGAACCAGCATTGTTCCAACATACGGACGAACACCTTCAAATTTAGCCATGACTGCGCTTAGTATGGATTCAATGTCCAAAGGAAGATTCTTTCTTGGATTGGGGGCCAGTGGAAAATTGGTGATAGAAGGCTTTCACGGTGAAACTTTTCACAAACCATTATCAAGAATGCGGGAATATATAAAAGTCTTAAGACTTGCGCTCAATGGAGAGAAACTAAACTTGGATGGAGAATTTTTTAAAACTAATCGTTTTAAATTAACATTTCCTCCTTATCGATCTAACATGCCAATATATATTGCATCCTTAAGCCCCGCTAGCCTTAAGATGACCGGGGAAATTGCCGATGGTTGGTTACCAATTTATCTTGTACCATCTCGCATGAAACAATCTCTTGATTTAATTGAAGAAGGAGCAAAAAGTGCCGGCAGAAATTTATCGGACATAAAAATATCACCTCAAGTATCCATTTACGTTACAAATGGTAATGAAGAAGAAGTTTTTAATAAGGAACGTCCCCATATAGCTTTTTATATCGGTGGAATGGGTACTTTCTATCATGACTATATGCACAGAATAGGGTTTGGTAAAGAATCTGACCTGATAAGAGAAGCTTACTTAAACAAAGATCGTGAAAAAGCAGCGAAATTAGTTACAGATGAAATGGTCTCATGTATGTCTATTATCGGGTCCCCTGCTCAATGCAAACAACAAATGGATGAATTCTTCAATGCCGGTGTTGATGAAATAAGACTAGTTTTCAATGAAGACAATCATGATCACATTATGGAATCAATCAACTCATTAGCACCATACATATAACTTCGGGAGGGTTAAGATGGATTTAACTATAAACAATCTCGTCAATCAATCTCATGCAATCGCAACGGAAAAAGGTTGGTGGATAGATTCAAATAGAAATATTGGTGAATTAATTGCATTGATTCATAGTGAAGCGAGTGAAGCTTTAGAAATTTACCGGATCAAAGGTAGAGATGGATTAAAAGACAATTGGTTATCAGAAAACGGAAAACCTGAAGGGTTTACCATTGAATTGGCTGATATTATCATCAGGATAGCCGATTTATGTGGAGAATTCGGACTCAACCTAGAAGATGCATTAAACACAAAAATGGAATTCAACAAGTCAAGGCCATATCGTCACGGCGATAAAAAAGCTTAGCTTACTATATGTTTCGTTATTATCTTTTCATCTAATTTCACACCTAATCTAGGTACAGTCGGCGGAATAGTATAACCATTTTCAAAAACTAATGGCTCTTTGAATATTGTTTAGCGAAGATACTCTTGATTAGCTTGTTATATCAGGAAATTAGATGAGCAAGTATCAATCTGGACTGCAGTAGCAGAAGCAATTGGACCACAATACATATGTGGAGCGATCGTCACATAGTGTGCTTCAGCTATGCCTGCTATATAAGGGGGTACGTTTTTAATTACAATAGTTTTTAATTCAGTAACTTTCATATAAAAACCCTCTAATAAGCTGTGTTGTTATACGTATATCATATTAAATATTTAAAGGACAAATATATTTAAATTGGATCTAGTTGTATTATGGCATAAATAATACATACATAAGTAACGTTAAAAAGGATGAAACAATGTATTCTATTAATCATGTTCACGTAAGATCAGAACACCCAGAGCAATCAGCAGAATGGTATAAAAAATATTTTAATGCCGAAATACTTAGCTCAAAAGAAGTAATACCAGGAACTATTACTATAACCTTGGATACAGGAGGGCCCGTAAGGCTTAATATATCTTCTCAACCAAAAGGTTCGTCACCAGATACTACCCCAGCAATCCTTAATAAACTCGGGCTTGAACATTTTGGATTTCAAACTAGTGATATTGAATCCGACATAAACAAATTCAATAAAGAAAACATCCCTGTAGTAATGAATGTGACTAGTATTCCTGGAGGAGCAAAAATTGCATTTATAGAAGGGCCTGACAACGTACTTATCGAACTAGTGCAACCGCCGTCTTAAATTCTTAAAAAGACCCTTGAGATCCAGGATCTAATCCCAAAAAGAATTTTCCAGCAGTATCATAATGTGTCATTCTACCTTGGACTTGTTGTGATATAGCCCTAATATCCTGTGATTTTCTTTGTATCGGTGTTTGCTCAAAAATAGCAGTAGAACCACTCAATGTGTAAACGATATCAGCCACACGCAAGGATTCTCTAATAGCATGGGTACTAGCAAGTCTGAGATTGATTCGACTAGAATCGGAAACATGCCTTTCTGTAACTAGGCTGTCCCAAACTTCAGCAGCACTTTCATTTAAAAAAGCATTAGCTGATCTCCAAATAGCTTCTGCCTGTGCTATTTCTCTTTGAGTATAAGGTTGATTTATCAATTTTTGCTGATTCTGAGGAGTTCTAGTTCCAGCTATTTTAATTATGGAATCTATACTAGCTCGAGCTGCAGACAAAGCAACAGTAGCAAATCCTGAACAAAACAGAAGATTTTTTGGCATCAAATATAATGGTCCGTTTTCCATAGGTTCACCTGCATCAATATAGGTGTTTTCCTTATCAATATATTTATCTTTCAATTCAAAACTATAGCTACCTGTACCTCTTAACCCGCTAACTTGCCAAGTATCAAACCATTCCACATCAGAATTGGGTAAAAAAGTATTTCTTATTTCTTTCGTTCCCTGAACTGGTGCAATAGCAATCGTCCAATTAGCATGCCTCGAACCACTACTAAAATCCCAGCGCCCATTCAATATATATCCTGATTCGCTAGGTACAGCGACTGCATTTCGGGTTTGCCCGTTGGATAATATAGCGTGATCGTCACTCCATATTTTTTGTGCTAGTTCTTTATGCATAAATCCGGAATTATAGGCAAGTATATTATTCTGATTAAAACACCATGCAACACTCGCATCTGCATAGCCTATCGTAGAAACTAGTTTCAAAAACTCTAGATAATCTATCTCATGGCCACCGATTGATTTAGGGACCATCAATCTGAATAATCCATGTTCGACCATCAGATTAATAATTTCTTTTGGTATTTGACGTTTTTCGGTTATTTCATTTGTTCGTGAAGTTATTTCTGGGGCTATAAGCAAACATGCATCCAAAAAACTAATAGGGTCTGAATAAGATTCCTTAATTTTCAACTCGGTCATGTCAAAACCTCTAAAACATAATATATCAAATGAGTATAACTTTTTTTTACTGGAAAAAGAACAATTGACTAACAAAGAAAGCAGGTCTAATATTGAAAGTTGCCGAGTGCGATAGTGCGAAGCTCGGGAATTGCGCTCGTAGCTCAGTTGGATAGAGCGCGGCCCTGCGAAGGCCGAGGCCGTGGGTTCGAGTCCCACCGTGCGCACCACTCTCTCGTATTGTATTTATTAATAAGGGCGATTAGCTCAGTTGGTTAGAGCGCTTGCTTTACACGCAAGATGCCGGGGGTTCGAGTCCCTCATCGCCCACCATAATTCCATCAATAGGAATTGTGGTTAATTATCTCTTCTTTTAAATCCTATAAGCTTTTTTTTGTTTTTTATTAAAAATCTTCTAGTAGTCAATGCTATAGGAAAAACCAACATACTTAATAAGCTAAATCCATTATTACCGGTTCCATTACAACTCCCGCTAACGGAGTCGCTTTGATCAGATGCAGAATCCATACCAACGGCACGACCTGTACCGCGATTAAAAATATTCCAACGTGATTTCTTTGCTTTAGGGGTTGGCGTAGGTTTTACCTCAGATCTATTCTCAGCAGCTTTTATATCAGTTTTTTCTATAACAGCAGTCTTATTAGCTGGTATCGATGTAGATTTGGCTTTAATCGTCGTTCGAACTCTATTAGCGGTAGCAGGTGTTGGCACTATGTTTTTTTGTATTTCAGATATGATTTCATCATTTACAGCAATAGATTCATTTATTGCCCCACCACCTGAATCAACTTTATCTTTTACAGCAATAGCTTCATTTATTGCATCGTATCCAGAATCAACTTCATCTTTTACAGCAATAGCTTCATTTATTGCATCGTTAATAGTAGGAGATTTCGGTTCACCAACCGATATTTTTTCTTCAATAATTATTTCTATTACTGGACCGGCTGCAAATACAGAATTCGAGAGATACCAATAAATCATTGTGCTAACTAATACTATTAATATTAATTGGATTTTTAATCTCATCGTAAAATTATTCAAAAGATATTGTCACCTTAAATTGCAGTATATCGCCCGGTGCCACAGGAACACCTTCAGTTTTCGATGGTACCCCTTGTGGATTAAGATATTTTTTTGTTAATACACCTTGTTTTGTTAGAAGTAATTGATGGAGTGATTGTGAGAAATAATCAAGATCATCTCCCGTTTGTGTGGTTAGAATAGGATCATTTGTGGTAAGAACGGATTGAACCATAACTAAGGTTTTAGGCGTTGAGGAAGTGGTACATTGTGCGGTTAAAATTATACTTCTGAAATCTGATTGATTAACGTGCAATTCAGTAACAAGAACTTCGTCTCCCTGCCATGTATATACTATAGCTTCTCCTTCTTCTATTGGATTTCCAGTTAAAGGTTTTGTTTCTCCCGTCGCAAGAATCTTAATATGCGACCCATACTGATCCTTCACTTCTATTGTCTCTTTTAAATTACATTGACTTGAAAGATTGTAGCCTAGGTATGGATCAGAAGGTTTCTGCAAAACTCCTTCTTCTACTAAAATCGGATGTATATAGATGTCATCTACTTGAGTTTTTCCGGCAAGTAAATTTACCAAAACAGTTTCTCCCCACCCTACCAAAGCATTATTAAATGCAAAAACATCTTCATTGCCGTCTTCTCCTATTACTTTGACTTCCCATTCCCCGTGAACTTTAATCCCATCACCTTCAATAGATTTGGTTTGAGCAACATCATTATTTCCCAACCATGTGGCAACAGTGCCCACCGTCAATAAAATAGCAATCCCAATCGTCATAAGAATTCTCATTATTCATAGTCTCCGCATTATCTGTTCTAAACCATAACTATTACATATACACACATTGTATAAGGTATTAAAATAATAAGTAGAGTGAATACACGTATCTAAATCTGGTTTTCTGTTAATATGTTCGATCGACATTATATAAAATATTGTGATCGAAATCCGTGATTTACTACGATACAAATTAACAAATACCATAAACATCAAGGAAATCAATGATTTTTTATAAATCCAAATACATTGATTTGAATAGAAATAAAAATGCCATTCATAGAAACTGACGACATCAACATATATTATGAAAAAACAGGAGAGGGACCATCTTTGATATTTGCACATGGGTTTGCAGGCAATCATCTTTCCTGGTGGCAACAGATACCATTTTTCTCTCAAAGTTATGAATGTGTCACATACGATCAGCGCTCATTTGGTCTCACAAAAGACAACATTGACAGCCCAATGGGTCGAACCAAGTTCGGTGACGATTTAAAATCTTTACTCGATAATTTAAACATCGATAAAACGAATATTGTGTCTCATTCCATGGGAGCAAGAAGTGCTATAAGTTTTGCATTAAAAAATCCTGAAAGAGTCACATCTGTAGTTATTTCTGGGTCAAATGGTGGATCTACCAATGACAAATCTCGCGATATACGAAAACACCACTTGATAAATGTTAACAACAATAAACAGCGCCCAAAAGCTTTATCAGATTCTTTTATAATTAGTGAACCTGAAAAAACTTTTCTTTTCAAACAAATAATGAGAATTAATCCTCATCATAAAAAAGATTTTCTTTCAGTTAATCCTAATTTAAACACCAGTACCAGTCTTAAATTAAATGAAAGTAAAATACCAATTTTGTTTATGGTCGGAAATGAAGATACGTTGGTGAACCCGGAAACAATTAAAATAGCTTCTGATTTGATCGTTAACTCTCAATTCATCGGATTAGATGGAGTCGGGCATTCCGTGTATTACGAAAAACCTGATTTATACAATAAATTAGTTATGGGTTTTCTGAAAAAACATCAATTAGAACATCAAACTTTGCACTGAAACAGAACCTGATTCCCCTAAAAGCGCCGCGACATCAGTTTCTAATTCAGTGCTTACTGATACTTTAACTAGTGGCCATTCTAAAACGAAAAAAGCTTCAGCGGTCTCTATTTCTAAAGCAACTTCGTCTTTCCCGTTAGTACTCAATAAAAGTCGTTTCAAATCATCTAAAAGAGTTTCATCAATTAATTTATCACCGGTTTCTTTGATTTTCAATGTTATTTTTTTTCTGTTTAGATTTGATGGAATTGTGCTTTGGGAATTACCCTGATATGTTGAGCTGTCATTAGATAGATTCACTTGTTCATTTGTAGAGGTCTTATCATTCAATTCCATTATGTTCTTTTGTTTCCTTTTAAGTAAATCATCAACATTTAATTCTTTACCGGCATTAATATTTATAGTTACATTGTTGTCTCTTTCTCGAACTGTACCCGAAAATTCAACAATTCTTCCAGGGTCCCATACATTAGGAGTATTATTCAAAGTGTCTTCCCAAACTACAGCCTCAATTGTTCCATCTACCATTTCGATAGTCATAACTTTAAATGGCCTGTTATCACGTGTAAATCGATCAACTACAGTGGCGATTTGCCCTGCCATTTTTAGGTTTTTATTCCCCGTGTTAGCTTCCAATTGATCTAATGTAACGATCACTTTTGCACCAACACGAGACAACAAATTACTCAAATGATTAGATGTGGAAACGCTGATACCCATCAGTTCGACTTCCCATATTCGTTTTTGATTATCCGTAGTGGATGAAATTGGAATTTCAATGTCAGACACAGGCATACTGTCATCTTCCAACATTTCAAACATAGTGGTTTGAGTCGAATTACGAATGTTAGATTCATGTTGGGATATAGATAAGATACGATCAATCGAATCTAAAATTCCTGTTCTGTCTCCAAAAGCATCAAAAGCTCCCGCCATAATTAAGCTTTCTAGAGATTTTCGATTGAGTTGACCCATATCAGCATTTCTACTCATCATTCCTAAATTCACATATTTCCCATTTTCATTTCGTTGATCAGTAAAATGTTTCACACCCTCCATTCCAACATTTTTGATGGCAGATAACCCAAACCTTATAAGTTGTTCTCCTTCTTCATTTTCTTCGATTGAAAATTTCGGCATACTATTGTTTATGTCCGGTGGTAGCACTTTAATTCCCATCCTCCGACAGTCTGCAACTGCTGCCACCAATCTATCTTTTTTATCAGTATAAGAGTTCATAAATGCACACATATATTCAACCGGATAATTAGCTTTACAATAAGCAGTCCAATAAGAGACTAAGCCATAGCTGACGCTATGTGCTTTATTAAATGCATAACCGGCAAATGGTTCAATCAAGTCAAAAACTGAAGAAGCCAGTTCTTCGGTATGGCCTTTACGCAATGCTCCGCTCATAAATTTGCCCTTCTCTTCAGCCATAATCTCTGGGACTTTTTTTCCCATTGCTTTTCGCACTATATCTGCTTCACCTAACGAATATCCCGCAAATTCACGAACTATATGCAAAACTTGATCTTGATAAACAATAACTCCATACGTTTCTTCTAAAATCTCTTGCATAGCTGGATGTATATAACTAATTTCTCTTACTCCGTGTTTACCTTCTATAAATCGAGTAATATGATCCATAGGTCCCGGTCTGAACAAAGCAATCATTGCCGCCACATCTCCCAAAGATGTAGGTTTGAGTTCTTTTATGTACCTAGTCATTCCTGCACTTTCTAGTTGAAATACTCCGACAGTCTCACCTCTAGATAATAAATCAAAGGTAGAGGTATCATCCATTGGTATCTCAGGTAATTTGATATTAATACCATGGTTATCGAGTATAAATTTAAATGTTTCGTCTAAAACAGTAAGATTCATCAATCCTAAAAAATCCATTTTAAGTAATCCGAGAGCCGCCACTGGCTCCATTGCATACTGAGTCATAACTGCACCATTAGAATCACCTCGTGTGGTAAATTCCAATGGGACGACCTCAGTTAATGGGTCTTTAGAAATTACTATGCCGGCAGCATGTAAACTTTTATGTCTTGTAACACCTTCCAATTGCATTGCTGAATTTAACAAATTCTTAACATCTTCAAGTTGGTTATAAGCATTATTCAGATCATTACTCTCTTGCAATGACTCGCTTAAAGTGATGTTGAGTTTTTCGGGTATCATCTTTGCAATTTTATCAACATTGGGTAATGGCATCCCTAGTGCTCTTCCCGCATCTCGGATCGACTGCCTTGCTCCGAATCGACCAAAAGTAATAATGTGAGCGACATGTTCTCTACCGTATCTTGATGCACAATAGTTGATTACTTCTTGACGTCGATCGTCTTGAAAATCCATGTCTATATCTGGCATTTCTTTTCGTTCAATATTCAAAAAACGTTCGAAAACAAGTTTAAAAAGCATTGGGTCAATATCAGTAACACCCAAGCAATACAACACTAAACTAGCAGCAGCACTTCCTCTAACAGTAAAGAAAATATTATTTTTACGTACAAACACAGCAATATCCCAAACAACCAAAAAATAATCAGGAAACTGAGTTAGTTTAATGACTTCTAATTCATATTCTAATCTTTTTTCATATTCTGGATTAGGTTCTATTATTTTATGTTTATATCCATCCCAACACAATTTCGATAAATATTCATGTGAAGTCATATTTTCCGGAACCGTGAATTCAGGCAATCTAACTTGTGTAAAGTCAAAGTGGACATCACACATATCTGCTATCAATTCTGTATTGGATATCGCACTTGGTAATTCTATAAATAATTTCTGCATTTCATCATGGCTACGCAAATGATATGAGGCTTCTTCAAATCTCATTCTCTTTGAATCATTAATTTTAGCATTGGTTTGTATGCATAAAAGAATGTCATGATCTCTTGCATTAGTTTGATTAACATAATGCGAATCATTGGTTCCCACAATAGATAAATCAAGATCATTTGATAAATTTATTAAATTTTTATTTATTAATGGTAATAGTGGTACATCTCCATGTTGCATAATTTCAAAAAAATAATCTTCCTTAAAGACATCGCGATACCATGCTGCTGATGATTTTGCCTCATCATATCTTTCTTGGGCTAGCAACCAAGGGATTTCTCCACTGGGACATCCCGATAAAACAATCAACCCCTCTGAATATTTTTCAAGTAATTCTTTATCTGCTCTAGGTTTTTTATAATAGCCTTCTAAATTAGCATCAGTGACAAGTTTAACTAAATTCTTGTATCCCTTATTGTTTTTTGCTAAAACAGTTAAGTGGTGGATTTTTTCTGATGGATTCCTATCAAATCTAGAGCCATGTGCCACATATAATTCGCATCCAATTATAGGTTTAATCCCTTTGTTATTTGCCATTTGATAAAAATCTATAGCGCCATATAATCCACCATGATCAGTAATAGCCAAACTGTCCATACCTAGATATTTAGCTTTCTCCAATAATGGATCCAAACGGGCTAAACCATCTAGCATACTGTATTCTGTATGAACATGTAAATGTGTAAACAATAGACAACCAATTTAATTAAAATTTATCTGTTTATTAATCTGTATTAATAAACTAACATGATTGCATTATAAACGTTTAGAGGTACATTAAATCAACACGATTAATAGAATTATTTATCAATATTAATCGATAAACAAAAAAAAAGGACTCTCGATTTCGAGAGTCCTTTTAATTTACCAATCGATTCCAATAGGAATCAAAATATAAAAACTTATTAATAATCCATTGGAGGCATCGCTGGGGCTGCCGGTGTAGGTTCTGGAATATCACTAATCAATGATTCCGTTGTTAATACCATTGCTGCAACACTAGAAGCATTTTCGATTGCTGCTCTTGTTACTTTAGCAGGATCCATGATTCCTAGTTCAAGAAGATTACCATACTCACCTGTTTCAGCATCGTATCCATAATCTCCTTCACCCTTCAATGTTTCCGCAAGGATAACCTGGCCAGAAACTCCAGTGTTTTCAGAAATAAGCATCAAAGGTTTTTGTAGGGCTATTTTTAGAATATTAACTCCGGTTTGTTCATCATTATCAAGAGACAATGATTCTAATGATTGACTGGCTCTAATTAATGCCAATCCTCCACCAGGTACTATTCCTTCTTCAACAGCGGCTCGTGTTGCTGATAAAGCATCTTCTACTCGGTTTTTCTTTTCTTTAAGCTCAACTTCTGTAGCAGCTCCTACTTTAATTATAGCTACGCCACCCGACAATTTAGCGAGTCGTTCTTGTAGTTTCTCTCGATCAAAATCTGAAGTGGTCTCATCAATCTGAGCTCGTATTTGATTAATACGGCCTTGGATTTGTGAATCATCTCCATGTCCTTCAACAAAAGTTGTGTCTTCTTTAGTAGCCGTTACTCTCCTAGCTCTACCCAAATCTTCCACCGTTACTGACTCAAGTTTTCTTCCAACTTCTTCACTAATCACTATACCGCCAGTCAAAATAGCAATATCTTCCAACATTGCTTTCCTTCTGTCACCGAATCCAGGAGCTTTCACTGCTAATACGCTAAGTGTACCTCTCATTTTATTTACTACTAAGGTAGCTAACGCTTCGCCTTCAATGTCTTCCGCGATTATCACTACATTTTTGCTTATCTGTAAAACTTTCTCTAACGCAGGCAATAAATCAGCAACGGCTGATATTTTTTTATCCGTAATCAAAATATAAGGATCTTCAATTGCAGCTTCCATTCTTTCTTGATTACTTACAAAGTACGGGGATATATAACCTCTATCTATTTGCATACCTTCTACGAATTCTTGTTCGTAATCTAGTCCTTTAGACTCTTCTACAGTTATAACTCCGTCTTTCCCAACTTTCTCCATCACATCCGCTATAAGTGTTCCCATTTCTTCATCGTGAGCCGACAAAGACGCTACCTGGCTTATTTGAGTTCTACCTGATACTGGTGCAGACATATCTGCCACAGCTTTTCGCAAGGTCTCAACTGATTTATCAATTCCTTTCTTAATAGCCATAGGGTTAGCGCCGGCAGCAATATTCTTGAATCCTTCATGGATAATTGCTTGGGCCAACACTGTTGCAGTTGTTGTTCCATCACCAGCAACGTCATTGGTTTTACTAGCTGCTTCTTTTAATAATTGTGCACCCATATTTTCAAATGGGTCTTGAAGTTCAATTTCCTTAGCTATAGTGACTCCGTCACTACAAACCTGAGGAGGTCCGAATTTCTTATCCAATACTACATTACGTCCTCGGGGACCTAAAGTAACACCTACTGTATCTGCCATCGTGTCTATGCCACGTTTCATGGCAGCTCTTGCTTCATCGCTGAAAGAAAGCTGTTTTGCCATTTCTAACTCCTGATATTGTTATATTGATTAATGATTTAATTATTTAATTATTTTTTGAACAGTATGTCGTCTTCTCTTAGTACCAAGTATTCAGTATCACCGTCTTTGTATTCAGTTCCTGCATATTTTGAATATATGACCGTGTCTCCGACTGACAATTCCATTTCTACTCTTTTACCATCGTCTGTCATTCTTCCTGGACCAATAGCAACAACTGTTCCTTCTTGGGGTTTTTCTTTAGCAGTGTCAGGTATATAAATACCGCCCGCACTTACTTGCTCATCCCCTTCTATAGGTTCTACTACTACGCGATTACCTAATGGTTTGAAGCTAGTCATTATAAAAGGCCTCCTATTTACTTTTTTCGACTCCGTGTTTTCCACGTTATCTTATTGCTTATTATTATTCACTCTTGAGAATTCAGAGGAGTTACCCAGTTAAAAAAAGGGTCACGAATAATACTATCCTACAATGGAAAATTGTCAATAATAGCTCAAAGCTGACGTTAGGAGGAATTTTTAGGACGAATTATTTTTTCATGCTTGGTTTAACATTTAAGGTAAGTAAATCCACTTACCTTTATGGAAAAGTATCGGTTGGCCTTCATTAACAACAACATCTAGCACTTCGCCAATGAAAATTGTGTGATCACCTTCCGTATGCTGTTTAACTACTCGACAATCCATGGAAGCTAATGCTCCTTTAAGAAATGGGATTCCGTTAGTAGTAAGTGAAAATTTGGCTAAAATATCTGGGTCGAATTCTTTTATAGAACTAGCGAAATGCTTTCCGATATCTACATGTTGATCTGACAAAATGTTTATACCGTATTTTCCAGAAGATTTAATAATGTCATGCGTATTAGTTGAATGGCCAATAGCAACCATAACTAGCATGGGCTCAAGAGATACAGATGCTATTCCATTAGCAGTCATTCCATGTATTTCACCATTAGATTCTATGGTCGTAATCACAGAAACACCTGTAGCAAAATTCCCCCAAGCTGAACGAAACATATCTTGATTTATCACTTTCAAATCCTCACTCAAAATATTTGACAATTACACTCTATTGTAGGTCGCTCTTCGATATGCATTCTATACTAAAATTGACATCAATTATTGTTCAACAATAAAATGCACTTAAATTTTGATGTTAATTTAATGTTGGAGACCATATAAACAATGCCTACGAAAGCCTTCATTTTAATTGAAACAGCCGTCAGCACTTCTTCGAAAGCCTATCAAAAACTGATCAATATAACCGATGTCGTAACAGTAGACCGTGTTTCTGGTCCTTACGATTTAATTGCTGTGGTATCTTCAACAGACCTGAATTCTATTGGAGAATTAGTAACTTCTAAAATACATAAAATACCGGGTATAATGCGGACAGTTACTTGCCTTGGATTAGATTAAATAATAGTAACAACACTTACAGGAAAAGGAAATTAAAATGGACTTCAATTTATCCCCTGAAGAACTAGCATTCAAGCAAGAATTAAAAGACTGGCTCAATGTCGAGTTAAAAAACATAAATACGGATAACCAAACAGCTGATGAAGAATGGGATTTCACTCTTAAAATGCGTGCAAAATTGGCTGCCAAAGGTTGGTTAACCATGGCCTGGCCAGAAGAATATGGAGGACAATCCGCCTCTCACATGATGCAAGTTATATTTGCTGAGGAAATGTCGTACCACAGAGCTCCTGGCAGAGACATATTCGGAACTAGAATGATGGCTCCTACATTAATGATTCACGGCACCGAAGAACAAAAGGCGCAATTCTTACCCCCAGTATCCAAAGGTGAAGTTCAATGGTGTCAAGGGTACTCCGAACCTGAATCAGGATCTGATTTGGCGTCTCTACAAACTAGGGCAGTAGAAGACGGAGATGATTTCATAATTAACGGCACCAAAGTCTGGACCACGGGTGCGCACCGTGCAGACCATATAATGGTATTAACCAGGACAGACCCAGATGCTCCTAAACACAGAGGCATCAGTTTTCTTCTATGTGATATGAATACTCCTGGGTTAAGCGTAAACCCAATCATAAATATGGCTGGAGATCATAGTTTTAATATGGTCACTTTTGATAACGTTCGAGTACCTAAAAAGAATTTAGTTGGAGAACAAAATAGAGGATGGTATGTGGGAGCTACTCTATTAGATTTCGAACGTTCAGGGGTTGATTATTCTGCTGGATCAAGAAAAATGCTCGAAGATCTAGTGGAATATTCGAAAAATAATTACAAAAACGGTCGCTTATTATCTGAAGATCCAATAACAAGAAATAGGTTGGCAAATCTGTTGATAGAAATCGATGTTAGTAGGCTAATATCATATAAAGTAGCATGGATGCAAGGAGCGGGATTAGTCCCCAACAAAGAATCATCAATGGGTAAAGTATTCGGTACAGAATTACAACAACATGTCAGCGCTGTAGGGATGCAGATGCTTGGTATGCACAGCCAATTAGCCTCAGGTTCCAAATATGCGCCATTACAAGGTAGAGTGCAACATTGGCACTTATCAAATGTTTCTGAAACAATAGCAGCTGGAACATCAGAAATACAAAGAAACATCATCGCGAGCAGGGGCTTAGGTCTTCCAAGAGGTTAATTCATAAAAAGCAATAAGGAATATTTACTATGGATTTTAAATTCGAAACCACAGAAGAAGAATTTCGATCAGAAATTATTGATTTTGTTGACAAAGAACTCCCTTGGAATTGGAAAGAACAAGACTTAGACCCTGAAGACGACAATGATAAAGTATTAGTTCGTCAATTCAAGAAAAAATTAGGCGAAAAAGGCTGGTTAACAATGGCCTGGCCAGAAGAGTATGGTGGCCAATCCGCCTCACACATGAGACAAGTCGTATTCAATGAAGAAATGGCATATCGGGGAATTACCGCAGTTGATGCTGGCATCAGAATGGTAGGCCCAATATTGATGCTATACGGTACAGAAGAACAAAAAAAGCAATTTTTACCTCAAATTGCAGAAGCAGAAATAAATTGGTCTCAAGGATATTCAGAACCTGACTCTGGATCAGATCTTGCCTCACTGCAAACAAGGGCAGTTGAAGATGGAGACGATTTTGTTGTAAGCGGATCAAAAATTTGGAACTCGGCCCATGCTGATTCAGATTGGATGTTTATGCTAGTTAGAACAAACCCTGACGCTCCAAAACATCGAGGAATCAGCTTTGTATTAACAGAGCTAGCTGGAACTGAAGGTGTCACTATTGAAAAAATACCTATGATGTGGGAAGCATATAGAGGACTAGTGACATTCGACAACGTGCGTATTCCCAAAAAAAATCTTGTCGGCGAACAAGACCGTGGATGGTATGTGGGAGCAGCATTATTAGATTTCGAGCGATCAGGCGTTGATAGGCCGGCTAAAGCAAAAAAAGTACTGGAAGATCTAGTCGAATTCTGTAAAACCAACAAGAAAAATGGGCGACTATTATCAGAAGATCCAGTTATTCGTCATGAATTGGCTGACCTATCAGTACAAATTGAAACCACTCGATTGATGTGTTACAACGTTGCTTGGATGCAAAGTAAGGACTTAATACCCAATATGGAAGCGTCTATAACAAAGGCTTATGGTACGGAAATGATAAATCGACTATATGGCCTAGGGGTAAAAATCATGGGTCTTCACGGCCAACTAGATCCTGGTTCTAAATGGGCTCCATTATCCGGAAGAATAGAAAATGCCTGGTTAAGATCATTCGGAAGTATGGTGGCAGCTGGAACGTCTGAGATACAAAGAAGTGTAATTGCAACAAGGGGACTCGGATTACCAAGAGGGTAGCTCAAACGATTTCAAAACTACAACAATATTAGGAGTTAAACATGGAATTAGGATTAAATGAAGCACAACAGATGTTGAAAAATAGTGCCCAGGAATTCTTGAATGCAGAGTGCCCGACCGAATTTGTACGAGAAATGGAACTTGACGAAAAAGGCTACACTCAAGAAATATGGTCAAAAATAGCAGAACAAGGATGGCTAGGGTTAATTATTCCTGAAGAATACGGTGGGGTTGAATTAGAATTCCAAGACTTGGCAATATTATTAGAGGAAATGGGTAGATATATGTTGCCCGGTCCTTATTTTTCAACTGTTGTATTAGGTGGGATGACTATTACTGATGCCGGTACAGCAGATCAGAAACAAGAATATCTACCTAGAATTGCTGAAGGACAAATAATAGTTACACTTGGCCTAACAGAACCGACCGCTAGATTAGATGCTGAGGGAATTGAATTTTCAGCAGAAAAAAACACTGCCGGATTCATTCTAAATGGAACTAAATTATTTGTGCTCAACGCACATATTTCCGACTACATTATAGTAGTTGCAAGAACCGGAACAAACAAAAATGACATAAGCTTATTTACTGTTCCGATGGAAACTACTGGAATCCAACAAACATTATTACAAACAATAGCCTCAGACCGTCAATCTGAAGTACATTTCGATAACGTGCAAGTACCTGAAACTGCTCTATTAGGAACAATTAATACCGGATGGAAAACAATAGAAAAAGTTCTCCAATGGGGAGCTATAGGTAAATGCTCTGAAATGTCAGGAGGCGGACAAAAAGTACTGGAAATGACTGTGGAATACGCTAAACAAAGAACTCAATTTGGTAGGCCAATAGGAACATTTCAGGCTATACAGCACCATTGTGCAAACATGGCAGTTGATGTAGAAGGTTCCAAATTCATAACTCATCAAGCAGCTTGGAGATTGTCCCAAGGATTACCCGCTGATAAAGAAGTAGCTATGGCCAAAGCCTGGGTTAGTGACGCTTACAGAAGAGTTTGTGCACTCGGACATCAAACTCATGGTGCTATCGGATTCACAAAAGAACATGATATGCAATTATATTCTAGACGAGCAAAAGCCGCAGAAATAATATTCGGAGACACTGATTTTCATCTAGAAAAAGTTTCTGAATTAATTGGTCTATAGCTCCTAATAGATCTCATTTAAATAGACTTAGTTTTGAATAAATGAAGATCATTATGGGAAAATACCCCCAAACACCCTATGACTAACCTTTATAAACAATTAAGTAAGTGAGTCTACATAAATAATGGTAAACAAAACATTTGATCTTTCAGGTAAAAATGCCCTAGTTACAGGGGGTAATGGAGGGATAGGATTCGGAATAGCTAATGAATTAGCAGCCTTTGGTGCGAATGTAGCAATCATAGGACGAAACAAAACGAAAATCGATACAGCCGTAAATGATTTAAACAAATATAATGTGAAGATTTTAGGATTAGAAGGAGAAGTTTCGGATGAATCCTCCGTAGAAAATATAGTTCAAACAACAACTAAAGAGCTTGGAGGAATCGATATCCTTGTCAACAATGCTGGTATAGGAATCCGAAATATGCCTGAAGAATACACATTAGAGGATTGGAATCAAGTAATAAATATAAATCTCACGGGTTCGTTTCTATGCGCTAGGCAAGTCTACCCAATAATGAAGAAAAATGGTGGCGGTAAAATCATCAATATTGGGTCTATGACGTCAATATTCGGATTGGATTGGGCAGTTGCCTATGCTTCTAGTAAAGGAGGTATAGTTCAAATGACAAAAACACTGGCAGTATCTTGGGCAAAAGATAATATACAAGCAAATACTATTTTACCCGGCTGGATTCACACTGAATTAACCCAGGGAATCAAAACTAATTTTTCAAAAAGATACGATCACATTCTCTCAAGAATACCTGCAGGAAGGTGGGGCGAGCCGAGTGACATGGGCGGTACAGCGGTATTTTTAGCATCACGAGCATCAGATTATGTAACGGGAGTATCAATACCAATAGACGGCGGATTCACCTCTTTTTAAAAAGGCCTAAATAAAATGATAGAAGATTTTAAATTTTCAATAAATAACCATATAGCTACAGTTACTTTTAATCGACCCAAACAACATAACGCAATAAATTACGACGGTTGGAAAACATTATGCGATATAACATCCGACATTGATAATAATCAAAATATAAAATTAGTGATATTCAATGGTGAGGGTGGAAAATCCTTCTCAGCAGGAGCAGACATAAAGGATTTTCAATCACATAGAAAAGATTCTAGTTCCGCAAAAGACTATTCCAAATATTTCGATGGCGCATTAGACCAAATAGAATCATTAAATGTTCCCACTATTTCAATGATTGATGGGATTTGTGTTGGTGGTGGGTGTGAATTATCTATGGCAACAGACATTAGAATCGCGACTAAAAACAGCAAATTCGGTATCCCTGTTGCCAAATTAGGTATATTAATTGGATACCGAGAAATGAAAAGATTAATTAATTTAGTGGGACAGGGAAATGCTTCATACATACTAATGAGTGGGCGATTATTTGATGCCGAAACTGCTTTAAAAATGGGACTAATAACACAAGTAGTTGAAAAAGAGGATCTAAACACTATTGTTCAAACCTTAGCAAATGAGATGCTTCCGTTATCTCCATTATCCCAAATGAAGCATAAAACAATTATGAAAAAAGTAATAAATAATCAGTCTCTCGAAAGTCTCAGTGAAATCGATTCTCATTTGCCATTCTCTAACTTTGACAGTGCAGATTTTATTGAAGGTCAAAAAGCATTTATTGAACGTAGGGCACCTGATTTCAAGGGGTTATAAGTATAATGTCAGACATTTCTGCACTACCACAACCATTGGAAGGTGTCACTGTTATAGATTTGACTCAAATAATGGCAGGGCCTTTTTGCACATTGCTTTTAGCAGATATGGGAGCAACAGTTGTAAAAGTTGAAAAACCCAACGGGGGTGACGACACTCGCCGAATGGGCCCTCCATTTATAAACGGAGAATCAGCAGCTTTTTTAGGAGTCAATCGCAATAAACGAAGCATTGTAATTAACTTAAAAAACAAAAAGGGCATCGATTTAGTTAAACAAATGGTAAAAAAAGCCGATGTACTAGTACAAAATTTTCGTCCTGGTACTTTAAATAAAATGGGATTAGGATATGACGATTTAAATAAAATCAATCAATCATTAATATACTGTTCTATATCTGGTTTTGGAAATACTGGTCCATACAAAGACAGAGGTGGATTTGATTTAGTGACTCAGGGAATGAGTGGATTAATGAGTATAACAGGTGAATCAGAAGCAAACCCAACAAAAATCGGAGTACCTATAACTGATTTAAATTCTGGGATGTATGCGACTTACGGTATATTGAATGCTTATATACACATGTTGAAAACTGGATCTGGCCAACACGTTGACGTTTCCCTTATAGAAAGTGGAATAGCCTACACATTTTGGGAAGCGGCAGAGTATTTTGCTACTGGTAATATTCCCAAACCTCAAGGATCAGCACACAGATTAAACGCCCCATATCAAGCATTTAAAACGTCCGACGGGCATGTAAACATAGGTGCTGCTAATCAAAACAACTGGGAAAAATTATGTAAAGCAATTAAAAAAGAGGAACTTATCAACAATCTTAAATTCACAAATAATTCTGAAAGAATGGCAAATAAAGACGAATTAGTTCAAATATTGGAAGATTGTTTCAAAAACAATACTACCAATTATTGGGTTGACTTATTAAGTGAAAATGGAGTGCCTTCAGGACCAATATTAAATATAAAGGAAGTATTTGAAGATCCCCATGTAAAAGAAAGAAATATGATAATTGAAACAAATCATCCGATAGCTGGCATCATATCAAATATAGGCATCCCAGTTAAATTGTCGCTGTCCCCTGGGTCAATAAAAACCGCAGCTCCTGTGTTAGGCCAACACACCAGAGAAGTACTAACCGAATTTAGTTTTTCTGAAAAGGAAATAGAAACATTAATCAGTTCTGAAGTTGTAATGCAAAACTAAATGGTAATATTTAGATATTATCAACTAAAAACTCCATCATTCTATGCTCCAAATACTGTCTATCTTTAATCGATCTAGGCATATGTCGTTCCTTTGGAAATAGAAGAAGTTCATAATCAATCGAATGGGTTATAAGGTCATTAATAATTCTTGCCGTGTGATTGAAATGAACATTTTCATCCAACAAACCATGAATCAGCAGCAATTTACCTTTCATTCCTCCAATATGGCTACTTACATTTGATTTCCTATAACCTTCCGGATTTTCATTAGGCGTACTCATATATCTCTCAGTATAATGAGTATCATAACCTTCCCATCTAGTGACCGGGGCTCCAGCTACTCCTAACTTGAAAATCTCAGGGTATTTAGAAAGTGCCATCAAGGTCATGTATCCACCATAACTCCATCCGTATATACCAATTCTATCTGGGTTTATAATTTTCAAATCTATTAAATTTTTAATTACTTCAACTTGGTCTTCTAGTTCAAATGTACCCATCAAATGTTTGATTTTAGATTCAAATATCACACCTCTACGTGCGCTACCACGATTATCAATCATTACTACTAAAAAACCCAAGCTTCTTAAATATTGAGGCCTCAAAGAAGCAGTTAATCCCCAATGGTTAGATACTAACTGAACATGGGGTCCTCCATACACATTTATTATCGCAGGATAAGGGCCTCTACCAAATTTTGATTCATCCGGAATATATAGAGCCACTTTCAAGGTGGTATTCTCATACAAATCTACATCTATTATCTTAGGTGGAATTAATGAATATGCATTAATACGCGGGTCTTCAGTAATGTGTATAGTTGCTAAGGACTCGTCCGTAGATAGTTTTCGTAGTGAAACAGTAGGAGGCAATTCCAATGAATGCCACAAATCAACGTACAAGTCACGATCTACGTTTAAAAAAACAGTATGAGTTCCTCTACGATGACATGTAATATCACTTATCGACTTATCTATCAGATTTACTGAATATAAATGTTTTTCCGTAACAGAAGTTTTTGTCGATGTGAAATACACAATTTTATTACCGTTATTCGACTCGATTTTATCAATTTGCCAATCTCCACTAGTAATACTATGTGGGTATTTTTTATTAGCATCTTCAATATTAAAATCATAATGATAAAGATGCCTAAATCCTGATTTTTCTGAGGTCCATATCAAAAATCCATCTGAACATTCTTTCAAATCATCACTAATATTTATCCAGTATTCGGATCGTTCTTTAATAAGTGTATTTAAATATTGGCCATTTGTGTCATATCTAATAACATCTAATTGTGTTTGCGATCTATTCTGAAGTTGCACAATTAAAGTGTCATTTAAGGCCCAATCAATTCTCACAACATATTCATAAGAAGAAGTATCAATCCACGAAACATCTCTAGTTTCAATATCAACTATACCAACAGTAACTACAGGGTTAATCTCACCGGCAAAAGGATATTTATAGTTCTCCTGTTTAACATTTTTGACATTATCATCTCCTAAATGGGTTATACAGAATTCAGGCACAACAGTTTCATCGACTTCAGTAAAAGCTATTGAAGTTGAATTTTGTGCCCATGAATATCCACTACGTCGGCCCATTTCTTCTTGTGCAAGATAATCGGCTAACCCACGGGTCTTGTTCTTATCTCCAGTAGTGATTTGACGAGGAAAATCGTTGCCATTAACGTCAACGATCCACAAATCACCATTCGCTACAAAAGCAATATTGGATCCGTCCGGTGAAGCCTTAGGGTCTATTGCAAAATAATCTTTGGAATCTATTAAAACTCTTGGATCAGAATCAAATGTGTCTAAAATGTATATGTTACCGTTTTTAGGAATTAGAATTTTATTCCCTTTAATCCACATGAATTCCGTAATGCCTGTACTCATTTGCCTGAGACGTTGTTTTCTCAATTGTTCTTCAATATTTTCTTCATCAGTAACAGGAATCGAAGAAAGTATTTCATATTCTTGATATGAATCCATGTTCATGACGAATAGAGAATAATAATTTTCTCCATCAGTAGATTTCAGGTATGCCAACCAATCACCATCATTACTAAAAGCAAAAGAAGTAGGAAAAGACATCCCAGGTAGAGGGAGTTTTGAAATACACTCTCTTGGTATTGTCATGTTTTATCTAGGCTATTCGTTGAGCCACCTTTCTAGTGGCATCGATAAAAATAGAAATTTCTTGATCGGTAGTTAAAATGTTTAGAGATCCCGCTGTTCCTGCTTGTAACAAAACACCTTCATTAAGCATTCCCATAAAAAATGAGTCTTGGAGTTCTTTATCTGAATTAATATATGAGTTGTAATCCGTCACAGGTTTATCTGAAAAATGTATCCCGAAAAATGACCCGACACCAGTTATAGATGTATTGATATCAAACTCATCAAAAACAGATCTTAATTGAGCTCTGAGTGATTCTCCCAGATTATTCATTCTATCGTAAATATCTGGTGTCAAAGTATCTAGTACTGCAGAGCCTGCAACCATTCCTATTGGATTACCGTTAAATGTTCCCGCATGTAAAAGTGGATTATCAGTTTGTGACGGGTCAAATAGATTCATCAAATAGTTTTTGCCGCCAAATGCTCCAATCGGCGTCCCTCCTCCGATGATTTTCCCTAGTGCAGTCATATCAGGAATAATTCCAAATAATTCTTGTGCTCCACCATAAGATAATCTAAAAGTCTGTACTTCATCATATATTAATACAATACCTAACTTATCAGTTAGGTCTCTGATGCATTGTAAGAAATCTCGGTCTGCGGGAACATACCCTAATCTTGCTACAGCAGGTTCAATGATCAAGCATGCAATATTTTCACTATTTGACAATAGCAATTCCGTAACAGAGGCAACATCATTAAAATTGAATTTCAACACATCCTCGGATATAGATTTAGGTCTTTCAGAGTAGGCTGATACATATTCATGTGCGCCATGGTAACCACCATCAACAATTGCGATCTTATGTTTTTTTGTATATTGCCTTGCTGTTCGAATAGCTAACATAGTTGCTTCTGTACCTGAATTCGTAAATCTTAAAGATTCAATCGAAGGTGTTCTTTCGACTATTTTCTTGGCCAACATTGTTTGTGTTTCTGAAGGTCCACTGTAAGCCACACCATTAACAAGCTGTTTTCGTATGGCATCAGCAATACTGGTATCAGAATGACCCAGAATCAGGCTAGTAGCATTTATCATGAAATCTAAATAAGAATTACCATCGACATCATGAATATAATGGCCTTCACCTTTTTCTATAAATATAGGATATGGTTCAAAGTGTGAAGTTGTTCGAGAACTACCCGCCGGCAAATATTTTTCGGCCTGTATCTGCATCTTATAAGATGATGGAGTGTTTGATCTATATTGATTTATTTCGGCCTGCAAATTATTCATACTACTCCTTAATCTAAAACAAATTAAATTAATTCTTATTCTTTAATTTAGTCAAAATTTCATTCAAACTACCTGATCTGAATCCGTCTATATCAATCGTAATATAGGAATATCCAATACTTTTGAAATACTGGCTAATTTCAGTTTTGATTGGTTCTTTCATTAACGACATCAATTCTGTGTCTTCCACTTCAATTCGAGCAATCGTGTCATGATGCCTAACTCTTAGTTGTTTATAACCTTTAGATCTAAGAAATTGTTCAGCACTTGCAATTCTCCTTAAAGCCTCTACCGTAACGGTGGTCCCGTATGGAATCCTTGAGGATAAACATGCTTGAGCTGGTTTATCCCATGTCGGCAATTTCATTTCTTGAGATAGATTTCTGATATCAAGTTTCGTTAGTCCAGCTTCAACCAATGGGCTTCTTACACCATATTGTTTTGCGGCTTCAATACCGGGCCGGTAATCTCCCAAATCATCAATGTTTGTACCATTGGTGACAACATTGAATTTTTCAGCTTCAGCAAATTTAATCAAGTGGGAGTACAGTTCATCTTTACAAAAAAAACATCTGTCAGGATTATTCGCTTGGTAATCTAATCTATTAATTTCATTGGTTTCTATAATGCGAAAATTAAAACCAATTTGGCTCGCTAGTTTAGTGGCTTCTTCTAATTCAGTTGGAGCTAGGCTTGGTGAATTAGCAATGACCGACATGGATTTATTTCCAACAACGTTGTTAGAAAATGCTGCAAGAAAAGCACTGTCAACACCACCAGAATATGCCACTATCATGCTTCCCATATTTGTTACGATTTCTGAAAGACGGTTTCGTTTTTGTAATAACGATTTCTCTTCTATCTGAACCATTATTCCTCCTCGTGAATTTGCATTTTTACTCAGCCATCATGTCTTCAACGATAGTTCTCATTTCATTTGAATAATGCTCATATGATCTGTTTTGATACTTCAAAATAGCTTGAGATTCATCAGTGTCAAACCAATCATTCCAACCTGGAGTATCACGATATATAGCCATTTCTCTAGGAGCACCCATGAAATCAAAAAAGTCTTCGACATAATCTTTGCCCGTAAGTCTCCACGTGATCCCGCCAGCAATATTAAATATATTACCGAGCGATTCAGGTGCTGTAATTGATGCAACCAATGCATCAGCCACATCATCTCGATGTACCATTTCTACTCTCTGAGTAGCAGTAAAAGGCCAAGGTTCCGGAGGTTCCAAAAATGCCGGAACAGCAATACTAGCTATTCTCAATATAACAAAACGAATATTTGCTGATATTATTAATTGCTCTCCCGCAATTTTACTAGCCGCATATATATCAATGGCATTTTGAGGATAGTTAGTAGATATAGGATCATCCGTTGAAGATGTATCACCATAAGTACTGATCGATGATGTAAATATGATTTTTGCATTTGGAGAAATTTCTTTAATGGCCATGATAACATTATTAGTACCATCTACATTAACAGCAAAAGTTTTGTTTTTATCTTTTTCACTGTTTGGTGGCAAAAGTGCAGCTAAATGTAAAACTGAGGAGACATCTTTCACTGCATTCTTAACAGATTCGTAATCAGTGATGTCGCCTTTTACTATGTCAACATTTTCGATAGTTTCAAGTTCTGAGAAATCCATGAAAGGCAAATCAAAAATCCTTACAGTCTTGCCTATTGCCAAAAGCATATGGGTAAGTTGTTTACCAACGCTACCTGCTCCTCCTGTTATTAATACTAAATCACTCACGTTAAAGTAGTTCCTTTCATTCCAGCTTTTTCTATAACTGTCTGAGAATTAGTGATTAAAGTATCAATCAAATCTTTAAATGAGTTCCAATCAAGGGCTATTTTGGCATTCAGTAAAGCTTCGGCATCTCGCATAGCAGTTCTAGTACTGGGAATACTGGGCATAGTTTTGAAAAAAAAAGTGTCACTGATTTCTTCAAATTTCTCCACTATTTCAACTATCGAATTACTCCAATCTTCGTTTTGGTCACTCAATCCGTCAGAAATAGATTTACATGTGCTTATTGTGGTTTCCAACATTTCTTGTCCGGATTGCATAATCAAATCCTTTTATTATTAAAAGGGCGGATACTTATGTACCCGCCCTAATTATTTTAACGTTCTGTAATTTTTAGATATCTGTTTTCATTGAACTTTCAACATCTACGACGTTTTGAGAGTCTTCATAATGGTGTTTTACTTTATCTAAATCTACAACATCTAATCGGTTATATCCTTTACCATCATATTTATCGTATGGAAAAGGCTTGAATTTTTCAAACTTTTCAGCAAACCTAGGCCTACTAAGCCTAGTGTCGTATGAGAATCTAAATCTGGCTGGATCACCAGGTTGACATTCAATCAATTCGTAATCTCTATTACCTAATCCGATTTCATGTCCAGTATTAATACTCGTCACTTCACTTTGGCTATGGAATGTAGCAGCAGCACCTTCAAATTTCTTATCGCCAACATTGTGTACTTCCATCAATTCTGCTTTCGATCCTTTAATACCTTCTGCTGCCCTAGCTTTATCAACACACGCCATATCAATTGCAACAGCATCCATACTAGCAAAAACTCCTAAATGGGGTACTATGGGAACATCTGCATGGCCCGCACAATCGCAAGCAGGTGATATATCAATTGCCATATTAATATATCCCACTTTATCTCTTCCAATAACCTTTTCAACTCCTAAGCAAGCATCGGCAATTGCAGCATCAACAGCATCAAACTGTATGGGAGGGATGTCCATTAATCCGCGAGGCCCCATTACTCCAAAGCATCCTAAACAATTAGCACATTTATCTCCATCCCAAGTCAATTCATCTTTGTCATTGATTTCATAGAGATTAAAAGGGCAACAATCTTCTAATATTTCCCAGTCTGGTGTATTTGCTTTTCCTTTAAAGTTCTCCGGATGAAAAACTCCTGCAGCACCAAGTCCATATGTTGGATGACCTCCCATATGAACATTGAATTTACCTCTTTTAGATTGAGCACCAATTCCGAGATTTTTCAATGCTCCACCGATAACACCCATGCTATGGCCTTTAAAATGTGTGAGTGCTATTAAAGCATCTGCAGCTGCAATAGCTTGCGCAATATAAGCTTCTTTCAATATATAACCTTCTGGTATATCCACCAAAAAGTCACTAGTACCAATAAATCCGTCTGCACATATGAAGGGACATCCTAATGTTGCTGAACTGTATCCATTTCGTTCTGCAGTCAATAAGATGTCAATTTCAGAACTACGTGATCCATAAGGACTATATGTGGAGGTAGTAGTATCACAAACAAATGGCCTTCCCCCTAACTCTTTAATTCGATCCGCTAAAGTTCTTGCATATAGCGGTCGTAAATAAGCAGAGTTATTCCATTCCCCACAATGAACTTTAATAGCTACGATATCATTAGGCTTCACCATTTGATCCAAGCCTGCTGCATCAAAAACGGTAATCATTTTAGCCGCAAGAGATGTTTCTGCTGATTCAGAATGCGCATCCATATAATAAACTTTGGATTGTGACATTATACTCCTCCCATTATTACAATAAATAACATGTAGAACACATATTGGCTAAGACTAGCATTATGAATTTTCAGTGTCAATCTTAATAAATCAGGACCTTCCTAGTTTATATGAGATTAGTGATCAAAGTGGTAATCAGGATAAGGAAAATCAATTTTCTAGAACGCATCGCGGAATAGTGACATTTTGACTAACACACGGTGTGATTGGAATTCCTACTGTTTGGGCTAGATAAATGGGGTACGTTCGAAGGAACACTAACGAGCATTCTCTGCAATGTGAACTGTCGACAGGGGTTGCTTTCATATATCGCGCGCTACAAGTCTCAGTGAAAATTCCCTCTATGCGCGAGAGCGGGCGCGCATCTTTAAATCTTATTTGATATCAGAGCATAGCTCTGATTGTTATGTATGTGTGAGGTTGCTGCCGGCTCAGACAATACCAAGGATTGGAGGCTCCTGCAATAGTCGGAACGCAACTTCGAATCCGGGATAAATTTCCGGCTTTATACATAAAGGTAATGTGCTGGATGTGTAATCTGGTATAACCAAGGAGAGAAAATGCAATCTGATAACGGAAAAAATAAGACTCAACAAACAATAGTGGCCTTTGTGCTTGATGAAAGTTATTCAATGATGAAAGTTGCCCATGATACAGTGGACGGTTTCAATGACTATATGGCCATTCTCAAAAAAGATCCTTCGCAGACGATTTTGCATCTCATGACGTTCAATTCTGTGAATGTGGGGGTGCCATATAACTTCGAGGATCTTTCTGAAGTTTCCGATCTGGATATTTTAGATTACCGACCAGATGGGAACACACCGCTTCTGGATGCTGTCGGTTCAACAATCAAGGAGACGGAGAAATTTCTTAAAGTCAGTAATCTGGATGATCCACAGGTGCTTGTCACTATCATGACCGACGGTCAGGAAAATGATTCTCGTGCTTACACTCATGAAAGTATCACTCAGATGATTTCTGAAAAGGAGTCGATGGGCTGGGAATTCACCTATCTGGGAGCCAGCGTCTCATCATGGCGGGAAGCTAACAGACTCGGAATTAAAAGGAGTAACTTTTCCAGGTTTGAGGCTCGTGATCCGAAAGCGGCATTTCGCAGGAGTGCAGGACAGACTATCAATTTCAAACAGCAAATGAGGAAGTAGTTACGATGGTTTGCTCTGGCACTTTGGGCATTCAAACTTGCTTGAGGTGCCAGGGCGTATCTCTAAAGCCTTACCGGCCTCGAATAAACCAAGGGTTAATGGGTTTTGTATATTACTATTGTTAGTGAGAAAATACGGCGCAATATCGCGTCGGTCCTTATGGAGAGAATTTTATGGAATTACCTAGTTTAAGAAGAAGACCTTACCACACAAGTTTATTAGATTTGCCTCGTGGTAATTTGTTGATTTTTTTCATAACATCTATCTCCTTCATAGGCATATTGGTATTGTTTGTATATGCTGGATATGCCCACTCGCAGTACATGGGTAATGTGAAAAATTTTGAATATATTCCTATGAAGGATTACTTAGATATCGGGTACGACAATCCCCTGTACCAAGAATTGATTGCCGAGCACGACAATCCCCTGGCCAAAGAATTGCTTGCCGAGATTGAAAAGACTGAATGGCCTTTCAATATATATTCCAACAATGGCTTTTTTTATTTTCTTGCGATACTCATTTTTGGGATAACCGCCTTGGTTCAGTTCGTTAAGTTGCAAGAATGCTTGCGCACCGATTTGTGTTTGCTTAGATTCCTCGAGAATATTGATGCCAGACTCGGTATTTATTTTTCTGGAGAACCGAAAAAAAACTACAGAAGTTTCACGGTCTAAGTTTAAGGATGGTTGGTATTGGGATGTGGCAACGAATAAACAAGTCTATGAGTTTAATTTGAACATGGGCTGGTTGGAATCAGGATCAGAGGATTGGCAGATTTGGTATCAGCGCACAGTATTGCTTGACTACTCTAAGCACCTCTTCTATGGCAGTGAATTCTGGCGCAGATTGGATAATCGCTTCACCATAAGGTCCCGAACGACAATGGCTTTTCTTTCTATAGTACGGGCAAAGGCGGAATACCTAAAAACGCATTCTCTTGAAAATGAAGAATATCCTGGGGAATACGAGTTCCATTTGGAGTTTTTAGACAGCGGTATTAAATTCATGCAACCTAGCGCTTACCTTGAGAATTGATCGTAAAATTAATAACCTTTAAAGTTTAACGAATCGTTTATAATCAATTAATAATTATCTTAATAATAAAATTAAATATCTCCGAAAACAACCAATCTAGAATCAGGAGTACACATATGTCATTTGCCAACAAAAACATTTTCCCGTACGGAAGCATGATTAATAAATCCGGGAACCTTGAAATTGGAGGTTGTGACGTAACTGAACTTGCTGAACAATACGGCACTCCTCTGTATATTTATGACGAATCTACTATACGAAAAATGTGCCGTGAATTTGTAGGAGAATTTAGCACACGCTATTCCGACATAAAAGTAGCATATGCATCTAAAGCATTCATGAGCCTTGCAATGGCTAAAATAGCACATGAAGAACAATTATGTTTAGATGTAGTTTCCGGTGGGGAAATTGCAATCGCTGCCCACGCAGGATTCCCTACAAAAAAAATGTATTTCCATGGTAACAATAAAACACCCCATGAACTCTCGGAAGCAATAGATCAAGGAGTAGGAACCATAGTAGTAGATGGGTTCCATGAGTTGAATACGCTAGATAGCATCGCTAAGAGCAAAGGAGTGGTTCAAGAAATAATGCTAAGGCTTTCACCTTCAGTGGATGCTCACACACATGGGCACACAACAACTGGTATTTTAGATGTGAAGTTTGGGTTTTCAATCGAAACTGGAGATAGCACAATTGCAATCAGGCAAAGTATGGAATCTAGTAATTTAGATTTAAAAGGTATTCATTTTCATTTAGGATCTCCTATATTCGAATTAAAACCGTATTCAACAGCAATCGACTCCGTCCTGGATTATTTATATCAATTTATTGATGAAGGATTAAATCTCCGTGAATTCAGTCCAGGAGGAGGATTTGCAATCGGATATATGGGTAATATGCTTCCACCTCCTATATCTGTTTACGCAGAAACGATAGCCTCAATGTTACAAAAAAAATGTGGGGAGTTAGTTATAAAAGAACCGACATTAATAATCGAACCGGGGAGATCTATTGTTGGAAGGGCCGGAGTAGCTCTGTACACTGTCGGAGTCATAAAAGAAATACCGACCGTACGAACTTATGTGTCATTAGACGGAGGAATGGGAGATAACATTCGTCCTGCGTTATATGGTGCCGAGTACGAAGCTGTCATTGCAAATAAGATGAATCTAGACAACCAAAACAAAATCACATTAGCAGGTAAATATTGTGAATCAGGAGACATTCTAGTAAAAGACATTGAATTGCCTCCAATCGCCTCAGGAGATATTGTTGCTATCCCTTCTTCAGGAGCTTACTGTTTGTCAATGTCGAGCACATATAATATGCACCCAAGACCAGCAGTGATAATGGTTAACAACGGTTCCTCTAGGTTAATCAGAAGAAGAGAAACTTACAAAGACTTGATGGCTTTAGATGTCATTTAAGTCAAAAAATTAAATTGTTAAGCAATAGGAACAACACACGAAAACCGTATGCAGTTTATGTAATACTCACCATCAACACTATCCTAATAGTGTTGATGGAATTTAATGGTACTAGCACTAATCCCAACACACTCAATGATTTTGGTGCCTTAAACTCCATCGGAATATTGCACGGGCAATATTGGCGACTAGTCACGGCCATATTTCTCCACATTGGTTTTATGCATTACGCGGTAAATTCAGTTAGCCTGTTCATAATAGGGTCTTTAACCGAAAGAATATATGGTAGCTATAAATTCATACTTATATATTTAATATCAGGAATTTTTGCTAGTTCACTAAGTTTTGTTTTTAGTCCCTCAAACAGCATAGGAGCCGGAGCAAGTGGTGCTATATTTGGACTTTTATCGTCCTTAGGTAGTTTTTATCTGATTAATCGAGACAAGTTAGGAAAATATGGAAAACAAAATTTCAATGCTATTTTAATGCTTGCCGTCATAAATTTGGGCTTTGGGTTTATGAATCAAGGAATTGACAATTGGGCTCACATAGGGGGATTACTAGCTGGATATCCGTTAGCAATTATTCTGCGTAATGTCAAAGTAAATTTAACAAGCTTAAGAACAATATGTTATGTATCTCTACTGATCGTATTGTTCATTATATTTATATATTGGGGTCGTGAAAATATCCAAAATTCAAAAGAATACGAACAATTAATGTTTCACGATAATATTACAAAAATGCCAACTACTCATATTTAAAAATGATACTCTTATTACACAAGAAAATGGGAATAAATCGCAATTTAGGATTAGTTACAAATGGTTTGGAATGACGAAATAGCGGAACTGAACGAACGATTAGCATTAGCTAAGAGAATGGGTGGTGAAGAAAATGTTGATAGGCAACATCGCTTTGGAAAATTGACGGTACGAGAAAGAATAGATTCCTTAACAGATAAAAACAGTTTTAATGAATCATCGGCTTTAGCCGGATCTGCTACTTATGAAAACAATAAGCTGATAGGTTTCACCCCTTTTCCTCGAGTATTTGGGGCTGCCAAAATAAATGGCATGCGAGTATTCATTGATGGAGGAGATTTTACTGTAAGAGGAGGATCTGGTGAAAAAGGCGCAGGGAGTAAACCTAGTCCATTAAAGTATGCATCTCAGTGGAAGCTACCACTGGTCAGGTTATTAGATGCATCTGGAGGAAGTGTAAGAACCTTTGAACAAATAGGCCGGACATATATTCCCGACGGACCGAGTACTGAATTGGCAGTCCAGTTACTTAGTGAAGTACCCGTCGTATCAGCGGTATTAGGTTCAGTGGCCGGATTACCCGCAATTGAGGCTTGTTTATCTCATTTCACTGTCATGGTAAAAAATACTAGCCAAATTTTTGCTGGCGGACCTCCTGTAGTTAAGGCCGCATTAGGATATGACATTTCGAAAGAAGATTTGGGCGATTATAGAAGTCAAGTAATTAAAACAGGCGTTATTGATAATTTAGCCGAATCTGAAGAAGAAGCCTTTGAAATGATCAGAAAGTTTTTGAGTTTTATGCCATCAAGTATATGGAAAAAACCTGGACGAATTGAGACTAATGATGACCCTAATCGTAAAGATGAAGAATTGCTGTCTATTATTCCTAAAAATATTAAAAGAAGCTATGATCCTTACAGAATAATAAATCACATATTGGATCGAAATTCTTTTTTCGAAATTTCGCCTTTATATGGCAAAGCACGAATAACTGGATTAGCTAGAGTAAACGGGTACCCAATCGGAGTAATGATAAATAACCCAAGACATTTAGGTGGTTCAACAGATATTGCTGCTGGGGAAAAAATAACTCGTTTGGTGAGCCTATGTGACACATTTCATATACCGATTGTCTCCTTAGTAGATGAGCCCGGATTCATGGTTGGAATGGATGCTCAGAATCAAGGAATTGTCAGAGCAGGTGCTCGGATGGTCTCTACTTTGGCAAGAAGCCAAACACCTTGGATAAGTTTTTACATGAAACAAGCATACGGAGTAGCAGGTCAAACACATCACAGAACTACCGGAATGTACCATAGGTATGCTTGGCCATCAGGTCGCTGGGGATCAATGCATATTGAAGGGGGAGTGTCTGCAGCATACAAAAGAGAAATATCTGCATCAGAAAATCCTGCGGCAAAGCAACAAGAAATTGAAGATAGATTAAATGCTATGACATCTCCATTCAGAACTGCAGAATCTACCGGAGGTGCTGGAAACAATCACGGAATAGACATAATTGACCCGCGAAACACTAGGCCTTTATTGTGTGATTTTATAGAAATGGCTCAAGAAATTATTGATACCCAAACAGGACCTGCACCGGTACCTTATTCACCATAAAACAATTAGGAATATTTTAATGGAACTCAGGCAGATAGGAGACTCAGATTTAATATGTTCAGCTTTAGGTTTTGGAACATGGGAAATGGGATCACAGTACGGCCCAATAGACGTCAAAGAAGCTAGTCATGCGGTAAACGTTGCCATAGAACATGGAATAACATTATTCGATACAGCTGAAGTTTATGGCCCTTATATTTCGGAAGAGATTTTAGCAAAAGCTTTAGGAGCAAAAAGAAAAAATATTATATTGGTTAGCAAAGTAGGATTTGAATATTCTGCAGGATCTAAAGTCACAGGTAGAAACTCAAAATATGATCACATTATTGAACATGCACACGGATGTCTAAAAAGATTGGACACTGATTTTCTTGATTTACTTCTGATTCATTGGCCTGATCATGACACACCATTTGAGGAAAGCATTTCTGCTTTAGAAAAATTAAAAGAAGACGGTAAAATTAGACATTATGGTGTTTCGAATTTCACTCCGGAAATGATGGAAGAATGTGAAAAATATGGCCACATATCCGCAAATCAAGTTGGGTATCACATGTTCGACAGAAGAATGGAATCAGGAGTTTTACCATTCTGTAAAAAGAATAATATAGGATTTATGGCATATGGAACTTTAGGATTCGGGTTACTTTCCGGAACTTTTACAAAAGATACCGAATTTATCAAGTCTGATTGGAGGAGTAACGGGTTCGCTTTCAAACTACCCTTATTTCAAGCAGAAGAGTTCGAAAAAGAAATCAATGTTTCTGAAAAGTTGAAAAACATTGCGCAAAAATATGGTAAATCACTCCCGCAAATGGCGATTGCATGGACATTAGGGCATCCTGATGTTTCTGTGGGGTTAGTAGGCGTAAGAAATGAAAAAGAGCTTAAAGAAAATGCCTCAGCAGTAGATTGGATAATTAATCCAGAAATCCGAGCAGAAATAGATCAAATCTTTGCCGAGGAAGGGGTACAAACCCATATTAATACTGAACAGGCCGTGTAAATCATGGCCATCACTAAAGCAATAATACCCGTTGCAGGACTCGGAACTAGGTTCTTACCTGCCACTCTAGCAGTACCAAAAGTAATGATGCCCATCATTGATCGGCCTGCCATACATTATGCTATTGAAGAAGCTCATCAATCTGGTATTAAAAAAATAATATTTGTGATCTCACAAGATCAAGAATCTGTAAAAACCTATTTTCAACAACGAACAGATATAGAAGATCTACTACTTTCAAATGGTCTTCATGAGCTCTTGGAAACAATAAAAACTATTAGGAAAATGGGTGATGTTCAGTTTATCACCCAACCTAAACCAAGAGGATTAGGAGACGCAATATTACAAGCTAAAAATTCAATAGGAAATGAGTCATTCGCAGTTATACTTCCTGATGATCTCATATTGAGTGACATTCCAACTTTATTGAATATGATCGAAATACAAAACGAAAAAGGTATTACTCTATTAGCAGTCAAGGAAGTAGATAAAAGTTTAATATCTCGTTATGGAGTCATTAAACCCAAAAAAATACCTTACAATAACATGATCGAAATCGAAACACTAATAGAAAAACCTGAAATGGAGTTTGCACCGTCAAATCTTGCTATCGTGGGCAGATATATTTTAAACCGAACTATATTCCCAGCGCTTGAGAATTCGGGATTAGGAGCATTAGGAGAAATTCAACTAACTGATTCAATCCGCAAAACAACAATAGAAGGGCAAAAATGTATTGGGTTTAAATTTCCCGGTAAGCATTTTGATATTGGCACTCCTACAGGTCTTTTAAAAGCGAGCATACAGATGTCTCTTGTAAGAAATGACACAAAACATGAAATGGGGAAATGGTTGCGTACGTTGAAACTACCTGAATAAGGTTAAGACTAATAGCACAGTCATAATCCAACAAATTACTGTTGGCACTATGACTTTATCAGTCATAATGATATTTTCTGGACGTTCACCAATACCTTTTAATATTACTAAGTACATATATCTCATTACTCCTGTTATGACGAAAGGAATAGTTATAAGCATAGTATTATTAATTGGCAAATTAGTCGCCATCAATGTATAAAATATATATATGGAAATAAGAACTAAACCATCAACTATAATCGAAAACCTTAAAACAAAAATGTTGTACCGAAACAAAGAAGATCTAGTATTAGCCTGGGTAGTACCCGAACTAATCTTTTCAGAATATCTCTTGCAAAGGGCAATAAAAATTGATCCGAATAATATACACGAATATAGCCACCAAGAAACAGGGACATCAATTGCCACAGCTCCTCCCAACACTCGAAGCAAAAAACCGAACGAAATACAAACAATGTCTGCTAAAACAAACGATTTTAAAAACAATGAATAAGCAATCATTAATCCGAAATATACTAGTAAAATCATTACGAAGTTCCAATTTATCATTGTCCCTAAAATAATGGCACTCAAAACAAACAATCCGGAAAAAAATCGGGCGACAGGAATTTGCAATGTCCCTTTTGCTATGGGTCTATTTTTCTTAAATACGTGCAGTTTATCTCTATCGATATCAATACAATCATTCAGTAAATATATTGCCGAACTAATAAATATAAAGGCCGACAAACTATTAAGCATACCCAATAACATACCGAATAAATTTCCGTCTATTCCCAAATCCCAAGACTCATTGAGTGAGAAAATTAGTGGTATTAAAACTGATGAATTTTTAATCCATTGGTTAGGCCTTGATGACACGACAAGAGCATGAATAGTAGGCACAATGTTAGCTCGTTTTACCATTTACAATTAAATATTTAGCATATTTAGCACGACATCAATGTTATTGATGTTTGGTAGACGTAATCCTCTATCAATTTCGTCGACAATTTTAGTAATTGCCTCATTAGCGGGAGTTGGAATACCTATTTTGCTACCTATATCCGCAATATATCCATTCATAAATAGAATTTCAGTTTTTCTGCCTTTAGTAACGTCTTGTGACATCGATGATTTCCATTCTTCGTGATTAGTTGGCATAAAAACCTGATCAAGGTTTTCATATATATCACCTTTATCAGCTGTTGCCCAAGTGTGTGCTTCTATCTTTTTAATAGGTTCAATCTGGTAATTCATGGCTAATCCGACTTGACAAGATTCTTTCGCAATGTGTATCTGTATGGATCTAGCACCTTTTATTTCCGCAACACTACTTGCTCCGAGCCCTGTCATCGCCGATATAGGGTTAGAGGATGCATTCGTTGTCAATTTAGACCAACGTTCTCCCCAAATATTCGAAGTTGTTCTCGAATTATCTATACAGGAAAGAATTGATGCGATTTCTTCTGATCTTTTACTTATTCTACCGTGCAATTCACCTACTCTGAACACATCGTGCTCTGTTGCAATACCTGTTTTACCACCTCTATCTACATGACCTGGTTCCCATAAAGCAACGGTGATAGAAGACATCACACAAGCGATCTCCCTTTCATAACCAACGATAGAAGCAACTAGTTGGTCATTCATACAATTCTGATTATCAACTACTACCCCATCATATTTTAATAGTCGTTTACAAAAATGGGCTGCCCATTCAGTATCATAAGACTTAACAGATAAAAAAATAATGTCAAATGATTCTGTAAGCTGCATTGCATCTGATAAATGGATGACATTAATGGGCACATTGAAATCACCTTGACATCCGGTTACATCCATTCCATTGGATCGAATATGATCAACATTGTCTCCCCACATATCTATCAAAGTAATATCACTGCCAGATCTTGACAAGAATGCTGCAATATAACTTCCAACTGCTCCAGCACCAAAAACGGCCATTTTTTTGGTCATTACCATGTCCTTTTATTATATAAGTTTGATATATTGCATCTACAATATGTTTTACATTATTTGCGATTATCCTTTGATAATCAATTTTAAACAATGTTAAGATTGCAAAACAATGTAATTCAATTGTAATTAGATGTAATTAGATTTTACTTAAGAGGTCACTAAAATGTCTGGACATTCTAAATGGTCAACAATCAAACACAAAAAAGCCATAACTGATTCAAAAAGGGGCAAATTATTCACAAAACTTTCTAAAGAAATAATAATTGCGGCTAAACAAGGTGCAAGCGATACTACTATGAATTTTCGCCTACGAATGGCTGTGCAGATTGCCAAGGATAACAATATGCCTCTAGATAATATTGACAGAGCAATCAAAAAAGGCAGTGGTGAAGGAAATGACGGAATTACTATGGCCGAAATCACATATGAAGGATATGGACCTGGTGGAGTTGGAATAATGTTACAAACATTAACAGACAACAAAAACCGAACAGTTGCAGAAATAAGATCCACCCTAAGTAAAGCAGGCGGAAACATGGCTGAGTCAGGAGCAGTTGGTTGGCAATTCCAACAAAAGGGAGTGTTAGTAGTGGATGTGGGGGAAATTGACCCGGAAGAGGTAGCCATGACCGCTATTGAAGCCGGTGCAGAGGATTTTGAGACTTATGAAGGAACTTTGCACATTTATTCCAACCCTATGGACTTAGAAGACATTAGAACAAAACTAAATGATCAAAACACCTTAGTAACATCTAGTGAGCTTTCTTTAATTCCAAGCAACACGATCATGCTAGATGTAAAAAAAGCACTACAAACGCTAAAGTTATTAGATCTATTAGAAGATTTGGAAGATGTTCAAAAAGTTTACTCCAATGCTGATTTCCCTGACGAAGCATTAGCAAATTTTCAGGTTTAACAATTCAATGCGAGTGTTAGGTATAGATCCTGGAACGATAAAAACAGGAGTAGGAATTGTTGATTCAGAATTTGGTATATTTAAAACACCGTTTTTTAAGGTTTTACAGCCGCGTAAGCGAGAACCTATTGAAAAACGATTAGCCTTCATTTACGACGAAATGAAAGTAATCATTGAAACTCACCAGCCCGATGAAATAGCAGTTGAAGATCCATTTGTTTCAAACAACCCAAAAACTGCTTTAGCAATTGGGCAAGCACAAGCAGTCATTTTGATATTAGCTGCTCAAAAAAATATACCGATTGCTCGATACGCACCTACATCAATAAAAAAATCAGTCACAGATTACGGGAACAGCTCAAAAGAACAAGTATTAGAAATGGTGAAAGTAATACTCTGTGACATATCAATCATAGGTCCCGATGACATTTCTGACGCATTAGCAGTAGCAATATGTCACCATAATTCAATATTAGTTAACAGATTACTTGGAGAATAAATATTATGCCAAACACTCTAATTTCCAGTATTAGAGGTACAATTGCTTCCAAGGATAACAGTACAATTGATATTGACATAAGCAATGGGATAACACTTTCTGTAATCTCTCCATTGACTACAATTGAAAAGACCGGAAACATAGGAGACCCAATAAAGTTATTAACATCTCTACAATTGCGTCAAGATAGTGTAACTTTATATGGATTTGCCAGTGATGAAGATAGATCCGCATTCGAAACACTCATAAACATTAGTGGAGTTGGTCCGAAATTGGCAATAACCATACTTTCGATATTAGATGCCCGATCACTTGCTTCTGCAGTCGAAACAGAAAACACAATTACTATTATGCAAGTTCCTGGAGTAGGAAAAAGAACTGCTAGTCGAATATTACTTGAGCTAAAAGGGAAAATAGACAAAATCTGGAACATACCAATTTCTATAGATGAATCAGATGACGTATTTGAATCACTCACATCTCTTGGATATTCGATAATTGAAGCTAGGGAAGCAATATCGAAAATTCCTGATTATGAAACACTAACCGTTGAAGACAAGTTACGTATATCCCTACAATACTTAACCACGAAATGAACACGAATTATGACAAATGGGCAGGAATATATGACTCTATATATTACGGTTTTAAACAAGATATCAGCTTCTACGTTAAGGAATCCGTTAAAATCAATGGTCAAGTATTAGAAATAGGATGTGGAACAGGTAGAATCACATTTTCGTTAGCTGCGAACCCAACAATAAATGTAACAGGCATAGATATATCTCCTCAAATGATAAAAACTGTGGACGAGAAAGCTAAACAAAAATACCCGAACTTAGAAACCCACGTTATGGATATGCGTAACATTACAATAAACAAAAAATATGACCGCGTTATCATTCCTTTCAACGGATTTCAAGCAATGCTTAATGTAAATGATCAAATAAGTTGCCTGCATTCGATAAAAAATGTGTTAAAAAACGATTCTAAACTCATTTTAGATATGTTCATACCCAACATTGAAATGTTCGACCAAGAGAATAATCGCTATTACCATGCATCTTCTATTCAAAGTAAAAATATTAGTATTTGGCATAAATCTAATTTCAATTCAATAGAACAAACTATCAATACGACAATTAAAATGTCTGAATATTCTTGTAATGGCAAAACATCTCATTATTATAATGAATACCAATTAAGATATACATATATGCAAGAGGCTGCATATTTATTTGAAAGATGCGGGTACAAAATAACTTCTCTGTATGGGGATTTCAATAAATCAAAATTTGATAATAACAGCGATAAAATGGTTTGGATATTAAAACCATCAGGCGATAATAAGAATGACTGAATTTAAAATAGTATCCGAACTAATGCCAACAGGAGATCAGCCTGACGCTATAAAACGTATATCCGGCAACATTAACTCAGGAATCAAAAAACAAAGTTTAATGGGAGTAACAGGAAGTGGTAAAACTTTCACTATGGCTTGCGTAGTGGAAAAAATCCAAAAACCCACTTTAGTTATAGCTCACAATAAAACACTGGCTGCTCAATTAGCGACTGAGTTCAAGGAATTTTTCCCAGAGAATGCGGTTGAATATTTTGTTAGTTATTATGATTACTATCAGCCTGAAGCATATGTCCCTCGTACAGACACATACATTGAAAAAGACTCCAGCATTAATGAAGAGTTAGACAAGCTACGGCATTCTGCTACTAGGTCATTATTAACAAGAAACGATGTCATAATAGTAGCATCAGTATCATGTATTTTTGGTCTAGGTAGTCCAGAGGACTATCAGGGATTTGTAGCATCAGTCAGCAAAGGCGAAATCAAAAACAGAAGCAAGCTAATACGACAGCTTGTTGATATGCAATATGAAAGAAATGACTTTGATTTATCAAGAGGTAAATTCCGAGTAAAAGGTGATACTTTAGATATATTTCCTGCTTATGAACATATTGGAACTCGCATTGAATTTTGGGGTGACGAGGTTGAGCGAATAACATCAATCGACACTTTAACTGGAGAAATACTTGGCGATAAAAATTACATGGAAATATACCCTGCTAAGCATTTCGTTACTTCCGACGAAAAAATGAGTTTGGCTATAAAAGATATACAAGAAGAATTGCAGAATCATTTAGTATTTTTAAGAGACAACGATAAAATATTAGAGGCTCAAAGACTGGAATCTAGAACACATTATGATATCGAAATGTTAGAATTATCCGGTTATTGTTCAGGAGTGGAAAATTATTCAAGGCATCTATCAAGAAGATCTGAAGGAAGCACTCCCTACACTTTACTAGATTATTTTCCTGATGATTTCCTGATGTTCATTGATGAATCTCATATGACCTTGCCCCAAATTAAAGGCATGTATCAAGGGGATCGGTCAAGAAAAGAAACCTTAATCGAATATGGATTCAGATTACCATCAGCATTAGACAATCGTCCTCTTAATTTTAACGAGTTTGATAACCGAATAAATCAAGTAGTATTTGTTTCAGCCACGCCAGGTCCTTACGAGAAAAATAATAGTAGCCATATAACTGAACAAGTCATAAGGCCAACAGGTTTACTAGACCCTATAATCGAAGTAGTGCCTATTAATGGCCAAATAGATCATTTGATGGAAAATATATTAGACCGTATCAACAATAATGCTCGCGTACTAATAACAACTCTCACAAAAAGAATGGCTGAAGAATTATCTGATTACCTAAAGGAAAGTGGTATAAAAACAAACTATCTACATTCAGAAATTGATACGTTAGAAAGAAGTCAAATATTAAAAGACTTAAGAATAGGAATATATGATGTAATAGTAGGGATAAATTTATTGAGAGAAGGATTGGATTTACCCGAAGTAAGTTTAATAGCAATACTTGATGCAGATAAGGAAGGGTATTTAAGATCAGCAACCGCTTTGATACAAACCGTAGGAAGGGCTGCGCGCCATATTGATGGGAAAGTAATAATGTATGCGGACAAAATCACTGATTCTATGAAGCAAGCAATATCAGAAACTGAACGAAGACGAAAAACTCAACACTCTTACAATATTAAAAATGATATCACCCCGAAAAGTATTCAAAAATCTATAAAAGACATTAATGAAAGAATTCAATCAATAAACAATGCATTAAAAATTGATGCTTCTGAAATTCTTTCTCCAAACATTCCGAAAGAAGATTTAGCTCTACTAATCAAAGATTTAAAATCTGAGATGAGGAAATATTCCAAAAATCTTGACTATGAAAAGGCTGCAATTGTTCGAGATCAAATCATAGATCTCAGAAATATGACAAACGATTGAACACGCAAGTAAATTGACAGTAATAATGCCCGACTATAAAATGACATTATGATTCATAATTCAATAATTAATATGAAGGTTAATATATCAATATGTCTGACAATACTGAAACCCTAACTGAAAACGACGTTCTTGAAGCTCTCAGAGACGTATACGATCCAGAAATACCAGTGAACATAGTAGACCTTGGATTGGTTTATGGAGTAGATGTAAATGAAAGTGACGTTGAGGTCACAATGACTTTAACCTTTGCCGGATGTGGAATGGGTCCATATATTGCGCAACAAGCAGAATGGCGATTAGCGGAATTAGATGGAATAGAAGATATTAAAGTCGATCTTGTTTTTGAACCTCCTTGGACACCTGAAATGATCACAGAAGAAGGTAAGCGACTTCTCGGGCTAGATTAATTCACCTTTATTATAAACAATAACTCTATAAGCAGCATTTATTATGACGCAACAAAACATTCCTCAAGCTAGAGCAAAAATAGAATCGATGAAACGCCAATTTGAGCAAAAAAGACAGATTGACGAATCATTAGCGGGAATAAAACATAAAATAGGGGTTTATAGCGGTAAAGGCGGGGTCGGAAAAACTACGGTCGCAGTTAATTTAGCGGCTACATTGGCAAATGACGGTCACACAGTGGGAATTTTAGATGTTGATATAGATTGTCCCAATGTTATTAGGGCAATGAATATTTCAGAACAACCTTTGTTGGATGAAAATAAAAAAATGATCCCTGCAGAAAGATTCGGCGTCAAAGTGATGTCAATGGCCTATTTTCAGGAAAATGAAGATGAAGCAACGATTTGGCGAGGACCTATGATACATAACGCGATTAATCAAATGCTCCAATCCACCAACTGGGGTAATCTAGAATATCTTATAATTGATATGCCCCCTGGGACTTCTGACGCACCTTTAACCGTAATGCAAGTATTATCAATGGACGGATTCGTGGTAGTAACTACGCCTCAAGAACTTGCTAAAATTGATGCAAAAAGATCAATTAATATGATCAAAAAGCTTAAGGTCAATGTATTAGGAGTTGTAGAGAATATGTCGGGAGGAATCTTTGGGACCGGAGCAGGCAAAGAAATAGCAACTGATCTGGATCTAGATTTTTTAGGAGCGATAGAAATAAAAGCTGACTACCAAGACACTTCAAAGCCCACTTCCCTATTAAGTAATGAGGTATTAAGTGAATACCGCAACATTGTTGATAATGCTCTAAAGTCACTTTAAAATCTCAATCAATCCTAATAATCCTTTGGATTCATCCACCCCAAGATCAAGTATTACGGTAGTTTTACCTAAAGATTGGAGAGTCAAAAAGTCACCGTATGCCTGAGATTTCATCAAGTACCCGAAACCATAATTCTCACCAGGCACCTGAACATCTTTATAATGTTCGCCTGAAACTAGATGCAAAAAGACTCCAGAATCTGCTCCATCCTTATGTAACTGTCCTATTGAATGTAGGTAATTGGGACCAATGCCAATAATAGTTGGTATACCCGTTTGGATGTATAAATTATGCTGAAGAACACTTAACAATGATAAATGTTCTTCAGTAGGATCCAAAAACGATAAAACAGCTATGTAATTTCCTTGTTCGATTTGACACACCATATTTTTAAATTCATTAATGGAATTGAACATAAATGGTTCAACATTTGGGTAAGTTGATAAAACTAAGCTTGTTTCATATTTAGAACGTTCAACTGATGGTTGATCAAAAGGGTTAACTGATAACATAACCCCAAGCGTGGCTACGGATACTTGCCATTTATACATTTCCCCGCCTATACTTGGCAAATTTTTTACGTAAGTTTCATACACTGGTATTCCATTCTGATTAATATATGAGCTGCTATTAGCATTTCCGTATTTCAAAACATAAATAGCTTTATCTTGCCCCTTGGAGAAAACCGTTTCGTCTACAACATAGGGAATTATTCCCAGTGAATTTTTACCTAAACTTTCTGCAATAAGTTGTTCGATCCAACCTGTTAAATATTTAAACTCTTCGCAAATAACCAAACGTAGCTTATCTCTTCCGTCAATCAAGGCTTTAACCAAAAATTCTGTCAATTTATATGAAGGATGATTAGAAATTAAACCCAATTTATTATTTAGACTCATTAACTCATATGAAGTGATTATTTCAGTAACATCAATCCCCGCTAACATAGCAGGAAACAATCCGAATGGTGTGATTGCAGAAAATCGACCACCAACATTTTTTTCCCCAACTATGATATTAGGAAATCCATTTCGTAAAAATTCAAGTTCTAACGGGCTACCGGAATCAGTTATGGCTATAAATTTTTCACGTACATTTTCATCTGATGATAATTTTTTAATTTCTTGTAAAAAATACCGATATACTGCCCAAGTTTCCATTGTAGTACCCGACTTAGAGCAAAAAATATAAAGCGAATTTGATTTAAAGTCATCTTGTAGTACATTCATTAAAACATTTGGATGATTCGTATCCACAAAACGCACAGTAACTTCTGATTTGAGTCCCATTGTTTCAATGATGGCCCTTGCCCCAAGTATACTTCCTCCAAATCCAATCAAAACAATATTAGAATAATAATGTTTGTTGATTTGCGCCAACACTGAATCTAATTCATGGATTCTTGTTCTAAATGGTACAGGAACATCTATCCATCCGAAAAACATAGATGCATCACCTTGAACAAGTGAATCCCAATCAGTAAAATTTTTCTTCTCTATATGGTTTAAAATATCACTAATGTCTTTCAGTTTATTCTTCATAAACGAATAATCAGGAACCATTTTTAATAACCTATCAGTATAATTCGTTATGTAATAATGTTTTCATTTAAGCTACGCTAACGACAAGCGTTTTTGAGATATGTTCAATAGCAATAAATCAAAGGATTCTTGGAACATTAATAAACCTTCCGATAAAAGTTTGTCAGTAATCTCATCCAAATTAATACCTAAATCAATTAAAGTAGAAATATGTTCGAATGCAGTTTCGTAATTATCTGAAATCACATCATCGACTATTCCATGATCAATAAATAATTTTAATGTTGCATCTGGAAGTGTGTTAATAGAATTGGGACCCATCAATTCTTGGACATACATTAGATCTGGAAATTGTGGGTTTTTAGTACTAGTACTAGCCCACAAAGGTTTTTGAAGTTTCGCACCTTTTTTCTTTAAATCTACGAATCTATTATCGTTAAAGGCAATCTGGAATGCTTTATAAGCCATTTTAGCATTGGATATTGCAGACACCCCTAATGATGCAGTGTTATCAGGTTGCTGTAGATTCAATATTGCATCTACAGCAACATCCACTCTACTAATAAAAAAAGAGGCCACAGAAAACACCTTGGAAACATCTCTGCCTGATTCATATAACAACTTTAACCCTCGAATATACGACTCCATTACTGAGGCATATCTGTCTAATGAGAAAATCAAAGTTACGTTTACACTAATACCTTCTCCTATTAGGGTTTCTAAGGCTTTAACACCTACATTTGTAGCAGGTATCTTGATCATAATATTAGGCCTGTCGATATTATTTACCAATCTTCTTGCTTCGATCACTGTTTGTTCATAATCATGAGCTAGGTGAGGATTAACTTCAATGGAAACGAAACCGTCATTACCGTTGGTATTAACGAAAACGTCATGTAGCAAATCAGCAGCAGATTTGATGTCAGCTATAGCTATATTCTCATATATATCAATATCACTTAAATTGCGTTTAGATAACGATTTAATATCTTCATCGTACAATTCACTGTTGGATATGGCTTTTTCAAAAATACTGGGATTAGAGGTAAGACCGGTGATTCCTATTTCAATAATACTTTTCAATTCCCCATTATTGAGTAACTCCCTAGAAAGATTGTCGTACCAAATAGATTGGCCAATTTTATTAGATTTTCTTAACAATTCATTTTGAAACATTCAATTATCCAATTTTTATACATATGTGACTTAATTTTATACTAAGAAATAATAACAGCTACCATCACACTTAATCACATTGTTAATCGGCGATAAAGTACCAAAAGTCTTTCTGGAAGATCATTTATATCATCCAGTATTTCATATCCCATATCAGAAGTCATAGTCTTCAAATAATCATGTCCATTTTTATCCACTGTTAAACAAAAAGAATTGATTCCCAATTTCTTAGCTTCATCCAATGCTTTCTTTGTATCATGGACAGCATATTCTTTTTCGACTCCTTCTCTACTATAACCTCGATCTTGTGGTCGCCCATCACTAATTAAAAACAGTATCTTGGTTTTCGCGTCCACCATATCCAATTTATGAGCCGTATGCCTTATAGCTGGGCCCATCCTAGTCGCATGAAGAGGCGCAATTCTATCAATTCTTTTTTTTACTTTTTCAGAAAAATTTTCTTGGAGATCTTTTATCGTATAATATTCGACATTTTCTCTTCCATAACCTGAAAATCCATAAATACCATAAACATCACCTATCGCCTCTAATGCGTTAATCAATAACACCATCGATTCTTTTTCCACATCAATGATCCGTTTATAAGATCTTTTTATTTGTTGTCCGCGTCTAGTGCGAAGCCAAACCATATATTCAACAGGATCTTCTGGAGCATCCCATTCATCCTGTTTCCCTTTTCCTTCATCTATAGCTTCCGCAGTTGATGCACTTGTATCAAGTAAAAAGGCAACGGCAACATCTCTTTGGACTTTATTTCTACGCCAATAAAATTTTTCATCAGGACTCGAACCGGCTTTAATATCGATCATATTTTCAATAACATCATCAATGTCTATGTCTTCTCCATCACTTAATTTACGTTCTTTTCTAAACATCTCAGGAACCATCATTTCAAATTGCCTTCGTATTCTTGTGACTAATGTACTATATTCATTCAATATTGAATTGAAATAAGATTGATCACCTTCCGGCATCATCTTTTGTTTCACAACACACCATCTTGGCTTATAATCGTCTGCCCTGAAATCCCATTCATCGTAAACAAAAGTTTGAGGTTCACTTGATTGCAATTCTCCGCCATCTTCGTCAACATGTACATAAGATCCCTGTGAATTCTCAGGAGATTGAGGCATGTTAGTCCCAGCTTCCTTTATTATGTTATCCGCAAACATACCACTTGATTCTTGGATCTCGCCTTGCATAGATTGCAAATCTAATTCTGCACTGTTTTCTAACAATTCTTTTAACTGATCTTGTGTCAATGGTTCTCCATTAGATTGGCCTTGCCCATCTTGTTGTTGCATACGCAATTCAGTCATCAACTGAGCCAATTCAGGTTTAAAATCACCTCGGTATTCCACTTCCTGCATGGATTCATATTCTGATTCTTCAGGGTTAAGTTCCATTTCCATACCCATGCCCATTTGTTGGAGCAATTTTTCCATTTCTTCCGAATCCACATAATCTTCATCGTCATCAAATCCAATATCATCCCAATCTTCTTCGGGTATAGCTTCATTCGGAATAGAAGAAACAATTGCATATATACGAATTGCCGCTTCAGCCGCATCTTCGACTATAGAGTCGCTTCCACATATTTGTTTAATGATTTGAACAATTTGTTTTATCTCATTTTTATATTTTATGGGGATTGAAATATCTTCATATTGTTGCAGACTTAATCTCAACATAAATTCGATTAAGGCTTCTTTTGCAGGCAACTCTTTGATATCAGGACGATCTTCACAAGAATCTCGTTGGACCTGTATATAACTAGTTTTGATACCCGGATATTCAATTTGAACTCGTGCATCTAAACGAGCATCTTCAACAATTGTAAATATATCTAAAGATAATTTCCTGTCATCAAATAGATTAAAAAACCTTTGCATATCTGTAAGCCATGTTTTTTCAATACTATGAACAGAATCTCCTTCTATCTCTTTTGATATATTCTCTAAATTTTCATTATTTCTATCTTTTAAGGATTGATTTCTTTGGTCTTCCAATAAGGTCCTCAAATCTTCAAAAGCTTTTGATTTTCTATGAAAATTAAAACTAAAACTGCCGAATTCCAAATGAGCCACTTGATGAGTGGATACAACTTTAAACCAATTGTAGTTTTCATTTTTTGTAGAATATTTGTCTACTACAGACGGCACAAAAACAGTTGATCCTTCTGTAGTAGCAGATTCTGCGGAAACCCAACCGATGTTTTTTTCAATCAAAGAATCTATAATCGACAATTTGATTTCAGCCCCAGCCAATCCTCTACAATACATCTCCATAACAGTTTTTATCCGTTCGAATTCGATTCCTGATGATAAAATTTCGATGGTTTCTTCTGAGTGGGTTGATTCAACTTTAAAAAAAGCTAATCCAGCATCTCTATTTTGTTTTAGAATGCTAACACCCTCTTCATACCATTTATAAAACTGATTTATTGTAAGTTTATTCAAAACAAATACGGATGATTTAATAAAATCAGGCATTGCCATTGGGTCATGAGTCAACAATGATTCACTTAATCCAAGTACCGCAGTGTGTTTTTCCTCATTCAATTCTGATAATGATTGAGATATGTCCAACATAATACCAGGTATATTAGATGCACCATTTACAACTAAACTTTCAGCCAATTGTAAAAATCGTATTCTTTCACTCGCGGCTATTCTAGGCAATGCTTTGGCACCGGAATCAAAAAAACTTTTGATTTCCCGCCATCCAGTTTCAACCAAAGCGGTTGCTAAGGACAAAAAAGAATCTTTGTCTTCACCTAATAACGGGAATATATCTTGACCGAAATTAAGGCATTCAGATGCAAGATCGTATGATCTAATAGACAAGGCATCCAAAAATTCTGAGAATTTTTCAAGCTGTTGAAAAGATAGACTTTCAAGCAATACTGGACTCAAAGTAAAAAACTTACATGCCAATGTACTGGATTTCCAAGTACCTTTATGTAATTTACTTCCTGTTAAGGCCCAACTTTCAATATGCCTAGATCTCAATTTATTCATCGTTCCGGGGCTTGCCTCAAAATAGGCGCCCGCTAAAGTTGGAGATTCTGTGGATAGTTTCAATCCACATTCCATCCATTTTTCAAAATAACTGTATGGCATACTTTTCAAAACTGCCGGACTAACCTCAAAAAAACGACTCGAAGCCTCCCATGATCTTACATCCTGTTTCGCTATAGTTAATCCATTGGAAAACCAATCGTTTAATTGTTTATCAGATAAAGCATCAGGCATGCTTGAAAGAGCGATATGATAGTTTTTTTCTACCAATTCCGGAAATTCTTTAAGCTCATTTATTTTGTTTTCAAATGAGTCAGATGGCATATTAGATCCTTTAAATTAGCGAACAATAAGTTTAAAAATAAATCCTCTGTCAAATTAATTATTCGAAAATAGATTCTATGATTTCGGTGATTCCTTGTTGTAGTGAATGATCATCTGTGATACCCCAATTTACCGATACTTGACAGGCTCTTCTTGGAGAAATTCCTGAAGTGATCAGCTTACCTGCATAAATCAGTAATCTTGTACTCGCGCCTTCACCCAATCCATGTTCTTTTAAATTCCTAACTTTCTGTCCGAGTTTAGCTAATTGAATAGCGATTTGTTCTTCAACTCCAGATTCATGCTCTATAATATTAGCTTCAATTTCTAGTGGCGGATAATCGAATTCTATTGAAACAAATCTCTGACGAGTACTATGCTTTAAATCTTTCAATGCACTCTGATAACCAGGGTTATATGAAAGAACTAACAAAAACCCATCTGCTGCCTCCAATAATTCACCTCTTTTTTCAATTGGCAACATTCTTCTATGATCAGTCAGAGGATGTATTAATACTGTCGTGTCTTTCCTCGCTTCGACCACTTCATCAAGGTAACAGATTCCTCCTGCTTTAACAGCTCTTGTTAAAGGTCCGTCTATCCATACAGTTTGATCACCTTCTAAAAGATATCTTCCCACCAGATCACTTGATGTTAAATCTTCATGACAAGCTATCGTTACCAAAGGAAGATTAACCGCTCCAGAAGCAGATGATTTACCAGTTTTTTCCTTCAATGCTTTGCCAAGCCTATATGACATATATTCAACAAATCTAGTTTTTCCACACCCAGTTGGCCCTTTGAAAATTAGTGGTAATTTTTCACGATAAGCGGCTTCGAAAAGTTCGATTTCATCAGACACTGGAACATAAAACGGTTCTTCGGAGAGCTCGTATTCTTCAATAATGTAACTTTTATATAAGGTTTGAGTTGTCATACTGTTATTTGTACTCCTGATTTATTAATAAAGTTTACTATGCCATATTTTTTTTATATTACCTTTTAGATCTTCCAATGTATTACTGTTGTCAACAACCACATCAGCATATTTTATACGTTCTGATTGAGGCATTTGAGATTGAATCCTTTTCAAAGCTTCTTCTTTAGTAAAATTATTCCTAGTCGCTAATCGTTGTATCACAACTTCTTCATCAGCACTTACAACCCAAATTTGATCAAACAAGTCTTGCCAATTGGCTTCTATTAACACCGCAGCTTCCACGACTATGATATCGATGTTTGAGGTGAATTTAGCCATATTTTCTTTGATCATTTGATATATTATAGGATGCATTATTAAATTTAATTTTGCCATATTTTCCGGATTAGAAAAAACAATCGGTCCTAATTTTTTCCTATCAATGTGTCCGTTACTATCCACAATATCTTGTCCGAATTGAGCAACAACCTTATTAAACCCATCAGTATCAGGTAAATAAGCCTCATGGCCCAATAAGTCACCACTTATTATTTCGGCACCCATTTCATTTAATATTTCTGAAACCACTGATTTTCCCGTTCCAATACCGCCTGTTAAGCCTATCTTTATCATATTAACCTCTATCGAAATTTATCATTCAGTCATTGTACAGGAACGGATTTTAGGGGGTCAATAAAAAAAAGTAAAAGTGGCATTTAAAACATTAATCCTCCATACTAACCTAGCTTAATATATAATCTAATTTAAGGTTATTATCTAAATTTAATTAAATACCCATTTAGTATCATGAATCAACAATTAAGAAACATTCCTAGTGTCTCCTCAATAATATCAGATGGAAATATTATTGAGCTGTCATCGGAATTATCCCCAACGGTTTTAAACCAAATAACCAAAGACTATTTAGATAAATTAAGGTCTTCCTTAATTGAAAAAAAGCTGACGATCACTCAACAGCAGATCGTCGATGATATAATCATAATAGCTAAAAAGAAATACCAAAAATGGCCAAGCAAAGTCCTGAATGGCACAGGGGTAATTTTACACACCAACTTGGGCAGAGCTCCATTGAGTGTCGATGCATTACAGGCTATTGATTTAGTATCACAAGGATATTCGAATTTAGAACTGAATCTTGATAACGGAAAGCGTGGATCTAGACAATACTCTGTTACAGCCCTTTTAAAAGAACTTACCGGCGCAGAGGATGCTTTTGTGGTGAATAACACTGCAGCAGCCTTACTGTTATGTTTGACTTCAACATCCAATGGAGGAGAAGTTATTGTCTCTCGGTCGGAAGAAATTGAAATAGGCGGAGGATTCAGGATACCTGATGTATTAAGTCAAAGCGGATCAAAATTAATTGAAGTAGGCACCACAAATAAAACTTACAAAGAAGATTATGCAAATGCGGTAACTGGATCAACCAAAGCTATTCTATCAATGCACGCGAGTAATTATAAAATAATTGGATTCACACACAAACCTAGTATAAGCGAACTTTGTGAAGTGGCAAAAACTAAAAACCTGACTTTTATTCATGATGTTGGCAGTGGATGCTTGTTAGATATATCCAAATACAATCTTCCTAATGAGCCTAAGCCTCAAGATAGCATATCAGCTGGAGTTGATTTATGTCTTTTTTCAGGCGATAAATTACTAGGAGGTCCTCAATCGGGAATAATTGTCGGCAAAAAAGAGTTAATTTCCAAAATATCCAAACATCCGTTAGCAAGAGCTATAAGAATAGATAAAATTAATCTTGCTGCCCTACACGCTACATTAATGCATTATATAAAAGGGGAAGCCGAAAACAATATCCCTATTTGGAAAATGATATCCTCTTCAACTGAAACTTTGAGGACAAGAGGCCTCAACATTTTACGTAATATAGGCATAGATCTAGGCTTAGTTGTTACTCAATCTAGTATTGGAGGGGGTAGTTTACCTAGTGAAACATTGCCTTCAATTGCAATTGAAATAAACTCTTGTAATGTTGAAATAGTCAGTTCAAATCTTAGAAACGCACATTATCCTGTATTAGCTCGGATTTATAAGGATAAAATTCTAATTGACTTGCGCACTATATCATCAGGTGAAGACAAATATCTAGAAATCACTTTAAAAGAAGTTTTAACTAAATCAAATAATTAGTCGGATCATTGAAACAAAAAATGGATTTATTCGAACATAATTTAGCAAACCAATTAAACATGTATGCCCCTCTAGCGGATAGAATGCGTCCGGACAAGCTAGAAGATTTTATTGGTCAGGATCAGATAATCGGTAAAGGAAGCCCTCTCAGAGGCAGTATTAGCAACGGCCTACTTCCTTCTATCATATTGTGGGGTCCTCCTGGAACTGGAAAAACAACGTTGGCAAATATTTTAGCCGCAAAACTAAACGCAAAAACTCACAAGCTCAGTGCTGTGTCTTCAGGAGTCTCAGACATAAGAAATGCTATAAACAGCGCGATTGATTTATTAGGTATGTTGGGTCAAAAATCTATCCTTTTTATCGATGAAATTCACCGATTCTCCAAATCTCAGCAGGATGTAATACTGCCATTTGTAGAAAACGGAACGGTTACATTAATAGGTGCTACAACAGAAAACCCCTCTTTTGAAGTTATCGCACCATTATTATCTAGGTGCAAAGTATTCACATTAAATCCATTGCATGCAAATAATATAGTTGAAATACTAAACAAGGCTATCTTAGATCCAATCAATGGATTGGGCCAATCAAAAACTGTTTTTCCAAATGAAACTTTAGAAATGTTAGCCGATTCAGCCAACGGTGACGCTCGTTGGGCATTAAACACATTGGAACTGATGGCAATGTATAAGCAAGATGGAATCATTGATACAGCTACTGCTGTCAAAATCTTGACAGATAAGCCAAATAAGTATGACAAAAATGGGGATATGCATTATGACTCCATATCTGCTTTCATAAAATCTGTCCGAGGATCTAACCCGAATGCAGCTCTTTATTGGTTAGCTAGAATGTTAGAAGGCGGGGAAAATCTTAATTTTATAACTCGCAGATTGATAATTCTAGCATCAGAAGATATTGGACTAGCCGACCCGAATGCCCTTTCATTATCCGTAGCCGCACAACAAGCTGTAAATTTTGTTGGGCTGCCTGAATCTCGTATAATTCTTTCTGAAATCACCATTTATCTTGCTGCGGCTCCAAAAAGTAACACAGCATACATGGCTATAAATAATGCTCAAGCAGAAGTAAATGAGACGGGACCTCTCCCCATTCCGTTACATCTGAGAAACCCCGTCACAAAATTTATGGAAACTGAAGGATATGGGAAAAATTACATTTACCCTCATAACACTGCTAATGGTTTTTCCGATCAAGCTTATTTACCTGAAGGATTAAAAAACGTTTCTTATTATAATCCAAAAGAATATGGTTATGAATCTAAAATTAAAACCAACTTGGAAAAACTTAATCTATGATGATTAATCATCATAGATTTTTTTTACTTAAAGACATCAAACTTCTCGAAGAACGAATTCCCTGCAATGAAACAATTAACCCACCTGATGCTACTGCAATTGGAGCTCCCAGAAACAAAGCAACTGAGCCTGATATAAATCCTGCCATACCACTAAATCCCCACCCAAATGTTTGAAAACTTAATACCCGTCCTCTCATTCTTGGCGGAGCTGTGGTTTGTAGTAAAGTATTTATAGCCGTTTCATAAAACATTGAAAAAACAAAAGCCAAACCTAGAAAAGAAAAAGACAACCAAAAATTATTAGATAGTGCAAAAAGAAAAAGAAATGATCCAAACCCAATCAAACCAACAATTACCATGGCTGATTTATTTTTAATTTCCGGGATGACAGCTATAGTAAACGAAGTTACTGAGGCTCCAATTGCTCCGCCAGCTATCAAATATCCATAACCTTTGGAATCAAGTCCTAATTCGTTTTTTGCTATTATTGGGAACATCGCCTCTGCTGACCACCCAAAAGTTTCTGATGCCACAACACAAAACAATAAGATACGTATTTTTTTATTGGAGAATAATTCCCTAAATCCATCTATCAAATCACTCAAGAAACCAATCCCGACTTCATTTTCAGGATTACTTATTCCGTTTAATCTAGAGATGATTAACCCTGAAACAAATAACGTGACTGACACTGACCAGATTGAGTAAGCAAACCCTACATCCGGAACTGCCAACAGCCATCCTCCATATAAAGGAGCGATTATTGCCATCAAAGTAATTGAAAGGAAATTAGTAGCAGAGGATTTTAATAAAAAACCTTCTCCGACAAGGTCATATGGAATCGCTAATTTAGAAGTGATTCTTAAAGAACTAAAACAGCCATTTGTCAAAGTAAATATCAACAGGTGCCAGATTTCAAGTAAATCTATATATATTATAAATCCCATAATTAACGTGGTAACTAGTTGAGCATAAAGAGCAAACAACATAACTGTTTTTTTATTAAACCTGTCGATAAAAGCACCTGAAAAAGGACTTGTAAATGCCATACCCACTCCACCCAAACCAGCAGCTGCACCTACCCAAAAAGCTGAACCGGAAATAGACAGCATTATCCATCCAATAATCATCGGTGAAATCATTAAAGCAAAATCATTGAAAACAATGCCTAATAAAAATACTCTGTAATTTTTAATCTTAAGAAGATGTAACATTATGGTTCTTTACTCGATAATAAAATGGGATTTAACGTATCATTCATCCATGCAAAACAGATTCCAACACATTTAAAGTAAAGGTTATGTCAGATTCTACAATTCCATAATGAGTTGCAAATCGCCATTTTTTTTTCTTAGATGCTCCCTTAATGTCGTTGGTCTCTAATGCCTTAGTTACCGGTTGGATATAGGGATCATCTATTTCAAAAAAAACCAGATTAGTTTCAACGGCTGTAGGATCAATAGTTATATGAGGCATTTTCGATAATCCGTAAGCAAGTTTCTTAGCATTGGAATGATCTTCTGCTAATCTATCAATCATGGAATCTAGTGCAACTATACCTGCAGCAGCTAGAAAGCCAGCTTGTCGCATACCGCCACCGACGACCTTTCTCCATCTCTTCGCGTTTTGGATAAAATCAGCAGTACCGCAAACCACAGAACCTACAGGACATGCTAAACCTTTGGATAAACAAAAAGTTACCGAATCAGTATTTTTTAACAAGGAATCAACTGAAACATCCAAAAAGACCGAGGCATTAAAAATCCTAGCCCCATCAATGTGAAATTTCAACCCATATGTATGAGCAAGCATGGCTAACTCATTTGTATATGCTGCTGTGATAGCCCGACCTCCGCACATATTTTGAGTATTTTCAAGGGATACCATCGAGGTTTTAGGATTATGATAATCATTAGAGTCGCGTACAGCTGATTCTACTTCATTAAGATCCAACGTCCCGTCCGGATTATTACGAACTATGTTATAAGCGATTCCTCCTAAAGCAGATGCTCCTCCACCTTCATATCGAAAAATGTGTGATTTATCACCTGTTATTATTTCATCGCCTCGTTGAGAATGTGCCAATATAGAAACCAAATTGCCCATAGTTCCACTTGCTACAAAAAGAGCTGATTCCATACCTGTCTTTTCAGCAGCTAATTCTTCTAATTTATTAACAGTGGGGTCGTCACCATAAACATCGTCTCCGGTTTCTGCCTCCCATATTGCATTTCTCATTTCTATTGAAGGAATAGTAACTGTGTCACTTCTTAAATCAATAAACATAAATTGTATTCCTTAGTAATTATCATGAAATATGAGCAAATTTTATCAAGCATGTATCTAAATAACCATACAAATTGTTTGCGATTAATTTAAGATGTTACTTTGATATTTATATGAATATTCCCATGAGGCAATCATAATGACTGAACACATTTTCCGAACTATAAGTAATAGCTTTGAATTAGAGGCTATTCTTGATATTCCAAACACATCTGATTTACCTGCTTGCGTAGTCTTGTGTTCACCCTCACCTAAATTCGGGGGAGACATGAGCAATAACGTAATATCTGCAATTCACCATAAATTGATCGGATCCAACATAGCTACTTTAAGATTTAATTACGGTGGAGTAGGCAAAAGTCAAGGGAAAACAACAAATGGGCCAAATGAAATATTAGACACAAAAAATATTTTAGCAAAAATCTCATACGATCACCGGATAGATGGTAGCAAAATCGGAATAATCGGATATTCGTTTGGTGGATGGATGGCCCTTGAAGCATCAATAGATAATCATTCTATCAAAACTATTGTGACTGTGTCTTGCCCACAAAATAAACTTTCCTTATTTAGAACAACTGAAATTGTTCAACCCAAACTGTTTATCCTAGGAGATAAGGACCATGACTTTCCTGTTGGGCAATTTAATTTTATAACTAATCGATTCAATAATCCTAAACAATCAGAAATAATTACTAAAGGAGATCATTTCTTGGTAGGCCAAGAGGAATTAGTAGCAGATTTAGCAATGGAATTTTTTCAAAGAACTCTTTAAATGATACACTTATTATGCTGAAGACACTCACCATGAATTACGAATTCCCACCATTAGAACACCCCTTATAGGAGAAAAAATTGCCTAATAACGATTACAGGATAGAACGAGACTCGATGGGAGAATTCAATGTGCCTTCAAAAGCATATTATGGAGCAAACACAATGAGAGCAGTCATGAATTTCCCAATAAGTAATCTCCGGTTCTCTAGATCTTTTATTCAATCTCTTGCAACAATTAAAAAAAGTGCGGCTGAAGTAAATATAGAACTTGGATTACTCGACAACACTATCGGTGATGCGATTATCCAATCTGCCATAGAAGTTGCGGAAGGTAAATTTGATGACCAGTTCGTAGTGGATATATTTCAGACAGGTTCCGGAACTTCCACTAACATGAATGCGAATGAAGTTATTTCCAATAGAGCTATTGAAATATTAGGTGGTGTAATCGGATCAAGAAATCCAGTTCATCCCAATGACCATGTAAATACTGGGCAATCCTCTAATGACGTTATACCAACTGCGATTCACATAGCTGCTTTGTTATCTATTAAAAATAATTTACTCTCTTCTCTTAATATATTGCTAAAATCATTATCGGAAAAATCACTCGAATTTATGAGTGTTGTAAAAACTGGACGTACTCACTTACAAGATGCCACGCCCATTAGGCTAGGACAAGAATTCAAAGGGTATTGCGGGCAAATTGAAAGATCTATAGAACGCGCTGAATATGCAATTTCTCAATTATCCGAGGTTGCTTTAGGAGGCACTGCAGTCGGTACCGGAGTTAATACACATCCCGATTTCGCTAAAAAAGTGTGCCGAAAATTATCTGATACTCTCAACATTAATATTATTGAAACTACTAACCATTTTCAAGCTCAAAGCACATTAGATAGCATAGTTGCTGCAAGTGGAGCTATGAAAACAATAGCCATCAGTCTAATGAAAATAGCCAACGATATTAGATGGATGGGTTCTGGCCCAAGAGGTGGATTTGGGGAAATAGAGCTGCCTGAAGTACAACCAGGCAGCTCTATTATGCCTGGCAAGGTAAATCCTGTAATACCTGAATCCGTATGCCAAGTTGTAGCTCAGGTTATCGGAAATGACACATCAGTAAACATAGCTGGGCAGTCCGGAAATTTTGAAATAAATGTCATGATGCCTGTTGCCGCCTACAATCTCATACAATCGATTGATCTACTATCTACTGCGTCATTAAATTTGTCAGAGCAATGTATTGACGGTCTGACAGCAACATCAAAAGGTCCCGATATGGTAGAAAAAGGATTGGCAATCGTTACTACTTTAGTGCCTCATATAGGATATGATGCTTCAGCAGCATTGGCACATAAGGCTCAAGTAACAGATAAAACCATTAAGGAAGTAGCATTGACTGAGACATCGTTATCTGAAAATGACCTAGATATCATACTCGATCCTTATTCAATGACGGAACCTAAAATATGAAGAATATCAAAATATTTCGAGTGTCATCTAAATCGACTTAAGCTATCTTGATGATACTTCGGCACCAACATTAAATTACGCTCGCCGATTAATTTTGGTCCATAAAAGCATTCTCTACAATCTGAACCGTGGACAGAGTAGTGTCTTTATATAGGATAGTTACGGTTCCAGCGAGCTCACAATCGGTTTGAAATAATCGTAAAAACCTGTGACTTCTTCAGTTAACCATTCATAATAAGTTGGCCAACTGTCTTTGTTATCTAAATGAACAGGAGTCTTTCTGACAAATATACTGCAAGACTTCAATTTCGGGTCATTCTTCCACTTCAAATCCTTACTCAGATATTTAGATATAGAATTCTTCTGATCGATTAAACCCTGGTAATGAACTTTTGCATTTATGCTATCTAAATACAACATTACGCTGAGTTCATGTGTCTTGTCGTAGGTGTTATCAACGTAGTTCCAACGAGATGCCCCTGCAACTATAGTGAAGCCGCTTCGACCTATCCCTACATTCATGTACTGTTTGGGCTGAGCTTTCCCAACTTTAAACGGAACATTTATTTCATCAATATGGGTTCGAAATCCTGTCCAAAAGTCTAATTGGGATTTTCGGATGTCGGACAATTCTGTTCTGGAACGTTGATTCGTATTTCGAGATACTGATCGGGACCATTCGTTTGGTTTGGACACCATGTTTAATTTAGGGGCAACAATTGAACCACCTATTTGCCAGCATTCAATTTCCAGACCAAAAAAGTTAAATTCACTGGATGTGATTTCATTAAGCCAATCCAGCGCAGCTCTATGTTCCTCCGTCATACGGCTGGAGATCCATACTATGGTTACTGCACTTAACCCCGATGCATATGTAAGTAATTGGCCTAAATGGGTATGGTCGGTTCGTTCTAACTGGTTCTCTATCAATACCCATGAGTTATCGGCAGTATTTTTGCAAAGTATATCCGCACTAAATGGACCTACAGATTGCTCAGTAGCCTCCAGTTCTAATTCAATACCGATGGTATCTCCCAGCAGGGACAGGTTTTCCTCTTGGGATAACCACGGGGTGAAGTGTCTGTTCTCGGTCTCCCAGATAGATCTTAAATCAACTTGTTCTAATCGCCCCAATTGGTTACTAGCCACGTTACTCTCCCTCGGTTACCTTTATATATCAACAATATTACATTGTAAGCAAAAGCCCGATGATTATGTACCTATCATTTTTTCATACAAATTTAAATGCGAATTTATCAATTCTTGATGGATTTTATTATTCACTTGATTTGGATAAAATTTTTCCACTATTTCAGTTTCAATATTATCGAAATTTCTAATTTTACCTAAAGCTTTTAGTATCATTATGGCGACTCCTCTACCTGTATCCTGATTATCTTTTGATATATTAATTTCTTTTCCCAAGACATCAGCAGTAGTTTGAATCCACCAAGGCAAATTCTTTATTGCCCCTCCACTAGCTATTATTTCAGGGTTAGTATCTGTAAAATTTTCAAGCATTCGATAGACTAATAGGAATCTATAGCTGATAGACTCCAATATAGCCTGTAATATCTCAAGTGATGTATTAGAATATTTTAATCCTGACAATGTCCCTTTAGAGTTAGCAGACCAACCTAAAGCACGTTCTCCTAGTAAAAAAGGTAGCACCGAAATTCCATGTTGCCCAGGATTTAACTTTGATAATTCGTTATTAAACTCTTCGATTTTGGGCAATTTTAAATTATTACGTGCCCAACTAATCATATTTCCTCCTTCAGAAAAAGAACCTCCCAAAAGAGTGTAATTATTTAACAATCGATAGCACCACAATCCTTTTGGTATTTGATGTACTGTTGAATCCAATAAAATTCTTATAGCTCCTGTACTACCAACTGTAATAGCAACTTTTTTCGCATTAGTACATCCGCTTCCAATAGTTGCAGCCATACCATCACCAACTGATATGAAAAATGGGGTATCGGATAATTTCACCCATCGATTCAAGTATTTTTTACTTAATCCTATTTCACCTTTATCATAGGGGATTAATTCAGGTAAATTATCTTCAGAAATACCTAAATATTTAAGTAAACCTGCATGCCATTCTAATTTATTTCTATCTAAAAGACCGCTCCATGACGATATAGAATAACTAGCTTTAAATTCATTTCCAACAAACCATTTTGAAAAAAGAAAGCTCGAAAAATCAACGAATTTATCAATACTTCCGAAATTTTCTAGATTTTGTTTCATCCACATTATTTTCGAAGGGACATAAGAAGTATGTTGAGCAGTTCCCGTTTCATGATGTAATCTTTCTTCATCAAAATCTTGTTTAATTTTGATGACTTGATTATCAGACCTAGTATCAGCATATGTATAAATTGGAGTTATCGGATCTCCTGATTTATCAATACCAACTAAAGTGCTAGCCATACAATCAAAGCCAACTCCTATAATTTTTCCTATATGATTTGCCGATTTTTCCAAAACATTATCAATCGATTGTTCAACTAGTGAACATAATAGGTTCGGATCTTGTTGGGAAGTACCATCATTTTTACTTATTATTTGATGCGGAATAGATACCGAAAATTCCGGGATAATATTACCTTCCAAATCGAAAATAGATGTTTTTATAGACGAAGTTCCTATATCAACTATTATTAGTGATTCTTGCATTGTTATTTTACTCAAAATATAATTAGTAAGTTTTTGTATTCGATTTTGTATTCAATAAGGTTAATATACATGATTTTATATTTTCTAATTAAAAACATACAATGATGCGTTTTTAGTAAATAGCAATTATCATAGAATGAAAAATATGTTATGACTGATTTTTAAGGTATCCGATTTGCTCAGGATAATCCATTTGGCCTTTTTCTAACATATGTAAAAGTAATTCATCTAATATTTGGCCTACTCTAGGACCTTCAGCAATTACGGATTTAATAACGTCATTACCATTTACTAAAAGTTTGATTTTTGACAATTCATCTATATAAAAATTTATTGGATATAATTGATTGGTTGGCAATAATTCTTGTGACAATTCAATTATCTCTAAAGGAATCTTGTTTAAATGTTTGTATAAACTCAAACGTGATTTATATAAGAATGCTTCTTCGCACTGTCCAAGTGCATCCACATAGCTAACAACACTATTTCCAAGTCCAAATAACAACATCGCTTTGTTTCTGGTCTCCTTGGTAAAATGGAGGAAAAACAATCCCCACAGTAAACAATTGGTTTTATCGAATTTCTTTAAAATTAAGCTCCTAGATTTTGAATCAAAATCTGCATGTAAATTAAGATTTAAAAGTTCATATATATACTTAAAATATTCGTCATTTAATATGTTTGAACATAACTCCTCATCAAATATTTTTCGAAATTCATTGGATATTCTTCGCCCACTTAACTTACTGATTGTTGGGATATGAGAAATCAACAATTGTCGACATTCATTCGTTAGTACTAAATCTAGTCGGTGCATATACTTAATAGCTCGAAATATACGCGTGGGGTCTTCTGTGAAGCTTTTTTCATGTAATACATTTAATTTAGCATGATTGATATCTTCAATTCCTCCAAATAAATCAATAACATCTCCCCAATTTTTTTCATTTAAAGAAATTGCCATAGCATTGACTGTAAAATCCCGTCTTTTTAAATCGTATTGGATTTTATTTGTATAAGTTATCTCCGGCAATATTGCAGGAGTTGCATATTTTTCAGTTCTTGTCATAGCAATATCAACCAATATGGTGCCAATACGAATTGTCATAGTATTAAACGCCGATTTAGAAATTAATTCAGTATCGGGATTATTAAGAATATTGTTAGTTAAAAATACAGGATCTGTCTCTATTGAAATATCAATATCATTTATAATTTTACCCATTATTAAGTCTCTAACAGCCCCTCCAACCAAATAAATATCGGCATTTATAAATTGTGCAGCTTCGCACACAAATTTAATTGCATTAGTCTGATCAACAGACAATTTTTGTAACAAATCATTTGCGAGATTCACAGTTTTTTCCATTATTAATTTCCACTTATCGCTATAATAATTTGACAGATTATATTTAAGAAGGTAGATTATTAATACTTTAAAGTAGTGACTGGTCACAAGATAGTAGAAATAAAATAGAATAATCGTCAAGAGTAGCAGGTTAGGTCCCAATCCGTTGATTCTGCTCGGCAACCTTAAACTTTTAGGTGCCTTTGGGAAATTAAGACGGGGTCTTTATGAGACAAAGGTTGCGGGCTCTCCGTAAACCGGAAGAGCCTTTTTTTTTGCTATAAAATTGAACGATAATTAAGGAGATACATTTAATGAGCGATCACAGATTCGAAACAATACAATTACACGGTGGGCAATCGCCTGACCCGACTACTAACGCACGAGCAGTACCCATATACCAAACCACTTCTTTTGTATTTAACAGTCATGAACACGGATCAAATCTTTTTACTTTAAAAGAATTAGGTAATATTTACACCCGTATAATGAATCCGACAACAGATGTGTTTGAAAAAAGAGTCGCAGCATTAGAAGGTGGCATATTAGGCTTGGCCACAGCATCAGGACAAGCAGCTCAATTCGCAGCAATATCAAATATAATGCAGGCAGGGGATAATTTCGTCTCCACTTCATTTCTATATGGAGGAACTTACAATCAATTTAAAGCGCAATTCCCGAGATTAGGCATCAATGTGAAATTTGCCAAGGGAGACGATGTAGAGAGTTTTAAATCACAAATTGATGAAGAAACTAAAGCTATATACATAGAATCACTCGGTAATCCTAGATTTAATGTGCCTGATTTTGAAGGATTAGCTGAATTAGCTCACTCAAACAATATTCCATTAATAGTCGATAACACATTAGGAGCTGCCGGAGCACTAATTAGACCGATAGACCATGGAGCAGATGTGGTTGTACAAAGTGCTACAAAATGGATAGGAGGACACGGAACCAGTATAGGTGGAGTTGTAGTTGACGCAGGAACATTTGATTGGGGTAACGGGAAATTCCCTCTTTACACAGAACCGAGTGAGGCATATCACGGCCTAATTCATTGGGATGTATCTGGCTTTGGAAGCGATCTATGTAAAGCTTTAGGAATACCTAGTAATAGAAATATTGCTTTTGGTATAAGAGCACGTTTTGAAATACTAAGAGACTATGGAGCAGCGCTAAGTCCTTTTAACTCTTTCTTGTTTTTACAGGGACTTGAAACTTTAACACTTAGAATAGAAAGACATGGTGAAAATGCGGCGGTTTTAGCTGAATGGCTAAACCATCATCCTAAAGTAGAATCAGTTAACTATCCCGGGTTACCTTCAAATCCTTATAAAAGCGCAGCTGATAAATACTTGATCCGAGGATATGGTTCCATGTTAACTTTTGATCTCAAAGGGGGATATGATGACGCTGTTTCATTCATAAACAACCTTAAATTGGTGAGCCACCTAGCAAACGTTGGAGACCTTAAGACTTTAATTATTCACCCAGCTTCAACTACTCATGAACAATTGTCTCCTGAAGAACAACTTTCTGCTGGAGTTAAACCAACAGGACTTCGGATTTCCGTTGGTACAGAACATATTGATGATATAAAGGAAGATTTCCAACAAGCATTCGATTCAATTTAATTAAATATTATCTTCCCCGCCACATGAAAGTATATAAAATATAAGTGATGGGGAAGATAATTCTTGGTGAATAATGACATTAATAATTAGATCCGACTATCATGCGTTACCTATGATTGAACAAAATAAAATCAGATGGCTTCCAATTGAACAGGCAGTAACACAAGACATACGACCATTAAGGATTGGAATATTAAATATAATGCCATTAGGCGAACAATATGAAATGAATCTACTAAACCCACTTGGTTTATCCATATTACAGATTGAACCAATATGGATACGATTAGAATCCCATGCGTATAAAACCTGGCCCAAAGGATACATAGACGATCTATACCAAACTTATGAGCAAGCAACAAAAGAAGCGCCATTGGACGGACTGATAGTGACCGGAGCACCTGTAGAACATCTAGAATATGAAGAGGTACAATACTGGAATGAATTCTCGAATTTAATATCGGATGCGAGGATTAATTGCCCAAGTACATTAGGACTATGTTGGGGGGGATTTGCACTTGCATATTTATCTGGAATACCGAAAGTAAATTTCAGCGAGAAATTGTTTGGAGTGTTTGAGTTAGATAATTTAGATACCTCACATCCAATAACAGGTGCTTTAGACGATAAATTCTTTTGTCCACAGAGTAGATATGCAGGCCTTTCTGATCATGCAATGGAAAAAGCTCAATTAAATGGAGAAATAAACTTGCTCGCTTATGGTAAAGAATCTGGATATACAATTTTCGAAAGCACTGACCATAGACAATTAATGCACATTGGGCATCCCGAATATAATGCCGGCAGGCTAGCAAATGAAGCGATACGAGACCGTTACAACCCTAGTGTACCTGCTATATCAAACTTTGACTTCAATAATCCAATGAATCAGTGGAGAATGCATAGAAATACATTTTTCCAACAATGGATTCACTATTGCTATACATCAATAAGCTTAAAGCATTAAACAAAGTAATGTCTGCTTACTCTACCGCTAAATTTTGTCATCAATGTGGCCATTCATTAATTAGCAACACCATCAATTTAAATAACGTAGGTTATTGCACAATTTGTGATATATCAATTTACGCTGATCCCAAAGTCGCTGCTGTAGTAATTGTGTCGAATGGTAATGAAATTCTATTAGTTCGCCGTAGCATTCAACCTCATATAGGCAAATGGAGTTTTATTTCCGGGTATGTCAACCAAGCAGAACAAGTTGAATCAGCGGCAATCAGAGAGGTAAAAGAGGAAATTGATATAGATATTAAGCTGATTAAATTACAAGGCATTTATTCTGGCATGAGTTCTGTCATCTTAATAGTATATCGAGCTATCCATTTATCCGGGATACCTAAAGTAAGTGAGGAGGTAAGTGAATTCAACTGGTTCTCGTATGATTCAATGCCGGATTTACCTTTTCCATACGATGATTTAATATTACGTGATTTCCACAACGACTTAGGATCGCCTATTTAAGAAGTTTCTTTTTCTTCCCACATTCTTTTGAATATGCCAAAAGAATCAGTAGTATTATCAATCGAAGTTATTTTTACTAACTCCCATCCTTGAGATCCCATTATTTTCAATGATGTTTCAATATATTGTAGACTAGATTCTTCATACTCTGATTTTAATTTGATCACTTCATATTCCCAAGTAGGCATATTTTCAGGCAAATCAAAATCATTCATATATTCTAATTGCTGAAGTTCTTCTTCAGTAATTTCAACCCATGAATCTTGTTGTAATGCAGTAGGGCATTCATCGCATATTTCGGAAGGCCACAAAGTATAGCCCCCACAGTCAGAACAAAAGAATATTTTCATATTTGTAAATAACATCCTTAACAATATTATTGAGGCTCGGAATACATTAACGTATTCAATGAATCTTTATTATAGCAATAGAATATAGAATATAAATTATAAAAAAACTTTTTAGAAATAGCTACACGGACTCAATAGATGAGTAATTCATGTCATATAAGTCTGAGTAAAGACCCTTCTGTTGAATCAATTGTATATGAGTACCTGATTCAATGATCCTACCCTGTTCTAGAACCACTATTTTATCTGCACCTCTAATTGTGGAAAGTCTGTGAGCAATAACTATTGCTGTTCTTCCTTTCAGTAGAGTTTTTAGAGCTTTTTGAATTAAAACCTCTGTTTGGCTATCTATACTAGCAGTAGCTTCATCAAGTATAAGTATTTTAGGATTTGGTGCTATAGCTCTTGCAAAACTTATCAATTGTCTCTGACCCAAGCTAATATTGTTCCCGCGTTCAGTTAGATAAGTATCATATCCATGGCTCAATTTAGTTATGAAGCCATCTGCACCAACCGCTTTAGCCGCATTTACTATTTCTTCATCAGTAACATTTGGATGATTATATCGTATGTTTTCAAAAACCGTTCCAGAGAACAAATATGGGTCTTGCAAAACCATACTGATTTGATGAACCAAAGATTCTCGATTGACCGAAGTAGTATCAATTCCGTCTATATATATATTACCTCTTCCGGGTTGAATTCCATAAAATCTAGCTAAAACTGATACGATACTAGTTTTACCTGCTCCAGTCCTACCTACAAGTGCCACCGTTTCACCGGCACTTATTTGTAAATTGATATCTTTAAGAACATCTTCTCCATCAACATAAGAAAAACTGATGTTTTTAAATTCAACATCCCCTTTCACGACCGGCATATTAATAGCATTTTTATTGTCTTCTAGAGTTGGAGTTCTATCTAATAAATCAAAGATTCTCGCTCCCGATGCCATTGAGCGTTGTAATTGTGTATATTGCATTGTCAGATTTCGTATCGGATCAAAAAATCTTTGTATATACATTATAAACGCTACCAAAACCCCTATCCCTAACTCTCCCGCCTCAACCATACTTGCCCCAAAATATATCGCTAATACAATAGACACAGCAGTAAGAATATCTACAGCAGGTAAAAGCATAGCTGCATATCGTCCTGCTACAATATTAGACCACCTATGGCTCAGGTTTTTCTCGTTAAATATTTCCATATTACGTTCTTGTCGATTAAAACTTTGAACAACTCTTACCCCTGAAATGTTTTCATTGAATGAAGCATTAACAATAGCGATTCGTCTTCTAACTTCCACGAAGGTTTTTTTTGCAAATTTTTGCCACGAAATCATTATCACCATCAATATTGGAATCACAACCATTGTGATAAGACCCAACTTTAAATTCATAAGTAACAAAGCTATTACTATTCCAATCAAGCTCAACAATTCACCCAAACTCATCACAACTAATGCGCTAAATTCCTGTAACTGCCCTACATCTCCTTGAACTCTAGACATTAATCGACCAACTTCAGTATTATCAAAATAAGATAGGGATTGTTTTTGAACATGACCAAAAAGCTTTTTTCTTAACCCAAACAAAACTCCCTGACCCACTCTTTGCATAGCATATTGCTGAATATAATTAGTTATCCAATTAATTACGGCAACAACAACAAATACAACAGATAACATTGTTAAAGCTTGTTGGTTTTTATTGATAATATATTGATCAATACCATGACCAATTATCCAGGGTACAACCACTAAAGTAACTGTATAAATAAGCATAGATACTATTGATACGGTCAGCATTCTTATATGTGGTCTAATAAAAGGAGTTAATCTAAGAATCACCCGTTGGTCATACGCTGACCCGAAAAATTCTTCGTCTGAATGGCCTCGAGCTGCGGAAACTCCCCCTAATCCTAGGTTCAAGAGGATTTCACTCGGGTTTCATTTTCAGCAGATTGATCTTGAGGCCTCAATTGAAGATCATAGATTTGCCTATATGCACCCTTTAGATTCAAAAGTTCTTTATGTGTACCTTGTTCTATTATTGAACCATTATCTAAAACTATAATATGATCTGCGTTATGAATAGTACTTAATCTATTAGCAATAACAAAAGTTGTTCTATTTTGCATAACAGCATTCATTTGTGTTTTGATTTTATCCTCCGTATTCGCATCCACACTAGACGTGGAATCATCCAAAACTAAAATTGGCGGGTCCATTAAAACAGCCCTAGCTATGGACATTCGTTGCCTTTGTCCTCCTGACAATGTGGATCCTCGTTCTCCTACAAACGTGTCATATCCACCTTCCAATGATTCTATGAAACCATCCATTTGAGATATCATTGCTGCATTTTTTATTTCATTACTTGTTGCTTCTTCAAATCCATAGGCTATGTTCTCTTTCAATGTGGTAGTAAACAAAAAAACATCTTGTTGCACCATTCCAATGTTTTGTCGCAACATTTTTAACGAATAATCTTTTATGTTCACATCATCTATTTGTATTTCACCATCAGTTGGATCATAAAATCTACTAAGAAGATTGGCCAACATAGTTTTTCCACTTCCAGGGGGTCCCAAGATAGCAATTACGCTTCCCGCTTCTACATGTAAGTTGATTGATTCAAGAACGTTGTTATTTTTATCAAAGTAAAATGATACATTCTTAAATTTAATGTCTCCTTTAAATCTATTCCCTTCTGGTATGACAGGAGTTTTTGTTTCTTTAACTTCCGACTGGATGTCTAGGATTTCAAACATTCTTTCTCCTGCTGATGCTGCTCTTGCGTATGAATTCACAATCCAACCAGCCATTCTAATCGGCATCGCTAAAATCTGTAGATAGAAAATAAATTCCGCCAAATCGCCTGCAGTAAAATCATTGCCAGCAATAACCAATTGTCCTCCAAAAAACAGAACAATCGCCATCGATATCATAAATGTAAAAAGCATGAACGAAACACTTGAAATTCTCAATTGTTCTGCTTTTATATATATATCAGCAACTTCTTGGTTTTTAGATTGAAATTTCGATTCTTCATAAGATTCTGAAGCAAAAGCTTTCACTACACGTTGTCCAGCAAAATTTTCCTGAAGTATTATACTCAATTCAGACATCTTTTCTTGAGCTATTAACCACAATGCACGCATTCGTAATCTGATTTTACTCGTATAAATAGCGACCACTGGCATGAATGCAACTGCGACCAATCCCAATATCAAATTAGAAGCTATTAAAATATATGCGACTATGATAAAAAGTGAAATAAAATATGGGGCTCTTACTAATCCCATGTTTATGAACATTCTTATGTTCTCCACATCTGTAATGGCCCGAGACATTAAGTTTCCAGTATGATATTGGTCATGAAATGCAAAACTTTGATTTTGAACATGGTCATAAAATTCATTCCTCAAATCATACGAAACATATTGTGAAATAGATTCTGCCAAATGAGTTTGAAAAAAGGACATCACCCCTCTAATAACACTCAATCCTAATATGACAAAAGCTATATTGATGATAGATTGACTGGAAACAGACTGGTTCCCTTCCAACAATTTAGCGATTTCATCTATGGCTTCACCAAAATATCTAGGTAGCACCACGTATGCTGCTACGGCAATAAAAGTGGTTATATAAGCAATTGCTAATTTATATTTATGCCTAAAAGCAATTAAAATTATTCGTAATATCTCTTTCATTTATACCTAATTATAATGTATTAACTAGCAAAACAGTCTTGAATCAGGTCAGATTAAACACCCCAAACTAATACATGATTCTACTCCTTATCTAGTATAGGTTAGCAATATATTCTAATACCCGATATTGAGTAATATTAGAAATGTCCATAGTATCAATCTCAAAAACGAGCGGTCAAGACTTATTGGCGCGAGGATTTTTTATTTGGCACACCTAATTGTGGCAATGGGGTTTTCTAATTCCAGTGGTTCCGGAAATCCCAAAGCATGATGAGTTTCCTGAGGGTCATATCTTTGCTCTTCTTCATTTACATGGGTTCATAAATCCATCATTTTGAGAGCAAAACCTAAATGGTTATCAACTTTCCAATAATCATCTTCAAAAGTCGGGACACTCAAATTCCACACCTTCGCTAAGCTACTGGTATTAAGATAATTTCACCATTTCTAATTTCATGTCACCATTATATCATCTGCCGTTTGGTTATTAGGTGCCTTGAAAAATACCGCTAAAATTTGTTCGTGAAAAGATTCGCAAATCTCCCTAAAGGCATACACATTACCTTTTTGAGCGTATTTTACCAATACTTGAATGTCAGAATCAGTTACCTTTACACATGTCAAGTAATACAGTATCGCGTCTTGCTCGGGCTACCGTTAAGGGTTATCCCCTGCTTAATCGTGTAGAGTTGCGGAACATACCAAACCTTGAGGCCATTCTTAATTTCCATTTTATTTTTCTCCTAATTAATTGTTCAGTTTTTTTCGATAACACATCCATCCAAATGATTTTTTTAAATAAAGTTTTGCTCGATCTCTTCTGCTACATCTTGTCCGCAATATGTACACGAACCTAAATGTTATGTGTTGAAATAATCGTCATATTGGAGTATTAACAACAACTCTTTATAATAAGTTTACACAACGTGGTTAATAACATATCAATACGATAAATATAGCGAAACCAATCAAATAAAGTTAGCAATCAATTATTGTGAAGTCTAGAGGTATATAAAGCCATGATCAAACATAACTTTTTTCATGTTCGAGCTATGTCAATTAATGATACAGAACAATTTCAAGCAATTGAAAAAGATGCATTTCCGGATCTATTTCCTGAAACCAATTTTAAAAATGAATTGAATCGATCTATAGCATCACTTATCACAATTGGTATTGATACAGAAAACAATAAAAAAAAGGAAATTTTGAATGATAACTATTTGTCGAACAAGATCCCATTATATCGTCAAGGATATACAGGTTGGCATGGGAAAAAGGATTTTTTAGTCGGCATTGCTGAATCCTGGAATATGGTAGGTGAAACACATATCATTTCAATTGGAGTAAGGCGTTATTTTCAAAATAAAGGTGCTGGTGAAACACTTTTGTTAAATATACTCTCGAATAGCGAAAATCCTATAGTCACATTGGAAGTACGAAAATCAAACCAACCTGCTATAAATTTGTACAAAAAATATAAATTCCAAATAGTTGGCACTAGGAAAAAATATTATTCCGATAATGGGGAGGATGCTTTAATTATGACAATAGAATCTGCTACTTCTATGAAATATAAAGGTTTCATAGAGCAAAGCAGTGAATTACTGGTAAGTAAAGAAAACCAGTAGTATGACTTTCGTATTTTACCTAAGCATCACTCACATGATACACTTCAGTCGCGTTTTTGAAACATAAAACCCACTACAATTTACAATATACTCGAGAGACACAAACTAAGACTAATAGGAAGGCGTTAAAAATATGGTGCAAGAGGCTGAGGCAGGTATCCAAAATCAAGAAAAAACCAATGAAATCACCATGCGTTCTCTCTTAGAGGCTGGGGTTCATTTCGGCCATCAAAAAAAATACTGGAATCCGAAAATGGCAAAGTACATATTCACACATCGTAATGGCGTGCATATAATTGACTTGCAACAAAGTGTGGATTTGATAGAAGCCGCTGCTAATTTCCTGAGTGACTTAACATTCAAGGGCGGAAAAGTCCTTATGGTGGGAACAAAAAAACAAGCTCAAGACACAATAATTTATGAAGCTGAGAGAACTGCTTCATATTACATTGCCAACAGGTGGCTTGGTGGAACTTTAACAAATTTCCAAACCATACAAAAAAGAATTAATTATTTAATATCCTTAGAAACTCAACGTGAGTCAGGAGTTTTCGAATCATTAACAAAAAGAGAATCATTGAAAATTGATGAAAAAATAACAAAGCTTAACAAAAACCTGGCGGGCATAAAAGAAATGAAAAAAATGCCCGATGCTTTATACATAATTGATGTAGAAAAAGAAGGCCTCGCAGTTGCTGAAGCGTCGAAGCTAGGAATTCCAATAGTTGCACTGGTTGATTCGAATTGTGACCCTGAACAAGTTGCCTATCCGATGCCAGCAAATGATGATGCGATCAGATCCATAAGAATTATAACTTCTAGAATGGCAGAAGCAATAATTGAAGGTGAACACAGAAGAGAATCTAACTACGATCCTTCAAACGCCAAATCGAGTGATCCAGAAAGAATGATTACTTACTCATCTTCATCTATCGAAGATCTAACTCCCGAAGAAGAACCTGAAAAAAAATCAGTTTGAATGAAAAACACAACAGCAATGATTCTCATAATCAATAAAATTTAAATCAGGTGAAACATTGGAAATAACCACTGAAATGATAAAGGAACTTCGTCAAAAAACTAGCGCAGGTATTATGGATTGTAAACGTGCGCTTGAAGATTCAAATGGCGATGGAACTCAGGCAGAACAAATTTTAAAAGCCAAAGGAATTGCCTCAGCAGCTAAAAAGGCTGAACGAGACACAAATCAAGGAACCATAGCAACCTACATTCACAGTGGTGGAAGAATAGGATCTATGGTAGAAATTAACTGTGAGACAGACTTTGTAGCCCGTACAGATGACTTCAACAATCTTACTCATGATATTGCTATGCAAGTTGCCGCTATGAGTCCAATCTATGTATCTCAAGAAGACATACCAAGTGGCTCCAATGAAAACCCTGAGGAAGTCTGTTTGTTATCTCAATCTTTTATAAAAGATCCCGCTAAAAGCATTCAAGATTTAATCAATGAAACTGTTGGTAAACTTGGGGAAAACATCCGCATTAGACGATTTAAACGGTTTTCGCTAGGGGAATAATACCCATGACAAACACTCTCTATAAAAGAGTATTACTTAAATTAAGTGGGGAATCTTTAAAGGGAAATAAAAGTCATGGAATAGATCCCGATGCTCTGGACTTCATGGCCGGAGAAATCAAATCCATAAAATCCCAAGGCATAGAATTAGGTATTGTAGTGGGCGGAGGCAATATTTGGCGTGGATCTGAAGCTGAAATTGAAGGTATGGAAAGAGCTACTGCAGATTATGCAGGAATGCTTGCAACAGTAATAAGTGCATTAGCACTCCAAGACTCATTAGAACGCAAACACGACCTAGATACACGAACATTAAGTGCAATTAACATACAACAAGTAGCTGAACCTTATATTTTACGGAGAGCAATACGGCACCTAGAAAAAGGTAGAATAGTCTTGTTTGCCGCAGGTACAGGGAACCCATTTGTCACAACTGACACCGGGTCTGCATTGAGAGCATTAGAAATAGGAGCGGATGTATTGCTAATGGCGAAAAACGAAGTGGATGGAGTGTATGATAGAGATCCAAATATAGATTCTACTGCAAGCAAATATGAGAGAATCAGCTATTTAGATGCTATTGCTAAAAGGCTAAAAGTAATGGATAGCACTGCCTTATCCTTATGTATGGAGTATGACATCCCTGTCATTGTATTTGATCTTTTCGTCAAAGGAAATTTGGAGAAAATAATTAATGGCAGTAAAGTTGGGACATTAGTCGCTTCAGATGAAAAGGAAAACTCTGATGAATAAAGTAGAAGATATATTAAAGTCTACAAAAAACAGAATGGACAAAAGCATAGAAGCTTTGAAAAAAGAATTGAGTATTATTAGAACTGGCAGAGCATCAATTGACTTAGTACAAAGCATAAATGCTCACTATTACGGAGCTTCAACACCAATAAATCAACTTTCATCTATAACAATTCCCGAAGCAAGGACTATACTAATTCAACCATGGGATAAAAATGCGCTTATTGAAATAGAAAAAGCTATTTTACAGTCGAACATAGGAATAAACCCTACAAACGACGGTGATACGATCAGGCTAAATGTTCCTCCACTTACTGAAGAAAGGAGAAAAGAAATGGTCAAATCCGTTAGTGGCATAATAGAAAAAGGAAACGTATCAATTCGTAATATAAGAAGAGATACATTAGAAAAAATCCGCACCATGGAAAAATCAAAAGAAGTGTCCCAAGATGATTCAAGGACAGCTCAACAGGATTTGCAAAAAATTACAGATTCTTATGTGTCAATAACAGAGATATTAAAAAACACAAAAGAAAAAGAGTTAATGAAAATATAAAAACAATAATTTTTTAAGATTCACACAATTATGCTATGGATTTACTAAAAATGACAGATTACCCAAATCATGTCGCAATAATTATGGATGGAAATGGTAGGTGGGCTTCTATAAAAGGGTTTGCCAGAACCTATGGCCACAACCAAGGTGCTAATATATTACGAGATATTATACAGAACTTCTTGTTCTATAAAGTGAAATTCCTGACTTTATATGCTTTTTCAACCGAGAATTGGAGTAGACCACAAAAAGAAACTCATTTTCTTATGAATCTTTTAATACGATCTATTGATCATGAATTAGCAGTACTCCACAAGAAAAACATACGTATAATTCACCTTGGAAAAAAACAAGGGCTTCCTAATAAAGTCGTGAATGCAATAGATAAATGTATAGATCTCACAAAAAACAACGATGGTATGATTTTATCTATTGCATTAAATTATGGGGGTAGAGATGAAATATTAAATGCCATTAAATCGATCATAAATGATAATGTAAAATCAGACGAATTATCAAAAATAAAAATAGAGGAATATCTTTATACGGCAGAATTGCCTGACCCAGATTTAATAATAAGAACAGGTGGAGAAATAAGAATAAGTAACTTTTTGCTGTGGCAATCAGCTTACTCAGAATATTATTTCACTGACACCTTGTGGCCCGATTTTAATAAAACCAACATAAAAGATGCGATGGAATCATATTTGTCACGGAAGCGTCGATATGGTAAAACCGTATAAAAAATTCCAACATAGAAACTATGAAATCTAGAATTATTACATCATTAATTGCAATACCTCCCATAGTTATTTCGGTTTGGGTAGGTGGTTACCTCTACCTGTTTGCTATGATTTCTATCGCTGGTGTTGGAGCCTATGAAACCTCAAAAATGACGAGGTTAAGGGGTATACCTTCACATCCAAAAATGAGCTTCCTAGTCGCTATTATAACCGTATTCTTATCTTTTATATTAACAGAATCTGACAATCTAACGTATTCTTATTCTTTTGTATTAATATCAACTGCTGCCATATCAGTTGTTTGGCTAACCATTAATAAACCAACTGATTCTACATTTCTAAACACTATGGTTGGAACAATTTGTCCGGCATTTTACGTCGGTGGATTTATGGGGTTTGCTATATTATTAAGAGAACTACCTTATGGAATGGAATGGGTATTTATATTATTGATTGCAACATGGTCTACTGACACGAGTGCTCTTATAATCGGAAAAGCTATAGGAAAAACTCCGTTTTTCCCATATTTAAGTCCAAAAAAAACCTTGGAAGGAGCATGGGCAGGTTTAATATCCGGAATATTCGCATCACTAATAAGTTATATGGTCTTTAATGCTATCGGATTACGTTTGTTTAAAAGTATATGGGGATTTGATGAATTCGGGTACCTGACAGCATTATTATTAGGTATTATTTTAGGAATCAGTAGCCAAATGGGAGATTTATTTGAATCTTTGATTAAAAGACGGGCGGGGGTAAAAGATTCGAGCAAATTAATGGGACCCCATGGAGGCGTGTTAGACCGAATAGATTCGATTGTTTTCAATCTATTCGTACTGTATTATTTTATACAATGGATGGGAAATTAAAAGGAATTTCAGTTCTTGGGTCGACCGGTTCTGTGGGAACACAAACTTTAGATATAGTAAGGAAATTCCCTAATCAACTAAAAATAACTGGATTAGCTGCTAACCACAGTCATGTAAAACTTGCTCAGCAAATACATGAATTTTCTCCTACGGTTGCACACTGGAATCAAACTGCTACAGAGCACAGAGATCTAACCGAGTCGAATATATTAAATACTACTATTTCTAAAGTGGCTACGGTACCAGATGCCGATATAGTAGTAACAGCCACAACAGGAATTGTTTCAATGGAAGCAACATTTGATGCAATATCAGAAGGAAAAGATATAGCATTAGCAAACAAAGAATCCCTACTAATAGCGGGTAATAAATTAATGGAACATGCATCATTAAATCGCTCAAAAATATTACCAATTGATAGTGAGCCAAGTGCAATATGGCAATGTTTGGCTGGTGAGTCATCAGGCATAGGAAAAATATTACTTACTGCCTCTGGGGGATCTCTCAGAACTGTCCCTATAAGTAAATTACCTGATGTGAAATTAAAAGAGACATTACAACATCCTAACTGGAATATGGGGGCTAAAATAACAGTGGATTCAGCGACTATGATGAACAAAGCATTTGAAGTCATTGAAGCCAAATGGTTATTTAATGTTTCCTGGGAAGATATTGAAGTTGTGATTCATCCTCAAAGTATAATTCATTCAATGGTCGAATTCAGGGATGGCTCAACAAAAGCACAAATGAGTGGACCAGACATGAGACTTCCTATTCAGTATGCGTTATTTTACCCTGAGCGCATGCCCAATAATGAAATTCCCAGGTTTGATCCAAAAATACATAGTAATTTAACATTCGAAGATATTGACAATGACAGATATCCTTGCTTTAAGTTAGCCCTTAATCTCGCACAAAAAGGTGATACATGGCCAGCATTATTAGTTGGCGCTGATGAAGCAGCTGTCAATCAATTCATAGCCGGAAAAATTGGCTTTACTGAAATAGCCCCATTAATAGAGGCCGTATCGCTTTCTCACAATCCTATTAAAAACCCCTCTTTAAAAGAAATGGTGCTATCCGTAGCTCAAAGCTATTCGAAAGTAATGGAGTTAACAAATTAAAATATGGATATTATACCAAACTGGCTACTAGTTTTTCCTATATTAGGATTCCTTGTATTTGTGCATGAGTTAGGTCATTTTATAACAGCAAAAAGATTCGGGATAAAGGTGACAGAATTCGGGTTCGGATTTCCTCCTAAAATCATAGGCTTTACTAGAGGTGATACCCTATATTCACTCAACTTGATACCTTTAGGTGGTTTCGTAAAAATGATAGGAGAAGAAGATCCAACTGATCTGAGAAGTTTCGCTCGGCAAAACACATTAAAAAAATCTTTAGTTTTAATAGCTGGCCCATTCATGAATTTGTTAATACCAATCATAATATTTACCGCACTCCTGGTATTGCCACACGATTCAATATCAGGCGACATAAAAGTATCTGCTGTTGCTCCAAACTCTCCTGCTCAGCAAGCGGGTATAGCAAATGGGGACACCATAACGTTTATTAATGATACCCCTGTGAAAAATCCTGCAGAATTACTGAGTGAAATTAAAGAATCACTTGGAAAAGAAACTTATTTAACCATCAAAAAATCTGTTAGCACAGGAGGGCTTTCGGTTTCTCCTGATTATGTTTCAACAGAAATCTTATCCATAGTTCCTCGCAATAATCCGCCGAACCTTATAGTTGTAGAAACAGTTACCAATCCAAACACTGAAATCACATTAAATCAGGCACGAAGATACATTGGGACAGCTGAAGTAGGAGATATTCTTACACAAGGAGCATTGGGAATTTTAATATCTACTGACAACATAATTAAGACTACTACTACTTTATCAATATGGGAGGCTGTACCTAGATCAATCACAAAAATCATTGAGGTAATAAGTGCGACTCTAGGTAGTTTAGCTGGATGGGTATCTGATAGCAAAAATCCTGGATTTACTGGCCCAGTCGGAATAGCTCAAGTCACAGGCGAAGTAGCACAAATGGGAATCGGTCCAATATTCGAATTAACAGCATTATTAAGTATTAGCTTAGCAATACTTAATATTCTTCCCATACCTGCGTTAGATGGAGGACGCCTATTGTTCGTGTTGATAGAAGGGTTAAGAGGTGGGAAAAAAATTAACCCTAAAACTGAAGGGTTAATTCACATGGTTGGATTCGGATTCTTAATTGGATTAATTATAATTATGAGTTATTTTGACATAGTAAGAGTATTCACAGGAGGAAATGTCCTTCAGTAAACAAACATAGGTACTTATTAAATGCAAAGACGTGTATCAAAAAAAATAAGTGTCGGAGATGTTGATGTAGGTGGTTCTTCTCCTATATCAGTTCAATCGATGACGAAAACTGACACTAGAGACATCCCTGCTACCATTCGACAAATAAAAGAGTTGGCTGATGTTGGTTGTGAAATAATAAGGTGTGCTGTACCTGATATGGAAGCTGCTAAAGCACTGAAAATGATCAAAACTGAATCCCCGATACCAGTGGTGGCAGACATACATTTTCATTATGAGTTAGCAATAGAATCTCTAAAAAGTGGTGTAGATTGCCTACGCTTGAACCCAGGAAATATTCGAGACCAAGATAAGGTAATTGAAATAGTCAAGCATGCAAAAGAACGATCAATACCTATTCGAATTGGTGTCAATTTTGGCAGCTTGCCTCCTGTTGGGAGTATTGGAAAATCAAAAGGTCAATCGAGGCACAATGATGGTGTAAATCTACTTTCCAAAGGCACTGACAATCAAAACTATTCTGCAGTGGATCACATGGTAAATACTGGGTTATGGGAAATAGGAATATTAGAAGATCTTGATTTTGATCTCATAAAAATATCTTTAAAAGCTTTTGATATTGACACCACAGTTGAAGCATACAGAAAAATGTCTAAACTAGTACCATACCCTCTGCATTTAGGCATTACTGAATCAGGCACTGCAAAATCAGGTAGCATACGGAGCGCCATAGGATTAGGCGTATTATTGTATGAAGGTATAGGAGACACTATAAGAATAAGCCTTAGTGATGATCCAAAAGAAGAAGTTCATACAGGATATGAAATATTAAAGTCTCTTGAAATAAGGCGTAAAGGTGCTGTATTAGTGGCCTGCCCTAGCTGTGGTCGTGCTGACGTTGATATCAGGAAACTAGCAAACGATGTAGATACTCTGTTACAAAAAACATCTACATCTATTAAAGTTGCTGTTATGGGGTGCGAAGTCAATGGTCCTGGAGAAGCAAAGGATGCTGATGTAGGAATAGCAGCGGGATCAGGAAGAGCAATAATATTTCGGAAAGGGAAAAAATCTAAAATTGTCGATGAAGCAAACATGCTAACTGAATTAATGAATGAAATTTCAGCTGTCGAAAATGAAAGTAAACAAGGTAAATAGGGTATCTTTCCATGAAAATGTCGCAGCTGTTTGGTAGAACTTTACGAGAACATCCATCCGAAGCAGAATTAATTAGTCATAAATTACTGCTCCAATCCGGCATGATTCACCAAGTGTCTACTGGTGTGTATAGCTACCTCCCTCTAGCTTGGCGTTCATTAAAAAAAATAGAAGCTATTATACGAAAAGAGCTTGATGCTGTGGGTGCTCAAGAAATAAAACTAGGAATGTTGCAACCAAAAGAAATATGGGAAAAATCCGGCAGAGACAATATCTACGGCAATGACATGTTCAGGCTTAAAGATCGCCGTGGCAGAAATTTGGCATTACCTCCCACTAATGAAGAATTAATTACTGAAACTGTAAAATCATTTGTCCAAAGCTACAATGATTTACCATTCATCCTATACCAAATTCAAACTAAATTTAGAGATGAACCTCGACCTAGGGGTGGATTAATTCGAGTAAGAGAATTCGACATGATGGATGCTTACAGCTTTGACACTAATGAAAATGGATTAGACATTAATTACAATGATATAACCACTGCATATGTAAATGCTTTTGTTAAATGTGGCATAGAAACCGTGATTGTTGAAGCAGATAGCGGGGCAATCGGAGGTAAGGATTCGAAGGAATTTGTTCTTTTGGCTGATTCTGGAGAAGATACAATATTACTTTGTGACAATTGTGAATATGCTGCAAATGATGAAAAAGCATCATTCAATAAGGATATTACAAATCAAGGGTGCGTAACTTTTAATACCTTTCAAGAAATCCATACACCTGACATAAAAAAAGTGTCGGATGTCGCCGACTTTTTGAATCTAAATTCAGCAGATATTATTAAAACTATTGCCTACATTGCAGATGATGATTTTATACTAGTTTGCCTGAGAGGGGACTTGAGTATTAATGAAGTTAAACTAAGAAATTTTTTAAAATGTCAGGAATTACGTCTTGCCAACGATACAGAATTGGAATGCAATGGTTTAACATCAGGATATATTTCACCTTTAGGATTAACCAATATTATAATTATTGCTGACGACTCAATACTCATTAATACCAATTATTGTTTAGGCGGTAATAAAAAAGAATCTCATTATGTAAATGCGAATTTAAACCGAGATTTTTATGTCACTCATCAAACTGATATAGCTCTCGCCGAAAATGGGTACATGTGCCAATATTGCAATGGTACATTAAATGAACGCCGAGCAATCGAGATCGGACATGTATTTAAGCTTGGCACCAAATACTCTGAAAGTATGGGAGCATATTACAATGATGGTAACGGTGACAGCCAACCGATAGTAATGGGATGCTATGGAATAGGTATTGGACGAATTTTAGCTGGTGCTCTTGAGCAACATTCAGATGAAAATGGAATTGTTTTTCCTAAAAACATAGCCCCATTCCAAGTGATAGTGATTTCACTAAATACTGACCAATCTGATGTGTGTGAATTAGCATCAGACATTTATGAAAAATTAAATGGAATAGGTATTGAAACTATTATTGACGATAGAGAGAATAGCGCAGGAATAAAATTCAACGATGCCGACCTATTTGGAATACCCATAAGAATAGTGGTGAGTTCTAGAAATTTAAAAATGAACTCAGTTGAAATTAAAATACGGACAGAAAAATCAGGAACTTTAATACTTATAGAAAATATCGTTGATGAAACATTGAAATCTCTAGGACGATCAATTTAAATTTACATTTGCAAAGTTGTTATTTTAAGTAAACGGATGATATTATGCCGTCCGAATAGCTTTCTTAACTGCCATCATATAATACAGGAGACAAAACTATGACTTTACCCGAACGTTTAAAGTTTGGTGTTTTTATGGCTCCGTTCCATTGGTTAGGAGATAATCCAACATTGGCTTTAGAAAGAGATCTAGAAACTATACAATGGTTAGATTATTTGGGATTCGATGAAGCATGGATAGGCGAACATCACAGTGCTGGCTGGGAAACCATTGCATCTCCCGAAGTGTTTATAGGAGTGGCTGCAGAACGCACAAAACACATCAAACTTGGGACAGGAGTCGCCAGTTTACCTTACCATCACCCATTAATGCTAACTAATCGAATGGTTCTGCTTGATCACCTAACCAGAGGTCGGGTTATGCTAGGAGTTGGGCCTGGAGCACTTGTATCAGATGCTTACCAATTAGGAATCGATCCTCCTTTGCAGCGGCCTAGAATGGATGAGGCGATTGGGGTTATCAAAAGGCTTCTTACTGAAGATCAGCCCATTACTCACAAATCAGATTGGTTCACTTTAAGGGAAGCAATGTTACATTTAAAACCATATACTAATCCACATTTCCCCATTGCAGTAGCTGCAGCTCAATCTCCTTCAGGAATGGTAGCTGCAGGTAAACACGGGCTGGGTGTACTGTCTGTCAGCGTTGTACGCGGAGGCAGTATCTCTTCAAATTTAAGAGAGTTTTGGAAAATTGCTGAAGACACAGCTGAAGAATATGGGCAAACGGTATCTAGAAAAGATTGGAGAATAGTCCTACATGTTCATTTAGCTGACTCAAAAAAAGAAGCTCTGAATCAAATCAGAGAAAAAGCAGCAGCATACCAATACGATTATTTCCATCAAACTATGGGGGTTCCTTTCGATTATGACGGACCTCGAGAAAAAATCGCTGATTATATGAGTGAAAATGGTGCATGGTGTATTGGTACTCCCGATGATCTAGCATCTAAAATCAAAGAATTAGATGAACAAAGTGGGGGATTCGGCGGTTTTATGATTCAAGCTACAGAATGGGGAAATAGAGAACAAGTAAAATACAGCTATGAGCTTATATCCAGATATGTAATGCCTCAATTCCAAGGATCATTAAAAAATTTAGTGAAATCACAAAATTGGTCTGAAACACATAGAGATAAATTAGCAGCTTTACGAACCAAATCTCTAAACAAAGCAACAAATAGTTTTAAAACAAATAAATAATTACGGGAGTAAATTGATGACAAAAATGACAGGTGGTGAAGCCTTAGCCAAATCATTATACAGAGAAGGAGTCAGAGTGATTTTCGGACTTCCTGGAGTACAACTTTACGGTCTTTTAGATGGACTAGCTAAAGAACCTGGAATTAGATTCATTAACACTCGACATGAACAAGCGACAACTTACATGGCAGACGGCTATGCAAGGGCCGGAGGAAAAGTTGGTACCGCGCTCGTAGTTCCTGGTCCTGGATTACAAAATGCAAGTGCCGGATTAGGAACTGCTTATTCAGCTTCTTCTCCCGTGTTATTAGTTTCTGGTCAAATCGAAAGAGATCATATCGACCTTGAAAGAGGAATGCTTCACGAAATTAAAGGTCAAATGAATATAATAAAACCAATTACAAAACATCAGAAATTAATTCTGGATCCTGCTGAAATACCTTCTGCTGTGCATGAAGCATTTGAACAATTGCAAACAGGTAGGCCAAGGCCAGTCGAAATTGAAATACCTCCGGAAACACTTTACGACATCACCGATGTTGAATTACTAGAAGCAGGCAAATATGAACGCCCAAGCGGTACGGTTGAAAGTATCAATGCTGGTGCAGAGCTAATAGCATCTTCTCAAAACCCTCTAATCTGGGCTGGAGGAGGCGTAATTTCTGCAGAAGCAACTCAAGAGCTAACTAGATTGGCTGAATTTCTGCAAGCGCCTGTTATAACAACTGGGGAAGGACGTGGAGCAATATCAGATAAAAATTATCTATCTATGGGTAGTTTTAGATTTAAAGGTGATACTTTTTTCGATAATGAAATTGCTAAGTATGATTTGATTGTTGCAGTCGGCACCAGAATGCTGAACACTGAGTATTTCAAAAACCAAAAAATATTACAGATTGATATAGATGATCAAGAAATTGGCCGAAACTATTCCAATACTCAAGGAATATTAGGTGACGCAAAAAAATCTCTGAGAGATTTAACTTCAACCTTGCAAAAGAAAATGTCTGCGGTCCCTAATAAAAAAGAGGAATTAGTAAAATTAAAAAACAACCGATTCAATAAAAATACTGAAATAGAACCTCAACAATCATTCATAGAAGCAATAAGAAGAGCTGTTCCTGAAGATGGAATTTTAGTATCAGGAATGACCCAGTTGGGATATTACAGCCGAAACAGATACGAAGTATACGAACCAAGAACTTATATCACGTCTTCATATTATGGGAATTTAGGATTCGCCTACCCTACTGCATTAGGAGCAAAAGTAGCTCAGCCTGATAAAGCAGTGATTGCAATATCTGGCGACGGAGGTTTCATGTTTAATGTACAGGAATTATCTACAGCAGTAAGGCATAAAATAAATGTGGTTCTTGTCCTTTTCAATGACAATGCCTACGGTAATGTCATGAGAGATCAAATAAATATGTTTGATGGAAGAGAGTACGGGGCTCAAGTCACCAATCCTGACTTCATGAAATTAGCAGAAGCTTTTGGAGTCAATGGTACTCGAATAGAAAATCAATCTCCTGAGGCATTGGAATCAGCAATAATAGAGGCAATAAAACATGATGGGCCATCAATCATTGAAGTCCCAGTTGGCCCAATGCCAAATCCATTCCGTTATTACAATTAATAAATCAACCAGTAACCATAAAATGTTTCACTATTTATAACGGGTGGTGCATTTACTACCCCGTCAATTGTAACTAGTGATGGGGTAGTTTGAATTTAACATACTCAAATATCAATCAATATAAAAGATTAGCATTTGATCTAGGGATAGTAATTCCGCACACACATCTAGCCAATCTCTTCATCCACAAGTGATGATTTCCATGGGATATTCATTAAACCATTACGTTGCATGGTTTGTTTTATAGTGGGTTCTATATTATTAACTTCCAGTACAGCTACACCTGTGGTTGACACAGTATTGTTTCATGATTCAATTGATTTCACTCCGTGCGGTTTTTCTGTCGTTGGATCGCAATTTGTATATTTTTACAGCGATTCCAATGCATTTCCCATTTTTATCTCGTATAAATATAAAAATTCGGTTCGAATTATTTTATTTTCTAATTTAAACACCAATTTCAATTTTTATTCAATATTTTAGGCGCTTATTAAGAATCTGATCACTGAGCCATTAAGACAAGTTATACGGGATTGATAGCTCGGCACAAATCCCTTTGAACCATTCTATTACTTCGTAATGTAGTGGTATGCCATTTTTATTTCTTAGCGCATATTCTTCCGCCTCTGGTTGCCCAGGATACATTACTCTTTCTTGCCCAGGAGCTGGTTTTGTATTTTTTAACATATTGATCCATTCATCCATGGTTTTTTTAAACTCAATGGTATCCATGAATGCCTCGACATTATAAGCCGCAACATAATGTCCGAAATTAGGACGCCCCGGATTCATGCCATATCCTCCACCTGTCATAATTCCAGCTAAAATATCAACAACACACATCATGCCATAACCCTTATGGGAACCCAGTTCCCTTGTTCCTCCTAATGGTAGCAAGTATGAAGATGCTTTCCCTTCGTATCCAGGAGTAGGTGGGTCTATTTTTTCCATAATTGGAGATCCTTCAGAATCAGCAACCCATCCACCCAATAATTGTGTGTTGTTTCGTCTAGCTAATCCCAATTTGTTGCCAGCAACAGCACTCATTGCCGCATCGAATACAAATGCCGGTTCCTTATCTGCTGGCGCAGCGACTGCAATCGGATTAGTTCCAAGAACTGGATCCGCTCCAAAAGTAGGTAGTACCCCAGGAGGACATGAAGTCATACACATACCGATCATGTTTTTTTCAGTTGCCATAAGTGCGTGGTAAGATGCCATTCCTAAATGCCTAGAATTATGTATAGTCACAACACCCATTCCCACTTTTTCAGCTTTTTCTATTGCTATCTCCATTGCTTTAGGAGTCATAACGATTCCAATTCCTCTGTCTCCATCTATATTTGCAGTAGATGGAGTTTCCCGAGTTATGGACCATTTTGGTTTTGGATTTATCTCTCCATTACCATATCCTGCAACATACGATCTCAGCATGTTAGAAACACCATGAGTATCTACTCCCCTCATATCTGCCTTTACCAATACGTCTGCGCCAATTTTTGCATCCGATATCGATAATCCCATTTTTTGAAAAACCAATTCTACAGTTTCCCTTAAATTTGTTTCTTTGACTCTAACTTGATCTTGAATTTGTACTTTAAATTGTTCTAACACGTTATCTGTTTTCCTTATTCTATAAGTTTCAATATAACGTGATTCTACTATTTACTAGTTAACTAAACAAATTATTCAATATGGAAAAACGGAACGATCTATAAACAAAAATATTACCCATATATTTGAACTTAGTGTAGACTAACCATACAAATTATTACTGACTACACTAGGAAGTTGACATGCAATATAAACTGATTATTGGCGTGTTTGCAACCTTTTATTCCCGCCATAATCCATTAAAAGTCCCACTTTGGATAATATTACCCTGCATATTAGCTGCTTTATTTGTGATACTTCCTTTATTATACTTGGGAATTAGGGCGGCTCAGGCCGAACCTGAAACATGGCGGTGGATAATAAGATTACAAACATTGCATATTATATTCAGGTCAATTATTTTGGCTCTATCGGTATCTCTGTTGTCTACATTAATTAGTTTGCCTTTAGCTTTTATAACCACAAAAACCAACATTCCTTTCAAAAAAGTTTTTGTAGTTGCTAGTATGATCCCTATAGTGATACCAAGTTATGTTGGTGCGTATATTTTTATATCCATATCAAGTCCAAATGGATTGACACATCAATTCATATCTAGGTTTTTTGAACTGGAATTAATATCGAACTTATCAGGATTCACAAGTTCCTTACTAGTGCTCTCTTTCCTGAATTATCCATATATATATATAACCTTAAGAAATGCATTTAGAAATATGGATTCTTCTGCAGAGGAAACTGGCTACTTAATGGGATTCAAATCGCCTGAAATTTTTTATAGAATAATTTTACCGCAACTTAAACCTGCAATAATATCCGGAGGTTTACTCGTTAGCTTATACACTTTAAGCGATTTTGGGGCAGTCTCTTTATTGAAATATAAAACCTTCACATGGGCTATTTATAATCAATTTGAAATGAATGGCAATACAAATACCGCAGCAATATTATCACTAGTATTATATGTAATTGCTACAGGATTATTGTATTTTGAGTCCTTTATACGGGGAAATAAAAAATATCATTTGTCTAGCTCAGGAGCTGAACGTCCATCTTCACAATTTAATTTAGGGAAATATAAAATACCTTGCATATTATTTTGCATAATAGTTTTTTCAATCTCCTTAGCATTACCCACAATTGTATTGGCATACTGGCTGTTAAGAGGCCTTGCAGAAGGCCTTAATTTATATTCCAATTTACAATTAGTTCGAAATTCTATCATCCTGTCATCAGCATCATCGATATTAGTGATAATCACTGCTATTCCATTGTCTTATTTAGTAACCAGACACAAAGGACTGATAAGCAATACAATAGAGAAATTATGTTACATTGGATTCGCTTTACCGAGTGTATCTGTTGCATTAGCATTAGTCTTCATAGGTGCTAAAATAGGGCAACCAATGTATCAGTCTTTATTTATTTTAATAATAGGATGTTCAATAATTGCACTGCCAGCCGCATTAGGCCCTATAAGATCATCCTTGTTACAGATCAATCCTAGACTAGAAGAATCTGCCACAACATTAGGAAAAGGCAAATTCAAGGCTGCTTATCATACTACTTTCCGATTACTCAAACCGGGAACTGGCATGGCAGCTGGGTTAATATTTTTACTTACGATGAAGGAACTACCGATGGTTTTAATGTTGTCGCCTCTAAATTTCTCTACCTTGACGACCCAAATATGGAGCTATACTTCTGAAGCTTTTTTTGCTCAAGCAGCGTTTCCTGCATTATTATTAATAGTAATATCATCATTAATAATGATGATATTTGTTACCAGTACTGAATCAAAAAAAATATGAGTATAATCAATGGAACCATCTTTACTAACCTGTGACAACATTACTAAACGATTTGGTAATAATTTAGCCATTAATAAGCTAAATATAGACCTTCGTAAAAATGAAATTTTATCTATATTAGGGCCTAGTGGCTGTGGCAAAACTACCTTACTTAGAATAATTGCAGGATTAGAGGACCCTGACTATGGTAATATTTCTATTAACAACCGTATAATTCACAGTAAATCGATAAGAGTGCCGACAAGCAAAAGAAATGTTGGGTTAGTGTTTCAAGATTACGCCTTATTCCCACACTTAACTGTTAAAGAAAATATTTTATTTGGAACACCACGTAATATTAATAATCAAACCAAGTCACTCATACTACAAGATTTATTGGAATTAACAAAATTATTTGATTTGGAATACCGATACCCACATGAATTATCCGGAGGGCAACAACAAAGAGTCGCTTTGGCAAGAACATTAGCTACAAAACCTGACATCCTATTAATGGATGAGCCTCTTTCAAATCTTGACGAATCACTTAGGTACACATTGAGAAAAGAATTGAGAAAAATAATAAAAGAAAACGGTACCGCTACCATTTTCGTAACTCATGATAAAGAAGAAGCATTCAGTATATCTGATAGAGTAGCAGTTATGTCAGATGGGGTATTACACCAAATTGACACCCCCGACAAATTATATTTTTGGCCTGAAACAAAAGAAACGGCTATTTTAAGTGGCACCTGTGAATTTATTACAGGAATTATAAATGACGGAAAAGTACGCACTAGCCTTGGTAACTTAGTTATCAGAAAGCCGTACGAATACTCTAATGGAAGTAATGTGGAAGTAGGAATTAGGCCAAGTGACTTCAATATTCACGTGACCCCTAATGGGAAATGTACCGTATTAGATAAAGAATTTACCGGGGACGATACAATATTTTACATACAAAGCCCAGCTGGTGAAATTGTTCGATGTAAACACAAAATATACACATCGCTTTTCGCAGGATTAAAGGTAAACTTATTTCCTAGCGAGCACACTCAATTTAACGTCTTTATGAAGACTTAAATAGTTACTACGATATATCATAAACATACTATTTTGGACTTTAACAAAATGAAAACTCAATATGAAACCGTTATAGGACTTGAAGTCCATTCTCAGCTGCTTACAAAAAGCAAAATGTTTTGTCAGTGTGGCGCTGATTACCAAAAAGCACCACCAAACTCTAGGGTATGCCCAATATGTATGGGAATGCCAGGGGTACTTCCTGTAGTAAACAAAAACGCTGTCCGATTAATTATACGGACAGGCTTATCACTAGGTTGCAAAATCTCTGAAACGACTAAGTTTGATAGAAAAAACTACTCTTATCCTGATCTCATGAAAGGATATCAAATTTCACAATTTGATTTACCCGTTGCTTATAACGGAATTATCGAAATAACAGAAGAAAATAAACAAACTAAGCAAATCGGAATCACCAGAGTTCACTTAGAAGAAGACGTAGCTAAATTAATACACAAATCTAACGGATCCAAACATAGCCTAGTAGATATCAATAGAGCCGGAGTTCCTTTAATGGAAATTGTAAGTGAGCCTGATATGAGAAGCCCAGAAGAAGCAAACATATACTTAAATAATTTACATGCAATAGTACGGTCAATCAAATCAAGTACAGCAAACATGGAAGAGGGGAGTTTCAGATGTGATGCTAATATTAGTATCAGGGTTAAAGGAGATACTAAGTTAGGAACCAAAGTGGAAATTAAAAACGTTAATAGTTTTAGGTCAGTATTCAAAGCTTTGAAATTCGAGGAACGCCGACAAATAAGATGTATTGAAACAGGAGAACCAATCATACAAGAAACAAGAGGATGGTCCGATGAAAACGGACAAACTTTCAGCCAAAGAATAAAAGAATATGCTGCAGACTACAGATATTTCCCCGAACCAGATATCCCACCAATATTGATTTCAAGAAAATGGGTTGAAGAAATCCGGTCAGAGATCCCTGAATTACCTAAAGAGAAAATAACTCGATATATGGAACAATTTAAATTGTCTCAATATGACAGTCAATTACTCGTATCTAACTACGAAATATCAATTTTATTTGAACAAGCATTAATATCCTGCGTAAAGCTCAAGTTATCTGTTACAAATGTAGCTAAACGTGTTGCCAATTTGTTAATAGTAGAATTACCAAGACTAATTCACGAATTCGACATAGCAGATAATCACTTTAAATCCGGACCCACAGAATTAGCGCAGCTTATTTTACTTATTGAAACGGGAAAACTAAGTACCACTATGGCAAAAACTGTATTTGAAAAAATGTTTGTATCAGGAAAAACTCCTGACGATGTGTTTAATGCATCGGAAATAGCACAAATTAATGACGAAAAATCTTTAGGCAAAATAATTACCCAAGTAATCAACAAAAACCCTGGAGCCGTTGCAGATTATAAAAATGGAAAAGACACTGCAATTAAATTTCTGATCGGGCAAATTATGAAGATCTCCAAAGGAACAGCAAACCCTAAAATGGCCTCGGAATTATTAGTAGACCAATTAAACAAATGATAGTATCACGACAAAATCCTAAAATAGTAGCAATAGGTGGCGGTACGGGATTACCTATATTATTAGAAGGAATAAAAGCTTACACTGAATATTTGACAGCAATTGTAGTGGTTTCTGATGATGGTGGAAGTTCAGGAATATTGAGAAAGGAACATGGGATAATTCCCCCAGGCGATTTCCGAAACTGCCTAGTATCAATGTCGAATAAAAATGCCTTATTGACAAAATTATTCCAATACAGATTTGATAGCGGTGAAGGACTAAAAAACCATAGCCTTGGAAACCTATTGATAAGTGCTATGACTCAAATAACTGGAACTTTTGAAAATGCTTTAATCGAGGCAAGTAAGATATTGGAGGTTAAAGGAACAATAGCTGCTGCCAGTACCATGGATATTGATTTGTCAGCAAAATTAAGCAACGGAACCATCATTTATGGCGAATCAAACATAACAAATTCCAAGGAAAAAATTGAGACTGTTAACCTAATACCTCCTGACCCGAAAGCCAATCCAATAGCAGTCAATGCTATCAAAAATTCTGACCTAATCTTGATAGGTCCTGGCAGTTTATATACCAGTGTAATTCCAAATTTAATGATCCCGGAAATTAATAATGCCCTAAAAAATTCTCCCGCTTTAAAATTTTATATATGTAATGTCGCCACAGAAAAGGGAGAAACCAATGGATATACAGTTTCAGATCATATAAAAGCAGTCCACAAACATGCAGGACAAAACATTTTTGACGTAGCGGTCGTGAACAATAACGCAATCAAATCATGTCCTGAGGAGATTTATAAATCAGTAGATTTTGGGAGTATTGTTAAAAATATTAGTATTGAAAAAGAAGACTTAGTCGATATTAGAATTCCTACACAGCACGATCCAATAAAATTATCTAGATTCATCATGGATATATTTAACAAGCATACTATGAGCCAAAAGTAATAAAAAAGGGTATAATTTTATAATATTTAATATGACTACAATAATCAACATATCAATGATAATAATCTCACTATTAGTAATTGGAATAATACTAATTCAAGTCAGAGGTCAAGGCGGTGGGCTTTTCGGTGCTGCAGGAACCTCTTATAGAACTAGAAGAGGTATTGAATTGTTGATGTTCAGGCTTACTATAGTACTTGTAATTATATTCATTCTTTTAGCTATTATAAGTGCGGGGAAATGGTTTTAAATTAACGACTACTATCCCAATTCCATGAAGTATCCGCTCCATCGTCTTCCAACGTAACACCTAACTCAAGTAATTGATCTCTCACATAATCGGACTTATCATAATTCTTGTTCGATCTGAATTCTTTTCTCAACTGTATAAGCAATTCTATAAATGGATTAGCTTCTAAATTACTATGACTCGAAGTCTCATGTTCTAATTTAAGGCCCAATATACTAGCAAGTTCTAACAATGTATTTTGTGCGTGGGATATGTTTAAATTTTCAGTTGCCCCTTTATTGATATTTTTAGCGAGGTCAAATAACACGGATAGAGCTATAGGGGTATTAATATCTTCATTCATTGCATCTACAAATCTTTCAATGTAGGTCGTACTATTCATATCAGTACCTATGCCAGATTTTGCATTGTAGGCTGTGCGTAACCTATCAAGCGCTCTGTTTTGCGAAGAGACTATTTCTTCGTTAAAAATCAATGGGCTCCTATAATGTGATGCTAAAAAAAACATCCGTAATGTATCCGAAGAATATTTCTTCAACGCGGACTGTATGGTAAAAACATTTCCTATAGATTTACTCATTTTATCTATACCATTTCCTAAAGTACCATTATGAATCCAAAATTGTGCAAAAGGAACAATACCTGTTGCCGATTCTGACTGTGCTATTTCATTTTCGTGATGAGGGAATATTAAATCTAGCCCACCTCCATGTATATCAATATCTTGGCCCAAATATTTCAAAGCCATTGCGCTACATTCAATGTGCCATCCCGGCCTACCTTCTCCCCATGGACTATTCCAAAATGGTTCTGCCGGTTTACGACTTTTCCACAAAGCAAAATCTCCGGAATATTCTTTATCTTCATCAATGTCCAAACGAGCACCAGCAATCATTTGGTCTATATTACGTCGACTCAATTTTCCATAGTCAGCATCATTTTTAACCCGGAAATAGACATCCCCATTCAATTCATAAGCAAAATCTTTTATTATTAGCTCTGAAATTAAAGATATTATGGACTCAATTTCTTCTGTTGCTCTCGGATATCTAGTAGCTTTCTTAACATTCAGTTTATCCAATTCGTCCAAATAAATTTCTATATTTCGCTCGGCTAACGCCGAAACTTCAATTCCTTCTTTATTTGCTGCAATTATCATTTTGTCATCGATATCAGTGAAATTTTGTATATAATTAACTTCATATCCTGAAAATTCCAAATATCTGCGAATAACGTCAAAAACAATTGCACACATAGCATGGCCCAAATGTGATTGTGAATATGGTGTTATTCCACAAACATACATATTAACAACATTTCCTGAAGGCTTAAATTCTTCTATGTTTCTAGTAAGTGTATTATAAATCTTCATTTTTTCTCTCAACAGTAGCAATCGCATGGCAAGAAATACCCAAACCTTGGCCTATATACCCTAGCCCATCTGTAGTTGTAGCTTTAATATTTATTTGATCTGAATTTATTCTCAATACCTCAATCAAGCTATCTTTGATCTTTGGTATATATTCCATCAATCGTGGTTTTTCTGCAATGATTGTAGCATCAATGTGCTTAATCACCCACTTCTCTTTATTGATTAGACAGAGAGTAGTACGAAGTAACTTCAAGCTACTAATATTCTTGTACTTAGGTGAACTAGATGGAAAATAAATACCAATATCGCCTAATGTGCATGCTCCCAGAAGGCTATCTATTATTGCATGAGTTAATACATCGCCATCACTATGGGCTAATATTCCAAACTCACAATCAATAATCAATCCTCCTAAAATCAGTTTTCCTTCATCCGTAAATTTATGAACATCTATCCCAATACCTGTCTGTGTAGTAGTCATTCATTATTTCCCGATTTATATAAAGCATTGAGCAATACTAGATCTTCTTTATATGTAATTTTGAAATTACATACATCTCCATCAAATACATTTACGGAATATCCTGCTTTTATAAAAATCGCAGCATCATCACTTAATGTTTCTTGTATTAAAGTGTGAGATTTAAGCAATTCGTTAAAACGAAAAAATTGAGGGGTCTGTGAATTATACAATTCTGTTCTGTCAATATTATCAATAACCTTATTGTTTTTAATTCTCTTTAATGCATCTCTAACAGGAATCACCGGAATAGCCCCAAATTCTTTTTCAAGTAATTCCATTCCTTTATAAATTATTTTTGTGTTCAGGTTTGGTCGTGCTCCATCATGAACAATCACATTTTCAGTAGCTCTAATATGTTTCAAACCCTGCATCACAGAGTCCTGTCTACGCATTCCTCCTAATATAACTTCGATTTTGGCACAATACGATGTTGAAAACAAAGATTCTAATTTACTAAAATTTCTTTCATTAGACACAACAATAATTTGATCAAACGATTCGATATCCATGAATTTTTTTACGGTAATTTCAATTACGTAACGACCGTCAATTTCTGAAAATAATTTATCATCTAGGCCGAACCTAGAGCTGTTACCAGCAGCCAAAATAATCACGGAACAGTTTTTCAAAACAATCTTCTCCCTATAAGCAAATTTATTAACTAAATATAGCACGAGATTCGATATATAAAAAAATTACCTCAATGGTTTTGATATATTCATTTATATAAATTGAAAAAGCGTTAGAATATTAGTATAAAATTGAATGTATTGATTCTACCTAGCGATTCAGATTAAGGATTACAGATAAATGGCATCAAATTACTGGATGTTTGTTGAAACAGAACAAAACGCATTAATCACTCGAGAAAAAGGATACACAATATTTGGTATGAGCCCCAAATACAAAAAGCGCGCGCTAAGAATGCAGCATAATGATCGAGTAATATTTTACACTCGGTCGAAAATGAATTGGACTGCATCCGCTACCATTACTTCAAAAATTTTCGAAGACGAATCTCCCATATGGCTACCTAAAGAAAACACTATCGATTTTAAAGTACGGGTAAATCTTAAGCCCAATTACATATTGAATGAAACTGAATATATTAATGGATTGGCGATAGGAGCCTCATTAGAATACGTCAAAAAATGGTCTCCCGAAAAATGGCCATTGGCTTTTTGGGATTCCCTACACCTGATACCCCAAAGGGATTTTAAATACATAGAAGATGAAATGAGGAGAATTAAAACTGGGAAAAAAGGTGATCCCATAGTGCAAAAAAACATAAGACCTCGGAACTCCAATCTTTCACCCTATAACACAAAAAAACACGCCGAACAAATCAACATCCGATGATATAGAATATTCTTCAATTAAATAAACTTACGTTAACGATTTCAGGAACATATTGAAATAACATTATGAAAAACCATACTCATAGCAACATAAAACTAACTAGTTGGGCTTCATGTGCTGGTTGAGCATCAAAATTTAGTCCGAAAGACCTGGAGCAAGTTTTGCAACAGTTACCCAATATTACCGATACTAATCTTTTAGTTGGAGCCTCTTCAAATGATGATGCTGCAGTATACAAAATTAAACATGATACTGCGATTGTATCTACGGTGGATTTTTTTCCACCCATTGTAGATGACCCTTTTCAGTTTGGCGAAATATCAGCCGCTAATTCCTTAAGTGATATTTATGCCATGGGAGCACTACCATTAATCGCGTTAAACATTGTAAGCTTCCCTGACAATTTAGATATATCAATATTAGGATCCATACTTAAGGGAGGCGCTTCCAAGTCAGCCGAAGCTAATGTTATAATTGCCGGTGGTCACACAGTAGTAGATAGTGAGCCTAAATACGGACTTTCTGTTACTGGGATTGTCACTCCAGGCAAGGAAGTCACTAATATTGGAGCGGAAGTCGGGGATTTATTGATTTTAACCAAACCTATTGGTACTGGAATAATTACCACCGCAGCAAAGCAAGACAAAGCACCAAAAGAAATAATTGAAAACGCGGTAAAAATAATGCTCCAACTAAACAAATATGCTTCTGAATCAATGGTAAAAATAGGAGTAAATGCTTGTACTGATATTACTGGATTCGGGTTGCTCGGGCATATCAACGAAATGGTCAGCTCCAACAAGGTACAGTTCAGAATTGAAAAATCAAAAATCCCCGTCATTAATGGAGCTACTGAATTAATTCGACAAGGTACCATACCGGGAGGCACACTGAGGAACCTAGAATACATAAACCCTATGATCGATTGGGGTACGAATATTAAACAGGACGAAAAAGTCTTACTAAGTGATGCTCAAACATCAGGAGGATTACTTATTTCCATTCCTGCTTCAAAATCAGGCTTATTGTTGGAAGATTTAAAAACCAAAGGTATTATTTCAGCAATAATTGGGGAAGTAATACCTAAATCCACAAATCACAAAATTATCATCTCATAATTCACTAGAAAGGCAAATTCACCTAATTGACACTAATTTCAACTCAAATCAAAAACATATTATACAATGCTATTAGTCATGCATATGAAATTGACGAAATAAATTTGCCCCGAAATTTATTGAATACCCTAGAAATCGATGTGGAACGCCCCAAAAATCCTGATCACGGTCATTTCGCATCAAATATAGCTTTAAAACTATCGGCTATGCTAAATAAAAAACCCTTCACGATAGCAGAAACCATTGTTAAACATATCAAACCAAACGACACAATATTAATCGCATCGGTCATGGCCCCCGGATTTATTAATATTAAACTAACTCCTGAATGGCTTACAGCTCAAATAGACACAATCAGAAGTAACCCTTCAGTATATGGAAACCCTAAAATAGATAGGATCCAAAACATTCAAGTTGAATATGTAAGTGTGAACCCGACAGGAAATCTACATATTGGGCATGCTAGAGGAGCAATCATAGGTAGCGTCTTGTCAAAAATACTAAGTACCTCTGGGTATAATGTGACTCAAGAATATTACCTCAATGATGCTGGGTCTCAAATAGAAAAATTCAACAATTCTCTCTACATTAGATATCAACAACAATATGGCATTAATGCATCACTTCCTGAAGAAGCATATGTCGGAGATGACATAATAAGCTTAGCAAAAAAAATTAAAGCTGAGTATGGAGACAAATTTTTAAACCATAACAACTCACAAGAATTTGCAGATATAGGGCAGCATTTAGTAGTTTTAAATATTTCGAATTCTCTAAAGAGATTGGGCATAAAATTTGATGTCTGGTTTAGTGAAAAAAGTTTATTCGAAAGTGGACAACACGAAAAAACTTTTCAAGCCTTGAAAAGCAAAAAGTTAGTTGCCGAACATGACGGGGCAACATGGTTTTTAACTACCAAAATGGGACAAGAAAAAGACGATGTCTTAATCAGAAGAGATGGAACTCCAACATATTTTGCTTCAGATATTGCCTATCACGATGATAAATTCAATAACAGGAATTTTGACACAGTAATAAACATATGGGGATCCGATCATCAAGGACAAGTTCCTCGTCTCAAAGCTGCACTTTCTGCTTTAGAAATCGAAGAAAACAGACTCAATGTAATTCTTGTGCAAATGGTTCGTGTAAAAAAAGGAACAGTATCGGAAAAATTATCTAAAAGAAATGGTACAACAATACCTTTATCAGATTTAGTTGATGAAGTCGGCGCAGATGCATGCAGATTCATGTTTCTAACACGTTCACATGATAGCCAATTAGATTTTGATTTAGATATAGCAATTCAAAATACTTCTGAAAATCCCGTTTATTATGTCCAATACGCTCATGCAAGAACCTGCAGTATTATCAACTTGGCAGACAAATCAAAAATTGATTATAGCTCTGCTTCAAAGGACCTATTAGTGGAAAAAGTCGAATTTGATCTGATAAACAAAATGGTTGATCTACAATCAATTCTTCATACAATTGTAGTCAAGCTAGAGCCTCACCACTTACCTCATTACGCCAGTGAACTAGCTGCAACATTCCATAATTTCTATCAACAATGCCGTGTTATATCCACCGACCCATCCAACTTAGAGCTTTCTAAATCGAGATTACAGCTTGTCGATGCGACTCGAATAATATTATATAAATGTCTAAATTTAATGGGGGTTAATGCCCCTAATAAAATGTGACAAGAACCATAAAACCCATCATCCATAAGCACATTACAAATTCTAAGCCAGCACTCTTAACGATGATGGTGACCAGTTCGTCTCTTTGTTCCGTTATGTTTATCCGATCCTCTATTATCGTTAATGCGTTTTACGAATTCTGCGGCTGTTTCTTTTTGTTTTTCTGGTTTTGTTTTGGACTTGGTCATAATCGTACCTCCATTTTGTGGACAAGATCGAGTGTATTTACCGCGGCAAAACTCAGTGCTATCTTAATTACCTGCGGAATAGTTATTTCACTTCACCTATTATAGGCTGTCTCGGATAAGCAGGCAAACTGAACTAACAAACTTTAATGTTAATTTTATAGTCAATACAATGATAGAACATAGTAATTACATATAACAGATTGTCCTTTGAATAGACTAATTCAATCCCAATAACAATCCTGGTGAATATCCAATGGCTTTTACGACTCCAAACATATAATATCTTTGACTAACTATTAAAAAAACTTTGCGAGCAAAAATATTTATATTTACAATCCTCAAAGCAGAAAAAATAATGACTAAAATAAGAATAATGTATTGGAAAGAAATACCTGTCCAAGTCCAAGCTTCAGATGAAACACAAACAATGTCTAGCATGTTGGACGATAAATTTCAACAAGCAGCAGATGCGATTTCTATGATGGATGGTAGTGTCGATACAGATTCTTATTTAGATGGTTGGCAATGGGGGGAATATGAAAATACTAGTTATGCAATCGAAGTCGCTTTAAAAATGAAAGTAGCCTGTTACAACGAAAAAATGCCGAAGGATTTTGTTTCTCGAATCAGAGATTCACATAATAACGGGACTAGAATTCCCAATCCTGGTGCAATCGATTACTGGATACAAGGAGATCAGGTACTTGAATAACACAAATGATTCGCATCCAATAATTAGTAGGATCAGAAATGGGGAAACTATAATTTCTGATGGGGCCACAGGCACGTTTTTGCAACAAAACGGATTAGAACCTGGAGGATGTCCTGAAGAATTTAATGTATCAAAACCAGATATTATAAAAAAAATGGCTCGCCAATATTTCAATGCCGGTTCAGATATGGTGTTAACTAATTCATTTGGAGCTTCAGTATATCGGCAAAAGCACTATGGATTCGAATCGCAAGTCGAAAAATTCAACTTTTTATCTGCTCAACACGCCCGCAGTCAAGCTACTTTAAATAATCATGTTTGCGGATCAATTGGACCAACCGGCGGATTCCTTGAACCATTAGGCGATATTACTAGTGAAGAAATGTATAATTCATTTAAAACCCAGGCCTTATCATTACAGAAAGGGGGTGCCGACAGTATAGTCATAGAAACCATGACAGCTATAGAGGAAGCAATACTCGCTATAAATGCAGTTAAAGATAATACCAAATTATTAGTAATGGCCACTATGACATTTGACAAGGGGCCAAGGGGATATTTCACTATGATGGGAATAAAACCTGACCAAGCTGCAAAAGAACTGACGAATGCCGGAGCTGACGTTGTAGGGTCAAATTGCGGTAATGGGATAATCAACATGATTGAAATAGCAAATATAATGAGACATTCAACAGATACTCCACTTCTTGTTCATTCCAATGCTGGAATACCCACCATGAAATCAGGCGAAATAATATATCCGGAACCTCCTGAATATATGGCTGAAAAGTTCATGGAATTAAGATCAATTGGGGTTAATATTATTGGTGGGTGTTGTGGTACCGGACCGAAGCACATAGCAGAACTGTATAAATTATTGAATGCAGAAAGGTGACGATTTAATGCGCCCTATTGAAGTATTGGAGACTTACGGAAATTGTGTATCATTAGTCCCCATTGATAAACATTTTTACGATGTATCCATTGGTCTGTATCTGAAACAAAACACCTACAGCATTTGGACGTATAACAAAACAGAATATGTGACTCAACGAATCATTGAAATCAGAAATCAATTGATTTATTTAGGAGGACTCTCCCAAACCTCCAACACATATAATCAAGTTTTTTATAATTGTAACCTCTCTCACATTAAACCGTCCAAATATCTTTTTTCTCAATCTGTTAACAAGCCGTATAATTTCAGACATAAGGATACTTCACTAGGTATAAAAGACAGTAAATCCGATTACAGAATAATAGTTAACAAAATCCCTAGTATTAAAGGTTCCTATAAAGTCACATTAAATAGCCATAGCCATAAAGCTCAAACAAGATTAAACATGATCATTGCGGGATTTGTAAAATATGGCGGTATGGTAAAAGGTGAAGACAACTCTATATCTTTTGAATGTAGGAATGAACATACCGAACTAATAAAACTATTATTGCCATACTCACGAAATCTTACAATTAGAGAATCTGATTCAGAACGTGGGCAAATGACCACTCAAACTTTAGGCTTCAGCCAAATATAAAGCGGAGAGCTATGCAAATGGAAAAATTAAATTCAAAGCAAAGAGTTATGAACGCAATTAAAGGGTTACCAGTGGACAGAGTTCCCGCCGTTAATCCAACTAACATAGCTACTGTAGAACTTATGGATTTAGTGAATGCCCCATTCCCAAAAGCATGCCAAGATCCTGAATTAGCAGCTAGATTGGCGGCAACCGGTTATACTGAACTTGGTTTCGATTCTATATCACCCTATTTTTCAATAATACAAGAATCGTCAGCTCTCGGATGTGAAATGCAATGGGAAGAAAAAGATAACTGGCCGACAGTAAGAATGAATAACCCTATATGGAAATCTGCGGAAGATGTAAAGTTGCCGAAAAACTTTTTAAACCACCGTGACATTAAAACTATAACTGAATCCATAAAAATACTGAAGCAAGAATTCGGTAATGATGTGGCTATAATAGGTAAAACGATGGGACCTTGGACTTTAGCTTACCATGTTTTTGGAGTAGAACGTTTCCTTATTGGAACAATTGATAACCCTGATGAAACTACAAAAGCATTAAAAAAACTCAAAGATATTTCAGTAGTTTTCGGGGAGGCTCAAATAGAAGCAGGAGCCGATATTCTAACTTTTCCTGATCATGCTACGGGGGACCTAGTCAGTAGTGACTATTATTCAAAATTTTTACAAGAAATCCATAATGATATGGTTGATCTATTACCAGTACCATTAATATTGCACATTTGCGGAAAAACTTTAGACAGATTACCCCTGATTGCTGATACCGGAATGGCAGCTTTTCATTTTGACTCAAAAAATACGCCTTCCGAAGCCGCTGCTCTAGCTAAAAACAAAATCATGTTAGTCGGAAACATCAATAATCCTGACACTTTATATGCCAAAGGTCCAGAAGAAGTCAGAGCTGAGGTATTCGAATGCATGGATGCAGGAATTCAAATGATTGGGCCTGAATGTGCTGTCCCTTTGGCCACTAAACTAGATAACTTGATTGAAATACCTCGCGCTATAGCCGATTGGACTAAAAAAATGTCATCCAATACACTGTAGAATAAGCAATTTACAAATATAACTATAAATTTAAAATCATTTAATAACGTGAAATATGACCGTAGTAAATACTGAACTAGAAAAAGAATTAGCTCATATATCTAATGAGCAAGAAAAATCCCATATTCGTGCTCTTTGGAAAAATGCAGACCCTTTAATGCAAGAAATCTCAGCGTGTCTTATTCAAGGCAGAAACAAAGAAGTAGACGAACTAACATTGAAAGCATTGGAAAACGGATTCGAGGCTAACACCATTTTAGACGAAGGTTTAGTTGCCGGTATGGCAATAGTTGGAATCAAATTTAGAGACAACATAATATTTGTTCCCGAAGTATTAGTAGCAGCAAGGGCAATGAAAGCAGGAATGTTTCATATTGAACCAATTCTATCTGCATCCGGAATCGAACCAATTGGAAAAGTCATAATGGGAACTGTAAAAGGCGACTTACATGACATCGGTAAAAACCTTTGTAATATGATGTTAAGAGGAGCAGGATTCAATGTGATCGACCTTGGAGTAGACACTTCTCCTGAAGAATTCATTGCAGCCGTAGAGGAAAATAACGCAAATATTTTAGGTATGTCAGCATTACTTACCACTACAATGCCAAACATGGGTAAAACTATTGAAGCATTCGAGGACTTAGAATTAAGAAACTCAATAAAAATAATGGTAGGAGGAGCACCTCTATCACAAGAATTCGCTGATGAAATGGGTGCTGATGGATATGGTAAAGATGCAATCAGTTGCGTAGACTTGGCAAAGCATTTTGCTTCTTCAATATAACTATACGGGAATCACAACTTGGTTGACATCAACAAATACAAATCAAGCATTGCGAAATTAGAAGAAATATTCAGAAACATATCCAAAGATGTGACAGAAGTTTCTAAATGGCGTTGCCCTTATAAAAATGCCTCTGATAAATGTACCGCTAAATTCGGGTGTAGGAATCAACGTAAAGAACCAATTGAGGGCGATCTATTCCTATGTGCTGGAAGCGATAATATCGATTATCGTCCGGCATGGGATAGCCAACATAAAACAACAATATAAGGCGAATATATGGCTCCGGTATTTGCAGACAATTATGAACACGAATCTATTTTAGGTAAAACGATATTTGATTATGCTGACATGTTTAAAGTACGAGTGCCTACTGCGTGTGGAAGAACAGGCGAATGCCACGAATGTATCATCGAAATCAAAGATGGATTTGATGCGTTAAACAGCCCAACACTTTCGGAATTTTTTTTACAAGATAATTATCGTTTAGCATGCCAAGCTACTTTAACTGATATAAAAACACGTATTGAATTTGCAACTTTGAGAAGACAACCCAAAATCCTTACTAAGTCCAAAAACAGAATAATTGCAAATAATCCAAGAGTCACAAAATCCGGCAATAATGTTTTATTAGCAGATGGAATTTTGGATGAATATAAGGGAAACATTTTAGGGCTTGCAGCAGACATAGGAACCACAACAATAGTTTTATCATTGATCGATTTAGAAACCTCAGAAACTTTAATAACTTCATCGTTTGAAAATCCTCAAAAATTTGGAGGGTCTGATGTTATGAATCGCATTTCATACGACGGCTCTAAAAACCAAGGTGAATTAAAAAATGTTCTTATCTCTTCATTAAATTATGAAATAGGAGAAATGAGTAAAAAAATCTCCGTACATCGACGACGTATTTATGATGCGGTACTTGTAGGCAATACAACTATGAGAGATATTCTGTTTGGAATTGACGTACAACCAATCGGACAAAGACCATACAAATCCAACACACAAATTGAATTTGAAAAAGGATTGAGAAAAACCACATCATTAGATATTTCTGCTAAAGAAATCGGATTGCGTATCTTCCCAAAAGCACGTATTTATAGTGGCCCTTTAATCTCTTCTCACGTTGGGACTGATGTTTCTGCGGATCTTATTGCAATTTCAATAGATGAATCTGAATCAAATATCATGTTAGTAGATATTGGAACAAATACGGAAGTCATAATAGGTAATAAACATAAAATGGTCGCAACATCATGCCCCGCGGGTCCTGCTTTTGAAGGAGGACAAATAACTTATGGAATGCCGGGATATGAAGGTGCCATAGAAAAAGTGCGACTTACAAATGGCCAAGTTGAAATTACGACAATTGGAGACGCTCCAGCCATTGGTATATGCGGGTCAGGGTTAGTAGATTTGCTAGCCGAATTAAAAAATATGCGATTAATAAATGATTTAGGTGTTTTTCATGATGGGATAAATGAATTCCTTCTTGAAAATAATTCCAGAGTTTCTTTATCCAAGTCAGACATAAGCGCTTTAGCACAGGCAAAATCGGCAAATTATTGTGGACAATACATAGCATTACGACATTTTCAAGCACCTGTTGACAAACTTTACCTAGCGGGTGGATTCGCAAATTATATTGACACTAAAAATGCTAAAGACATTGGCTTTATTGCAAATTTTCCAGCCTCAAAAATTGAAAAATCTGGGAATGCCGCACTTGAAGGCGCGTGTATATTACTTAGATCCGTAGATATGCGTGAAAAATTAGAATCTCTAGTCCATAATATTGAACACATTGAACTGGAAACTACTCCTGATTTTTTTGACATTTTTGTTGAAGGATGCATGTTTAAACCTATGCTTAATCCTGTAATCTATGATAATAAAAAGGAATGTCTATGACTTGGAAAATACTTATTACAGATTATGTATGGCCAAACAATGATATTGAACGGTGCATCTTGGAAACTGCAGGAGCGGATGTAATTATTGCTCCTGATAACACAGAAGAAACATTGACTAAATTAGTATGCGATTGTGATGCAATATTAACTTGCTTTGCAAAAATCACTGATAAAGTTATCCGAGCAGCAACTAAGTGCGTAGTTATAGGACGATTTGGGGTAGGTGTTGACAATATAGATGTAAAAACAGCTTCTGAACTAGGTATAGCAGTTACATATGTTCCTGATTATTGCGTAAACGAAGTTTCAGACCACGTTGTTGCAATGATGCTTACATGGAACAGAAAAATAGCAGTTTTCAATAATTCAGTAAAAAAACATGGTTGGGATTCGCTTCCTTTAAATATGCGTATCATGCGATTGACAGACAAAAAACTGGGAATAATCGGTTTCGGGCGAATAGGTAAAGCTGTCGCGGATAAAGCATTGAGTTTTGGCTTACATATTTTAGTGTATGATCCAAACATACCTGAATACCAGTCTGATTCGGAAAAAATACGACAAGTATCCTTAGAAGAATTACTTGCAACTTCAGATTTCATTACTCTTCATACCCCTGCTACTAATGAAACTAAAAATTTGATAGACAAACGAGAATTAAACAAAATGAAAAAAGATTCTTTTTTAATCAATTGTTCTAGGGGATCATTAATAAATGAGTCAGCCCTATACGATGCTCTAAAAAACGAAAGTATCGGAGGAGCAGGTATCGATGTAATGGTTGACCCTATCCCTTCACGAAATCATCCGTTTTTCAAACTAGACAACATAATAATCACTCCACATACTGCATTTTTCTCTCAAGAATCAACCGAAGAACTCCAAAAGCGTGCTAGTACTGAAGTTGTAAGCGTAATGAATGGAATCATGCCAGAAAATTTATTTAACGAGGAAGTGTTAAATCATCCCAATCCACGTCACTCAATTAAGTAAATTTAAACCATAGAAATGCTTTGCCCTCCATCGATAACTATGGAAGATCCCGTGATCATGCCTGCCAAATCAGAACACAAAAAACTCACTAAAGCACCAAACGGTTCTGGCCATCCAAATTTGCCCATAGGCAAATTTTGTTGGATAAATGATTCCACTATTTCTATGGTGTTTTCATTTCTAAATCTTTCCCAACTTCCTCCTTCATGTTCTATTGATCCTGGTGCTATTGAATTAATCAAAATACCTGTAGAAGCTAGGGACACTGCCGCATGTTTAGTTAATGCTATCAATGCTGCTTTTGATGACATATAGGATATATTTCCCCCATATTCTCTACCCCAAATTGAGGCCACATTCAGTACTCGTCCCCATTTTTGACACTGCATATGAGGAATAAGTAAGCGCATCAATACAAACCCGGAAAATACATTCAGGTCAAACGTCGATTTAAAATCAACGGTTTCTGTACCTAAAATATCTGCTCTCGATTTAGTTCCTCCAGCGTTATTAATTAAAATATCAATATCGCCAAAATTGTTTGATATTTCTGAAACCATTCCAGGCAATACTGATATATCTGACACATCGGCAACCACACCATAAGAAGTGACACCAATATCCGATATCTCTTTAACTGTTTTCTCAATTGTTTCAACGGTTCTACCACATATAGCGATATTCACACCTTCACTAGCCAAACTCAAGGCTGCTTGTTTTCCTAATCCTCTACTGCCGCCGGTTATAAGGGCATTTTTACCTTTAATATTCAAATCCATATTATGTTGTTCCTAATTATAATTATTTCAAATACGAAAAATTTATTCGATTTTAATATTGTCAACTTCTTGACTATATAAGCACCTTAATTTAACATTCATTTTCATGTTACTTGATCTTCATACTCACTCAACCGCCTCAGACGATTCACGCGCTTCAGTAGAACAATACATCAAATGGATACATGTATTACGTAAAAAAGGCAATTCAATTGACGGTTTTGTTTTAACTGAACACAGACAATTCGATCATGACGTAGATTATAGCGGATTAGCACTTGAAAATGACGTAACAATTCTTAAAGGGGCTGAACTAGATACAGATACAGGGCACTTTTTAGTTTATGGAGTTAACGAGCAAATAACCACTCGAATAGATTTTTCTAATGTGACAATGGATGCTCAGAAATTAGTTGATACATGTTTGGAATTTAAAGCTATTGCTATCCCCGCACATCCTGGACGAGCAGGCATAGGATTTGCTCATCACTTAGAAAATGGGCGCAAAGGATTTCTGAGCATTAAAACCGTGGAGGAATTAAATGGTTCAAATAGACCAGGAGAAGGCGAAAAAGCTGTAGATTTAATAAAAACCAAGGGGTATATGGGTACTGGAGGAAGTGATGCTCATATTGTAAGTGCTATTGGAACTTGTATGACTCAATTTGATATTAAAGTTCATAATGAAGAGGAATTAGTTCAAGCTCTTTTAAACGGTCCATTTAAGGCCGTACGCATGACTGACTTATAATTCAGGAGAAGCTAATGACAACAGATGACGGAATAGTTTATAACCGAAGCTTGCTAGGTGTAGAAAATATTACGGGTACTTTTGAAGTAACTCGGGATATGATACTAGGATTTGCGAGGTCGACGGGGGAAACATATGAGAGATATATCGGTGATACAAATGGAAAAGGAGATATATCTGCTCCTCCAACCATATGTAATATTTTTGTCACCGGATTGTCTCGTCCGGACATTGAGTTAGAATTTGGTGAGTTGAGTTTTTTCGCTGGCCAATCAATTGAATGTAAATTAGATATAAAACCTGGCGATATCCTCACAGGTCGCACAAAACTAGATAACGTATATTCTAAGACCGGCAGATCAGGTAAAATGGTATTTACTGTGTGGCAAACGTCCTTCATGAATCAGAATTCCGAAATAGTTGCCTTGGTAAATGAATCTTTTGTCACAAGGAATAAAAACGCATGAACTCTAAAACATTATATTTTGAAGATGTCGATTTAGGCGATGAAATAGGTCCTGTTGAGCGAATAATTACTGATGAGCAAGTGATTGAATTTGTAAAACTGCGTGAAATAGAGTTTGAGTCGGGACCGTCTAGATTCACCTCAAAAGAAGTCGCAATCAGCCAGGGTTTAACTGAAGCAATCGTACCTGGAGCTATGAATATAGCCCTGATGTCACAGCTGCTAACAGGGTGGGCAGAAAATGTCTGTCTTTTAAAAATAGATGTAGTATTCAGAAAAACAGTTCCGCACAATACTACTTTAATATTTAACGGTATCGTCACCGGTAAAAATGATGATTCAGGGAACAATGAATTAGAGTGTGATATCACTATGCAATTACAGGACGGAGTTAAAATGGTTATAGGAAATTCAGTTATATCTTTACCAAACCGACTTTAATCTTAATGTTGCACAAGGAATTATATTATTTGAAATGTCTATATCCATAAAATACGAAAAAACGATTTTACCAAATGGTCTTGAGGTAATAACTCATGTAGATAAAAATATTCCTGTTACCGCAGTGAATGTTTGGTATCATGTCGGATCAAAAAATGAAGAACTTGGTAAAACGGGTTTCGCGCACCTATTCGAACATGTCATGTTTGAAGGGTCTAAAAACCATAACAAAGATTATTTTGCACCCTTACAAAAAGTAGGCGCCAAAATAAATGGATCCACTACCAATGATAGAACTAATTACTGGGAAGACATACCTTCCAATTCATTAGAATTAGCATTATGGCTAGAATCCGACAGAATGGGATTTTTAACTGAATCTTTAGACCAAGCAAGGTTTGATTTACAAAGAGACGTAGTGAAAAATGAAAGACGTCAAAGTTACGTAAACAGACCATACGGTATGGCCTATTTACAATTACAAGAATCTCTTTTTCCATTTCCACATCCCTATAACTGGCCAACTATAGGATCACAAAAAGATCTAGATGCTGCCAACATTGATGATGTGAAATTATTTTTTAAAAAATATTACCATCCAAGCAATGCAAGTATAGTGATTGCCGGAGACATCGACCCAATTAAAACACTCTGTCTAGTTGAAAAATATTTTGGAGACTTGCCATCTGGACCATCTATTCAAAGACTGAAGCGATCAGAATCTGGACTTAATGGCGAATCTGAAATAATAATGGAAGATTCAGTGCAATTACCAAGATTATATCTAGCATGGCCAACAATACCTGATTTAACAGAACAACAACCAGCATTAGACATGCTTTCATTAATACTTGCAGGGGGAAGGAGCTCAAGGCTAGAAAAATTGCTAGTATATGATACTGAAGAAGCATATGACATAAGTGCATTCCATCATGGCCAAGAGATTTGCGGAGAATTCCATGTAATTGCCACAGGCAAACCTGGTAAAGATTTACAATATATCAAAACCTCGATTTTAAACCAGATTTCAAAAATAATTGAAACCCCTCCTACTAATGAAGAATTACAACGTGCCTTCAACAAAATTAACGCCCTTTACATATTACAACTAGAAAAAACAGGAGGATTTGGAGGTAAAGCTGATCAATTAAATTATTACAACGTAATGGCAGGCAATCCGGATTTAATCAACACTGATATAGATAGATATAAAAAAATAACCCCGGAAAACATATCGAAAGCAGCTAAATTACTTGGTATCAATATGGTGAGTCTGCAGGTATTGCCGAAAAAAGAGATCTCCATAGCCACTTCAAAATTAGATCGTACCAATATGCCAAAGGAAGGGTTATCTATATCTTATTCTCCACCACTACCCCAAAATTTCAAAGTATTAAACAATATAAATGTATTATTCATAAAGAAATCTGATCTTCCAATCATTCATTTTGGAATATTAATGAACTCTGGGGCGGTATCAAATGAAACGAATCAATATGGTCTAGCTAAATTTGCGACTGAAATGCTCTCAGAAGGAAGCATTAACCGTTCTAGTCAACAAATATCAGAAGAACTTGAATATTTAGCTTACGATCTACAACTTGATACGACTAGGAATTCAACGTTCATGTCAATTTCAGGACTGACTGATAATTTATCTGCTGGTATAGATATATTATCCGATATTATAGAGAATCCCTCTTTCCCACAAAAAGAAATGGATAGGCTGAAAAATGAAACTAAGGCTCAAATAATAAGTAGTAAAGACAACGCTGACAAAATAGCTTCCACAGCCATTAGGTCTATTTTATACGGAAGTAATACCCCATTAGGGCACCCAATTGATGGTACTGCAGAAACGGTAGACCAATACGATAATAAAAATGTCCGAAATTATCACAAGCATTTAATAGCTAGTAAGGCAGCTTTTATAGTGGTAGGTGACACTGAAAAAGAATTGTTAATCGAGCAAATCGAATCCAAATTCAAATACCTAAAACAATCCGATCTCCGTCGCAAACCTGCAAATATTAAACATGTCGAGATCAACCAAGAATGCACTATATACATAATTGACAGACCAGGTGCTGCTCAATCGGTTATTAGGGCCGGTCATTTAACGATTCCTCGGACTCATGCTGATTATTATGCCTTATCATTTGCGAATTTTGTACTAGGTGGAGAATACACTAGCCGTATAAACATGAATTTACGTCAAGATAAAGGATATAGCTATGGATTTTATTCATCTATAAATTGGTCCAATATCAATTCCCCATGGATGATTAGTGGCAGTGTTGAAACTGGAGTGACAACTGAATCCGTAACCGAAATATTAAATGAAGTTAAAGCTATTACTGGACACAGACCAATACAATCCGATGAATTCAAAAGATCCAAAGATGGTTTGATAAAAGGAATACCCTCCCAATTTGGATCAACCGGTCAATTGATGAGTCAATTAGTGCGATTAGAAGAATTAAATCTTCCTTACGACAATTTTAGCAAAAATATTATTAGAATTAATGCACTTACGATTCCTGAAGTAAATGAAGCAGCTAAACGACACATCAATCCTAATCGACTCAGTATAATTATTGTTGGGGACAAAGAACAAATCACAAAAGGATTAGAAAGTTTGCTAATCCCCATTGTAAACACTGATACTTCGGGAAATATCATTAATTAAAATGAGGAATGAAACCAGCAAATGTAATCAATGTGGATTTAATGTGGACAATCATCCTCGTTTTTGCCCCATGTGTGGTAACAAAACCGAAAAGGAAAATTTTCCAGCACCACAAAACATTCAATCAGATTCAATAAATAAAAACCCTATGATAGCCTTACCAGGCGAATTTAGAAAATTAATAATGTTGACTATTAAAGTTTGCAGATTCAATATTATTAATTTCATGTACATGTCTTTGGTTCAGGCGATACCTTACTTAATTCTAGTCACTCTAATATCACTGACGATATCCAAAGAAATTTATGTGTCAGATTCCTCATCATCTCTAGAAATCAACACATCATTACTTAAAGAAAAAACAGGATTCATAATAATTGTGATACTACCTTTTATTATCATAAATATATTAGCTCATTTAGTTAGCCACGGGGCAATGCTGCTAGGAACAGCACAATACTACAGTGGAGAAAAAATAGACACTGTAAAATGTTTGAATTATTCTTTTTCTCGTTTATACAAACTAGTCGGTCTTTACTTAGTTTTGTTTTTTATTTTTATAATTCCTATCATTGCCTCGGCCTTTCTAATAGGAATACCGATTCTCCTGTACTTACTTCCTAAAACTTATGGTGCCGCACCATCAATTATGCTTGAAAATACAACTGTTTCACAATCTATACGGACCAGTTGGGATGTGGTCAAAAACAAAGGAATGGTTACATTATCAGCTATCATATTATTATTCATCCTATTATGCATGTTTGAATTAATTGGATCCCTACTATTAGGTGCTGTTTTAGGGGATTCCTGGATAGCTAATGTGTTCACAAGTTCGTTATTTGTATTACTAACAAGACCTTTATGGTCCGTTTCAAATGCAATATATTACATGCGTTTAAGAGAAGTAAAGTCAGCAAAACCAATCTAACCATTGCAAACATACGCCATTTTTGCCTTATAATATTGAAAAAGTCGCTATTTACAAATACTAAACAGGAGATTTATTAAATGGGGAACAGACTAGACGGGAAAGTTGCTGTAGTGGCAGGCGGAGGACGTGGTATTGGTAAAGAAATTACCAAATTACTATCTGAAGAGGGTGCTCAAATAATTGTTAATGATAAAGGAACAGAGGTGGATGGTACTGGTAGTTCAAATGCACCTGCAGATTTAGTAACTGAAGAAATAAATTCTTCAGGCGGTCAGGCTACTGCAAACTATGACGATGTATCCACTATGCAAGGCGGTGAAAACTTAATACAAACAGCCATTGATTCATATGGGAAAATTGACATTTTAATAAATTCTGCTGGATCCTTGATAGATAGAATGATATATCAAATGACACCTGAAGATTTTGACATGGTAGTAAAAAACAATGCAAAATCAGCTTTCACTACCACCAAATTCGCGTCAATCCTATTCAGGCAACAAAAAAGCGGTAGAATAGTCAACATGGTATCCGATTCAGGGCTAGGTGATATAGGTAGATCAAATTACGCAGCTGCAACAGAAGGTATTATTGGGTTAACACGTACAACGGCAAAAGATTTAGGTAAATATGGTATTACAGCTAATGCCATATCACCGTTGGCTAAAACTCGCCTTTTTTCCGGTACATTAGAAGAATATAAAGTTGCTGATGTTTATAGCCCATCCAGAGATGAAAGAGCAGGAATAGGGCCATCACCTGAAACTCCTAAATGGGAGGGGCCCGGAATTCCTGATGATGCTCGGAATGTGGCCCCTTTGGCAGTTTATTTGTGTACCTATGGTGCACCCAATATAAATGGATTTGTATTAGGTGTCCGTGGGGGCAGTATTTATGTTTATTCAAACCCTGAAATAGAAACTGAAGTTAACAAATGGGGTAATTTCACTATGGATGAAATGGATGTTTTATTCCCCAAAGTAATCGGATTAGGATTTTAAAAAATATAACCAATTAACAATCCTGAATATATTTCTCAGGAAAATCAAGGAGTCAAGGTATGGGTAACAGATTAGAAGGAAAAGTCGCTATAGTAACTGGAGCAGGACGAGGAATCGGGAGAGAGGTGGCATTATGGATGGCAAGGGATGGTGCAAAAATAGTAGTAAATGACCTAGGGGTTGCCGTCGATGGAACAGGCGAATCTGATGCACCTGCAGATCAGGTAGTCAAAGAAATTAAATCTTTAGGCGGAGATGCTGTTTCTTCATTTGAATCAGTAGCAGATTTCAATAGCGCAAGCAAAATAGTACAAACGGCTATAGACACATTTGGACAGATTGATATTCTTTGTCACCCAGCCGGTATTTTAAGAGATCGAATGATTTTTAACATGACCGAAGAAGAATGGGATGCCGTACTTCAAGTACACTTATATGGAGCATATAACATGGTAAGGAATGTCGTACCTCATATGATTAAACAGAACTATGGTCGCATTGTTTTATTTTCATCTGGATCAGGGTTAGGAGCATCAGGCCAAGCAAATTATGCTGCAGCTAAAGAAGGAATGGTAGGATTTACAAGAGCCGTTGCTAAAGAATTAGAACCTTACAACATAATGGTGAATGCTGTTTATCCTGGAGGATCGACTAGAATGACAGATACAGTACCTCAAACTACTACCGAATTACGACAACAACAACGAGAGGCCGTAGGATTGTCCCAAGAAGTAGACAGAACTCAACCTCCTTCAGAATATCGCGACCCCGCTAATAACGCACCAAAAGTAGTTTATTTATGTACAGATAACGCAGAAGGCATTACAGGACAAGTTATAGGCACATCCGGATGGGCACTATCTTTATATTCTCCTAGGCATGTCATAAAAAGCATACATAAGGACGGAATATGGACTTTAGATGAACTTGATGAAATTATTCCAATATCATTAGCTAGAGGACTTATTAATCCCGTACCTTTAGACAGCTCGAAGTGAATTTTTATAAAGAGACCCTGTGATAAACTTAGCTCGAAACAAAATTGAACCAACTAATTTCAAGAGACTAACAAATGAATTGGCTCGACATATTATTAATAATAATTTTATTGTTATCATTGATGTGGGGTATAAGAACTGGTCTAGTTTCAACTGGAATATATGCGGTTTCATTGCTAGTGGGGTCAGTTTTAGCAGGACAAATTAGCCCCAATATTGGAAGTATAGCAAGTGAACAATTACATATTGGTTTCAGTTCCGAAATATTAACAACTGCCTCATATGCATTGATAATGGTTGGATCTCTAATGGTCACTAGATTAATAGTTAAAAGTTTAAAACCCGCCAACACTTTATTCGACATACTAACTCTTGGGCTCAACAGAATATTGGGAGCTGTAATAGGTGTATTAGCAGGAATCATACTTGTTTTCATCACAATCTCAGGATTATCTAGCCTTACTTATAATATTGCATTGGCGGCAGTAATCGTTGATGAAATTCCTGTTACTGGGGTTCTTAGTACTCGTAACGTAATTGAGACCGCTTTATTAGAATCCAGTTTTACTCCGTACATAATTACATTACTGAAGGTTATTCCGGCTAATGCGATGGGCGCGATTCCAATAGATTTCATGACATCAATAGAAATACTTGATTCAAAGATGTAACATGGAACATATTTGTACCCAAATCAACTCTCAGGTACTCGTTCTTAATCAAAATTATCAACCGATTAACATATGTACAATCCGCAGAGCTATAAAGCTAATGTGGAAAAATAAGGCGGAAATAATTGTCCCAGGAGCAGGGCTAATATATAGCTCCACTACCGAATTCCCAACACCATCCGTTGTAAGGCTATACAACATGATAAAACAACCAATTGTAAAAAGGAGATTGTCCAGACAAGGCCTTTTTCATAGAGATAATTTCACATGCCAATATTGTGGAACTGAAACCAAAGATCTAACTATTGACCATATAGTACCTAGGAGCAAAGGAGGCAAACATGAATGGAATAATGTGGTAAGTGCCTGTATGGATTGTAATCATCATAAGGCGGAAAAAAGTTTAGACGAAAGCAATATGAACCTACTTACATACCCATCAACCCCTAAGCCTAACCCTTACTATATTTTTTACCACCGTAAACTTGAAGAGAACTGGATTCCATATATTCCTTGGCGTACTTAGCCACTATAAAATTTTACAGTTTTGTGTAACCGAATCATAAAGTTGTCAAGTTGGATACGTGGGCTTACGTTAATTTCGATATTTTTTATTCCTTGACGTAATTGATTGATCATGTAAACAATTTCATTTAACGGCAAATACTCAATTTTTTCTAAAACAAGTGGTTTTATGTCCGTTCTTGCTATATCAGACTTAAGCAACATAATGGATCTCAAGCATTCTAACCAAACATCAATATAGGAATACGCTTCTTCTTTATCTTTCATGTAAGTATTAGATATATATTGGGACAATTTAAGTTTGGAATTCAAATCACCAACAAATGCATCATTAAAATCTTTTTCAGCATTATTTATATTATTAAGTAATTCTGGGTTTTTTAAGATTCGGTAGGCCCATCCTAATCTACCTCTAGCATATTTAATAATTAAGTCTATATTTTGTGTGGATTCTGTCGTGTGTATTTCACTTAGTAGAGAATGCATTAAAAAGTCGGAAAATGGGTATAATGCGATATTTTGGCATCTTGATGTTATAGTCTGCAAAACTTCACTGGAATTTCCGGAAAGCAATATGATAACAACATTTTCAGGAGGTTCTTCTAAAGTTTTTAGTAGAATATTCGCTTGCTCAGATCTCATTTTCTCTACTGAATTTATGATAAAAACCTTTGTCCGACTTTCATAAGGTTTTCGATTTACTTTACCTATGAAATCTTGTCTTAATTCATCGATAGTAGGCACACTAGATTTGTTATTTGAATTCGAATTACCTAAAACCACAAGGTCGGTATGGTTACCCGTATCAATTCGCAGGCAACTATTACATGATGTACAGGGTTTAATTGGACTCTCGCAGTTAGCAAGCTTAGCCATGTCAATAGCTAACGTCATTTTACCGATGTTTGAAATTCCGCTTATAAGATATGCATGAGCAAATCGTTCAGAAGTATAGGTCTTATGAATTTGAGCAATAGCTTTTTCGTGACCTTTTGTAATCCAATGTGATTTATTCATTTATTAAGATTAATACGATAATTCTAATTTCACAATTATTAACCTCAAAGTTCTCAAATAATTCGACAATACAGGTAAATAAAAAGAATTTCGAATATGTAAAAAGCTCAACATACACTATATAAACATATTACTTTGGTTCTTTAAAATCTCTACAATTCACATTCAATGGTTTTTGAACAATTTATGAGTGCAAATTAAAAGCACTGGAATGATCATAATTATTATAATTATCGGTATAATTAAATTAATATTTATTCCAATCACATGGTTGACCCAGTCAAGAATCCATTTAATTAAATCCGGATTTACGGCCTCAGAATGATGTAAAAGATATGTTGGCATTAAATCAAATATATAATTAAAAAAACTAAATAAAAATCTACGTCCATTATGTGACTAGAACAAAAATTTGTAAATATAAATCCAGGTGAATTATGGCGATATTAGGTGCTTCTCAATTAAAACTACATTATGCGGATATGGAAGTTTTCTCTAGTGTTACTCTTGAAGTTAATGAACGATCTAAAATTGGATTAGTAGGAGCGAACGGTACAGGAAAAACGTCTCTTATAAAAATATTGCTTGGCTTACAAGATTATGACGGAGGTGAAATATTCAAAAAAGACAATCTTCGAATAGGTTATGTCCCACAAACATCAATAATATCCGAAACAGGTACTCTAAAAACTCAAATAATGAGTGCTTTTGATGAAATAATACGTATTGAAAATGAGATGAGTAGCAGTGCTTTAGAAATCGAACTTAACCATGGTCAAGAACGACTCCAATCAGAAAAAAAATATTCTGGATTACTAGAACAATACGAAAGTCTAGGTGGATATGATTACATTAATTTAATGGAAAGAGTAGTGGAAGGAGTAGGTTTATCAAACTCTGTACTTGACAATTCCGTAGCAGATGCTAGTGGAGGTGAAAGAACTCGTGCTGCATTAGCCACAGCTCTGTTAAAAGAGCCTGAATTACTCATCCTAGATGAACCAACAAATTATTTAGACTTCAAGGGATTAGAATGGTTAGAAGGTTTTTTGAATAAATCAAAGAATTCTTATGTTGTCGTATCTCACGACAGATTTTTCTTGGATAGCGTAGTTGAAGAAATATGGGAGATCGACAAAAAAAAACTAAAAACCTATAAGGGTAATTATTCTAAATACAAAATAATAAAAGAAGAAGAAGAAATACAAGAAATAAAAGAATACGCTAAACAGCAAGAACACATCAAAAAAGAAGAGGATTTTATTGCTCGTTATCATGCAGGGCAAAGGTCAAAAGAAGCAAGAGGAAGAACAAAAAAACTAAATCGAATAGACAGGTTATCAGCACCTCAACAACGTGAAAATGTCATTATCAATAATTCTAAAGCTACTAGAACCGGTCAAGTGGTACTTAGTACCAAATCTCTATCGGTTGGCCATATATCACAAGATTCTGCTACAAAACTGTTTGATTTACCTGACATACAAATACAAAAAGAAACTACAACTGCAATAATTGGAAATAACGGCATAGGGAAAACCACTCTGCTAAAAACACTACTTAATGAAACATCACCGATCAAAGGAAGTGTAGAATTCGGACATAACGTCCAAACTGGATATTTCAAACAAGGGTCAGACGAAATACCTACCGATTTAACAGTAATAGGTGCGTTACTAGAAATAAAAAACATACCGATAGGTGAAGCGAGGAGTTTTCTAGCTAAATTCCTATTTAAAGGTGACGACATAATGGATAAAGTCAGCTCCCTCAGTGGTGGCGAAAAAGGACGCTTGGCTTTAGCTCGATTACTATTGAAAGAACCAAATGTATTAATACTAGACGAACCAACCACACATCTAGACATACCAAGCAGAGAAGCTCTTGAAATAATGTTACAAAACTTTGAAGGTACAATCATATTTGTTTCACACGATAGACATCTGATTTCTCTTTTAGCAGATAACTTATTGATTATAGAAAACAGAACAGTAATACCTTTCAAAGGACCATACCAAGAATGGGTTGATAATAATATGAAACAAAACGATATTAGCATTAGCAAAAAACGAAAAGCAAAATTTTCTAAATCTTATCAAAATACAAAAACAGGTACTTCAATAATCAATAAAAACAATGTTGGTTTGGAAAATGAAATCAAAACTCTCGAATCTCAAATATCCGAAATTGAAAAAAAACTAGAAAAAGCTTCTGATACGGGTGATATGGATACAATTTATGAGCTTGGAGACAAACATTCCAAACTAAGTGCCATTCTAGAAAAAAACTTATCCAAATGGATAACGCATGAATAAAAAAACAGATAGGTTAATAAAACTCGAATTGATCCGAATTGAATTTCACATATCAATGTGTCAGTTCGAGTCAATTAAACATTAATTGTATTTTTTGTAATTAAATTCATAATCTTGGGTTGTATTTAAATCAAGACAAACTAAATCTTCGAAAAAATCAACTTTATTCAATGAATTATTTCGATATTTATCAAATATCGACCTTAACCCAATATCATTTTCTTCAACAGACATAAGTTCTGTTCTCAATTCACTAGAAAAAAGAACAGGATGTCCGCCTTTGCCATTATTCCTAGGAGACGTTATTAATTTTCTATTCTTAAAATGTGAGTCTATTAGTTTTGATATGATGAATTCATTCCTAGGTTGATCAACACCTAGCAAAATGAAGCATTGTGCATCTAAATCCGACCTCGTTATACCTATATTTATACTGGATGCTCTGCCCTCCAAAAAATTTGGGTTATTCACTATTATTACTTCTTCATTTTTCAATTCTTCAGTAATCTCTGTTGACCTATGCCCAACAACAACAATTATTTCAGTACAACCCACTTGTTTTAATATTTTCACTTGATGGGAAATCAACGTCGTACCATTCCATGGCAACATAGCTTTTAATTGTCCCATGCGAGAAGAAAGACCTGCAGCAGTTATTATTGCAGTAATTTTACGGGATTTAAAACTACAGTGTTGTGTTAACAATCTGGCTAGACTCAGCTAATATTTTTTTCTGTATTCTATCTAATTGGGTTTCTGCTAATTTCATAGGGAGTCCTGTTCCTCCTAATCTAAACATTAAGACTTCGGCAATAATACTAATGGCAATTTCTTCCGGTGTTCTTGCTTTTATATCTAATCCTACAGGAGATCTGATCTCAGCCAATCTTTTTATACTGATCCCTTCTCTTAATAAATCCTCATATATAAGTATTGTTTTCCGTTTACTCCCCATTAATCCAACATATTTGGCATTCGTATTGGCGGCAGCTAACAATGCGGTATTATCATAACGATGGCCTCTCGTAGCTACAACTATGAACGTATTAAGGTTAATGGGCAATTCTAAAAGTGATTTATCAGGCGTGTTATTTATTACAATATCTGCTTCTGGAAATCTATCTGTATTTGCAAATTCTAATCTATCATCAGTTATAAACAATCTAAACCCTAACGGTTTAGCCAAAGAGGAAATAGCCTTTGAAACATGGCCACCTCCACAAATCACAAGTTGCGGCGGTGTTGTGTAAGCTTCAATAAAATATTCTGTACCATCCGGATCGACAACATAAGTGTTATTACCATGGATCATTAATTCTAAAGCATTAGATACCACTGATTTGTTTAATTTAATATCTCCAATCGAACCTACTGTTTGTCCATTTTCCCTAACGAACAATTTATCACCAATCTTAGAGTTATTACTGGATTTAACAACAGATGCTAATGCAACCGCCCCCTGACCGCTATATGCACCCTCGATTTCTCTAGCAAACGGCAAATAATCTTCCGGTTTATATACTGGGTCAATAAGAAAATACATAGTTCCTCCGCAAACCAATCCGTCATCAGCCGCCAAATCTTCATTTAGTTCGTATTCTCTATACTCTGCTCCCGTTCCATCATTAATCAACTGTTTAGCGGCATACCATATGTCCCCTTCTACACAGCCTCCCCCCAAAGTTCCTGTTCCAGTACCGTCTTTTCGTACCAATAATTTAGCACCAGGTTTTTGCGGAGTTGAACCTTTTGTTTTAACTACAGTAGCTAAAACAACTGGTTCATCATCAGCTAATCTATTTACTGCTTCCCGAAATACTTCTTGCATTTATTCTCGCTCTTTAATTTAAATAGATGATCAATCAATACTATATTATAATATTATATAGAGTTGTGTTAATTTGCTACAAAATCAATATACTATGACAATACCGTTTGAAAGACAAAGAATACCTATATTCCCACTTAACACCGTGTTATTTCCCGGTAAATCAATGCCGTTGCAAATATTTGAACCTCGGTACAAAACCATGATTGAATATTGCATAAATACTGAATCTCATTTTGGCATTGTGCTTATAAAATCTGGGAGGGAAACGGAACAAAACCCCATATCATATTCAGTCGGCACTCTAGCTAAAATTACCAGTGTAAAAAACTATCTGAATGATCGTTTTCTAATAACAATAAATGGCACACAAACATTCAATATAATTGAAACTTTTAGTGATAATCAATATTTAACCGCAGATGTATCAATTCATCATAACAAACTTGAACCAGTCAACAATGCCATTGTAAAAATCGCGAAAAACAAAATGGCTGAATATATTCGATATATTATAGGTTTGAGCGGAGGATGGGTGAGTAATGAATTTGATCCAACCCCCTCACACACAGCAAATCTATGTTATTTTATGGCAGAAAGCCTAGAACTATCATTAAAGCAAAAACAAACCATTTTAGAAGAAACATCCGATACAGCTAGACTGTCGAATTGCATGACTCACTTGGAACATAAAGCTTCCGCGATATCAATCCAACTAGAACTAATGCTTATTTATAAATTTAGCAGGCAATAATTCATATTATCCCCAAATCGGCAAAATATTCTGAGAGCTTCGCTATCCCTTCACGAATTTCCACTGGTTGATTATATCCATAGCAAAGACGAATACAATTCTTTCCTGACATACCACTAGCTGAATAGCTTACTCCTGAATGAAAACCTACATTGATTTTATTTATTGATGTTTTTTGTGCTTCTGTTATATCGACATTTTTATTCATTTCTAACCAAATATACAATCCACCTTCCGGTTTACTCCATTTAGCTCGGTCACCGAAGTTTTCTCCTAATGCAGACAACATCGCGTCTCTTTTTACTTTCTGTATATTGTTAATATCAATAATGTGCTTATCTAAATAGTTGGCAGCATATTTCTCGACTGCCATAGCAGCAAATTCGCTCACTCTCCCGCTTTTCACACCCATAGATCTATCCAAAAAATCACTTGGTCCTGTCATATAACCTAGACTCATGCCCGGAGCTATAGTTTTGGAAAAGGAACCTACGTATATAATCATTGAATCAACATCAAGTGAATATAAAGATGTTACTGGTTCTCCATCATATCGGTTATCAAAATAGCAATCATCCTCAACAATTGGAACATAATTTTCCGCGCACACTTTTAATAGTTCCTTCCTACGTTCTAGCGGAATCGTAAATCCTTGAGGATTTTGAAACGTCGGAATCAAATAAACAAATTTAGGAGTTTTATTCATAGTTTTTAAAAATCGTAGCTGCTTATTCAGTTCAATGGGATTCATTCCATTCTCGTCACTGGAGATTCCAATTATTTCAGCAGAATGTCTCTTCAATGTATTTAAAGTACCTCCGTAAACAAAATCATCCGTTATGACAACATCATCTGGGTTCAATAACACCGAACATATAATGTCAATATTTTGGCCTGATCCATTTCCTAATATGATCTCGTCTGGATTAACAGCAATATCTCTATCTCTTTTTATTTTGTAGCAGATATAATCTCTAAGAGAAGCATTACCTTGAGGATGTGGATATATAGAAAGATGAAAAGGACTAACATCCAAAGATTCTTTCAGGCAATCTATAATTTCAGCTTTAGGAAAAGAAATTGGATCCGGATATGCCACAGCAAAATCGTAAAATCCTCTTTCCGCGGGTTTCAATCTTTTATTCGATGAAATATGATCTGCATATAAATTGTTAAAATTAAATGGCATCAAAACTCTCCTTAATATAGACAAAAACATAGGATACTCAAGGTAATATTAGCTCGCCTACCCAAATAGTTCAATAAAAAAACTTGAGAAAAACCATCAATAATGACATCAAATAAAGACAAAAACATAACAGTAAAAGGCGCAAGAGAACATAATCTCAAAAACATAACGGTCTCAATTCCTCGCAACAAACTTGTAGTTGTGACAGGGGTTTCCGGTTCCGGTAAAAGCACTTTAGCTTTTGACACAATTTACGCAGAAGGACAAAGAAGATATGTAGAATCACTTTCATCATATGCGAGACAATTCTTAGGGCGAATGGAAAAACCCGACGTAGATTATATTGATGGACTGTCTCCTGCTATTTCAATAGACCAAAAAGGTACATCTCATAATCCTAGATCTACAGTAGGAACTGTCACTGAAATATATGATTACTTGAGGCTTCTTTACGCACGTATAGGTGTTCCTCACTGCCCTAAATGCAATCGAAAAGTAGAAAGTCAAACAGTACAACAGATAGTAGATTCAATAGTTTCATTGCCATCTGAATCGAAAGTGCAAATATTATCACCTGTTGTGCGAAGAAAAAAGGGAGAGCACAGAGAAATAATCGATTCAGCCCGCAAGGCAGGTTTCATACGGGCAAGAGTAAACGGAGAAATCAAAGATTTATCTGATGATATCCAATTAGAGAAACAAAAATGGCATAACATTGAAATAGTGGTTGATCGATTAATCATTAAATCTGATATGGATATAACTAGAGTAGCCGAATCAACTGAAGCCGCATTAAACCATTCAGACGGTATAGTTATTGTAGCGATACAGAATTACGAAGAATTATTATTTTCAGAAAAATCTGCCTGTGGGCACTGTCAAATCAGTTTATCAGAATTGGAACCTAGAACATTTAGCTACAATAATCCATACGGAGCCTGTGCGGAATGTACCGGTTTAGGTTTTAAGAAAGTTATTGATCCTGAACTGGTTATTCCGGATAGCAGTATATCAATTGACAACGGAGCCATAGAAGGCTGGTCATCCGCTGGCACATTAACTCCATGGTATGAAAGCCAAATGATCTCATTGTCTGATTTAGAAGGTTTTCAAACTGATATTCCAGTATCTGCTATGAATAGTGCTCATATCAATCTAATCATGAATGGATTGCCTAGTAATAGGCGTATCCCGATAAATTATAGGACTCGAAGGGGTCGTAAATATCAAGGCACTACTAAATTTGAAGGTGTGATTAAAAACCTTCAGAGAAGGCACAGAGAAACCGACTCCGAAAATGTCAGAAATTCTATAGAAAAATATATGACATCTCTCCCTTGTCAAGTTTGTAACGGTAACAAATTAAACAAAGAAGCCTTAGCGGTTACCATATCGAAAAAAAACATTACTGAAATATCAAATCAGTCGATAGAACAATCGCTTAGCTGGAGCAAGTCACTATTAAAAAAAGATGTCTTGTCTCCGAGAAACAAAATCATTGCTTCCCAAATAGTAAAAGAAATACAAGGTAGGTTGGAATTCCTTATAAACGTTGGATTAGATTATCTATCTTTATCGCGAAGAGCATCAACCTTAAGTGGCGGCGAATCTCAAAGAATTCGTCTTGCTACACAAATCGGATCAGGATTAATGGGGGTACTATATGTTTGCGACGAACCTTCAATCGGATTGCATCCAGCAGATGATGACAGATTGATATCCACATTGAAAGGCTTACGAGATATCGGAAACACAGTAATAATAGTCGAGCATGACGAAGCAATAATACGAGCATCAGATCACATTATTGATATGGGGCCAGGAGCGGGTGAATACGGAGGTGAAATTATAGCGACAGGTAACCTCAAAAAAATAATGTCTTCGAAAGATTCCATTACAGGTAAATATCTTTCCGGAGAAAAAACCATACCTATACCAAAAAACAGGAGAAAGTCAAACAATACATTTATAGAAATAACAGGAGCGGCAGAGCACAACTTAAAAGACATTGATGTCAGCATACCTCTGGGAATACTTGTTTGTATAACAGGGATATCCGGGTCTGGAAAAAGCACTTTAATCAATGAGATTCTTTACAAAAAATTATCCCAACATTTCAATAGATCGAAAATAAAACCGGGAAAATTTAAGGAAATCAAAGGCCTAGAACATATAGACAAAATAGTGAATATTAATCAATCACCTATCGGAAGAACTCCTAGGAGCAATCCAGTCACATATACGGGAACTTTTACATATATTAGAGAAGTGTTTTCTAAGGTAACTGAAGCTAAATCCCGTGGATACAAACCAGGCAGATTCTCTTTTAATGTAAAAGGAGGCCGATGCGAGGGATGCTCGGGGGATGGTCTTATAAACATTGAAATGCAATTTTTACCTAATGTCACTGTCCCATGCGACGAATGCAAAGGCAGTAGATATAATAGGGAAGCTTTGGAAATATTCTACAAAAACTATAACATCTCGGACGTATTGTCTAAAAGCGTTACTGATACCATCAAAATTTTTGAAAATATACCGGCTATCAGAACTAGACTACAAGCTTTAGAAGATGTGGGATTAGGATATATCAGAATAGGGCAACCAGCGACTCAATTAAGTGGCGGCGAAGCTCAAAGGGTAAAACTCGCTAGCGAGCTATCCAAAAGACCTACAGGGCAAACTTTATACATATTAGATGAACCAACAACTGGGCTATCATTCGAAGATTGTGCTCAATTACTTAAGGTTTTACAACGATTAGTAGACAATGGCAATACAGTAATATTAATTGAACATCATTTAGATTTAATAAAAAGTTCCGATTGGATAATCGACTTAGGCCCAGGGGCAGGCGATAAGGGAGGCCTAGTAATAGCAACAGGAACGCCGGAACAAATATCAAAAACAGCTGATTCAAAAACAGGTCATTATTTAAAAAAAATATTAGCTCCGTAATATTTTATCTAGAAATATCGGTAGAGCTATTTGCTCAACGAGTAAAATTGGTGTCTTTTAATCCACTCACTCAACGTAACTATCACCACACAAAGATTGAATATGTTAGACTACCGCTTGTAACTACTTGAACAAAGCCTATATGTGTTAATATCGGTAGAGTTTATATAATTATATTTATGGATAAACAACGAATACTATAAAAATTCAAGGAGGAAGTCTTTTGAAATGGATTGATTATCAAACACCATCAACCATTGACGAAGCCATTAAAATGCTTGCTGATTCTAAAGGTGAAGCAAGGCCTATGGCTGGTGGTACAGATTTAATAGTACAACTAAGAGTCAAAGATCCAAGAGTAAACGCAAGCATGATTGTAGACATCAAAAAAATCAAGGAACTTAATGTACTTAACTATGATTCTCAAAAAGGATTAACAATAGGCGCAGCGGTACCTTTATACAAAATCTATAATGATGCTAATGTTAAAAAACATTTTCCTGCAATAATTGATTCCGCATCTCTTATCGGAGGGACTCCGATACAAGGTCGAGCAACATTAGGCGGTAACTTATGTAACGGTGCTCCAAGCGGAGACAGTATTCCTATCTTAATAGCTCATAATGCGATAGCCAACATATCTGGTCCCAAAGGACAGAGACAATGTCCAGTAGAAGACATATGTATTGGTCCAAGGCAAACCTCCATTGATTCCGACGAATTACTGATTTCTTTGTTTTTACCTAATCCAAATGAAGGATTCGGCGCGAATTACATCAGATTCATTCCTAGAAATGAAATGGATATTGCTGTGGCAGGTGTTGGGGTTTCCGTAAACATAGTGAATGGTACATTTACAGCTGCAAAAATAAGCTTGGCTTCTGTAGCTCCAAAACCAATATTGGTATCCAAAGCTGCAGGCGCATTGGTCGGGCAACCTGTAGGAACAGAGGCAATACAAAAAGCTGCAGATGCTGCCAAAGAAGCAGCGTCTCCGATTTCTGACATGAGAGGAACGGCGGAATACCGAAAGCATTTATGTGAGGTTCTAACACGTCGAGCAATAAATACTGCAGTAGAACGAGCAGGAGGAAATTAACAATGACTACAAAAACTAATAAAGTTCACGTCCAATCTACTATCAATGGAGAAAGCGTCGATTTTTTATGCGAACCACGACAAAGCTTACTCGAATGCCTTAGAGACATCATTGGATTAACAGGCACAAAGGAAGGCTGTAATGACGGCAACTGTGGAGCATGCACAGTAAATATGGACGGGCGAATAGTAACTTCCTGCCTTGTACTAGGGGTAGAAGCTGAAGGCGCTTCAATAGAAACAATAGAGGGAGTAGCAAACGGAAGTAATTTACACCCTATACAATTAGCTTTCTTAGAAGGGGCAGCATTGCAATGTGGCATCTGTACCCCAGGTTTTATTATTGCTACCAAAGCGCTGCTTGAACAAAACCCTGACCCAACTGAACATGAAATAAGGTTCTGGCTAGCCAATAATTTATGTCGGTGCACAGGCTACGACAAAATAGTCAGGTCAGTTCAAGACGCCGCCAAAAGACTAAGGGAGAAATAACAATGACAACAACTGATTATGAGAGAAATGTAGTTCTTTCAACCAATTCTGATTTCAAAGTCATTGGCACAAGACCAGTAAGACACGACGGAGTAGACAAAGTAACAGGCAGAGCTATATACGGAGCAGACTACGTAGCTTCCGGATTATTGCACGGAAAAATTTTGCGCAGCCCTCATGCTCATGCGAGAATCATCTCAATTGACACATCAAAAGCAGAAGCATTAAATGGGGTTCGAGCTGTTGTAACATCAGCAGATTTTCCCCGAGTAGAAAACAAGACTGTTGAGTTAGGGGAAGATGAAACTAAATTACTTGATCTCAGAGGAAACGTACTAGCCAACGATAAAGTTTTATATGTCGGACATGCTGTAGCTGCAGTCGCCGCCTCTAATCCTCACGTGGCGGAAGAAGCTCTGAGCTTAATAGACGTAAAATACGAAGTACTAAAGTCAGTTATGACAACTGATGAAGCTATGGCTGAAGGTGCAATAATACTGCATGAAAATCAAACTACTGAAGAGCTAGGAACCGACTCTGGAATTGTCAGTAACGTAGCTAAACATTTTCAACATGTTAAAGGAAACATAGAGCAAGGGTTTAAAGACGCTGACATAATCGTAGAGCGCGAATATAACACAAAAACTGTTCACCAAGGGTATATTGAACCTCATAATGGAACAGCACTTTGGAGCGCAGATGGGCGTCTTCACATATGGTGCAGCACGCAAGGTTCATTTGTAGTAAGAGACAGTTTGTCCGACCTGCTTGATATTCCGGTTTCTAAAATTAGAGTTACACCTACAGAAATAGGTGGGGGATTTGGTGGGAAAATTCCGATTTATGTTGAACCAGTTGCCGCCCTACTCTCTAAAAAAACAGGTACTCCTGTAAAAATAGTAATGACTAGGAAAGAAACTTTCGAGGGGTCTGGTCCGACTCCTGGATCTAAAATAAAAATTAAAGTTGGCGCGAAGCTAGATGGCAAAATAACCGCTGCTCATGCTTGGATGGCTATGGAAGCAGGAGCTTATGCCGGCTCCCCAGTTGGAGCAGCCGCTCAGTGTGTTTTCGCAACTTATGACTTAGATAATGCTTTGATCGACGGCTTAGATGTCGTAGTAAATAAACCCAAAACAGCAGCATACAGAGCTCCTGGATCTCCCAACGCTGCTTTTGGTATGGAACAAGCATTAAATGAATTAGCAGAAAAAATCGGTATGGACCCTATCGACTTTCGATTAAAAAATGTCGCCTCAGAAGGCACTAGGCGTCCAGATGGTCCTGTATTTCAAAGGATCGGAGCAAAAGAAGTATTAGAGGCCATGAGAGACCACCCTCATTATCAATCGAGTAAGGCAAATGGAATCGGCAGAGGTATAGCAATAGGATTTTGGTTTAATATTGGTTTTGATTCTGCCTGTAACATTGCTCTAAATAAAGACGGGACAGTAAATTTAATAGAAGGATCTACTGACATCGGAGGCTCAAGGACATCTATAGCCATGCAAGCTGCAGAAGTATTAGGAATAGCAGCTGAGGATGTTCGTCCATCAATTGTCGATACTGACACTGTTGGATTTACAGCAGTCACAGGAGGTAGCAGAACAACTTTTGCAACTGGTTGGGCTGCCTATGAAGCTGCACAAGATGTTAAAGCACAATGTATAGAACGGGCTGCAAATATATGGGATGTAAAATCCTCAAGCTTACAAATGGAAGACGGAATCATAAGTTCAATGTCTGACTCTGAACTTAAAATGACCTTAAAAGAATTAGCCGAGCAAATGAGTTCTACTGGAGGCGGAATAACTGGGAGAGCGGCAATCAATCCACGTGGGGTTGGAGGTTCATTCTGCGGCAATATTGCAGATGTTTCAATTGACGAAGAAACAGGCAAAATTTCAGTAGAAAGATTTACTTGTGTGCAAGATGCTGGCAAAGCAATACACCCAAGCTATGTTGAAGGACAAATGCAAGGGGGCAGTGTACAAGGAATTGGATGGGCACTAAACGAGGAATATTTCATGAGTAATGAAGGTAAAATGAACAATTCAAGCTTACTAGATTATAGGATGCCGACAGCTTTAGATTTACCTATGATTGATACAGTGATAGTAGAGGTAGCCAACCCAGGTCACCCATTCGGAGTTCGAGGAGTAGGAGAAGCAAATATAGTACCCCCTACACCCACTATTGCTAATGCAGTATATGACTTAACAGGTAACAGGATGACTGAACTTCCTATGACTCCTGGTTCAGTACTTGCTGCAAATAACAAATAGATTGATTAGTTAAAATGGCGTTAGTGTTCATACCATCACAAATGCGTACTTTATCTGAAGGTAAAAACAGAGTAGAAGTTGAAGGCACTAACGTCAAACAAATCATAGAAAACCTTGACCTTATGTATCCGGGATTTTCAGGGCGACTACTCGAAGATTTTAAAATCAAACCTAGTATCAGTATCGCTGTAGACGGTGAGATAACCCCTATGGGTCTTATTGAAAAAGTGTCTGAAAATAGTGAAGTGCATTTTTTGCCTGCTATATCCGGAGGATAGAATAATATCATACATATTTTTTTTCTATGACAAATCCGTTAAAATTACCTACCCTTAATAAACTCCAATACAATAATAAAAATCTCATAAGTTATGTCACTTGGGATAGCTTTGGGCCGACTGCATTATTAGTACACGGTGAAATGCGTACTAGTCGTAGCTTTGATGAATTATCTCGTAATCTCTGTGAATACGAAATCATAGCTATGGATTTACCTGGTCATGGTAATAGCACTTGGCGAAATAATAAATACCGATTTAAAGACAGATCTGCCGATATTGAAATCTTAGTCAACTCAATGAAAAACACCTCTCTAATAGGGGTAGCTCATAGTACTGGAGCTGTCGCTTTGGGATTATATGTATCATCAAACACTAGTATATTTAAATCTTTAGTACTTTTAGAACCCATGATGATAGTTGATGAAAAATTCCAGAGAATGATATCTTCGAGAAATGATAGGCCTCGTAGAACTTGGAACAATAAAACAGAATTATCCAAATATCTCTGTAATCATCCCGTCACAAAACGATGGACTCCACAAGTAATAGAAGATGTCGTAAATTATGAAACTTTCACAAACAGTGAAGGAAATATAGATATGCTATACAGCTCTGAAACTTTAAATTGGAAGGAAAGAGAAGGAGATTACTTAGAATTCGAAACTACGCTTAAAAACATATCTTTACCGATTTTAATGGTTATCAGTGATGAAAGAAAGGACAACTTTTCCAAGGCTTTTGAACTCGAAAAGGAAATCCCAAATTTATCCATAGTAACAATGCGAAACACCAGTCACAATATGTATATGGAAAGACCAAAAGCGTTAAGCAAACTAATACTTGATTTTAACAATAAAAAGTGCCTTCCTAAATCGGTTTAACAAAAAAGCAAACCTCTAAAATAATGTTGGATTAGAAAAACCTCCCATTGTTATAGCTACTCATTGCATGTTAACTTAGTCAAATCAAAAGACAATTGGATATAAAACGAACTATATACTCGGTAATCCTCTAGTGAGATTTGATGGAGAGGAAAATGGTTTGTAACCAACTTTCTCACCAGTCCATGGGTGCTCTCTAGCAACTTCTTCATTGATATCAGTTCCCCAACCTGGCCCTGAAGGAACAGTTAAATACCCATCTATTATTTCCGGTTTTGATGTGGTCAAGTCATCTTTCCATGGAACATCATCTATGTCTATTTCCATAATTCGCACATTAGCAACACTCGCACATAAAGAAGCACTCACAAAAGTCGACAAATGACTGTAGTAATTATGAGGTGCTACATTATGTTGATATACTTCAGCTAAATCAGCAATTTTCTTGGATTGACTAAATCCATTCCAAGGAACATCAATCATAAACATGTCAGCTGAATGATTTTGGAAATAAGGCAAATACTCTCTCATGTAAATCAAATTCTCTCCTGTACAAATCCTTGTAGTAGTAGCGTCTTTTATCTGTCTTAAGCTAATAGGATCATACATATCAATTTCAACCCATAACATATCAAACTGTTCAAGAACTTTAGTAATTCTAAGAGCTGATTCAGTCTTAAAATGGAAATTCAAGTCCAAATTTATATCTACATCTGGACCTACCGCATCTTTGAAAGTACCAATCAATGTCTCAATGTGCCCCACTAATCCTTTTGTAACCACTTGATCTGAACTACCCTTTCTTCCGCCAAATCCACCGCCGAAATGAAAAGGTCCATATCCATCTATAGAGGGACCAATCACATTCGTTTTAAGAGCTGTAAAACCCTTTGCTACCACTTCTTTACCTAAGTTAGTAATATCATTCCATGTTTCAAGTGCAGGAACACCAATTAATTTGGAATCCCGAATTCTACTAGTTCCACAATGAGACCAATAAACTCTAACTTTCTCTCTGGTTGGACCTCCAAAAAGTTCTGTGACTGATATGCCTAAGTCTTTTGCTTTAATATCTAAAAATGCACAATCTAATCCTGCTAGAGCTTTGGCTGCTACGCCTCCAGGACTTTGCCTGGTAGCTCGATACATATCAATAAAGCGCATTTCGAATTCCCTAGGATCTTGTCCGATCAAAATTGGTTTCAAATCATCAATAGTTCCAACGACACCTCTAGGCAATCTACCATCACTACATTCTCCCCAACCAGTAATCCCATCATCTGTTTCTACCTTGACAAAGGTCCAAGGGCGCCAACCAGCATCCACTATAAATGTTTCTATGTTGGTTATTTTCATGCAGCCTTCCTATTTACTAATTTAATTTACAATAGGGTCATTGTACTGCTCTCGCAAAACTCTTTTGAGTACCTTACCTAGTGGATTTCTTGGTAACTCATCAACAATAATTACTGATTCCGGTCTTTTGAAACCTGACATTCTCGATCTACAATATTCTATAACTTCTTTTTCATCTATTGTTTCCCCTGGTTTGGGTACAACTATTGCTCTTACTCTTTCTCCCCAACTTAAATCAGGTATGCCTATTATAGCTGCCTCATCAATCATAGGGTGCGAATGTAATATTTGTTCTACTTCTTCTGGTGACACCATTTCTCCACCTCTCTTAATAAAATCTTTGGCTCTACCTGAGAGATATATGTATCCATCTTCATCAAAATAGCCGAGGTCACCTGTATACAGCCAACCGTCTCTCAAAGCTTGGGCTGTCGCAGCCTCTTGATTCCAATAACCTTTCATCAGACGTCCCCCACTAGCGACTATCTCTCCTGTATCTCCCACATCAACATCGCCTCCTTCTTCGTTAACGATTTTTACATCAACATCTGGAAGGGGTTTACCGATTGAGGTAAGTCTGTTTAATTTTATTTCAATTTCTTCTTCCGTACCTTCTAAAATATGATCTTCTGGTGGCAACATAGTGATAGTAGCCGCGGTTTCCGTTTGCCCGAAAGCATTAATAAAATAAGTGTCGGGGAATTTTCGTATCGCCATTTTAATAACTTCTAATGGCATTGAAGCCGCACCATATGTAATTACCTGCAAACTAGTCAAGTCATACTCTTCAAAATCTTCGTGATCCATTAACATTTTAAGCATAGTTGGTACCATCATTGCTCTATTCGCTCGCTCTGTTTGCACAAGAGTCATCCATTCAGCAGGTTCAAACTGTCGTTGAATAATCAAGGTTCTACCACCATATATCGCTGCTATAACCGCCTGTACTCCTGCTATATGATAAAGCGGAACTGTTAATATATTCTTTTCTTCCACATCCAATTCTGCAGGCGACACATTATTTAATATATAAGACGAGAAACTTTCATGGGTTAGCATAACTCCCTTAGGCGAACCTGTTGTACCCGCGGTAAACATCAACATAGTTAAATCTTCATCATTAGAACTAGGAAAAATCTCGTCCGGCAATGAGTCTATTATCAACTCATCATAATTGATCCACCCTTCTTGGTTTGCACCATCAAGACAAATTAAATGTTCAAGAGAAGGTAAATTAGGTTTAAGAGTATCCATCATAGGCATATAACGAGATCCACATATAAATACTTTGGGACCAGAGTCTTTAACCATAAACTCTATTTCATCTGGTATCGCTCGAAAATTAAGCGGTACAAAAACCGCATCTAATTTTGCTGATGCAAAATAAGCTTCTATATACTCATTACAGTTCACTTGCATTGTTGCTACACGATCACCGGCTATAACACCTAGATTAGCTAATCCATTAGCTAATCTATTAACCCTTTCCGACAATTCTGAATAGGATATTCTTTTCCCATCAAAAACTATAGCTGTCCTATCCGGCGCAATAAGGGATGTAATATTCAAAAATTCAGTCGTATTCATTAATTTATGTGCCTCAAAAATAAAAGTCCAAATGATAATTTATAACTGCCACTTACTATATGCTAATTTTATCGAAATATTCATTATAAATTCATCTAAAAGATTGTAAATATTTATTTTTAATCAAAAAACTTTGTTAGATGGCAACATTTTGTTACCATAGATAAGCACTTCAACTAATTTACGGAATAGCTATAAGGGGTATATATTGTCAACAGACCATCCGATCAAACTATTAGCCATTGTTGGCGAATACACAGAAAGCTTAAAAAACAAAGATAGGTCAGCCGCTGCTATACGTGAAATAAACAAATTCGTTAAGTATTTCCAAGAAGAAACCGACGTAAAAAATATCACCCCTGCTCAAATGGGAACATATGCAGAAATTGCTAGTAAAAACAGCCTCACCGAAGAATCAATGGAAGGTCTGCAAGCTGTAAGAAAACTCCTGCTTTATGCCCATAAGACTGGTAAAACGTCGGTGAATTTAGCAACTCATTTCAGAGTACGAAAATCTCGTAACTCAAACAGAAATGAGGGGTCTTTTTCAAATCCTGGACAACAAATGACCCAAGAAGGATACGACAAACTAAGTGTTGAAAAAGAAGATCTGGAATCAAACAGGCCTATTATTAGTAATACGATTCACAACGCCGCTGAAGATGGAGACGTAAGGGAAAATGCTCCATTGGAAGCAGCAAGAGAACAGCAAGGCCGAGAAGAAGCAAGGATAAAAGAGATCGAAAGCATGCAACGTTCAGCCGTAATTGTGGATAAGTCAGGTAAGGCCTCCAAAGTTGTAGGAATCGGAACGATAGTGCAAGTTTCCGACGAAAACAAGAAAAAATACAAGTACACACTTGTTAGTCCATCAGAGGCTGACCCATCAGACGGAAAAATATCTGATAAATCTCCGCTAGGGAAAGCATTACTAGGCAAAAGGAAAAATCAAAAAGCCACATTTGTTGCACCCAATAATAACAAAAAGGCTTACGAAATATTATCGATATCTTAATTGAGTTGATGCTGAACCAGTGGTTAATTTACTGCCGTATGATCTCTTCAACTGAGATTGTTAAGTTATCTCGTATTATGTTTTAAATAAAAACAATAACAAATGAGTTTTTTCAATCAGAGGCTATATGGTAATAAAATCAAAAAGCTCCGACAAATCTGAACTTCAACATGAATTATCCAATATTATTCAAGGAGATGTGAGGTTTGATAAGGTTTCCCGATCACTCTGGAGTACGGATGCAAGTATCTATAAAATTGAACCTGTTGGGATTGTTTTACCAAAAACAGAAGAGGACGTAATAGCTGCAATAGAAATAGCCGACAAATTTGGAGTCTCAGTATTACCTAGAGGCGGAGGGACTAGCCTGGCAGGCCAAACAGTAGGAGAATCATTAGTTTTAGATTTCTCCAAATACATGCGTGATCTCAAAGAAATCAACAAAGAAGAAGGGTGGGTTAGAGTACAACCCGGAATTATTCTCGATGAATTAAATAAAAAAATTGCCGATGAAGGAGTTTTATTCGCCCCCGATCCAAGTACAAGCAACCGAGGCAATGTCGGTGGAGCTTTAGGAAATAATTCTTGCGGAGCTCATTCAATAATGTGGGGCAAAACTGTAGACAACGTGCATGAATTAGATGTCGTATTAGCTAATGGAGACAAAACAAAGTTTGGTTACCTTTCTCCAAAACAGCTTGAAAACAAAATGCGCCATTCCACTCTTGAGGGAAATATTTATAGAAATATTTTTCAAATAGCTGAAAACAATAGGTCAGAAATATTAAAAAGATACCCTAAAATACAACGTCGAGTGTCTGGGTATAACTTAGACGAGTTTGTGAGTGGAAATGCTTTTAATATGGCAAGATTTGCCGTAGGTTCTGAAGGTACCCTCATAACAATTACCGAGGCGAAACTCAAAGTAGTTGAAATACCGAAAGTTAAAGGTTTAGCTGTTTTGCACTGCAATGATCTAATTGAATCAATGGAGGCAACTGTAGCATGCATTGAAATGAACCCTTCAGCTATAGAACTGATTGGCAAGATGATAATACAACAAGCCAAGTCTAATTTAATGTATGCACGATTGACCGAATTTATTGAAGGGGATCCTGAGGCTATATTGGCTATAGAATTAGTAGCCGAAAGCGAAAAAGAATTAGATCATAAAATGCTGGAATTAGAAACTCGGATGAAAGCGGGGGGGTGGGGCTACGCACTGCACAAAATGACCAACCCTAACGATCAACAAAAAGTGTGGGATGTAAGGAAAGCCGGATTAGGATTAATGATGAATATTCCAGGGGATGCCAAACCCATCCCTTTTGTTGAAGACACTGCTGTTTCTCCTGAAGTATTGCCGGAGTTTGTCACAAAATTTGACAAAATAATAAAAAAATACGGGACAGAAGCTGGATATTACGGCCATGCCAGCGTTGGCTGCTTGCACATACGCCCTCTAATAAACCTAAAAACCCAACAGGGCATAGATCGAATGACTGGTATAGCTGACGAAATAAGCGACTTGGTTTTAGAGTATGGTGGATCTTTAAGTGGAGAGCATGGAGACGGATTAGTTCGTAGTGGATACAATGAAAAAATGTTTGGAAGCCAATTGTATCAAGCATTTAAAGATATAAAGACCGCATTTGACCCTAAAGGAATTATGAATCCCGGAAAAATCATAAACTCTCCTCCAATGACAGATAATTTACGATACGGCACAAACTACAGTACTGTAAACACAACTAATGGGTTTAATTTCAGAACTGAAGGTGGCAGTTTTAGTAATGCAGTTGAAATGTGTAATGGCCAAGCCGCTTGTAGAAAAGTGACTGGCGGCGGCGTCATGTGTCCATCATACATGGTAACTAGAGATGAGGAACATTCAACACGAGGTAGAGCCAATGCACTACGTGCTGCAATTTCAGGTTCAATACCATTGTCCACAATGTCCGAACAAAGAATGTATGATGTAATGGATTTATGTCTTGAATGCAAAGGTTGTAAATCAGAATGCCCCTCTAATGTTGATATGGCAAAAATTAAGTATGAATTCCTATCTATGTATCACAAAAAAAACGGCTTCCGACTTAAAAACCGGTTTTTCGGAAATGTAGATACCTTAAGCAAAATAGGATCATTTTTTGCTCCTTTATCAAATTTCGCCATAAAAACTTCGCTATCAAAATTTTTATTAGACAAGATGATTGGCATAGATAGACGTAGAACAATGCCCAAATTTGCAGCGCAAACTTTTAAACAATGGTTCGAGTCGCAAAATTTCAATACCAAATCATCCAAAGGAACTGTATTACTTTTCCCTGACACAACAACAAACTACAATCACCCTGAAATAGCCATATCTGCGGTTAATTTAATTCAAAAATTAGGTTATGAAGTGATATTACCTGATGTTAAGTGTTGCGGACGGCCTATGCTGTCTAACGGAATGATCGAAAAAGCAAAATCTAATATCTCTTATAACTACAATGCAATAATTCCTCACATAAAAAATGGTGCGAAAATTGTAGGAATAGAGCCAAGTTGTATTTTAGGGTTTTCAGGAGATTTCGGTGATTTATATGACGACGAAATAAGTGCAGAATTAGTATCAAAAAATACTCTCCTAATAGAGGAATTTCTATTGGATGTTCTAGATAAAGATCCCGATATACAATTTTCCAACCCTCCGAAAAACCAAGAAGCTCTTTTTCATGGACATTGCCATCAAAAAGCATTAAAAGGAACAGAAGCAGCGTTAAAAATATTACGGAAAATCCCTGGATTGAAAACAAGTGAAATACAAGCAGGCTGCTGTGGTATGGCGGGATCATTCGGATATACCAAAAATCATTTCGATATATCAATGGACATAGGAGAACAAGTATTATTCCCTGAAGTCCGAAAAGCCTCTAAAAACACTTTAATAATAAGTGAAGGCGTGTCTTGCAGAGAACAAATTGAAGCGGGCACAACTAGATCAACAAAACATTTAGTTGAAGTCTTGAACGAATATCTATAATTCTCGATTAATCATTACTAGAGCATATGTTTCCATATGTAAAAAAAACAATCCGACAAATAAATCATATTAGAATTGAATACTTTTTAAAACAAATACAACTCTGGAGGTTAATCGTGAATATAGGGTTTATTGGACTAGGATCTATGGGCATTCATATGGCTACAAATTTAATACGTAAAAACAACAATTTGATCGTGTACGACATAAATGATAAATCTACTGAATTAATTTGCGATCTTGGCGCTACTAAAGCTAATTCTCCTAGGGAAGTTTGCATTCAGGCAAACCTTATTTTCACATCTCTACCGAATCCAAAGGTACTTGAAGAGGTTGCATTAGGTGAAGGCGGTATAATAAATAATTGTCAGCTAGGTAGCACATTGTTTGACTTAAGCACTACAGACCCTAATACAATAGAAAAAATTGCTGAGGCAGGTAAATCTAAAAAAATAAACATACTGGACGCACCTGTCAGTGGAGGAACTAATGGGGCCAAAAATGCCACTCTATGCATAATGGTTGGGGGCGATAAATTAATTTTCGAAAAATACAAGTACATATTAGACATTCTTGGAAATCAAGTAATGTATTGCGGCCCGATTGGTGCAGGATCTATCTGCAAAATAGCGAATAACTTAATAGGAATGTCTCTCGTGGTAATTTTGGCGGAGGCGTTCAGTTTAGGAGTAAAATGCGGGGTAGATCCTTCTATTTTATATAAGGCAATATCTATGAGCTCTGGAAATAGTACCCAAATGGCAAGATATCCTGATACTGTTTTTAAAGGTGATTTCTCGCCAGGGTTCAAATTAGAACTCGGAGCCAAAGATGTAAGTCTAGCTACTCAACTAGGTAGAGAAAAAAATATACCTTTGGATATTTCTAATTTGATTCATCAAAAATACGTAGAAGCTATGAATAAAGGATTAAGCAAGGAATCAAATTTAGCAATAACGAAGATTCAGGAAGAAAAATCAGGAATAACAATCAGATCCGACAAATAATCTCGCAATTAACATGAATTCTGACATACAAACAACCACATTACATAATGGATTAACCATAACTTCACAATATATATCTGGAATGAAATCTGCTTCTGTAAATATGGGAATAAAAGTTGGCTCGAGGTATGAATCAAAAACAACGGCCGGAATATCTCATTTCATAGAGCACATGTTATTTAAAGGTACTATTACAAGGCCTTCCCCACTATTAATTAGCGATACTATAGAAAAAACAGGTGGCATAATAAATGCTTCAACTGATCATGAATCCACAATTTACACATGTAAAACAGATGGTACCCACATATTAGAGTCATTGGACTTATTATTCGACATGATTTTAAATTCGAGATTTTTATGCGCTGATATTAACATGGAAAGAAAAGTGATTATTGAGGAAATAAACGGAGTTAATGATTTTCCTGACACAAAAGCAGCAGCTAATCTTTCGCATTTAATGTGGCCAAACCAGTCTCTCGGAACAGACATAGCAGGAACATTAGAGTCTGTGAATAATATCAATAAAACAGATTTAATAAAATTCCACAATCGTTATTACGTACCCAACAACATCTGTGTGAGTTTGGCTGGAAATATTAATCATTCTGAAGTCGTAAAAGCTGTAAAAAAAATGTCGACTAACATGGCACCATCTAATTTAAAAACATTTCCTCTGGCGACAATCAATCAGAACAATTCTAAATTCCATCTAGAGAAAAGAGTATGTGATCAGGTACATATTTCAATCGGATATGTGGTTTTATCACGTGATGATCCTGACAGATATGCCATTGATATACTAGGTGTTTTATTAGGAGAAGGTATGAGTAGCCGATTATTCAATGAAGTAAGAGAAAAAAGAGGGCTTGCCTACGATATAGGGGTTTCATTTCTACCATTAAATGACGTTGGCGAATTTCAAATTTATGCATCTGTTGATAAAACAAGATATGTGGAAGCAATAAATGTAATTTTGAATGAGGTTGAAAAAAGCACATTTGACATAACAGAAAAAGATATTGAAAAAAGCAAAAATTTAATAACAGGAAGATTATTCCTCAAAATGGAGGACACTCAAGAGGTTGCCGATTGGAATTGCTATCAAACCATGTTTGATAAAAAACCAAAATCCTTTGAGGAAACTTTACTAAAAATATCTAGCATAAATATAAAACAAATAAAATCATGTTCACAAAAAATGCTGTCTAAAAATAAAGCACATATTTCAATAATTGGATCGATTACTGATAAAAATATTTGGTCGAATATTGATGTTATTTGACAAAATATTTACTTCTATCTTATTATGATAGTAATAGAAAAATAGTTATTCGTTGATAGAGTGGTAGGCTAGGTCCCAATCCTTTGACCCTATCCGGCAACCTTCAAACTCTAAAGGTGCCCTTGGGAACTAAGACGAGGTCTTATACAGACAAAGGGTGTCACTTTAAGACTCTCCCTGATCCATATGAGGAGAGTTTTTACATTTAACAAAAGTGCGCCTTTCAATATAAAAAGGAAGGAAATAATGTCTTTTGTTAAATGCCTTAAATGCAAAGAATGTAGCGCAACTATCGATGAACAAGCTGTTAATGTTTGTGAATTTTGTTTTGGTCCCCTAGAAGTAGAATATGATTTTGCAGCAATTTACAAATCTGTCAGTAGGTCCCAAATACAAAACGGCCCCAATACTATGTGGAGGTATCATCAATTCCTACCCGTAAATAAAGAAGACGTGATAGACATTAATACCGGATTCACACCTTTGATACATGCAAAAAACCTAGGTCATAAATTAGGCTTAGATCAATTATATATAAAAAATGATAGCGTCAATCCAACCTTCTCATTTAAAGACCGACCGGTATCTGTTACGGCCACCAAAACCTTAGAATTCGGACTTAACGTTTTCGCATGTGTATCAACTGGCAACTTAATGGGTTCAGTTGCCGCCCACGGAGCGAAATCCAACTTAGAAACCATAGTATTCTTCCCTTCGGATCTCGAAAAGGCCAAAATAAATGCTGCTGCTGTGTACGGTCCAAAAATGGTGCCGATAAATGGGACATATGATGATGCAAATAGATTTTGCAGCGAATTATCTGACCAAAATGACTGGGCTTTCGTTAACATAAACATGCGTCCTTATTACGCTGAAGGAAGTAAAACACTCGGTTATGAAGTCGCTGAACAATTAGGATGGAGGGCTCCTAATCATTGCGTGGTACCAGGTGCATCTGGAGAGTTATACACAAAAATCTGGAAAGGATTACAGGAATTTACAGATTGTGAATTGATAGAAAAAGCACCTACTAAAATGCACTTAGCGCAACCTCACGGATGTTCTCCGATAGTTTCAGCATACAATGATGGGAATCAAGTAGTCACTCCAGTTAAACCGAATACAATAGCCAAATCATTAGCTATAGGCAATCCCGCCTCTGGTTCATATTCTCTTGATATTATTGACAAATCTAAGGGCAGTGCGATATGTGTCCCAGAAGAAGATATAATTGAAGGAATAAAATTACTTGCTGAAACAGAAGGTATTTTCACTGAAACTGCAGGCGGCGTCGTGATTTCAAGTTTAGCAAAGCTAATAAAAAAGGGAGCCATCAAAAGAAATGAAACTGTAGTGGCATTTATCACAGGCAATGGATTAAAAACCATAGAAGCCATGGGTGACATTCAAAATGATTTGGTTGCCATTAATCCTGACATCGAATCCTTTGATTCAAACTTAACCTATAGTAGGAAATAAATAATTTAGGTAACATTAAACTTACTAAGAAGATATAATTAAAAATAACATACATAGGAAATATAAAATGGCAATTACAATCAGAATCCCAACTCCATTAAGAAAAGTCACGAACGGAGCCGATAAAGCATCAATAAAAGCAAATTCCATAGAGCAAGCAATAGACGAATTAGAAAACCAATTCCCTGGAATCAAACCCCGGATTTGTGATGATTCAGGGAAAATCCGAAATTTTGTTAACGTTTACCTTAATGGTGAAGACATAAGGTTTTTAAATGGAATAGACACCAATATATCTGACGGAGATGAAATAAGCCTAGTCCCCGCAGTTGCAGGTGGATGCTTATAGATCGCAAGGCTTTCGATATTTACAAATTTTCAACCAGCTATTTTATATTGACTGAGAAATGAATTACTAAACTGAGCGAATGATTTGTGTTCTATAGAATTTCGAATGTCATTCATCAACGAAGTGATAAATGCCAAGTTATGTATTGAGGCCAACCGGTAAGCTAGATATTCCTTGCATCTAAACAAGTGATGCAAATAAGCTGCAGTAAAATTATTGCAAAAATAACATTTACAAGTTTTATCAAAAGTGTCATCTAAAGTTCTATAAAAATTGTTGGTTATATTTACTCTTCCTTTTCTAGTGAATAATGCTCCATTTCTTGCTACACGTGTGGGCAATACGCAATCAAACATATCAACACCTTTTGAAACAGCAACTACGAGATCTTCGGGAGATCCTACTCCCATTAAATATCTGGGTTTATGGTTGGGTAAAAGTTGCGCCGTCATCTCAGTTAAATCATATAATTCTGATTTAGATTCTCCTACACTGAGACCTCCTATTGAATATCCCGGCAAATCTAGATCAATTACACATTCTACTGATTGTTTTCTAAGTTCCGGGAAAACACCCCCTTGTACAATACCAAACAGTGCGCTTTCCATATCAATATGAGATTTTACAGATCTATTCATCCATCTATTAGTTAATTTCAATGCATATAAAGTATCCTTATAATCAGATTCCGGAGGAACACAAACATCCAAAGGCATTAATATGTCTGATCCAATACTTCCTTGTATTGAAATGACTTTTTCTGGAGTTAAAAGATGGGTGCTACCATCAATATGTGATTTGAAAGTAATACCATCTTCAGTTATATGTCTCAAATGCTTAAGACTGAATCCTTGAAATCCTCCGCTATCAGTTAAGATAGGTCTACCCCATTGCATAAATTGATGTAATCCGCCTACTTCTTCCAGTATATCTGTCCCTGGTCTAAGATATAAATGATAAGCATTACCTAAAATTATTTGCACACCGATATCATATAAATCCTGAGGAGACAGAGCTTTAATCGATCCTTGTGTTCCAACTGGCATAAATACTGGGGTAGATATTTCTCCATGATCTGTTTTGATTAATCCAGATCTAGCATATCCATCAGTATTATTTAAAACAAACTCAAACATCTACAATTCCCACATATGCTAAATTAACAGATTCCCTAAATCGCTTCCAAAATAAGTTGGATTCCCAATCCAAAAACCACTAACAATAACATAATCATAACCCATTTACCCGATACTTTATCACTAACACTAACTCCCAATTGCGCTCCAATCAATAAGCCTACCCCTACATATAGCAATGTGGGATACCAATTAACATTACCAATGATTCCATGTACCACTGAACCAGAAAAAGCAGTGATAGTTAATGAGAATATTGATGTTGCAACAGCTATTTTTATTGGAATTTTAAATACATAAACTAGCAATGGGGTTCGAATAAAACCTCCTCCAGTTCCAAAAAAACTAGAAAGGAATCCTATAATTGTATTGATGGCGTATACGTGGAGTAAATTATATTTATATGAATAAACATCCCCACTTGTTGAAATTATATTACGAGCCGTGATTGGGAATTTTAATTTCTCATTGTTTCTTAATATGTAATTAATTGTCTTGTTTAGTTCCTTATTTCTAATTGTTTTTAAGGCAATCTGTAAGGACAACATTAAAAGAAGAATTCCAAAAAGAATTTTAAATATATTTCCAGGAACATAATTCAAAATAAAAGGACCTAATATAGAACCGGGAATTGCGGCCAGCATAAATAAAATCCCACTTCTCACATCTATTAACCCTTTCCTCCAATATGCAATCGTACCCGAAAAGCTATTAATCATGACTAAAGTTAAAGATGTTCCAACAGCAATCCTAGGATCCAAGCCATAAAATACAATTAAAACTGGAGCTAAAATGAATCCGCCGCCTGCACCTACTATCACACCATATGCTCCTGAAAAACAACCCAATAAAACAAGTGATATCCATTCCAATGATTTCGCCTTTTATATTATTGTATAATCTTAGTAAGAGCATCAAATATATATTGAGTCGGTACTTGATTATTCGTTTTAGCTTGACCAATCCCATTTAATAACACCCAATTAATTGAACCTTTTGAAGTTTTCTTATCTGATTTAATTGCACTCTGTATGTCAGAGATGTTTAAATCTTCCGCAGTGACCGGCAAATCATAAAGTTCGAGAATTTGCTTCTGTCTAGCAACTTCGGTACTAGACAACAATTCCATGTTTTCTGAAATATATGCAGCAGCCATCATTCCTATGCTGACTGCTTCTCCATGCAAATATTTAGTATATCCAGTAGTTGATTCAATTGCATGAGCTATCGTGTGTCCATAATTCAACAATATACGAAGCCCCAAAGTTTCTTTTTCATCTCTAGAAACTATATTTGCTTTTATAGCAACACTTTTCCGGATAATATCGGTAGCAATACTAGAATCTAAGACTGATATATAATCCCTGTTTTCTTCAAAAAGACTGAACAAGTCTTTGTCAACAATTAGTCCATGCTTAATTGCTTCTGCCCATCCTGATGTCAATTCCCTTTTTGGCAATGTTTCAAGAGTTTTTACATCAGACAAAACAAATTTCGGTTGATAAAAAGATCCAACTAGATTTTTACCTTGAGGTAAATCTACTCCTACTTTCCCTCCTATCGAAGCATCCATCATAGAAAGTAATGTAGTTGGAATCAAAGCAAAAGGCATTCCTCTAACATATGTGGATGCGACAAATCCTGCCAAATCCCCAGTGACCCCTCCTCCTACTGCTATAATTAAATGATTCCTTTCAGCACGCAATCCAGCTAACCATTCATAAATATGGGAAACCGTTTTTAATGTTTTGTTAGATTCTCCAGAATGCATACTATAAAGATTCGTTTTTATATTTTGACTTTCCAAACTTTCAGTCACATTTTCAATTTGATCACTCACATTGATATCTGCAATTATATGAGCTACTGAAATCTCTGCATCGATTATATTTTTTATACGATGTCCAAGTTGCCCAATAATATCCCATCCGACCCAAACTGGATAATCAGATGTTTTTGTCACCACATTAGCGGCTAGATCTCCATATTCAGATTTATTCAACATCACTTATTTTCCTTATGATTTCTTCAACTATGAGGTTAGGCTTTTTTGATTCTGTATTTATAGTAAAATCGGCCTGATAATAATATCTGTCCCTGTAGGCTAACAATTCTGTTATCCTTGCAAGACGATCTTTATCTTGCTCAATAACAGGTCTATATGTATCACTGTTTGTACTAGCCATTTCATCCTCTAATCTTTCTAGAATAGTAACAGCAGTTGCCGTAAGTAAAACCACATGGCCGGTAGATTTCATTATATCTCTATTGATATCCAATATAGGTAGACCGCCTCCAGTTGAAATTATTGTATCTTGAAATGTAGAAATCTCTTTCAGCAAGTTGGATTCGATTGTTCTGAATATTTCTTCCCCACTGTCACGGAAAATATCAGATATCATCTTTTTATGCTGACGCTCAATTTCTAAATCTATATCTATAAATTGTCGCCCTAGTTTTTTTGAGATCAATTTGCCGATAGTAGTTTTTCCCGTACAGGAAAAACCCGTTAAATAAATATTTTTAATCATTGAGAGATGGTCTCCAAAAATGTACTCTTTATCAGTCTACATTAATATATGATGCCTTCAAGCTTTATATATTCACATTAATAATAAGTGAGCGCATGAAAAAAAGAATCGATAATCGATCTAACCTAGATGTGAGGCCCATATCTTTTGAAATCAATCCTCAAAAGTTTTCTGATGGATCTGTAATTATTTCAACTGGAGACACTAAAGTATTATGTTCCGCCAGCATAGAAGAAAAAATACCGAAGTTTTTAGAAGGGACAGGTAAGGGGTGGATTACTGCAGAATATGCCATGTTACCTGGTTCCTCAAATCCCAGGTCTCCGAGAGAAAACAGAAATCGGGGAAGATCCCAAGAAATATCTCGATTAATTGGCAGATCATTAAGATCTGCAATAGAACTGAAACATATAGGTGAACGCAGTATTTCAATAGATTGCGACGTTCTGCAAGCCGACGGAGGAACGAGAACTGCGTCCATAACAGGAGGATACGTAGCATTACACTTCGCGTTATTAAAACTAATAGATACCGGTATAGTAAGTAAAGACATAATTCTAACAAACGTAGCTGCTACAAGTATCGGAATTTTCAACGATCAAATTTTAGTAGATCTATGTTACGAAGAAGATTCTAAAGCCGACGCCGATTTCAACATTGTCATGGCTGCCGACCAAACCATTGTAGAAGTTCAAGGCGGAGCAGAAGCTAAAAGATTTTCTAGAAATATGGTGAATACTGTATTAGATGCATCTGAACTTGCAATCAAAAACCTATTTAAAATCCAAGACTCCATAATTTCAAATTACAAAACCAGATAATCCTATGCTTTCAAATAACAAGATAACTATATCTATAATATTTACATTCATAGTATTGCTCATAATATCTTTAGTAATCGTATCAATCGATAATGTTAAAGACTTTGATACAGGAACGCCTGAGAGAACAGTCCAATTGTTTCTACAACATATGACTGACAAAGAATTTGACCAAAGCTACAAATTAGTCAGTGAAGGGAAAAAAGCTAATTGTTCTTTAGTCACATTCCTATCAAGTGCATCTAGATACGACAATACAAGTGGCAATATAATTAGTCACAAAGAAACTTTAACATACGATAAAATTGCGATAGTGACTATATATGTTACAAATATAGAGGCATCTCCATTGGGAGTATCCGATCATTCATTTCAAGAAGTTTTCACATTAATAAGTACAGAAACTCAAACAGATTTTATGGAACCTTGGGTAATTACAGAATTCCAATACCCTTTTAATTGCGTAAACCCTAAATAATAAATATGACAGTTTTAGGCGAATATCTACCAATATTGATAATTTTTATCTATCCTTTCATTGGACTTTATTTAGTTGTGACAAGAAAAACTCGGCTTAACCGAATTCAATTAAAAAACCATTCCGGGCGTAGAATATATTTTTACTGTATAAGCTTTATTGGAATCATAATGTTCGCGAATGGATCAATTCAGTTAATTGATTACTTGATACTGAAATTGACATCGAATACTTTACTTTCAATAGAGCCTGAACAATTAGCAGCCGGTATATCTTTGCTACTTGTTGGAGTTCCTATTTGGTTTTTCCATTGGCATTTTATAAATGCACAAATACGAAAAGATCCGTCAGAAGGTACTTCAGAAGTAAGAGTTTTTTACCTGTTTCTGATATGTTCAATTTCAATCTCATTAGTATCCAAAAACTTATTCGTATTTCTCAACTTCATATTGGATACTAGACCAATCAATTACAGCAGCGTTTGTAGTGTATTAATATGGGGGACGTTGTGGGCACTACATTGGAATGAAATAAAACGGGACAAAAAGTCGTTCAACAGTGCAACTCAGTTTCTCATAAATGAAACATATATATATATTATTTCATATATTGGATTAATTTTAATGGCTATCGGAACAGGTGCGATAATTAATACAATATTCCAGGAAACATATGTCACATTTGCCAGTACTCAAATATTCAATCTTAATGACAATTCACTTTTTTGGCTAAGTATTAAAAGAAACTTGGCTCTTGTTTTACTTGGGATATTATTATGGGGGTACCATTGGTACTTTTTATCAGTTAAATCGAAAAAGGGTAGTATTGGTAAATTTTATTCATATGCAATATGTATATTAATCGGAGGAATTCCTGTCATAATATCAATGATTGGTATCATACAATCATTATTCAAATTTTCCTTTTACTCTTTACCATTTTTTCTAGCATTGGGTTTTGTTTCTTCCTGCATATTTTATTATCATGTTGTATATATCCGAAACAAAAATATATATTACGAAGTAAACCAATCCACTAGAATATTTTTGTATTCTTTTTTATTTATAAGTTTATTCACAGTGTTTATAGGGTTAATACTATTATCAAATTCAAGTATATCCATCCTATTAATATCCTTAAAGTATAATCAAAATTCTTTACTTTATAACCAAAGCAATGTATTGGATTTCATTTTTGATTCTGTCTCAATGTTACTTATAGGTGGCAGCATTTGGGTTTTCTGTCTTAGTCGCATAAATAGCCGGATCAAAACAGGTTTAGATATACAATCTTCAATACGGAAAATTTATTTTACATCAGTCTTAGGAATTGTAATAACAATAGCAGCCTTGGCTTCAACGTCTCTATTATTTATAACTATTTTACAGTTATTAAAGAATGGGGATACTATCGAATCTATCACTTTACCTTTATCCATTTTGATATCCATTGTATTGATTGCACCCTACCATTACAAAAGATATGGAATGGAAAATTTAAAAAGCAAACACTCTTCAAAAATTTCAAGTAATCCGAAAATAATAACAATTTTAAGTCGTTCTAGTGATCGTTTGTTTATAAATGAAATAGAAAAACTGTTGGGCTATAAAGTTAATGCAGTTCAATGGAATAATGAAGGCGTGAATAGAATAAACACTCACAAAATCAACGTGGACGAATTAGTAACTGTAATAACACAAGAAAATGGTCCAAATGTTTTGATTATTCCTGATATTAACGGTGTGAAAGTTTATTCTCACTCTGGAACAATTCATTTAGAATGAGGTTGGCTCTTCTCAGTCTTGTCGCAAGCTATCCATTAAAAAAAAATCTTGGCCCCCTCTTTTAACAGGTTTAACTGTCTTAAATCCGGATTTAACAAACGAAGCTTGAGCTCTGTAGTTCCAAGATAATGTATGTAAGTATATTCTGTCTAATTTTAATTCCGAATACAAATAACTCACCAAAACTGTCAACGTATCTGTTCCATATCCTTGACCCCAATATGATTTATCCCCAATCATAATTCCAATTTCAGCTTGTTTCTTACTTTTGTCATAATCGTAGTACATTACACTGCCAATATGGTTTCCCTCTAAAGTATCGACTGCAAGGCGTTTTGACCTGTAACTCGGGAATCGCATTTCTTCTTGGGTATATTTTGCGAAATCGTCATATGACATGGAAATAGGTCTTGTAGCATCTAAACGTGATAGCTCAGGGTCTATTCTCCATTGATATTCGTCGGCTATGTCTTCGATACATTTTTCTCTAAGCTTAACCTTATCTCCTGACACATCAACTATAGGCAATTCCTTATTTTCATCTTTAGGCCAAGAAAAGGCTTTCCTAAACAAACAAACTCCTCATAATTCCAAACCATAAATCATTGACGTAAGTATATGCTATTTCCATGGTGTTGTATCATAACGATAAGCAATGTATTATTGGGATGTAGTTCAATTTAAGCAACCTTTAAGTCAGTCCAGAGAGTCCGACAAGGAAGCTATTTAAAGCGTCGAATAAATGCGCCAAGTGTAGTTTACCCCACTCTCTATCTGCTTTGATAGGAGGAATCTTGTATCGTATCAACAGATCGCACATCATTCAATCCGACTATTCCAATGATTAATAAAAAGCTTATTCAATCGTCTGATCAAATAAGACGAGCTATAAACCGAATAGCGCATGAAATACTGGAAAGAAATTCCGGCCTATCAAACTTAATTCTTGTTGGACTCCACTCCCGCGGTGTTCCTATAGCTCACCGATTAAGTGCTCTTATTTCTAAAGTAGAAGGTAATAATATTATGGTAGGAACTTTAGAAATAGGATTATACAGGGATGATATCCCACGCAATGGTCACCCCCGAATGCAACCTACTGACATGCCTGACAACATAAATAACATGAAAATCGTGTTAGTTGATGACGTCCTGTACACCGGAAGATCCATTAGAGCGGCAATGGATGCTCTAAACGACCTCGGGAGACCTAGTCAGATTCAACTCGCAGTATTAGTTGACAGGGGTCATCGCGAGATACCGATTCGTGCTGATTATGTAGGGAAAAATGTTCCAACTTCTCGTAATGAAGATGTGAGAGTACACCTAAAAGAAACAGATGGCATAGACCAAATCATAATTCTGGAGCGTACATGAATGAATATTGATGAAAAACATACGAATAAAAACATGTTAGATTTAGATTCATTCAGTCAAAAAGATTTTAAAACTCTATTTCTAAATACTGATTCTATGATGGGAATTTTATCAAAGGACATCAAAAAAATTCCGGCACTAAGAGGTAAAAGTATTGTGACGTTATTTTTCGAACCTAGTACTCGTACTAGAGCTTCCTTTGAACAGGCCGGAAAAATCTTAAATGCTGACGTCATAAATATATCTAGCATGGGGAGTAGCGTCACTAAAGGCGAGTCTCTTCACAATACCGCACTTACTATTCAATCCATGAAATGCGACATAATCATAATCAGACATCCTGATTCAGGTGCGCCTTATTTTTTGTCAAAATACCTAAACAATACCATCATCATAAATGCTGGTGATGGTATGCACGCTCACCCAACTCAAGCGCTACTAGACTTATACATTATGCAAAAACATTTAAAAACATTTAAAAACAAAAAGGTAGTTATTGTCGGTGACCTGCTCCACAGTAGAGTAGCACGATCAAATATATGGGGATTAATAACGTTAGGAGCTGACATTACAGTATGTGGTCCCAGAACCTTACTTCCCCAAGATTGGTTTAAATATGAATCACTCCCATATAAACATCCTTTCAATAAAATAACAATTGAAACAAAAATAGAAAATGCATTACACAATGCGGATGTAATAATGGCGTTACGTATACAAAAAGAACGACAGGTCAATGGGTTATTACCTTCTATGAGGGAATACTCAAAATTATACGGAATCACAGATAAACGAATGCAAATAGCTAATGATAATGCAATTGTAATGCACCCAGGGCCAGTTAATGAAGGTATTGAAATAGATTCTGATGTGGTACACGGGAACCAATCAGTAATACAAAAACAAGTAACTACAGGAGTTGCGATCAGGATGGCGTTATTGTACACATTATGTGTTGGAACTTACAAAAATGAGAGTGAATAAAAATGAAATCGCACATATTGATTAAAAATGGCCGCGTTATAGATCCTTCTATTAATAAGGATGAGCTATGTGACATTCTAATTGAGGACGGAATAATAAAACAATTAGGTCCCAAATTAATTGCTCCCAATAATTCCACAATTATCAATGCCGCCAATAAAATAGTCTGTCCCGGATTCATTGATGTCCATTGCCATTTAAGGGAACCTGGCGAAGAACACAAAGAAACAATTGCAACTGGAACAAAAGCCGCAGCAGCTGGTGGATTTACGACTGTTTGTACAATGCCAAACACAATTCCTCCTACGGACAATCGTTCCGTAGTTGAGTTGATCAAAAATACTGCTGTGAAAGAAGGAGTAATTCGAGTTTTACCAATCGCATGCGTCACTGCAGGAAGCTTAGGAAACACATTGACTGAAATGTACGATTTAGCTACTGCAGGAGTAATAGGATTCAGTGACGATGGAAATCCAGTAGAAAATTCCAATATCATGAGACAGGCGTTAAATTATAGCGCTGATTTGAATTTACCAATTATTAATCATTGTGAAACTAAAGAATTATCGCAAGGAACTGTTATGAATGAAGGTTGGGTTGCCACACAATTGGGATTAAGAGGCATGCCTAACGCATCAGAAGAAACGATGGTTGCCCGAGATATTGCATTAGCACAGTTGACAGGAGGGCATGTGCATATCGCCCATGTTAGCACTGCTGGATCATTGGAATTAATACGCCAGGCTAAATTAAAAAATATAAATGTGACTTGTGAAGTCACTCCACATCATTTGACGCTCAGTGACATTCTAATAATGGGTTCGAACAAAACTTTAAACGAATTTTCGATAACCAATTCAGCATACAATACCAACGCTAAGGTTAATCCTCCTTTGCGTAGTAATGCAGACATGGAAGAGATGGTTAACGGATTAAATGACGGTACAATAGATATGATAGCAACAGATCATGCTCCCCATAGCGCTCCTGACAAAATATGCACATTCAACGAAGCTGCTTTTGGAATCAGTGTACTAGAAACAGCACTAGCTTCCGCATTAACTTTAGTACATGAAAAAAAATCAGATATCAACACTATTATTAATAAATTAACCTTTTCTCCTGCAAAGTTTTTGAATTCAGATTTCGGAACATTACAAAAAGGACGCTCAGCAGACATTACAATTTTCGATTTAGACAAAAAATGGTTAGTTGAACCTAGTAGATTTATATCTAAGGGGAAAAACTCACCATTAAACGGCACATATTTAAAAGGCAAGGTAGAAACTACCATATTCCGGGGGAAAATAATTTACCCATGAAAGAAATAGCTTATTTACTACTCGAAGACGGTTCCATATTTAAAGGAAAAAGCTTTGGTAAAAGTACTCATGCATTAGGAGAAGTTGTTTTTAACACTTCCATGACGGGATATCAAGAAATGTTAACTGATCCGTCATATGCTGGGCAAATAGTAGTTCCAACGTACCCTATTATTGGTAATTACGGTATTAATAATATTTATAACGAATCTATGAAAGCTCAAGTTTCAGGATTTGTAGTACGACAATATACCGAAGAGCCGAGTCATTACGATAGCGAAACTACAATAAATGATTTTTTACGGAATCAAAACGTACCTGGAATTTATGATGTAGACACTAGGGCCATAACCAAAAGGATACGCAACACCGGCGTGATGAAAGGAATTATCACCATAGGTAATAGCTTAGATCAAGCAAAAAAAATGTTGGATGCCGCAGACAATTACGACCAAATAAATTTCGTAGACAAAGTAACTACTAGTAATATATACCATTGGGATAATCTATCGTATACAAAAAAAGATACTAACCGTTTAAATATATTGGTAACGGATTTTGGAGTTAAATACAACATATTGAGATTACTAAAGCATAAAAATTGTAATGTCACGGTTCTACCTGCTAAAACCAATGCTGATGAAATTCTATCTATGAATCCTGATGGCATAATGCTATCTCCAGGCCCTGGTGATCCCGAATTATTAAATCATATAACAGGCATAGTAAAAAAACTTATAGGGAGAGTTCCTTTAATGGGAATATGCCTAGGAAATCAAGTTTTAGCGAAAGCACTCGGTGCAAAAACTTATAAACTTAAATTTGGGCACAGAGGCGGCAATCATCCGGTCAAAGACATTCAAACCGGCAAAGTATATATAACTGCACAAAATCATGGTTATTCAATTGATCCCTCTACACTTCCATCAGACGTATCAATAAGTCACATAAGCATGAATGATGGAACTGTAGAGGGATTACAACACAATTCATTACCAGCAATGAGTATCCAATATCACTCTGAGGCATCTCCAGGACCTCATGACAATGAATATATATTCGACCAATTTATAGAGATGGTAAAAGAGTTCAAATAAACTTGGGCACAAATAAACCACGATACAATCCTAGGAGTAATAGTGGCAAGCAAATACAATAAAATATTAGTAATCGGCTCAGGACCAATAGTAATAGGTCAGGCCGCTGAATTTGATTATGCAGGAACTCAAGCATGTAAATCATTAAAAGAAGAAGGAATAGAAACAATTTTAGTAAATTCTAATCCTGCAACAATTATGACTGACAAAGACACTGCTGACAAAGTTTACATAGAACCCTTAACAGTGCCTGTACTAACCGAAATATTAAAAAGAGAACAACCAGATGCATTGCTACCAACACTCGGGGGACAAACAGCTTTAAATCTTGCTGTAGATCTCGCAGAAGCTGGGGTGTTAGCAAAATACAACGTAAAACTTATTGGTAGCACATTAAATACAATAAAACAGGCAGAAGACCGCGAATTATTTCGAGATTTGTTGACTTCTCTAGATGAACCTACTCCACCTGGTGTAATTGTTGAATCTATCACAAATGCATTAAAAGCAAAAGAATCCATTGGATTACCTGTCGTAGTAAGACCAGCATTCACATTAGGTGGTACAGGTGGGGGTATTGCCACTACTGACGAAGAATTCATATTAACTGTTAAGTCAGGATTAGCTGCAAGTCCGATCAATCAAATCCTTATTGAAAAATCTATTGTAGGTTGGAAAGAATTAGAGTACGAAGTGATGAGGGATTCCGCTGATAACTGCATCACAATTTGTAACATGGAAAACATTGATCCAATGGGGGTTCACACCGGAGACAGTATCGTTGTTGCTCCGAGCCAAACACTTTCAGATGCCGATCACCAAATGTTGCGATCATCTAGCCTTAAAATTATCCGGGCTTTAGGAATTGAAGGCGGTTGTAACGTTCAATTTGCGTTAGCACCGGGTGATATCGTTGGGAACACTTTAACAGATGACGGAAGGCAGGGCTCTTCTTATTATGTGATAGAAGTGAACCCTAGGGTTAGTAGAAGCTCAGCTTTAGCAAGTAAAGCCACAGGATACCCAATAGCGAGAGTTGCGGCAAAAATAGCAATTGGCAAAACATTAGATACTATAGAAAATGCTATAACTAAAAAAACTTTTGCTGCCTTCGAACCTGCATTAGACTATTGCGTTATCAAAATACCTAGATGGCCTTTTGATAAATTTGATTCAGGCGACAGAATATTAGGAACTCAAATGAAAGCTACTGGGGAAATAATGGCAATAGAAAGAAGCTTCGAAGCTGCGATTCAAAAAGCAATTCGATCATTGGAAATAACAAATCAATCTTTATTATGGGAACATAAAAATTGGACTGGATCAGATGCAGATCTTACCGATTCAGTTATACGCCCAAATGACCAAAGGCTTTGGGCATTATTAGCAATCTTAAGACGTGGAACTACCCCTGAAAAACTTTCGGAATTAACAGGAATAGATCCTTGGTTTACGAGATCATTCAATAAAATAGTAACTATGGAAAGACGAATATCCACAGAATCGATGAATAAAGATCTTTTATTGGAATCTAAAAAAATGGGATTCTCAGACGAGACAATAGGTATACTTACGGAAACTTCTACCGAAGAAATAAGAAATCTACGACTCAAATACGAATTAACACCCGTTTATAAAATGGTTGACACATGTGCAGCAGAATTTGAAGCAATTACCCCATATTATTACAGTACCTATGAAGAAGAAAATGAAGCAATCCCAATAGCTGGAAAGAAAGCTATTGTACTAGGCAGTGGACCTATAAGAATAGGACAAGGGATAGAATTTGATTACTGCTCAGTACACGCTGCTACAGCATTAAGGGATGAATCTATTAAAAGCATTATGATTAATTCAAATCCAGAAACAGTATCAACAGACTTTGACACAAGTGATCGGTTATATATTGAGCCGTTAGACGAAGAATCACTTCTAGACATACTTGACAATGAAAACTCTGATATTACAACTGAAAAACAAGGCATAGCACCATCCATAGTTCAATTCGGAGGACAAACTGCCATTAATTTATCGCAGGTTTTAGAAAAATATGATTTACCAATATTAGGTTCATCTGCTCAAGCAATAGATACAGCTTCAGACCGCCATCTTTTCGAACAATTTCTTAAAGATATAAATATCCCAAACCCTCCAGGAGCTACTGCTATAAACGCAAATGAAGCCGTCGCAGTAGCCGAAACTATCGGTTATCCTGTTTTAGTCAGACCTAGTTATGTATTAGGCGGAAGAGCAATGGAAATTGTTCACAACGCAACTGAGTTAACGGCATATATGAACAAAGCAATCGAAATAGGAGGCGGAAAAAGGATATTAATTGACAAATACCTAGAAGGTAAAGAGGTCGAGGTAGATGTTGTTTGTGATGGAGACGATATTTTAATACCCGGAATAATAGAACATATTGAAAGAGCAGGTGTTCACAGTGGTGATTCAATGGCAATTTATCCTGGGTTAAATCTATCCAAAAAAGAAGTGGAAACTATCATCAGTTACACCACAAAAATAGGGCAATCTCTTAAAATAAAAGGGCTGATGAACATACAATATGTAATTGTAGGAGGCGATGCTTATCGTAGTCCATCTTCTCATAAAACAACGGTAGACACACAAATATATGTAATTGAAGTGAATCCGAGATCCAGTAGAACTATTCCATTCATATCTAAAATAACCGGTGTACCAATGATTAAATTAGCTATACAAGTTATGTTAAACAAACCTCTTAAAAGTCTTGGTTTCGGAACTGGCCTTTATCCCAAGCAAAACTTAGTCGGAGTGAAAGCACCCGTATTTTCCATGTCAAAGCTAACTGGTGTAGATACATACGTAGGACCGGAGATGAAATCTACCGGAGAAGTAATGGGAATTGATATAAATTATGAATTTGCAACAAACAAAGCTTTGATAGCTGCTAACCTAATATTACCTTCTATGGGCTCAATATTGTTGAGTATATCCGATCAAGACAAAAATGATTCAATGGATATGATAAAAAAATTACATGAAATCGGATACAGTATTTTTGCAACTAAAGGTACCGCATCTCTGATTAATGATCTCGGCATTCCAGTAATTGAAATAAACAAAAGGTTAGATGGCAATTCACCAAATGTAGTAGACATAATAAATAATCAAACAGTCGATGCAGTAATTAATACAGTGACTGGGCATAGAGATGTATTACAGGATGGTTTTCATATTAGACGAGCTGCAACAGAACGAAGAATTCCTTGTTTCACATCGCTCGACACCGCTCGAACCGCTATTGAATGTCTTATTTCTGATGAAAATAATTATAATGTTAAAACCATTGTTGAATATCAATCATACGGAAAAGGAGAAAAATAAAATAATGGCTAGTGATATACCTCAATCTATTCATGGAAAGGACCTGCCTAAATCAGGATTATCCTCTACAATAACCGTGAATTGTGAACATATCGAAAAAATGTTGCACACAGGTACTCAAGGTAAGTTTTCATTTTCATCAGATGAGCCTGCCAAAATGGGAGGAGACGATAATCACCCAGCACCATTAACCTATATTGCAGCAGGAATAGGATTTTGACTACTAACTAATTTGAAGAGGTACTCTTCAATGAAAAAAATAAATATAACTAAGGCCAATGTTAGAATCGAGTTAGATTTTTACTTAAAAGGCTCAGTCATTAAAGGCACTATTCAAAACGGAGTGAGTGAAGTTAGAAGTTATTTTGAAGTTACTTCTGAAGATAATACTAAGGATTTAATCGATGTGATAACACTAGCAAAGCAAGGCTGTTTTGCCGAAAGCCTAGTTAGAAATCCAGTTCCATTAAAAAGTAGCTGTATCTTAAATGGAGAGCGGATAGAACTCATTGACTAAATTAAATTAAAAAAGTACAACAAATGCAATGATACCTCTGAGATTAACGATTGAGAACTTCATGTGTTATAAAAACCGCGTCCCTATGCTCGACTTGGAACCAATACACGTAGCCTGCATAACAGGAGAAAACGGACATGGTAAAACAGCACTGCTTGATGCTATAACTTGGGCATTGTGGGGTAAAGCGCGTATAAAAACTCAAGAAGACCTAATACACCAAAATGCGAAAAACATGCGAATTGAGTTAGATTTCAGAGTAGAGAGTCAAGAATACAGGGTTACAAGAAGTCATTCAAGAAATAACAAACAAAGCAAAACTGAATTAAATCTTTCCATCCTAAATAATGATCAGTACATATCCATAATGGGTAATACTATCAGAGATACAGAATCCCAAATAATAAATTTACTGCATATGGATTATGATACTTTTGTAAGCACATCTTATTTGCGCCAAGGAAACGCGGACAATTTCAGCAGTGCTCGACCAACAGAGAGAAAAAAAATACTGTCTGAAGTACTAAACCTTTCATATTATGAAAATTTGTCAAACATTGCCAAAAACATAGCCAAAGCATTACAAGACGATTTAAAAATCGATTCGGCTATATTGGAATCGAAAAAAATATCGATCAATAACAAAAAAACTATCGAGTCTGAATTAACGAAATGTTTATCTAATATTGAAAACTTATTGCCCGAGGAAAAAGTATTGACTGACAAATTATCTAATTTGTTAATAACACAAAAAACCATACCTGCAAAAATAAGTCAAAAACAATCATTATTAGAAATAATGTCGGAATCGAATAAAGAGATTTTAGGATTGTTAAATGAAAACAAACAATTTGAAAATGATATCTCAGATCTTGTAAATATTACTTCAAATGCCGACCAGATTGAATCTAATTTAGAAAGTCTTAATATATGTCGTGAACAATTAACTGAAGCTACAAAATCTTTAAATATTCTTCAAAAACTAGAGCTAACACAAGCTGAATTAGAAAAACTTATTGCAATTAGATCTCACGAACTAAAATCCGAATGCGAAACATTACAAATTGAATTGACCCACAAAATAGATCCCGCAATTAAAGAAATCACATTAATAAAACAAAAAATACGCGAAATAATTAATTCGACTCACATTAACTATCAAGAAATGATATCTCTGAATCCAGATAAAAATGATATCCAATCCTCCAACACACAGCTACAACATTTGGAAGTTTCAAATATATCATTACGACAAATGATGGAAGATACTAAACAAAAATTTAACATGTTAAATATTGCTAATTCAATTTGCCCTTTATGCGCACAAGTAATGGATAAAGATTCGGAATTAAAAATACAATCAGAATTAGAATCAGTTGGAAAAAGCAAACAAAAAGAATTCATAGAAAACGCTTCTCAAATTAAAAAAATACGGGTTGAAATCACCAAAAAACAATTGGTATTCACAAATAAAGAAACAGAATTATTATCTGTAAAGTCGAAATTCGAGACAGAATTAGCAGTATTAAATAACGAATTATCTCAATTACAGAACATTGCATCTGCAAAAACTATAACCGATCGGAAGTTAAAAAATATAACTAATATGATAGCTAAATCCGATTTCGCAGTTGAGCATCAAGTTAAACTCCATGAAACACAATTGAAACTGCAATCATTGTCTTTGATTCCAAAAATAATTTCAGGATTAGAAATAAAAATCAAGGAATTATTACCTAATATTGAACTTTCTTCGAAAATAATTCATTCGTCTGAAAAAATAATATTATTGAAATCTCGGATTGAATCTAATAACAAATTATTGGGAAATAAAAAAAAATCCAATACGAAATGGGCTTCATCTATTAAAATCATTAATGGGGAATTACACGAACTAAACAATAATAACGATAACCTCGATGATTTAACAGATGAATTAAAATCAATAACAGAAAAACTTCAAGGCAATATTTCTACTAGAGACATGCACACAATTCAAATAAAAAAAATATTGCGAACTGAAAAAGAAATAATATGTCATAAAAAATTATTGGAAGGTATTACGAACGAACTTGATTTATATAATGAGCTCTCTGTGGCATTTGGCAGAAATGGAATTCAAGCTCTATTAATAGAAAGAGCGGTCCCGCAGATACAAGAAATCTCTAATGATTTAATTGCTAAATTATCTGAAAACAAAATGAGTATTAACATAAATATCACACCAAATGGTCGAATAGATAGACTTACCGGTATACCTTCTGAAGAATTAAATATAGATATAACTGATGAAGTTGGCACTCGTCGTTATGAAACATTTAGCGGTGGAGAATCCTTTAAGATAGACTTCGCCATTCGAATAGCGTTATCAAAGTTATTAGCCACTCGATCTGGAGCACCATTGCCAATACTATTCATAGATGAGGGGTTTGGTTCACAAGACATAAAAGGTCAACAAACTATTACTGAAGCTATACAAACAATTCGCAATGATTTCGAGAAAATCATTGTAATAACCCATATAGATCCTATGAAAGACAGTTTTGAAGAAGTGATTGAAGTAGTTAAAACCGCAGAAGGTTCAACTTTCCAAGTTATGTAATAATATTTACACTGAAAAGGCTTTAATATCAGTTGATAGCACCAAAGGGGCATCAGTCAATTCTTGCACTTTAGCAAAATCCCAACCAGGCGCAATTTCTATAAGAATTAATTTTTCATCTTGTACCGTTATAACGGCTATGTCAGTGACAATCAAACTAACACATTTACGGCTAGTTAAGGGAAATGTACATTCTGAAACAATTTTAGGATTACCATCTTTATCAGTATGTTCCATAGCTACAATAACTTTTTTAGCTCCAACTGCCAAATCCATAGCACCACCTACATTACCAATACCACGTGATGGAATCATCCAATTTGCCAAATCACCCTTGGCCGATACTTGTAGAGCTCCTAAAATCGTTACGTCAATATGTCCTCCTCTAATCATTGCAAATGCGTCCGACGAATTAAAAAAAGACATTCCAGCTACAGGTGCTAAAAATTGCCCACTCGCATTTATCAAATCAGGATCTTCTAAACCTGATTCTGACATTGGACCATAATTCAACACACCACTCTCACTATGATAAAAAATAGTTTTGTTTTCAGGTACAAATTGTGAACACAGTGAAGGGATTCCTATACCCAAATTCACAACATCACCATCTTTCAATTCTTTTGCAATACGCATTGCAATAATATCTCTTGGCAATCTGTTCATGTTATATTCCTTACTTACGTATCTCAATTATTCTATTAACGTATATACTGGGAGTATCTATCATATTAGAATTTATCCCCCCGATTTCTGTTATTTCATCAACTTCAATTATAGATACAGTAGCAGCCGTTACCATTACGGCATTAAAATTTTTAGAAGTACCTTTATAAGTCAAATTACCAAATTTGTCGGCTTTTAATGCTCTAATAAACGCAAAATCTGAAACTAGCGCCTCTTCTAAAACGTATTCTTTTTGCTTGAAAAATCTTGTTTCTTTTTCTTTAGTTACATGTGTATCTAGTCCAGTTGGTGTATAAAAAGCAGGTATACCGGCACCTCCTGCTCTAATTCTTTCTGCTAAGGTACCTTGTGGAACTAATTCTAATTCTATTTCATTTTTCGCATATGCTTTTTCAAAAGAATTAGGTTTAGATGGGGAAGGTGATACAGGAAAAGAAGCAATAACTTTTCTAACTTGATGATTATCAATGAGTATTCCTACATCAATAGGAATATGGCCAGGCAAAGCTCCAAATCCAATTATGCTAGCAAAACCAGCAGTATTACTAATAATTGTCAGATTGTTGGCGCCTAAATCTCTAAGTGATTTTATTAAATTTTGAGCCGTGCCACCCGGACCGGCAAAACCTCCAATCATGATGGTAGCATTATCCTTAATATCGGACACTGCATCATCAAAAGAAGTGAAAATCTTATTCATATCTTAATCTCCGTTACTCTAATGTTTTAGCCACATTAACTGTATTATAAGTTCAATTTTTTGATAACAAAAATTGGCAATACCGTCAGTATTGTAGACAGTATCAATATGCCTAACCCAATCAACAAAGTTGCATCCAAAAAAAACGATTGCGGAAACATTGCAATCAAATAATCTCTACGAGGATCTAAAATCCATAAATCATTGTTAAAACTAATTAAATGGAAATAAATAAATAATCGGTCAAATCCTACAATTGATAAAACTCCGATCAATAAAGTCATCAATAAAGTTGCCAATGAAGCATACGAAATTCGTTTAAGCGATGTACGCATAGTATTTCTTGTAAATCCTATAAATCCCAATATAAAACATATTCCAATTATAATTACGCTGGCATACTGCACGAAATAAACTCCTCTAATTAAATTTTTCACATCTTTCATGTGAAAAATTTCTCTTGCATTAAACAAATTCGGTATATATTCTCCCTGCTTAATCACTTCAATAACTATCCATTCTTCATCATTATTGAAGTAATTTCTTATTTGTTTTGCAGCAGAAATTAATTCTCCTCTATCAATACCGGTATAATCTTCTATTTCATATCTATCAAATCCATAGCTGTACAATAATGGAGAGTTGATTATTAAAGAAGAACTTGTTGATACAATGAAACAAGGAATCGATATAAGTATCAAAGTAAGTCTAATTATATTTATAATACGCAATAACATTACAGCAAATTCCTTTTACCAATAAATTAGCATAAATCATAAGGGTACGCAAAATGAACGAACGTTCTTCTGATAAATATACCAATAATTTTCAGGGGTTAATCCAACTTATACATACTTTACTAGGTCCAACAGGCTGCATATGGGACAAAGACCAAACACGAGAAAGCCTAATACCCATGTTACTAGAAGAAACATGCGAATTAATCGATGGAATCAATAATCAAGATATTGATAATATCAAAGAAGAAATAGGAGATGTGCTTTTCCATATGGCTTTTCAAATATGTATATCGATATCTACATCATCTTTCAATGAATATGATGTTTTTAAATACGTTATAGAAAAATATATCAGAAGACATCCGCATGTATTTGGAAACACAAATATATCTAACAAAGAAGAAATATTATCTAACTGGGAAGAAATCAAAAAAGAAGAATCTCAAAATAAAACGTCTTATCTAGACGGTATTCCTATTTCTCTACCTGCATTAAGTTATGCGAAAAAAATACAAGATAAGGCATCGAAAGTAGGCTTTGACTGGGAACAAGTTTCTGAAATAAAAGACAAAATAATTGAAGAATTCGAAGAATTGGCTGCAGCTAATAATCCAACGCATCAAGAAGAAGAAATGGGTGACATAATATTTACTATTGTAAATGCTGCGCGACATATGGGGATAGATGCTGAAAATGCTTTAAGGAAGTCTAACAATAAATTCGAGTTAAGATTCAAATATATGGAAAACATAGCAACTGAAAAAGGGTTAGATTTTAAAAATATTACTCTGTTAGAAAAAGATCGATTATGGAATGAAGTCAAATTAAAAAACAATATGCTATAGCCTGTTATAATCCAGTTAAATGACTTTGAGTAATAAGGATAGTAAATGATAGCTATATTTGTCACCATAAAAATTAAAGATGGATTTGTTGATCAATTCAAACAAGCAAGCCTAAAAGATTCTCAAGGGTCAGTCAAAGATGAACCCGGTTGTTTCCGGTTTGATATATTACAAAATAATGAGAACCAAAATGAATTCCACTTATATGAAGTATATGAAAATCCTCAAGCATTAGATGCCCACCGAAATACTCCTCATTATAAAAAATGGCGCCAAACCGTCGAACCATGGTTTGACGGTGAATTAAACAGAGTATCTATGAATACAATATTCCCATCAGATAGCGGATGGCGAGATCAAAAGCCCTGTCTATTAAACTGGTAAACTGGTAACCAGTTATTAACATGAATTCACCTCTAATAATAACTGGGTTTAGTAAAAGATATGGCGATTTTAGTGCCGTAAATAACCTTTCTCTAAAATTAGAACAAGGAGAAGTCTTTGGTTTTTTGGGACCTAATGGTGCAGGAAAAAGCACTACTATCAGGTCGATTCTAAATTTTATATCCCCATCAAAGGGTCAAATAACTATAAATGGGCTAGACAGTGTCAAAAAATCAGTGGAAATTAAAAAACACATCGGATATTTAGCAGGAGAGGTTGCTCTATACGAATCTCTCACAGGCAATCAAATACTAACTTATTTATCATCTTTAGGTAAAACTAATGACAATGCTTTCACATCAAACTTAGCTAGTAATTTAGATGCGCAAATGGACAGACCTATAAAATATCTTTCAAAAGGAAATAAACAAAAAATAGGATTGATTCAAGCTTTAATGCATAAACCATCTGTTCTGATTTTAGACGAACCCACTAGTGGATTAGATCCATTAATAAAAGAGGTGTTTTATGAAATAATACTAGACTTCAAAAAAGCAGGTACTACCTGCTTTATATCATCTCACGATCTATCGGAAGTACAGAAGATTTGTGACAGAGCTGCGTTTATCAGAGAAGGGGATTTGATTTCTACGCAAAATATAAAAGAATTGAATTCAAACAATTACAGACATTATAAAATAACTTTTGATAAAAAAGTAGCAATACCGGATTTGATTTCAATACCAGGAATCCAAAAGGTTTCGCAATCGAACAATCAAATAGATGTGATCATTGATGGATATCTAAACAATTTTCTCACAGAAATTTTGAAATATAATCCTATTGATTTAGAGGAAATCAAAGATTCGATAGAAGATATTTACATGAAATTTTACTCGACTCAAGACAATGCTTAGATCAATAACCACAGAAAACATTTTCAACAAATGGAAAAGTATTTCCCTGTGGTCAATATCTATGTTCTTATTATCCTTATTGCTGGTTTCTATTTACGAGTCAGTCGCAGTCCAATTATTTCAATCTTTGGAAGATATACCTGATGAACTCGAGGTGATTTGGGGAACTCCCCTTCCAGTTGGAGGGATATCTTCTGAAGAATGGTTAGGTTTGGAATTGTTTGGTTTTATTTATCCATTATGTTTATGCATAATAGGAATAAACCTTGGTGCAGCTGCCATCGGAAATGAAGAAGCATCGGGAACTTTAGAATTATTATTATCTAGTCCGATCAGTCGTCGAAATATTCTATTTCAAAAAACAATTGCTATATATGTTCAATTATTTGTCGTTGCTATTTCTGTTTTTTTAGGAATATGTTTCGGTAAATTATTTTTTTCTTTTGAAGTTGCACTTTCTAAAGTATTTTTTGCAAGTTTTTCTGGATTTTTATTGGGTATTTTAATATCCCATATTTCTCTACTATCTCAATCCTGTAGCGGTAAAAAGGCTTATGGTTTAGCCATAGGGAGTATATCTGTTGGATCATTTTGGACGATCAATGCCATAGCGTCATTAATCGAAACTCTTGATTCAATGAAATTCCTGTCAGCATTCTATTATTACAATGGGGCACAAGTGTTAAATGAAGGAATAGAGATAAAAACCATCGTTGCGTTCTCAACGTGTTCAACCATAATGTATATAATAACTGACTATATTTTCGGAAAAAGAGATTTGGGAGTTTAGTTATCTTCTGCCAAAAGATATCTCAATTGCTTTCGAATCGAATTTAACTACCGTTGGCCTACCATGAGGACAATTATTTGAATTTTCGGCTAATTGCAGTTGAACTAGTAAATGTTCCATTTGATTCATTTCTAATTTATCGCCCGCTCTAACCGATCCATGACACGCAATAGTAGCTGCGGATTTTTCTAATACAGATTCAAATTTAATTGAAGTCAGAGATTTATTATTTATGATCTCTAACAGTGTATCGATAGGTTTTCTCTCTGAAATAAGTTTTGGAACTCCTCTAACAATAATTGAATCTATACCGAATTCTTGAATCACAAATCCTAAAGAAATCATTTGATCCATATTCTCTAATAAAAATTCTTTCTGAGATTCTTCCAAATCTAAAACAAAAGGGTCTAAAAAATTTTGGATTTCCATATCATTTTTATTATTTCTATTAATAATATCTTCGAACAATACTCTTTCATGGCTGGCATGTTGGTCTATCAAATACAATCCATCATGGCCTTCACAAACAATATATGTGGACGATATTTGTCCTAAAATACGTAATTGACTAAGGGATCTTTTTAAGCTTGTTTCATAAATATCCAATTTCCCAAATCCGAATGACAAATCATTGGCAACGTCAGTCGGATGATTTTGTGACTGTATTGGCCAAAATATTGATGGGTTTTGTTTTTTATTTCCGAAATATATGGGTGATCTAGGGTTGTCGATTTTCCTAACCAAACTTTCTGAATATAAAGCTTTACGAACCGATTTTTGCAGCATTGAGAAAACTTTATTTTCATTAACTAAGCGAACTTCAGTTTTAGCAGGATGTACATTAACATCAATTTCTTCAAATGGTATTCTAAGCTTCAAAATACCAATTGGAAATTTTTTTGATGGCATAAATCCATGATAAGCCTGTTCAAATGCATATGACAAAGCTCTACTATTAATAATTCGATCGTTTATATATATATATATATGAGTTCGATTAGATTTGTGCTGAAAAATGGAACCTATGAATCCTGTCAATGCCAATCCAGAGTTCCCAAATTCTATTTCATCAATAATACTAATCATTTGGTTGGAATTTTCATGTCCATATACCACTGAAATAGCTTCCCTAAAATCTCCTTCTCCATTTGACATAAGTGAGTTATTAGTTTGAGGGTTCAATTTAAATGATATAAACGGATATGAAATAATGAATTTTTGAATCAAAGTTTTTATTTTCAAAGCTTCGGATTTCGGAGATTTCAAAAATTTTTTACGAGCTGGAAAATTATCGAATAAATTGGAAATAGTTAAGGTAGTTCCTTCCGGGTAAGAAGTTTGAGAAGAGTCAATTAGATGTCCGTCATTTAAAGTGACTTGGAAAGCCAATTCATTAGCAGCAACCTTAGTTATAATATTAACTTGAGATACGGATGCAATACTATATAGCGCCTCTCCTCTGAATCCTAATGTTTGTATAGCATGCAGATCATTAATAGATTGGACTTTGCTGGTGGAAAAGCGTTCAAATGCCATCAAAACTTCTTTTTGCGGGATTCCACTACCATTGTCGCTTATAGATATTTGATCCAATCCACCGTTAATAGTTTCAATTATGATTCTTGATGCTCCTGCATCAATTGCATTCTCAATTAATTCCTTAACAATAGACGCTGGACGTTCTACAACCTCTCCCGCTGCAATCAAAGATGAGATTTTTGGATCTAATATATTTATAGCCACCAAAGCACTATATCATGTGAATTTAGATATTGCTTTAAATCCTGGATGGTTAGAAAATCCAAATTCTACATATTCAATTATTGCCTTATATAGATTTAGCATACCTATATCATCAGAATCTTTGAAATAATATGGCATCATATGTACTCCCCCAAAAAATTCCACTATTTCTTTATGATCATCAATAACAAAATCAGGTCTCGGAGTTACTGCAAACCGCTCTAATCCTATTTCAAATTCTATTATAGGTTTAACGAAAACACCTGAGACATATTGTTTTAATCCTAGTTTTTCAACTTCTTTATCTCTTTTCCCTACTCCTGACCATATATATACATAATGCCCTAAATTTACCAAATCCCGGAATACATCGTCTGTGTGAGGTCGAAGCCTACCATCCATAGAAATAATAGTATAATCAACATCGAAAAATATATTCATTTATATAAACAACGATTTAACATATTGCGAAATAGATTGATTTTTCAAGTGTATGTTCTCATTTACTTCATCCACTATAGAAGACGGGGCAACTATCATTGGAAAAGTTCTAGACCTCATATCTTTTAGTGTAGTGACTCCACTAGTCCAAGACTCTAATAATAAAACAAAGGGTTCCCAATCACCTTTTGTTTTAGAAAATTTGCCGGAATTAGACAATCGGTATGGGGAGCCTCCAGCTTCTATCAAAATAGAAACAGCACCAACAATATCCCACAAATAAGCACTTGAAATCATTGCATATTGAGAAATCCCCAAAGCAACCATAATTATCTCATATGCAATACTGCCACCCATTCTCAATTCACCAGATTTAGATATGAATTTATTATCGAATTCATATCTTTTGCTAAAAGAACCAGGCAAAGTAATTATCGAATTAGCATCTACTTGATCAGTTAATTTTATTGACAAGGATTTACCATCTACGCTCAATCCATTATTTCTACTTGCATGGATGACTCTCCCATTATTAGTAGAATTAGGCCATGGAATAAAAACTGCTCCAGCAACAGGGATGCCTTTATCCAAAACACCTATTGACGTAGCATATACAGGAAATCCATACATAAAATTACGAGTACCATCAAGAGGATCAAGTACCCAAACTACATCAGGGGATTTCTCATCACTTGCTTCTTCTTCTTCAGAAACAATTCCATGATCGGGAAATGTTTTTTGTATTTCATATTTTAAAAAATCTTGGACTGCTTTATCTGCTTGAGTAACCGGATCTCGCAAGCTACGATCCTTGTATTCGATTTCTAATCGGCTAGTATCCCTGTCACGAAAATCCGGAAAGTAACTTGACAATATCTCTCCTGACTTAGTAGCCAATCTGTGAGCTTCCAGTTCAATATATTTTAAAGTTTTATTGTCCAATTTGTATTTTTATATTTGTTTGATCACATTTATAGTTTCCAAAGCCGCTATTGCAAAGCTTTCTCCTTCATTCCCTTTTTTTCCACCTGACCGATCAAGGGCTTGTTCAATATTGTGAGTAGTAAGAACCCCGAAAATAATTGGTATACCGAAATCTAAGGAAATTTTTGAAATCCCATTAGTCACAGCAGTAGACACATGTTCATAATGATCAGTATCTCCTTTTATTACAGCTCCTAGACAAATTATGGCATTATATTTCTTGGTAGATGCCATTTTCATTGCAACTATCGGAATTTCAAATGCCCCTGGTACCTTAACCACTGTGATTGATTCAGATGCAACCCCATGATTGAGTAAAGTTTCTTCAGCACCTTTCAATAATTTATGTGTTATATAATCATTGAATTGAGATACCACTATGCCAATAGTAAGTCCGTATCCTTCCCTTGAATTTTCAATGAGTTGGCTCATATTAATTTTCCGAAATTATAATATCTTTTGGTTCTAAAGTATGACCCATTCTTGTTCTCTTAGTTTCCATATAATCAAGGTTATCTTTAGTGAATTTTGCGATAATGGGAACGATTTCTGTTATTTCTAAATCAAATCCCTCCAACCCAACTCGTTTTGTTGGATTATTAGTTATCAATTTCATTTTTCTTACACCTAAATCTTCCAATATTTGAGCCCCTATACCATATTGTCTAGGATCCGGAGGAAAGCCCAACTTTATATTGGCATCGACCGTATCATATCCTTCATCCTGCAAAGCATAGGCTTTTAATTTATTATGTATACCTATTCCTCGACCTTCCTGTCTCATGTAGAGTAGAACACCTCTCCCTTCTTTTTCTATCTGAGACATAGCCATTTCAACTTGTTCTCCGCAATCACATCTTTTACTGCTAAATACGTCTCCAGTCAAACATTCGCTATGCACTCTAACCAAAACTGGATCGCCTGCATTCATCTCACCTTTTACCAAAGCTATATGATCAGCTGAATCAACATAACTTGAATATGAAAAAATTTTAAAGTCTCCGAAATCAGTAGGAATCCGAGCTTCCGCTACACGTTTAATTAATTTTTCATGAGTTCTTCTATATGCTATCAAGTCTGCTACAGTAATGATTTTTATATTGTGTTGTTTAGAAAAAATTTCCAGGTCCGGCATTCGTGCCATTTCTCCGTTATCTGCTACTATTTCACATATTACTGCCGCTGCCTTAAGGCCGGATATTTTACATAAATCGACAGATGCTTCAGTTTGACCTGTTCGTTTAAGAACACCGCCTTCCATATACTTCAATGGAAATATATGCCCTGGTCTTCCTAAATCTTCAGGATTTGTAGATGAATCTATCAAAGCTTTTATAGTAGCGGATCGATCATAAGAAGATATTCCAGTAGAAGTGCCTTTCAAATAATCAACAGAGACTGTAAAAGCTGTATTCAAAGGAGCTGTATTCTGCGGCACCATCATCGGTAGATTAAGCCTTTTTAAATCTTCTTCGATCATTGGCACACATATTAAACCTTTTCCAAATGTAGCCATAAAATTGATTGCATCAGGAGTAATTTTTTCAGCGGCCATAGTTAAATCGCCTTCATTTTCCCGATCTTCATCATCTACGATGATAACCATACCACCATTTTTAATGTCTCGAATAGCTTCTTCTATTGTTGAAAGGGGCATCGTTTTTTCCTTTCTATTGAAATTTTATTTTTGCAATCCTGATTCTACAAATCGCTCAATATATTTACCCAAAATATCGACTTCTAAATTGACAGTATCTCCAATATTTTTGTTGCCTAATATTGTATATTTTCGAGTATAGGGAATCAAACTTATCTTAAATGAAGACAAATCACATTTTACAACCGTAAGGCTTGCACCGTCGACCGATATATATCCTTTCTCTACGATGTAATTAGACAAATTGTCCGGTACTGAGATATTAATTAACACCGATTCTTGATCTTCTGAAATGGAGTTTATTTGACCGGTACCATCAACATGTCCTTGTACGAAATGGCCTCCAATCCTACCATTGAATTGTAGTGATCGTTCCAAATTAACCATGTCTCCCTTAGACAATGATCCTAAGTTGGATCGATTCAAAGTTTCCGGAACAACATTAATTTGAAAATTTTGCCCGTCAATGGCAATTACCGTAAGGCAAACCCCATTTACAGAAACACTATCTTTCACATGTAGATCGGTGATAATCACATTTCCGTTGATAGTTATAGTGTTATCATTGAAATTTATTATTTCGCCTAATTCTTCAATTATTCCTGTAAACATTTGTATTTTTTTCACAATATCCTGTTATTAATGTATCAGAATCAAAATTCCGTATCGTAATATTATTCAGCCGAACAGCTTCACTAATCAAACCTGCCCCCAATCCTTTTATAGCTGTTACTGAATTCCTTCCGCCAATAACCATTGGGGCTATAAAAGCCTCTATTTTATCAACCAATCCTAAATCGAATAAGGAGCCGATCAATTCTCCTCCTCCTTCTACCAGGACTGATTTAATATTTCTATTACCTAGATTTTTTAACAGAGCCAATAAATCAATTCGATTATCGTTATACGACAATGGTACATGATTTATATCACGTTCATTTAAATTTTCGATATTGTCTGAAACCACAAATAATGTCTCGGCCTGGTCATTATATATATTGTGAGTTTTTGGAATTTTGAGCTGGGAATCAATGACGATTCTTAGTGGTTGGTGTTTTTTAGATAAGTGAGGAAGTTTTTTACTTCTAACGGTTAATTTAGGATTATCTATAATAGCCGTATTGGATCCAATCATAACAGCATCATTTTTAAATCTTAGATAATGGGCATAATCTCGAGATGATTCATTTGTAATCCACTTAGAATCTCCTTTAGATGTAGCTATCTTACCATCCAAACTCATAGCAAATTTTGCTGTTACAAACGGCATACCAGTTTTACTATGTTTGAAATGAGCTTCCATAATGTTTATAGCTTCTAAATTCTTATCCCCAACAAAGACACTAACACCAGCATCAATAAGTTTTTTGATACCTTTACCGTTAACTTCTTTGTACGGATCTTTGAGTGCAACATATACTTTGGATATACCAGATTCTAATATCACTTCTATGCATGGTGCAGTGCGTCCATAATGACTGCAAGGCTCTAAAGTCACATATAAAGATGCTCCGACCATATCATATAAACAATTTTGAATAGCACTTCTTTCGGCATGGGGTTCTCCGGGCTCGCCGGTCCAGCCCGTCGCGATTACTTTGTCATCCTTCACTATAATTGCACCCACAGGGGGATTCGGTTTAGAAAAACCAATAGCATTCTCACTTGCATCTAATGCTAACTGCATATATGACAAACTGTTATCCTTTCTTAAAGTCCTCATGAATTCTACTTGCAGTCGGAGTCATTTGTCCTTGGTATTTACTACCTAAAACTGCTGATCCATATGGATATTCTGCAGGAGTAGTCAGTTCCAAATAAGACAATTGGCCTATCTTCATATTGTAATACAAGGTTATGGGTAAATTGGCCACATTACTTAATTCTAAGGTCAAGTGTCCCTTAAATCCCGGATCCACGTAACCAGCGGTGGAATGAATTAGTAATCCTAATCTGCCCAAAGAACTTTTACCTTCCACTCTAGCCACGAGATCATCAGGTAATTCAATATGTTCTAAAGTTGATCCCAAAACAAATTCACCTGGGTGCAATATAAAAGGTACATCTCCTTGGATTTCTACTGTTTCGGTCAGGTCTGCTAAATCTTTCCTCACATCTATATAAGGAACTCTAGAATTCCTGAACACCAAAAAAGTATGGTCCAAATGTACATCTACGCTTGCCGGTTGAATAGCATTAGCTCCCAATGGGTTTATTATTATTCGACCTGCTTCCATTTCTTTTTTGATTGTCTTGTCACTTAACACCATCAGTGTCACACTCCGTTTTATTTTTTCTATAATTATTCGATTCCGAAAACAATATTAACAGTAAGTGTTAATTCGGATTCTCCTCCGCTAATACCAGTTGAATATGAAGATGCAGCCATTGTCCTAATGCCCATATCAAAACTTGATTCATAGGAAGAAACAGTAGCATTGCCTTCTGTGACTGAAATGACTTCTACTAAGGTTACTCCGATCAATTCAGCATAGTGATTCGCCTTTGTTAAAGCATTATTGACAGCACTTTCTCGTAATGCTTTTTCATATCCAGTAGAATCGTCTACGGTAAATGTTATACCATTAATTCGAGAAGCATCACCTCCTGCTTCAGACGCGTCATCTATGATATCTCCTATTTTATCCAAGTTCCTAATCTTAACATTCACTGAGTTATTAACATTGTATCCAATCAAAACTTGAGACCCTATACGTTTACCATTCACAGTCAATTCTTCATAATCATACCTAGGAGATATACTAAATCTATTTGTTTTAATATCCGATTTGTCAATGTCAGCTTTAGTTAGAGAAGCTAGAATAGAGTCCATTGATTTTGCAGCCTTATTTCTTGAATCTCTCACGGTAGATGCGAAAATTTCTACCCCAATATTTAGAATCGCCAGATCAGGTTCAACCATTTTTGAACCTTGACCTGAAATCATAATTCCTTTTGAATGCGTGCTGGAATTGGCAATGTTGTCAGAATTTAGTGCCTTAGTTGTAAGTGTAGATAGCATTGAGTTTGTGGGGTTTGGGAGAACATCTCCAGTGGTTTCTGATACTGGATCCATTGCATTGGATGTACAAGCAATTGTGACGAAAAAAATACCTGTAATCACAAGAAGTTGCGATATCATTTTATACATTAAACTAATCCTTTGAAATATTTATTCATTTAATAAACCTACCTATAAATCAATTAACTCGTTTATATTTTACAGTGAATATTATATTACTAATCTAGAGCTTAGAATACGCCTAGAGGCGTATAATGGATCCTATATGAAATTCCAATTGAAAAAAGCTATCAGAGAACTTATAGAGACTTTTTTATTTGGCGTAATAGTTTTATTAGTTCTTTTTACATCAATACAGAATTATCAAGTAGAGGGATCAAGCATGTATCCTACGATTAAAGAAGGTTCATGTGTCATTGCTAATAAGGTGTCTTTTTGGAAAATTAATTTAACTCAATTACCTGAGTACATTATTCCGCAAAACATGAAAAACAAACAGTATTATTATATATTTTCTGCTCCTAAAACTGGAGACATTGTTGTTTTCAAATACCCTGATGATATTTCCAGATCTTTCGTAAAAAGAGTGGTCGGTATCAATGGGGATAGAGTGCAAATCATAAACGGTAAATTAATCTTAAATGACACGATAATCAATGAATCTTATCTTAATCAAAAAAATATATCTCGAGAAAATTGGGGACCAGGGATAATTGGGCCAAATCAATATTTCGTTTTGGGTGACAACAGAACGGCTAGCAATGATTCTCGTGAATGGGGAACAATTTCGGATCAGCACGTAATAGGTAAATATTTATTTGACTATGGTTCAAGGCTTTGTAAAATATCACCCGCAAACAGATAAGGATTGCGATAATCGTATACTTACATGATAATTAAAAGCCAATCTGCTTCATGTTAGCATCCAAAAATAAAATCTGACTAAAAATTTTAATCGGTGTTAATATTTAAGTATATAGAATATGGGAATTTTAAAAAATAAGGTCTATCAATTGCAAAATTCGTAGCTAAAATTAATACACGGGCCGGTAGCTCAGTTGGTAGAGCATCGGACTTTTAATCCGAGTGTCGTGAGTTCGACCCTCACCCGGCTCACCATTTAACAGTCACGTAAATGGCGAATTTAAGGCCCAACGATGTATTAAAAAGTTTTATCGGATCCAATACTTTTCTTGGACGACATGCACGGGGTTTAGGGTTATTACGTTTCGTACCTACATGTGGGGGGGGTACTGTAACCCTATTTTCGTATTCAAGGTTAAATACAGATAAGCAAATTACCACCAAGCAAGAAACAAACATCAAAATCATAAAAGATAAAGATGAACACTTTTTTTGTTCGTACGAGCTATTCGTTCAATAATTATCTAGCCTTGGCTTGGTTAAGTTAGTTTCATTGGGATTTGGAGAAAAATCGGTGTCACAGATTTAAAAAACATAAATCAAATTACTTCCTTTGATTCCTCAGCAGTTGTAATAGCATCACCACTCAAGGTTGATCCCAATTTTTTTATTTGAGCGAATTCATCTCTATATCCATTATGCATTACTCTACTATCTATATTATGTAGGACGAAATTAGCTCCTTCTTTTAACCATTTTTTCGTTAAATCAACTTGCATATGGTGAATTAACACTGGAACGTTTACAGCTTTACATTTTGTTATTATTTCCCTTAAAGCTGCTTCATAGTCAGGGTGGTCATATTGGTCTGGAATACCCAAAGTGATCGAAAGATCGTTTGGACCAACAAATATTGCATCTATTCCCTTAATTTTCAAAATGTTGTCTAAATTGTTAATGGCAGGTACGCTCTCAATCCCAATAATACACACATTATTTTTATTTCTAGCTTCTAAGTATTTCTTAGTAGTCTCACTCGGAAATTGTCCGGTCTCAACAGCTAACCTTGCCATTTCTCCTTTCAAAGGTCGGAATTTAGTTGCTGCCACTACTTCTTTTGCTTCTTCAACCGTTTCACAATAAGGAGCCAATATTCCCTGTGCACCTGCATCCAAATACATTGTTACATAATGGGAAGAAGGAATAGGAATTCTAACTATTGGAACTATACTGCTACAACTAAAAGCAGCCAAAAAGTCAGCTACTTCCACTCGGCTTCGGGGAGTGTGTTCAGTATCAATAATCACATAGTCAAGTCCGAATTCTGATATGGTTTGAGCCCATCTAGGGTTTCTCGCCCCCATTAACATGGTCCCGTATACAATACCTCCGGAATTCACTTTTTGTTTTAATTGTTCCCCATTCATAGTTTCCTCCATGAAATAAAAGTGTTAAATCCAATTAGCGAATATCATACATTACAATAATAGCCAGTTGATCAAATGTTATATTCAATCACTTCTTCTGTTCTTCTGTTCTTCTGTTCTTTTGTTCTTATCTTTTTTTGTGTAAAGTGCATGTACTCTTCATAATTGAGTTAACCATAAATTAGTAGGAGTTAAAAATGCCAATAGATCCTAATAGAGAATCATGGAAACCAGGTATGTCATGGGAAAAAGCTATAGATGACATTGAATACATTAAAGGTATTGCTGCTGAAAT